>Ga0179593_1413205_pt1 | contig 14557 bp, 17 predicted proteins | sample CZODoug2_1_08_16_FD_185931 | JGI IMG/M metagenome (GOLD analysis project Ga0179593, IMG submission 185931) | Vadose zone soil fungal communities from Angelo Coast Range Reserve, California, USA - CZODoug2_1_08_16fungal (PacBio error correction) | ecosystem: Environmental > Terrestrial > Soil >...
AAGAACTTACTACCAAGAAAGAAAAACTCCCCCAGGGTGCCCCTAGCAAACCAATGGGGGGTGCGCTGTTTGAAAAAAGCTAAAAAAAAAAGAGGAAAAAGAAATAGGGGAGAGTCAGTTGTCGGAGTGGGGGGAGAGAAGTTGAAGAAACTCCCAAAAAAAACCCTCTTGGAAGTGAGCGGATCCGCACACTTGGGGGTGACCGCCGAGAAGGTACAACATGCAATTGGGAAGAAAAAAGACAGAAACCAATGTGTCCCAACTAAACAAACTGGCCGAAAAGAAGTCACAGAAAACAAACTTCGCCAAGAAAAAAAACCACGTGAAGGGAGGAAAATAAAAGGAAGAATCCCAACAGGGCAGGTTAAAAAAAATGGGGCTCGGCAAACACTTGAAAAAAAAACACCAAAAACGAACACACGGCACAAAAAACCCCCGGGAAGGGATGTATCGAATCACACCAAAAGGATCTGAAAAAAAGTCGGGCAAACCAAGCGGCCGTCAAACGGTGAGAAGGAGAGAGCGGGACCAAAAGGTGCCAAGCTTAGGGGGATCACCCAAAGCTGGAATGGACCTCTGCGAACTTATGTGATGGGTGAGAAGGTACGTAGGAACCAAACATGTGCGGAGCTTCCGACCTCTAAAAAAGCGACGGAGGAAGAACTGGACAAGAAAGCCGTATTGGTGCCCAAGCCATAAGGAAAAAAAAGGGTCACAAAGACGAATAGGTCGTCCTGTGCAAAACATCATGGGAAAGGCAAGGGGGGAACATGCACATCTACTCAAAAGAAAGAAAAGGGGGAGGGAAAGAGAGTGCAAAAACCAATGAAAGTGTTGGAACAATGAAACAATGCGGCAGGCAACTGTAACGTAGGCTCACTGATTTCTACCGACAAAAGAACAGCTTTGGAAAAACAAGTAGTCCGATCAAAAAAACCTGCAAACGAGAAAACCAAGGGGCACAGAGGATGATAGATGGGAACAGACATCAGGAAGAGTCAGGGGGAGGGTGACGTTAAACAGGACCGCGCTAACCGCTCGCAACCGCATTTTCTCTAGGGCCACCAAATCTGATTCGGGGAGGGAGGAAAGAAAGCGAGGAACCTCCCCGCGAACGCCCCGACGGTGTCTGCCCAGGGGGAGTCAAAAGCTCAGGGGGGTGAAAGGGTGGGGTGCAGCAGAGGCAAACACGTGGAAAAAAGACACCGATAAAGTCTGTAAAGCATCAGTCAGAGCCTATGGAAAAAAAAAAGTTGGGTAGCAAAGGTAAAAAGTTTGGGTCACACGCACGAAAGAAGAAGGGGCAAAAAAAACAGCGAGGTTGTTAGACACAGGGCGGCGGCAAAAAGAGGGGGTGGGGTATTGGAAGATTGTATGAGGGTAAAAAGATGGCGGACAAGTCACCGTAGGCGGATTGAGAGGGGGGGGGGTCAAGGAAAGGAAGCATGGGTGTGGGCGGGGGAACACCTAGCCGAAAAGAAAACGCCGACTCCCCGAAAAGTTAAGCGGGAGGGAAAAAAAAACAAAAAGGGCGCCGGCGGCCGGGACGAGGTTGCGAAGGGTTCGGTGGTATAATTCGGAGGAAAAGACCGGCAAGGGGGGCACAGGGGGGAGCAAACTGGGCGTTGCTGCCGGCACGAGACAACCGAAAAAAAAAATAAACGGGGGAAGGGGAAGATCAGGAAATACCGGTAAGGGGGCGTTAAACGGGAAAACAAAAAACCCTTTGGGACCAGAACCTAAAAAAACAGACAGCATGAAAGAACGTAAAGGGGGGGGGGGGGGGCCAAAAAAGGAAAGGGGAAAAAAATATCGAGAAGACAAAACGGGGGGGAGGGAAGGGGGAAGAGAGAAAAGGACTCCGAAAAGATCCGTGAGGCGGACGAAGTAATAGGGCGCAGGCCAAAAGTTGGACAGGAGACAGGGCGGAGCCAACTTAACGTCGCCAGCAAAAGAAGACCAAAAGTGAAGACGCCCCCGAGGAAACCAAAGCACAGGGGGGGGGGGAAAAAAGAGAGGTGGGGACCAGTGGGGGCCGGGAAAGCGCCATGAAAGTGTGTTGGAAAGAAAGGGAAGACCCTCAAAACACCAACGCGAGGTCTGGACGAACAGGAAAAACCAAAGAAGGGGGGTCTGAGGGGGGATCAAGTGGGGAAAGAGGAAATTTCGGACGGAACAAATGACAGTGGGGCCAAACAAAGTCTCCACCCCGCTAAAAGCGTCACCAAAAAATCGAGACCAACGAAAGCGGGAGAAAAAAAAAAAATCGGGGCGCCTGCCACATGCAAGGAAAAATTCTATCACGTATGAACAACCCAGACGGCGGGCGGATGGGAAAGGAATAATCACATGCCAACGAGGTTCGCACGAATAACCTCTCCAAAATCGTTATACCAAACCACGGCCGAAAAGGAGAAAACACGGAAAGTTTCGGGAACGGCCAGAAGACAGGGAGACGCGACCGTCTTTTGGAAAAGAAAAACAAACAACCGGCAAAGAAACGCGAAATCACTCTGTCCCTTGGCACGACGAAAAATACCAGCCAAGACAAAAGTGGCACCGGGGGCACAACAAAAAAGGAACATAGGGAAAAAAACCGGCGAAAAAGAGAGAACCACACAGCGTACATCACAGGGAAATGATAGGAGAGGCAAACCACGGGGGGGGGACACCCGGAAGGGTAAAGCAACCTCGAAAAAATCAAACCAGCCTAAGGATTACTTGAGAGCCTGTCAGGACGGGGGGGGGCGGGCTTACAGAAAAGGGGGGAAAAATCGAATCACGAAAAAAAGAAGAAAAAAAAAAGAAAAGACCGGGAACAGCCGTCTCGGTTAAAAGACATGACAAAAAATAGACATCGAAGGCCACGGGACAAACTACTTCATGAATAAAACTTGGCGGACGCTCTGAAACAGAGATCGTTCGAGAAGAACGCCAAAAAAGGGGGAGCAGCTGGACAGTAGCGTCTTAATCTCCAACAACAAAAACAAGTAAATAGGAAAAGAGAACGAAGCGACACAAAAGGGCGAAGGAAAAAAAAATCACGGGACAACGAAGGAGTGGACCGACGCCACCAGCTGCCCGAAAGACCCCCGACGAAACTTCTTTGAACCAGAGCCCCCAAAGCAGGCGCCGCGCCGGCATAAAAAAAAAAAAAAAAAAAAGGAATAGAACGAGTATCGTGCGATTTGCCGAAATTGCATTGGGGCAGCCAAAGGCGGAGTGAAGACTGGACGGAATGGGTGGGTTGGAAAAATGAAAAAAAAAAACCAGGGGCGAGCAAAAGGCAGGAAAAATCACAAAAACAACGAACAATGACAGGTGGCCGAGAAGGCGGTAGCGGGAAAAAAAAAAAGCCCAAAGGTGCAGGGGGGAACCTGCACAAAGTGGAACTGGAGGTAAGATACAACAACAAAGGAGGTCCCAATACCCTACCGAACAGGAGGAAGAACCCAGAGAAGTCAGGAGTGGTCATTTCCCAAAATTCCCCCTAAAAAGAAAACTACAAAAAAAAGGAAAACGAAAAAGGAGACCGCGGAAGAGTCAGGCCGGGGAAAACTATAACAGGCTCGGGCGAAGCGCGAAAAAAAATCACTCGCAAAAAAGAAGACGGACCCGGTGGAAAAAAAAAAGGATCGATTACGACCCGCTCCCGAAACCAAAGTCCGGAAAATTGAGGGGGAACGTGAAGAACGCCGAAAAAGATCCAATGGCTTTGGGGCAAAGAACTCAAGGGAATAAGCATAAGCGGCAAGCCCAAAACCCCTCGGGAGCAAAAACAAAAAAAGAGGTACGGGGTGAAAAAAAAAAAAGACAGCGGCCGGACAACGCAGCACCGAACAAACACCCCGGATCAGTTGCTCAGCTCCCCGACGGGCTGCCGGGAGTACGTAACAAAGAGGTAACCAGGGAAAAAAGCCGTGCGGTTGAAATTCGAAGACGTTACCGAAGCCTCGGCTGCAAAAAAAAAAACCTGGACGCCAACCCTAAAAGGGCGCACCCGAACGGGAAAGAACGGGAATTGAAAAGGCAAGGCAAGAGGGACACGGGAAAGGAGGGGCAATCGCAATCAGCTCGGCGAATCGAAATCTCCTCGTGGCCCAAAAGGCATGGTTGACGTGAGGCATAGAGAAAGTGACACGAAAAGGTGGGTGGGTGAATGTGTCGCGCGAAAGAACTCCAAAAAAACACACCACGTAATTCAGAAGGAGGTAGCGGCAAAGGGGCGGGCGGAAGGGGGAAAAAGACCAGAAAGGGAAAAGTGGGGAACGCCGAGCAATCCTACACAACAAGTCGGAAGGTTAAACCGCCTACGTTACACGCCGAAAAGAAGGACCTAAAAAAAAAGAAAACTACAACAGCGGCAGAAGAAAGTTGGGGTGCGCCGGTGGAAGCAAAGGCAAAACGCGGGCGTCGGCGGCAAGCCTTCAGGTGAACAAAGAAAAAAACCAAAAAAAAAAAAAAAAAGAACAGGCACGAAAAAAGAGCCGGCACAAACATTGGGGGTCAGATCAAATAAAATGCGTGGAGCGACAAGTAACCAAGATGGACGGAAAAAAAAAAAACACAACTGTCAAAAGTGACGTCCGAACAATACACTCAGACAGCAACACCAATATTGTCTAAAAAAAAGGGGGGATGGCCGAAAACAAGTACGTGGGGGTTGGGGAACCACGGGACGAATGAACGGGGCAGTCACTCACGGACAGAAACCGGAAAGACCAGGGGGGCCAATGCACTATCGCGCAATCAGCCAAAAGGAGAAGGACTGATCAATGATCGGCAAAACGTAGAGTAGGGGAAAAGAACGGAGAAAAGGGGAAAAACTCCGAAACAAATCCGCATCCAGAAAAAAAAACGGGCGAGTTCGACGGGGAGGGTAGAGGGAGAGGGGTCCCGAAACAAAAAAGAAAGGAGAGGTGAAAAAAGGAAACCCAGGGGGAAACGACATCGGGGCGCGTACCGAATCATGAAGCGACTGGGGGCAAACGGCAGAACTCGGCGCCGGCAAGAGAGGAACGATTAAGGTAAAAGAAAAAAGGAAAAGAATGGAGGAAAAGGTCAAGTGGCACCACTCTTCCGAAAAAACGGAAAAGATTTGCCACGCCAGTGGACACCAAGTGGGGAAGTCGCGTAGAAGAAATCGTATCCCTCGGCAAGGGGGGAAAGGAGAGCCGAAAGACCCTCGTTTAAAGGCGTCAGGGAAAAGCATGACAGGCGAAACGCACCCGTGGTACTGAAAAGACTGGCGCCAGGCAGGAAAAAAATGGGAGTTTACTACAGCCCAAACAAAGAAGGAGGTAGACTCACTGGGAAAACGGGACGGGTTAGCTTTATTCTCGAGCCACAAAAAAAATGGTGTTTCAACAAAAAAAGGCCCCAAGGAGCCAAACGGAGAAGGTGACTGACGGGAGGAACCGAAAAGCCAGCCACGAAGCTCCAAAAGGGGTTTTGTCTTCCGTAAGGAAAGGTCGACTGCCACTGACCAGACAAGGAACATTAGGGGTAGGGGGGAAAGGACACATCGGCCAAGATAGGCCCACAAGCACCCACTACGGGGAAACTGACAAAACGTTGGCTGAAGGCAACCTCCGGGGCAAAAAAGCGAAAGTTGGGGGGGAGGGAGACAAACGGGGGGAACATGCCGAGCTTACGAGTTTGGTGGGAAAGCCCAAAAAGTGGGAAAGCGAGTGTAGCTGAATGTGGAATATCCACGAGGGGGAAAAGAAGGGAAAGGGGAGGAGATCGAAAGGGGGACCTTGGGGGCAACGATCAGTTGGGGAGGGATCCTGAAAGAAAACGAAAAACTACACCTGCCGAAACTCGCACCGAGAAAAGGTCAGCTGACAGGACAAAAGCAGCAAAAAGGAAGAAACTGAGGTCGCCCAGGTCAGGAGAGAGAAGGTCGCGACTTGTATAAAGAAGGGAAGGGGAATGCGGCCAAAAAATGGGGGGGGATAAGGGAGGGGGATCACCGCAAGGGGGGAGCAAGATGAGTTTGCGGCACTAAGACGCCGCGGTCAAAAAAAAGCTCCAAAGGTTGATAAGACAACGAATTGATGAGACTGGACGCGTGAGGGGCGGGGGGAAAAGAAAAAAAAAAGGGGGGGGAAAAAAAAAAAAGACACTTCTAAGACTAAAAAGTAAAGAGTCAAACCTGCCAGAGGGAAATTTGCATTGAAAAAGGAAGGGAATCAGAACGAAAGAAGGGAGAGTACCAGGCTCCAGGGGGGACTGCGCGACGCGACAGGAAACGTGGGCTCTAGGACAATCGCAGTGCCTACAAGGGGGGGGGCAACGAGCAGACGGAGTTCAAGGGCTCACCGGGCCCCCACACCGGGCACGAAAATCAAAGACGTTGGGTAAAAAAAAAGGGTCATACCCGGAGGGCGACGACGTGAGACGGGGGGGTGTACAGGGAGAAAGGGGAAAGGGCCGGCGGGGACTGACAAAAAATGGCACAAAGGAGATCAACGGGAATGAAAAAAAGATGTTCCTCTTAGGGACGACATAACAACGGGGTGGGGGGGAAAGATTGTGAGAACACCCTCCCAATCGTCTAAATCAGAAAAGAGGCGGCCAAGAAGGCGAAAAAAGAAGTGGGGTGGACCCTGGGTGGAAATGACCATCTGCAAGTCGAGTCAAAACCACCCACTGCCGGCCTAGTAATGGAAGAAGAAAGGAAGGCGACTCTGGGGCCCAAAGCACTTAGAAGAGTAAGAGAAAATGATAAGAAAAGAGGGAGAGACTTGTACAGTGAGGAACTAATGAACTCGAGTTAAGAAAATAAAGGCGTTGCAGAACAAAAAAAAAAGAGAAAAAAAAAAAAAAAAAAAAAAAAAAAGAACGTCGCTGCACGAGTCGCATAGTAAGAAGGGAAGGGCTTTATGTTTTCACGGTGTTATACTGACAGAGCCGAAACAGTGACAGACAAAACGGAAAGAAAAAATAGGCATCCAGGGTCTAGACCACAATTACATTCGGGAAGCCGCAAAGGAAACAGGAAAGCAGGGAGGGGGTAGTCAGTCTGCTCTAATTGCTGAGAAAAAGTCCATGCCGGACGCAGAGTTGTGTCAAATCGTGGGGTTCAGAAAAAGAAAAAACTCAAGACACAGGACTGGGGAAAAAAACAGGCAGTCGAAAAAAGCCCAACGCCGATCTAAGACGAGGGGAGGTTTAAGACGCGCCGAAAACGGCCCCAAAAAGGCGTAAAAGGAGCGCCCAGCGGAGCCAAAAAAAGGGGGGGGGACAACCAACCGGCCAAAAAGAGGGGAATTCGGGGCCGGCGCCTAGTCAGCCGTGAGACGGGAAAAAAACAACGTGGAGCTTCAGGAAAAGGGAAGTAAAGCGGAGTGAAAAAAGAATCTCCCCACAACACGTTGGGAAAGTAAAAAGAATAAGAAGCGAGAAAAGGCTGGCCCCGAGAAAAACGTCGGCCAGGAAACACGGACGAAAAACAACTCGAAGGTGGAGCAGAGAGGGACCGGGCTCATCCCAGGAACCAGTCTTTGGGTTAGGGGGCCCGGAAAGGAATGAAAGGACTCGAAAAAGGCAAAAGAGCCGGGGGAGAAAGGAAAGCTTGTAGCAGTTAAAAACTAAAGGGTAGGGCTCACTGAAATGGAAAACCGATAAACGCAGTCAGTAACTGGGTGCGAGGAGGGTGAGGGGAGTAAATAACCAGATTTGGTTTGGTTGATTTGATCCAAAAAGGGGCGCGCAAGGGAAATCACAATGAACGGGGGGTAAGACCATAGAGGTAGAAGTAGAAAAAGAATGAGGGGAAAGAGGGTTTCAAAAGGTGGCGGGAAAAGGAGGATCGAAATTCTACGCGGCCAAGAAAACAAATCAGGGAAGGGAAAGCCGTTGTGGGGGGTTGGGTTGGAAAATGGAGGGACCAACAATGAGGAGCGAAGGGGGAAGAAAAGGAAAAGAGGGAACGAGAAAACGAACCAGACCAAAACAAAGGCGAGAAGTCTGGGAATCGTAGAGCAAAGGGTAGGGCGACGGTGCGCGGCCCGATCAAACAGAAAACCGAAAAAGGAAGGGGGGTGGGACCTGAATGAGGACAAGCGCAAAAAAAGGTGGAAGGGGAACAGGGGGACACAAAGGTCGTGCAGGCTAAAAAAGGCGTTGGTTGGGGGAAGACAAAATTTTGGTTCCTGACATAACGCGGAAAAGGGGTATAAAAAAACATCAAATCAAGAGAGGCGTGGCCACGTTCACGCAAGAAAAAAATAACAAAAACCGGCACAGGGTCAAGGAAAGGGACAACGACGAAGAGAAGGCTTACGTCAACCGCGGTTTTCCGGCAGGGGGGAAACGGGGTTTCAGAAATTAAATTGAAAAAGGCTCAGAGAAAACTCGGGAAAAGACAAGAAGGAGGAAAAGAAACAACCCGTTAACGTTGAGCAGGCGCCGCGGGGGGGGGGGGCGGGAAAAAAACAAAATCTCGCGAGTCAGAGGGACGGGGAATTCTCAGGGGGGGGGCCCAAAAACAGGGGGGAATTTAATTGCGGTCAGGGGGAAGTGCTTCGGGGGTAAACAGAAACGGTGGTGTGGTGGCTAAAGGGTGGGGGGGCGGGGGAGAAAAAGAACTAAAGAGGGTCAGGGGGCAATTACGAGATAAAAAAGCATGGAGCTGACCTGAGCTAACGAGACTTTCCCTGGGAAAACAGAGAACGTGAAGCAACCTAGAAGGAAAAGAAAAAGTTTAACAATCGAAAGAAAACATCCTTACCCAGGCAAACGAGCCTCCGGGGTCAACTAAGCCGAGCAAAGTGGCTGAGCCTCCGGGGAAAAAGCAGGGGGGGGCGGCACGAGGGGACAGGGAGGAAGGGTGGCAAAGGTGGACGAAAGGAGTAACAGCACGGGAACCTGAATCCGAAAAAAATTGACTCACGTGTGAAAAGAGGTGAAGGCAGAAAAAAGAAACCAAGGAAACGCAAAAAAAAACTGAAACTTAAGAGGGAATAGACCCAACCGTCCTCGGCATAACCAACCAAACCCAAGGACTGGAAGGAAAGCAACAGGGGGAAGGTGGATTGACAAAACAATAAGGGTGTTTCAGCTGCGAACTATGCGGGGTCTTTTTTAATGAAAGAAGAGGGGCAGGGGGGTGCACTCCGGGGGTACGAAGAAGAAAACAAAACAAAGACCCCTTGAACATCTCTCACCAGTCCAGAGCAGGGAATCGAAACCAAAAAAAAAGGGCACTTCATGGCGGGGGAAGTGAGGGAACAGAACTACAGTCGGGATGGAAGGGGCGGGGTTACAAAAAAAAACACGCGACCGGAGCGAAAAGACACAAAAACGGAGGTCAGTGCGAGCAAAAAAAAAAAAAAAAGGTCTTGGAGGGGGAAGCTCGAAAACGGGTCACCTTACGTTGTGTTCGAGCAAAAGCGCAAATCAGAAAGCGCGAGGAACGGCGGAATATGGGAGAGGGATTGGTGTGAAGAGGGGGGGGAGGAGGGGGCGGAGGCGAAAAAAAGGAGACTGATGTTTAATGTCAGGAACGCCACATCAATGCCCATTCAAATGGGGACAAGCAACAACAACAAACCAAAAACAGGAGGGGAAAAGAGATGTGACACCCCATGAAAAAAAAGGGAAAAAGAAACCAAAAATGGGGCGGAGGGGGGATCGCGTCGAACTGGGAAATCTTCCTCCTCTGTTGGGAAAAGAGCAGGGCACTGGGAAACCAAAAGGGAGAGAAAGAAGGTTAAAATGTCTCCGATTCGTACTGGCACGAAGGAGCGAAAGGGGGGGAGGTCGGGTGGGAAAAAGGGTGAGGGGTGGAAAGGAAAGGGAGGAGCAAGAAAAATCCAGCACAGCCCTTGGGTAAGAAAAATCCAAACCAGGGTACCTCTGAAAGAGGATCGACGGGGGCAAGCCAGAGGGGTCAAAAGGTCCCCAGGCCCGGAAGGGACTAGAAGAACTTTTCGAAAAAAAGGGAGGAAATGACAATGAATATGCCACAAGGCTAGGGTGAATGGGGGGGATCTTAGGACGCAAAGCAAGACAGGTACTCCGCTGGGGGGAACGGGCAACGGCGGTCGACTCAGGAGGGAAAGGGGGGGGGTCTGTTCCAAAAAAAGGCTAGAGAAGTCGTACTTGGAAACATCACAACACGTGGAAAAAACCTGAAAACGGGGGGCCAACTACAAAATCGTTGAAAGGTGCGAATGGTGGGGTGCAGCTCAAAACTGTTTGACCGAAAAAGATAGTACAGAAAAGTTTTGGGAGAAAACAAAAAAAGGCACAACCCATGGCTTAAAAAGGGGGGGGATATACAAAGGGGAGGGGTGGGTACAGGTAGCCTTTCGGGCTAGTGGGGTCAAAAAGGGGGAATGGCTGAGAGAAGGGTCCCACAACTGTTCCGGCGATGGTTCGAAAGGGGGGGGACAACAGGGTTGACCGCCGAACCCAACGGGGAGGGACTCAAAAACCAGAAGGGATTTCGGTTCCAAAGCCGCAAGAAGGAGCAGGGGGGGGGGGGGGGCCAAAAGCGCGTCCAAAAGGGGGCACAAAGGGAGGAGAAGGGTCCTGAGGGGGGGGGTGGAGAAGGAAATGGGTCAAGCGAGGGAAAAATGTGACGGGAGAACTGGTTGCAGGACGTGGAAAAGAATGGCGCACGTGGCTGGGGGGGAGGGGAAGGGGGCCAAGGACGGGGCAAGGCAGGGGGGGAGGAAGAAACCCCACCGGCCAAGTCCACCGTTGGAGTTGAAATAGGGAAACGAATAAAAGCGACACCGTATAAAACGATCCGCTGGTAAACCAAAGCCAAAACAAAAAACCCGTGGGGAGACAAGAACAGTAAAAGGAAGACTCACGAACAAAGAAACACACCAAAAAAAAAAAAAAACACCCCCAAACAAAACAAAACCAAGCGGGAAGGGGGTGGGCCACGGGGGGGAGATCGCGAGCGAGGGCGGGCCACGCTGACCGGGACACAAAGACGCCTTTAAACTGTGAAATGACGGACGTTTTTGAACCTCGAGAGCCGTGGACCGAGCAGGTGGGAGCAACGGCGGCGCTGCGTTCGGGGGGGACGGGACTGGGAACCAAACCGGAAGGGACCACAAAAAGAGGACACAGCCGAAGGTCAAGGTTAGCCGACACAGTTCCGGCGATCGCAAAAAAAAGAAAAAATACCGGGGGGTGCCTAGCGTGTTGGGGTGCACCACGAAGGTTGTCGGCAGGGGGGGAGAACACACTATAAAGAAGACCAGGGGGTCTTGAGAAATAGAAAACAGCATCTTGAGTTTTGGGATCAAGGAAGCGTATGGTCGAACGAGGAAACAAAAACGTGACAAAAAGACACAACCCCAAACTAGATCAAGGAAGAGAGCTTGAAGCGCGTACATAACCTCCATGGGTGCCCGGCAACAAGGGCGCGCAAACCTCCGGGAAGTCCGAGCAACGTCCTGAAAACCCAGAAATCAGTCTGACTGAAATTGATGGTGAACTGACCGAGAAAGCGACTGGGGGGCAGAGGGGGGGGTATAGAAAAAAAAGAAAACAAAGACACGTCCGGGGAGGGGAGGCAATAAAAATAAAACCTGAAAATCTCCAAGAAAATGGAGAGTGAGGTCTTAACAAAATTAGCAGAACAAGGGGAACAAACCGACATTGGTGCGACAATGAAAAATCGCGGCGCAACGGGGCGGGAAAAAAAAAAACAAAGAGGGGGGAGGCCGGGGGGCGTGCCCGGACGTGGCAGGTACAAAAGCGCACCCAAAAAAAAGTAACAGAAAAAAAAAAAATTGACAGAAAGGGAAACGAGGAGCAAAAGATACGGGGAGCGTGGCGGAAACCACCAACTGTTTTAAAGCGTATCATCCAAAAAGGGGCACGGAAAAGCACGTGCCCAAATGCTTGTGTTGTCAAAAAAAAACACTCCAAGAAGAGCCCATCTCCCCGCCACAGGGGAAAAAAAGGGAATAGGACAAAAACCGGCAAGTTAAACAGGCGGGAAAACAAACTCATGGAGGGGGAGTGAGACGTCCTTCTCCGCCTAACGGGGTGCGCAAGGAGGGAAAGTCCAAAAAGGGGGGGGAAAGCCTTCCAGTGGGGGGGGGCAAGAAAAAAAGAAAAACGACGCATGCTGTGTCAGCGGCAGCGCAATCTGTCATCGCAACGGAGACAAAAAGGAAAGGCCAAAAAAGACGTGGAGCTAGGTTCCAGAATGGGAGGAAAATGAGGGTCTGGCTCCCATGAAAAAAAACCAAAAATTAGTGGGATTAGGAAAAAAGAAAAAAAAAAAAAAAAAATATTCAAGGGCACGAACTCCAAAGGGAGCGACGTGACTGCGCCGTTGCCGAACAAAATTGCAAGTACATCGTCGTTGTGACCAGGGGTGGTCCGCCTGAAGGATTTGAGGCTCAGGGAAAAGGAAGACAGTCGCAGAATACCAGGGGAGAGGCCCCGGAGATCGTCTGGCCTTAGCAAGCAATTACCACTCAAAAAAAAGTATCGATGGGCGGAAGGGATGGAAACAAAAAAGGGGGGGGTAACGCGGAGGAAACGCCCCTGGTTTCCGCGCGAAAGCCGAATTAACAGCCTTGGTGAAAGGCCTTCGACCTTCAGACATTGCCTTGACTGAGGGGACGGTGGGAGGGACACACTGAAAGGAGAAGTGATAGTCTAAACCGAAAGGGAAAACGCATCCTACAAAAAGAAAAAAAAGGTAATCACGCCCGCAAAGACGTAACTGTCTGGGGTGTGGAGGGTTGGGTCTAAACATCTCGGTGAAAAAAAACGCCCCGCAGCGACTCGCACGAACGGAATACTATTAAGTCGAGATTCAGGGGGGTCAGGTGAAGATTAAAAAGAAAACGAGCAAGCGCGGCACATGCAAAACCCGCGCAAAGACCGATCATCCATACGGAGATGTCAAAACGTGAAAAATCGATGGGAAAAAAACAACACAAAAAGCGGAACCGCCCGGGGGACACGACAAAAAAGTATTTCAGAACCGGGCAACCGCGCCGACGACAGCAAGGGGGGGGCGACAGAAAAAAAGTTTTTGGCCCAGAAAAAGGGATAAAGAAAAGAAGGGACAAACCGTTGATCAAAAAATAAAATCAACCCGAGCGAGGTGGGGGAGGACCAGAGGGGGAGTCCGACGCCCCTCAGCAAACAAAGCGAGCACAAAAAAAGGGAAATTGGAAGAGAAACAGGCTCCGCAAAGGCAGGCCACGAACGTGGACTGGAAGGAAAAAACCCGGGAAGAGGACCGCGGTGCGGGTGACCCGGGTTTTCGTCAAGGGGAAGGTAGGGGCTGGGGTATCTCGGGCGAAACCCTGAAGGAAAACAAAACAGGGCACCAAACCAACAAAACAGACGAGAATCCCACAGGGGTACAGTTACGGCGCGTAAGACACGGGGAAAGGGCGCTCAGAGAGCTGCGAAGTCAGGACGACACGGGGGGCAAAAGGGTAAAGCTGGGAAAAAGTGGGGACGGGACTACAAACAGGGGCAGGGCTTCGGGAAAGGGCAAAAAAAAAGGGTGTTTTTTGTCCCTGCAGGGCAGCGCCTCACTGGCGTAAAGCGATACCGGAAGGGAAGAACTGAACGACACGTGAGCAGGAGGAAGCTTAAAAGACGTCCCGCTCCAATAAAACAAATGGAATCGCAAAAAAGATACGGAAAAAAAAGTCAGGAAAAGGAGTTGAGGGGCAGCTCCCGCCTGAACGGGCCCCAGCTTCTACACTCCAGGAGACCTCTGAACCAAAAAACCCTTAGCAGAGGATAACCGGTGGGAACGCGGTGAGCAAAAAGGAAAGGTCTGGCGGAAAGGGACGCGGTAGGTCGCCGTAACAATTTTGTGGGTCGACCCTCCGCATAACAGGCTCCAGGGCGGGAAACGAATCGGGCGGATACTCCTTGTACCGAAGACGAGGTACAAAACTTGAAAGAGGGGGAAAGCTACAAGAGAACCCGATGGTGCGCCCTCAAAAACTTGTCAGTAAAAGCTGAAAGTTCAATAGGGGAAAAAAACCGGTCCCTCTGCCTCCAACAAAGAGGGGGGGGGGGTCCAATGTGAGAAGTGAAGGGGGGGGATTCCAAGTTGGAAAAGGGGGGCTAAAAAACAACATCGTGTGTGAAAATTTGAAACGGCACGGTGATGTGGGTCTGAACTTCCACAAATAAGGAAACCTCAGCACCCCCTGAAGGATATGAGAGAAACAGAAACACAAAGAAACTCATCACAGGAGATTGGAAAAGCGGAGTCGGGCCAAAATGAGCAGAGAACGTCAGGCGGTCCACGTTCTCCCCTGCTCGCGCTCTCAAGAAGAAAGCAAAAGACGTGGAGGGAAAGGCAACCTAGGCAGAGGGATGTTGAGGGGGATCAAAAACAGCTACACGGGACTTCCGACCTCCAAGGGTGGGAAAAACTGACCCCCAACGACCTCCACGTGCTGGGGAAAGAAAAAAAAAGGGGAGAAAAAAAGGACGACGGAAGGGGTGCAACAGGCCGGAAAGAAAAACTGAAAAGTCGCAAGAGAGGACCAAAGACCGCATAAGCCCAGCATGAATTGCAATAAGGTTCATCCAC
>Ga0179593_1437599_pt1 | contig 14557 bp, 18 predicted proteins | sample CZODoug2_1_08_16_FD_185931 | JGI IMG/M metagenome (GOLD analysis project Ga0179593, IMG submission 185931) | Vadose zone soil fungal communities from Angelo Coast Range Reserve, California, USA - CZODoug2_1_08_16fungal (PacBio error correction) | ecosystem: Environmental > Terrestrial > Soil >...
TTATACGGGGAAAAAGGGGAGGATGGGGGATTGTCTGGGGCAAGATGCGCATCTTTACCTCAACGGACTGCCCGAACCAGGGAAAAAAGGGACTGCATCGACGAATTCCAAAGTCCGGGGAAACGACGCGACAAGGGGAATCTCCTGCAAGGGGGGGAGGACGCTGCGATCATTGGTCTGGACCTGCCGAAAGCACCATCATAAGCCCCGAGAGGTTGGAGAAGGAGCGGCTAAAAAGGAGTGGAACTGGTCTAATATTCGGCGAGGACAAAAAAATAGCAGAGCAGCCGAAAGAGAACGATATCTCTCAACAAACTGGGGGGGGAGGGGGGAGGGAAATATAGAAAATCGGTTCGTCTTCTTCTAAAAACAAGCGCTATCAAAGACGACAATCAGGGGGAATACGAAGAAAGACCGCTTCAGGGAAGAAAAGAATCAGAGAGCTCAGGGAGGAATTTCTTTCTTGGAGGGGACCCCAGCAACACGGGGAGTAGCTTAAACGATTGACAGGGAACCCTTCAGAGTCGGCAATGCGTCAAACCCTAAACCGCCGCACGGGAGAAGTCGGGGTGCAGACAAGGTTTGGGAAGGAGGGAAGTCCTTTGTTAAGCTTCCTTCAAGATGCTTAGACCCCAGATCAGAAGCAATAACGTAAATCGAAAAGCGCGTGAAACGCCAGCCGTCTCGGGGAGAAGATGTCGGAACAAGATAAGGTGGGGGAAGAGCAAGTATGGGGAAAAATTTCGAAAAACCGGCTCTTTCAACTAGGGGGGGATTGAGAGTAAGGGGGGGGGGGAAATAAGGCAAAAGGGAGTACGTGGGGTAGGAAAATGCACAGGAAGGAAGAACCCCATTCTTCTTGGACAGGATCGTGCGGGGATAGAACTAGACTAACAAGATCAAGAAAAGGGATTGAGAAAAAAGGTGGATAATGTTGAGAACTGCCTTTCAGGTGCGTTTTGCAAGGGGGTCTGTGAAAAAAGGGACGTCAATGGTGACACGCAGAGAAGGTACGGGCGGACACCTTGAATAACAGAAATCAGGCTGCGGCAAGCCTCCTTAGGAGGGTCAGCGGGAGAACTTAACTGCTATACCCAACAAACAAGATATAGTACAGAGCTGGTAAAAAGGTAGCTGTATCGTTTTCGAAAAAACTAGTGAGAAAGAGACAATCTAGTAATGTCGTCCGCGACAAGATCTTTCACGAGAAAAAAGTTGGCCCTAAAGCTCTGATAAGGTGGGTGAATACAGCTCGAGAAAGAACCATATCCGAGAAGAGAAAGACGTGAGAAAGCGCAATTCTATCCACGTGGCAGGAAGCAAGGAGGTTCTTGTGCTAGTTGCACAAGAAGAGAGGCCCGCGACGCATATGTACTATGGAATTCAGAAGAGCACCTGCAGGGGAAAAAGGGGACGACAAAGGGGTCGCATAAACCGAGAGTCGTCAGGGGACCTTGGAAAAGTATTGATGCAAAAAAATTGAGTGGGGTCGGGAAAGGGAAGGGGCAAATACCGCCATCAAGGACCACCTAATTGAGCGATGCTCATGGGGACTCGGGAAGGGGAAACGGAGTTTAAAACCTCAGAGAACAAAACTCCGTCCGAAAACCCCTCTTCAGGACATCAGAAGCTCAACGTAAGGAGAAGGGGGGGGGGCAGGGTCGTGGCGGTCGAAAAAAAGGGTGTTCATCGCTGCCGAAGGGGGCCAGATGCTCCGGCAGAGGAGGAACTTCAAGCGGAAAGGGACATGCGGAAGTCCTAACAGAGGCCTGGCAAAAGGGTGCGAGATCATCCAGTGCAAAAGGAAACCAATGGTGGGGGCGCACCTCACAAAAAAGTCAACCATCAGGCAACATGAGTGAGAAGAATGACACGTTATGAGTAGGAGGAAAGGGATCATTTCTTTTTACCACGGAAAACGTAAAGGGTAGGAAAAAAGAAAGGAGGGGCACGACGAGGTGTCATTAACTGGTAAGGGGGCCAAATGAGGCCCCTACCACTAAAGAAACAGGGACAAAGATCGAAGTCTGTGGACCTGATCTAATTTCGGGCTAGGGGGGCACTACTAGAAGGAGAAAGATTCTTAACAAAAAGCAAAAGCGCAGTTTGGGCTCAAAAGTAGGGAAATTTAGGGAGTAGAGGAGAAAAGGGGGTCAGAGGGCCCCTTTATAGAGACCGCTATACCGTCTCAGGAGAAAGAAGGGTGCCCGGAGGGAAAAAGGCCGCCTGGGGCTGACTCATCCGCAGGACCGCCCAAGTCTGGAAGAACAGAAAAAAGAAGGTCACCTCTTGCAGGAGTCTTACCTCGCGAACTAATGACAACGAAGGAAAGACATATGGGCACAATATGGAAATACTACGGGTCGGGACACAAAAACAGGGGGCGGTGAGTTGGAATTCCAACTTACCGATCCTAAGGCCATACTGCGGCAAGAGGGCGTGCTGTAGGGAAATTCAAAAAATAACAGCACAGCAAATCAAGTTTTAAAGAAGAGAAACAACTCTAAAAGGGGTCGAGATGGACGAAAGGGGCTTCCCAGTCGGGAGGAAAAATTGCTCTAAAAACAGGAAGGACATCTGAACGCTAGGGGTCAAACTATCTTTGGCGCAAAAAAACCCGGCGAGTCCTAGGATAAAAATCGGGGAAACGCATCTGACCAAAAGAAAGATAATCAAGTGGAAGTAGTAAGAAACCCGATAACCCGGTAACGGGAGGAGTCGACAACCTGGATTAGGGGGGAAAAAAGGAGAGAGATGGGCAGGGGGAAAGAACTCAGGTTCTACGTAATAAAAAAAAGCCTTCGACGGGAAGCTAGGAGAGCTGAAAAATGAAAATGGGGGGAAGAACGGGAGAAAGAATCGCGTTCGAAGATTGCGTTCATAAGGGGGGAGCAACTGGGAAAAAAGGAGGCGACTCCGAATCTCTTGAAAACCAGGGCCAGGGTCTTCAAAGAGCAAATCAAAAGAAATTTCCCATTATTGGCATTCTTCTTGAATCTACATGCAAAAGAGGGGGGAAAATCACCAATCCGGTGGTTGAAGGGGCACATCCTCTCCTAAGCGGCGATGTTGGCACCCGCACGGGAGGAGAGTGGGGGGGACTGACCAAAAGAAAAATGTTCCTCATGGTTGAAGCAAAATGAGGGGATGTCACTTTCGGATGGCGGTCAGGGAACACAAGTTCTTGCAATTTCAAAAGAAAGGGGGAGCGAGGGGAAGGAGCCTCGAGGAAGAAAGGGAGGCACCTGGAACCCTTACCGCGGCGAAGTGAAAAAAAGAAAAGGGGGGGTTTAAATGAACTTAGCAGGCGCGCCTTGGGGTTGTGAGTGAAGTTTGTGCTACGTCTCAAATTGGGCAAGGCAGGCCAGGGGAAGGACCTGACAGGGATCCATCTATCAATCATCAAAAAAAAAAAGTCTATAGATTTCCATGTTGGGAGAAAGGTAGGGTAGGTAGAAGAGGGGGAAGGTCCGCGAGAGACTCGGCGGCGGAGAACCGAAGGGTTTCATACATCCGGTGAAAGGGAACGAAAACGAAGCGCTCCGGACTGCCTATGGGGCCACGCCTCTAAGGAGGGTCAGAGAAAAGACGTTGGCAAAAAAGAGGGGGCACCCCGGACGGATGGGTGCATGGGGAGCCACTTGGGGGGGGAAAAAGAAGTAAGCCAAGTTGGTCAGCGTTCGCGCACACAGAAAGAACGCGGGGGGAGCCGCAGTAAGGAAGAATCCATGCAGGGGCCGTTTGCCGGGAAACGAAAAGTTTATAAAAAAAAAGGAACTGATTAAAATGTGTTCTCAAAAAAAAGACCCCACCTTAATGTCGTAAGAAAGGAGGAGGGCTGCTGTATTAGAGGTTGTTTGCGATCTATTTCTAAAACGGTCTAAGGCGAATAAATCTATCTGGCAAAGGGGGTGAGGAGCAATTTATACACTAGGGACTTAGAAGGGAGGGGAAACTTATGGGAAAAAGAAGTTACCAGGGAAAACGGGAATCTGTGTCCAACAAACGGCAGTGGCGAAGACGTCAAACTTCTCTGCGACGACCTTCGCTTGGAGGAAAAAGAGAGAGAAGGCATGGGGCGACTTACTAGGCCTCACTACATACGAGGGACGACAGGGGAGAAGGAATGAGGCGAGCAGCACACGGAAGATAGGAGCCGGGGTCGCGAGGAATTGGGGAATAGATATGGTCAAGAAGCATATGGGGAATCAAATGTCAAAGATGAAGTGTGGTCGTGAGCAAAAAAGGGATAATGGGGAGAGGCATGAGAACACCCGGGAACAGTGGATGCTGGGGAGCACGTTTTCAAGGACCGATCAGATAAAAAATTCTGAGAAGAAAATATAGAGGGGGGCTCAGCTTGGGGGAACTGTGAGGTCCGCAAGGGAAAAAATGGCGCACGTAAAAAAATAGGGGGCTCTGGAAGCCTAAAGATGGGATGTGGAAGGTGGGGGAAGGATGGTGTTGCACACAGAGGGGGAAAGAAAGGAGTTGTGCCAGGACGGTTAACTTGGCTTGCACTCCAAAGAGAACAAGACAAAAAATAAAGGGCGGAGAGAAGGACCAGCGGGCACAAACGCATCCTTACGGAACCGACTTCCAATGAGACTTTGGATGATATCTTCTGCGTCACAGGGACAAAGAATGAACCGGGAAGAAGGGGAGTTAGAGACCCTAATCTACCACGGGCAAGGGTAGATGACCTGAAAAAAGAAAGGAACCAGCGGCTAAGAATGCCAATGGGAAAGAGAAAGAGAGTAAGATCGTCGATTGGAGCCCCACATAATCGCAGGGGATGAACGAAAAGGAAAACGGCATCGGATATCAGTTCCGGGGACGGATAAGGGGGGAGGGGGGATCAGCGTGGCCGCAGCAAATTGAGGCAATACCCCGGACTGCCCGACGGAAAAGTTGAAGCAACTGGGAGGCCAAAAGGGAATTCAGGTACCCGACTCAGAAGGGTTCCAATGTGTCTCAAAGAGTTTGGTAATCATTGTTCCCGCCCGAAAGAACCATCAAGCACTGGCGGAACTCTGATATTGGAGCTGAATCACGGAGGAGAAAGAGTGGGAGTTCCTAACTACGCGCTGCATGCGGGGGGAAAAAGCAAGAAAGAAGTCTCACAACAAAAAATGAGAGCGTTGGATCTTGTAGAATCTGGGGCTCACATCCGCACATCGAAGACTCACGTAAGGCCGAAAGAGGAGACAGCAAGGCGTCCATTTCATTATGGGGCTGGGGAGGAGTCAAACATCAAAAATTGCGGCAATGGAAGCCAACTTCTGTCTCTTGGGAGACACGGACTGAGAAGGGGGGGCCATCAATGAAGTCCGGAGTGAAAATTTGGGACCGGAGGGGAGGTCCCGTTGGGGGGATTGCGCAAGGAAGAGGGGAAAAACAAAGGCAGAAATCTATCCGCGGAAGCGATACTTGAGCCAAAACCAAAAAAAAAAAAACCACCAAAAAAAAAACAAAAGAAAAAAGAAACACACACACAACAAACGAAGAAGGCGTTTTGCGGAGCTCAATGGTTCAACAAAATCAGATTGAATACCGAGGGGTTGATTTCAAAACAAACGGTCGAAACAGGAAAGGCAAGGATTGGGGGGCATGTCTCGGCGGGCCATAGCTCAGGCCGCAGCGCAGTGCAGGGATTACGTGGGGGAAAGGAGAGAAGTTTTCGGTCCTTCTGGGACCAAGATCAGGGGGGGATCAAAAAGGAAGACGCAAGCTCAAAGGAGGGGTTCGAAGGATGCGAGGTTGGACCAGTATGAAACATCCTCTGTCGTTGCTGGGTGATCTTTGCGGGGGACCTAACGATGTCATTACCAACCCCTAGGATCGTGGGGTACGCTTCTTGAAAAGTCAGAAGAGAATCAAATGCTTGGGCAGAATCAGATGGGGGGGTCAGACGCAGGACCGTAATGAGATAAACCGAAAAGGAAAAGATAAACCGTCCTCACCGCGGTAGCTGGGAAAAGAGGAGGGCTAAAAAGCTGATGCCAATCGAAGCTAGTCAGTGTTAGTCAGGGACGAGGAAAAAAGAAGAGGACGAAGGGCATTTGGGTGTGTTTGCGGACCCCAGGAGTGGGGGGTGGAAAGGGGGAAGGATAATTGCTCGAGACCATATCCGAAGGTTCCGGAAAAGAGAGCGCGACTCATTTCTCACGCAAGAGGAAGGGGACGGGGGGTATGCTGGAAACCGAGAGCGCGACCAGACAAATCAGGGAAAAATGAGGGCGACAGCCTCTGTAGAGGTAAGACAACTGAAGGGGGGGGAGTCGAGGGCAATAATTCGAGAACATGGCAAACCGTCTAAGGCTGAGGGCGGAAGGGTTCCCTCATAAACAGCTTGCCTCCCTAAAGTGAGCAGAGCCAAAAAAAGTGGGCAGATCTTACCGCAAAAGCGTTTTCTGAAGTCAATACAACAAAAAGAGGGCCCCAGGGGAGAAAGAAAATCATCGATGCTCTCAGAATTAAAGGGACTTTGTTAACCTTGGGGAAATGGGGGGATTTGCAAGAAAAAACATGGGGGAACCACTTAACGAAATATGATAGGCAACGGAGCACAAGCGAAGCAAAAATGAGCCCCCACGGCTGGGGGGGGCTAAGAGCATCTAGCCATGTTGTCAACGAACAAAGGTTTGGGTGCGGAGAGAAAAAAAAACAATCACTTCTCATCATCAAGTGGTAGACAAATAGACCTCGGCGTGGAATCCATTGATAATCGAGGTTAGGGGTAAAGAAGAAAAAAAGAAGTCCATCATGCCGACGAAGGTGGAGGCATTAAGGGTCCTCATCGAAAAAGGCTTGACACAGAAGAGGAGGCGGGGAAGATGAAGAAAACTTGATCATATGGACGTAGGAGAAAGGGGAAAGAAATGAAGGCAATTAAAAACACAAACCTCTCAAGGTGGAAGTCAAAAAGATGTTAACGCCCTATGGTGGGAAGAAGGGACGGGAGAAACGGGGGGGGCCTGACTTGATAGAGTAGCTAAGAGAGAATATCAAAAAGAAAGAATCTGCGTCTAAGGGTCGAAACCTAACCCAGAATCAAGTAAAACTAATGAAGGAGTTAATGAAACTAACCTCATAGTCCGATCTTTCATCGATACAGCGCTAAACCCGGCACGAAAGGAAAGACTCAAGTCTGGGGGGAGTTTTCCAACCTTCGTGGGGGGCGATGAAAAGTCACAAAAAATAGCTGTTTTGAGACGGAGGAAAGAAGTCAGATCTTAAGGCGGAAACCGTATGGTGAGGAAGATTTAGCTTGGGAGGTGAGAAAAATCAAACAGAATCTGGGGTAGAAAGATACGGCGCGCTTTTTCGAGTAGTGAGACTAGGGAAGGAAAAATGGAGTGGAAATTCTCGGGGAAGCTAGAACTCGATTCAAGCTTAGAAGTGGGGAGGCCAACAAAAAAAAGAAAGGAGAGGCAACAGAGAGGAAAACAGGAATGACGAAAGAGTCTCTCTCCTCAAGTCTTCCCTTTGCAGGACAGGAACGGGTCAGAATGGGGGGGGGAGCTACTCTCTCTCCAAATTAGCTTAGACGATCCCCGGGTGGAGTAATTCAACGGGAAAGTGCGGGATGCTTCAAGGAAGCGGAGGTTCTGATAGTCGCTGTTAACATGCGCTCCCGATTGTTTGGCAAGCATAGAAGGGGAGAAGGAAGGAGCTAAGAGTAAGGTTCAGAGATTGGCAAAAAAAGGGGTGGCAAAAGGAAGTCCCAGGAGCGCAAGGAGGTGACCAACTAGGGGGAAAAATGCTTTATTTACACATCTTCAAAGAATAAATCAAGAAAGAAAAGATGCGTCAAGTGCCTGATCTGAGGAAGGGGGGGGTAAGGGGGGCAGTCAAAAAACAAGACCACGGTTGTGACTTCTCATCCTAGAAAAAGGAGAGGACTAGGTCACAAGTACTTGCGTGGACGTTTAGGAGAGAGGCAGCGGGGGGGGGAGAAAACTGAGATGATGGGGACTAAAACCCTAACGATGTCGTCTAACTTTTATTTGAAGTTTGACACCTTTCTTCCGGTTTCACCAAGAGCGGGAATGATGAGGCAAAATAGAGAGGTCCATAACGGGGTCTCTAGCCGGCAAAATAACCAAAAAAAAAAGGATCTCTGATGGTGGACGTCAAAGGTGGGTCAAGGTGTGGCACTTCTGACGGCGGTTTTGGGCTGTTAAGGGGGGGGGGGGACGGTAGTAATGGCATTGAGAGTCCGTTTGCGACGCCAATAAAAGAGAAAAAGGTCTCGTCGTTGCCCAAGGGGTTGGGGAAAAAGGATAGGGATTGAGCAAGGATTTAGGGGGGGGAAAGGAATCTCTCCAAAGATCGGCGTGTGAATACCGATGGTGAGAAAGCTTTTTACTATCTCAGAGTCGGTATTAAAAATAAAGAGCAGTTTATGGGGGACCATACCGAAGGGGTCTTTGTATCATCTGGCCTCGTGCGGGGGTTCTTGGGGAGCAAAATTTCACCGGTGGACAGTAAAATGCTCAAGAGAAAAAAACATAAGAAACGAGTGGGACAAAGCAGGCATTCTATTTGGATGAAGTTGGAGAAGAGAAGGGCTGGGGAAATGGGTAAAACAATGTTTGGGCGCGGGCACCAAGACCAGAAAAACTATAAGTCTGAAGAGCAGCGGCTGGCTGGGGAACTGAATATGGTCGTCTGCTTGTTTGTTGGAGACCGGGTCTAAACCAGCGGAAAAAAAGGCGGACATGGAAGGATCGTCAAGGAAGGTCGAAATTGGGGAGGATGCACGATGAGGAGGGTGGGAAAACCACGTCTCCTCAACTAGACCGGGGAAGGGGGGGAGACAGCAGGGGCGAAGACTTAGGCTCGTCTCCGGCCCTTCTCAGTTGTCGGACACAAGGCTATAAAAGGAGGAGAGAAATCTCCTAGTAGGACAGTGAACGCGAAGCTGCACAAGAGCCAGCGAAAACACTAGCCGCGAAAGCACAGTTCTCTACAGGCAACTGCGTGGGGCGCGAGAGGAGAGGGGGGGGACGTATCGGATAGGCTCGCGAGCAGAGGATGGCCATTCGATTTCCAGAAGAAGAAGACAGAGGTACGAAGGAATCAGCAACGTTAGGGGTCGTCCAGAAGAAATCAGCAACACAGGAGAACAGTTTTGGGGATTGCTCACAGGGGGTTGCGACCGGAATACTCGGATACATCATCGAGAGGTGGGAAATAGAGACGGCGAAAAGGTTTGCGTCATCGCATTTACTTGGCTGAAACAAGAGACAGAAGGAGTCTTATTAGTTGGCCAGCGAAGGGTTTTATTTGAGTAGACGGGTCCAAAGAAGCAACCCGCGAAGAGGTTGGGAACAAAAATTCAGCGTTTAGGTTACCCACGAAAAAAAACAAGCACCTCAATTCATTGGCGGAGAAGAAAAGAACCCATGTACAAACCTGGACTGGTATTTTGCAGAGACTTCTTCGACAGAGTTCACAGAGTACCAGAAGAATGTTCTAAACCAGGCGACATTCTCTCATTGGTCTGAGAAGGGTAAGTCCAGGAAAGAAGTCCCAGAAAGGCGGGGTGAACGGGCGAGGGAGGAATGGATGTGTAGCAATCGTATAATCTGTCATTTTGCAAGAAAAAGAGACCGGGGTATGGGCCTATACAGATGAGTAAAGCGTGAAGATCGGGTCCTACGGTGGGGAATCGTGTAGGGAGAATTGCTAGATTGCTCAGCTGGAACAAACTGACTACCGGAAAGAAACATAGACGGGGAAAAAACAAAAATGGGGGAGAAGGTATGTGTTCCCTACTGCGACAGAAAGGTTCCAGTTGGGTCTAACGAAATGCCTCTTCTCACAAGTGGGGAACCAAAAAAAGGAAAAAGAAGGCTGCAGGAAGAGATGAAGGAGGATGGTCAAAGAGAGACTCTTCCTGTTGATGGTGCGGCATGCAATGCGGCATGATGTGGGAGGGGGGAAAACCGAAACGATCTCGCTCAAAAACAACACGAAAAAAAGGGAATAGTTGAGGTAGGGGGAGGAGGCTTCTCCAAGGGGGAGAAAAAAAGTGCATAGAGGAAACCCCAACTAAGAGAGCCGTTCATTGATCAAACGAACGCCGATAAGAGGAAGGGAAGGAGGGTGAGGGGTGACCCATAAAACATTGGATTGACGCGCAAGAAACGAGAGGAAGAAAAGACTTCTGTAAAGGAAGGGAGGCACCCTGACGAAAAATGGTGAGAGGGCTTTCTTCAAACGTCGAAATAAGATTGGGGTACACGTGGGTTCAGCGACAATTCTGCTGGCCAAATCAATAAAAATCGGCTCCCTAAAAGGGTCACCGGACTGCGAACAACAAAATGCTGAAGACGGGAGGGTCATTTCAGATGAAGGGGCAAAAACAAAATATAAGGATGTAATAAGACTGGTGGGTCTTCTAATGCGGTAAAGCGAGGCATGGAAGGAGGGATAAAAAAAGCAGAGGAAGATGTTTCTAAGGAAAAAGGGTATTTCGTCACACTTAAGTGTACGTTACCAGAGAAAAAGCTTAGTCGAAAATAAAGAAAGTCCGCCAGGGTCTTGGCCCGCTTTGTTTAGCCGAGAAGCCTTTCTGGGGCACGGTGGTGAGATGGTTAGGGGACACTCAAAACGCCTGGAAATGACTGGTAGAACTACGAGTGAGGGGTACGTCGTGCCAACCGGGAACATCCGCAGAAAGGAGGGGCTTCACGCCGCGTCTGGTAGGGGGGTCAGAGAATAAATGAGGAAAACTCAAAATCACGTCAAATCGGCGGTTCTCGGGGGTGGAAATAGATGGTTTAAATATCAAACACAACCCAGAGGGGGAAAGAAAGTAAGGATTCATTTCTCTCTCAAGAGACCGAGGCGGGCTTCAGCAGTTACTGTGAGATCCAATTGGGACTCCATATGCCTCGAATCCCATAAATAAGGAAAAAGGAAAATGGCCGGGGAAATCTCTAAACGTAAGAGTCACTTGTGTCAAATGCATGAAAACGAAGGGTGCGGAGTCATACCTTCGACCTCCTTATTAAAAGTGATGAGGAGAGAAGCCAGCTGATGAGGGCCGCCAACTTAAACGGCGAGATCCTCGAATCTGAGGAAAGCATTCGACAAAAGTATTGAGGAAGGAGGGGGGCCGGCCGCCGCAAGCTGCTACTAATGGAAGGTGCCTGGGGGTTAAAGATATGACATGGCAACTTGCCACGCGGGGTGAGAAACTATCAACAGCACTAAGGGTTAAGAAAGAAGTAGCTGACTAAAGGAATAAGTAGCACTTGGGGTTCCTGTGCAAAGGGGGCTTGTTGCTGCGTTTGCTTGGGGGGAAGGCAAAAATTTGGGAGCTCTGGAGCCGTATTCGCGATATGCGGCAAGGGCAGACGAAAGAGCATTCGCAGACGGTCAAGACAAAGGGAGGGTGATGCGCAAAGAGAAATTTGGAGGCAAACAAATGTTTGAGCAAATCACGAAAAAAGAACAAAAGGCAAGAGAGAAAAGCAAAAACTTGCGGGTATCGGAAACTGCGGATGAGGAATACATGAAGAAAGATACGCGTGGGGTAAGCCGAATGAAAAAAAAGCAGTGTGAACCCCTAGTTGTGCGAATGCGTTAATGCCTATCGAGGAGAAGAAACCCAAGAGAACAATCTTTTGAAAGTGGAGAAGAGGGAAGAGAGTTATCGTGTCGAACACCGAAAGGACTTCAAAGACAATTCAAAGACAAAGACGCAGTGAACAACGATGTCCACAGTTCGAGAGGGAGGACTGGTCCGGGTCGAGAGGCCGCTAGCGACAAGGATCATAAATTCCGCATCGGAATGGAAAACTTCCGCAAGTTGCGAAGCAAGAAGCCAGCCGAACTTGGGACCCAGCATCCGGAAGTAAAAGAGTCGGGCAGGCCAAGCGCTAAACTCCGCCAACTAAGAAACTAATAGATTGTTCCCCATAATCGCTTACTGGGAGGGGAAAGAGAATCAAAACAGTGGGGGGTACGACGGGAAGTCCAGAGACCAGCCGCAGCGAAGGTATACTGAGAAACGGATTGTTCCGTGGAAAACGTGAGAAAAGGACAGCATAAAAGGATCACCTCTCACCGGCTCGCGCATTGTTCAGGGAGTATGGGAGAGAGGCCTTGAAAATGTCTTCAATCTGAACCTTAGCCTCAAGGACTGAAGGAAGGGGGGAGGGAGAGAGGGGCCCAACCACTAAAAAAGAAGCCTAAAAAGAGGTAAAGGAATCATAAAAAGGAACAAGTCAGGGGAGGAAGAGGTTTCCGTGCAGTACAGGGAAAACGCGGGTCAGGAAGGGGAAGAGACGATCTCTCGCAAAAATTCTAAATATCTCTATCTTAGGAGTACAAAGAACAGGGTCTGAAGGGAGGAAAAGCGAGATGAGAGAGGAGAGGAGGCTGCTGGGTCTGAGGAATTGTTACATCTATCCCGGCCGGTATTTTTTTGCCGAAAGAGAGCAAGGAAGGAATATGCTTAAGAGGAAGGGGGGGGGGGAGAAAGAATGAAGCCGGAAAGGACGCAGGGAAGAGGTTGAATACCACATATTTCTGTGCTGCGGGGATGGGCAATATCCGACAATTGCACTAAATGGCGCCGGAGGGAAAGGGACGCGGGAGGGGATTATCTGGCAAAAAGAGGTACCACAAACGCAAGGGTACAGTACAACTCGGCTATTGCAAAGATTGGCGTAATTTAAGGTACTTTGGCAGTCAGTGGGATCTGATAAGAGGGAAGGTGGAGGGTTCTTAACAAAGAACTACTGGGGGCTGTAACCTTGAGGCGGCAGTTCGAACTGTGTCCGTTTCCCAGAACAACTGAGGGGGGAGATAGAATCAGAGACGGCCCAACTAGGCCCCCGGAAGAACCAAAGGGTCGAAATGGTGAAACAATCAATGGGGTAATCGCTTTTAATACCCCTAAGGGCTCGGTGGGTCGTGAAGGGTGAAGTCAGTTCAATGGGTAAATGCTAACGGGCGAAAGAAAAGGAAATAGAGTCCATGGGACAACGGCAGGCGATTTTCAGTCGTAGGTAGGTCACGCAGCGATGAAGGAAACCTTAAAGTACGGAGGCGTTGTACAAGGAGGGTTGTTGCGAAGGGGGACGGGGTACAATAAAAGAGGTTGTCTCTCCTTTATACTAGCGAAGACAGTTTATGCATTCGAAGGGGCCTGCATGGTGGCAGAACGATCTTTCTGGGGGTCGTTAATTTGGGACAAAAAAGTTTGGTAAAGGTGCAAAATAGTCTCATCAAAGGCGCACATCTGGGAGACAAGCCCTGCAAAGTCGGTCCTCTTGGATAAGAAAGACTTGGCTATAACGAATCGCGAGTTACAAATTGTGTGGAAGAGAAAAAGACACGAAAAGCTAACTTGGCAGCGAGTATGGTGTGAAGGAAGGAGTTTTCTACTTTCATGTCGAACGCGAATGCGGACCAGGAAGAGCTTGCACCTTGGCTCAGGCTCATTTGATGGGGGCGTCAGGGAAGTACGTCGTCCTCCAGAAGCACGGAAGGATAAAGGTGTCCGAGCAAAGCATGGAAGAGAACGTAGCGGAAGGTCGATTGGCGACGATCACAGCGGGAAGCGACGAGCAAGGCAAAAATACTGTTCGTAAGCTCCGGGGGACAGAAAAAGACCCCCTCCGCTGTCAAAGGTTAACTTCCCGTCTCACGAAAGTTTATAGGAGAGGATGGCTCGCGAAAGGAGGGGAATAATTGTAAATTCAATCACTAAAAGCTGAAAAGATAAAAGCAGCAAGAAAAGCTGGGCGCGTAACCCGGGAAGAGGTGGGGATATGGGGATAGGAGGTTTTCATACGATCTATCCAACTTCTACAGAAATTAATATAGGAATAGAGACGGCTAGATTTGAGTTGAGGGGGAAGAGAGAGGGCGCGAAACAAAACTAGGCCTAACCATGGAGGGGATGGTTATTTCTTTCAAAATAACTTACCACTCTCTAGTAGGGAGTTGGCGTAAGTTCATTTTCGAAAAAACCAAGCAAGAAAGGGTGCGAGAATAAAGAGGAACAATACTCCGGGGAGACTTCAATTGACTTGCAGAAGCTGAACTCCGCGGTCACCAATAAAATTAGTGGAATAGGGGTTTAGAAGAGAAGAGAATGAAGCGAAAATGGCCTGATCTAGGGCAAGGAAAAAAGACAAATCCAAGGCTCAGGACGGCAGAGAGATTGGAAATCATCTCTGAGAAACTTATCTATTTGCGGCAAAAACATCATAGAAAGGGGAGGACCGCAAAGACGTAAAGTGCAAAACAGTGGTGGCAATGGATAGGGGTTAGAGATAAGGAAAAAGGGGCTAATCAAATTGCAAAACGAAATGTTGAACAAAAGGAACTCGGAAATGTCTGCACTCTAAGCAGATGTAGCGAAGGAGCAGTCAGGGTTTTGGGACCGACTAGGGTGAATGGGATCCGCTCTTTGTCCGAAAAATCAAGTTGACTAAGAGCACCACTGAAGCTATCGCAAGGATGGGAATGAAAGAGAAAAAGGAGGTGAAATACGCGGATCGACGGCATTATGTTAAGCCGACAAAGCGAA
>Ga0179593_1471336_pt1 | contig 14557 bp, 19 predicted proteins | sample CZODoug2_1_08_16_FD_185931 | JGI IMG/M metagenome (GOLD analysis project Ga0179593, IMG submission 185931) | Vadose zone soil fungal communities from Angelo Coast Range Reserve, California, USA - CZODoug2_1_08_16fungal (PacBio error correction) | ecosystem: Environmental > Terrestrial > Soil >...
CACACGCGAAAGAACAAGAGCTTCACAAAACCAAGACGGTGGAGAGCCAACCCCATCTAACAATCTCCCTCCGAAAAAACAAAAAACCGGAGGGAAAGATTGGGGGAAAAATTGGGTGGGGAGTCACCCAGGGGGGAACGCATTACTTAAAGGGTGGCCGGCTTGCCAAAAGGAAAAAGGAATGGGTCTTCCGGACTGGAAATCGCCACAGTTTGCCCTGACCTTGGGGGGGATCCGAGCATCGCGGGAGGAAGGGGGACACTCCTCTTGAAAAAACGTGCGATCGGCGAGGTCTTTCCAAAACAAAACCAAAAAAAAAGTTTTTCACAGTGGGAAGCAGGGTTTTTTTGGATAAAAAAGGAGGAAGGTATCAAAAAGAAAGCACCCACTGCAAGGGAGGGACGAAGGACAAAAAGGATGCCGGCCGAGACCACGGCGTAGAAAGTAAGACAAAAAATTAATTCCCCTGACCAAAAAGGCAGCCAAAGACATCGAATACAAAAAGTTCCTTCCCTTGTGAAAGGGGGGAAAAAACCGGAAAGTTCGGCGAAGGTGACAATTCCAGAAACGGGGCAATGGGGGGGGCAAAGAAATGTGGCCCCCCAGGGGGGGGAAAGGGGTGGCGAGAAAAAATAAGAAAGGAACTTTCCGAATCACCAAGGGGGGAGAGGGGGCCGATTCGGAAAAAATGCACGCCAGGGTGGGCAAAAAAAAAAGCCTTTTGGGAAAAAAGCGGGAGCCAGCTAAAAGGTTGCATGGCCCAAATTGGGGGAACCGCCTTCACCAGGCAAAGTGTCAGGGGAAAAAGGGGGGAGCCAAAGTTGTGAAGGGACGGGCTGCCAAGAAAAACATAAAAAAGGAAAAGTCTCCCATGTGAAGGAAAGGTGGGGGAACTGGGCCTGAAAACCCGAGTGAATTTCCCGTCAGGGGAAAAAAAAAGAATTTCGTACTGCCACGGTCCAAACGGTTGTCCAAAAAGTTGCCCAAGGGGAAGTAGGGGGGCTGGGCTGTTTTGGTCAGGAGGAAAAGGGGGAAAAACACAGCCAAGAAAAACACCTGATCCAGTTTGAACTTTCCAAGGAAAAGCAAGGGGGGGTAATGTGTTATGTAAAGAGTCGGAAAGGGGAAAAACCAAAGGGTTTTTTTCGCGGGCCCACAGGGAACCAATCACCTTTGGGAGGGGAAAAAAAGGCGCAAAGTTATAACGCAAGGAACCTCCTTTCCCCAAAAAAAAAGACGAAGGGAAGAAAACAGTTCAAGGGCTCAATCAACGAATCATCGTTACGGGCGGGGATCCTCCCCAAGGAAAGAGAAAAAGAACAGGAGTTTACCTTGGAGAGAGTTTCCCTACAGGGGAGGGGGCAACGCCAACGAACTGCCAAGGAAACATTCAAAAAAACAACAACCTGAAACGGGGCCCAAGACAAAAGAAAAAAGGGGTTTGAACTGGAATAAAAGGGGGGAAAGTAGAAAGAAAAAAACCCAGGAGTCGGGGGAAAGGGACAGGGACCCAAACCCCCTTGGGCGTCCAATTGGGGGGGGATGCAAAGGGGGCTAATTGGGTTGCTTCAAAAAGGGGAGTTACCCGCCCCCGCCGGCGGCCCACCCACCAAGACCCAATGGGGAAAAGAAAAAGAACCTAGGTGGTGGTTGAGAAAAGCAAAAACCCAGCAATGGGAAAACCCCGGCGTCTAATAAGGTTCGCGGGGGGGACTGCGGAAAGAATGGGAGCCCCCCCACGGAGTGAGTAATGGGGGGACAGGAGGTTCCAAGGGCCAGAGACACTTCAAAAGAGCAACTGTGTTGCCTGAGTGACTAAAATGTTGGGGTGTCGGCAACCTGACCAGTCCCTTGTAGGCCACGATGTGGGGAGGTCGGGGAAAAAGATCGGGTAAAAATTTATTAAAGGGGGGCCCTCCTGGAAATTGATAAGGGGAAAGAAACCAAAACCCGACAGGCCCCGCAATCCAACCAAAACCCTGGTAAAGGCAGGTAGGCAGGATCCCCTCACCCTGGGCCAAGGAAAGGGGCATGGGGGCCGCTTGTATGTTAAATCCGGAAAGGGAAAAAGGGGGAGGACATGGGGCGACGGAGACCCTTTGCTTTAACAGGCAACGAAGGGCCCCATCCCTTAATTTAAAGGGAAACAAAGGGGGGCCAAAAGTCCCCCCGGAAAATTTTAAAAAATTAAAGGAACAGGCAACTGCAATGGAGAAGCCCTAAGAGGGGGGAAAGAACTTTAGGAATCAAAAAACTAAAAACAAGGGGGGCACCGGATAAAAAAAGGTATTTTCTGGAAAATTAAGAAACGTGACACAAAAGCAGCATCCCCACAGAATTGGGACTTTTTGTCCACACAAAAAATACATTTAAAAAAAAAACAACCGGAAGAAAAAAATTTGGTCACACCCGAAAAAAAGCCAGCCATCAATAGTAGTAGAGGCAGGCACTTTTGATGTTAAACACAACTCGCCCCTCAGTCAGCTCAAAACGAACCTCTGGGACACTATTGGGCAAGCCGGATTAGAACTGGATTTAAAATTGGAACATGAGCTTCCCTTTTTTAGGAAGGGAAAAAACATGCACCATAACGGAATGCCTCAAAGACAAAAAGAAAAAAGCAAACGGAGCAAAGAAGAGTCAACGAGCAAAAAACATAAAGGTGGTTTAAAAAAAAAAACACCGCAGGCTATTCGAATGCCGCGTGCGGTAACCGATTCAAAAAAATTAAAAAAGAGGCCGGAAAACAAAAAGAACTCCAAGGGGGCAAATAAGTAAACGGGTTTACCAGACAACAGAAGTCTTTTTTTGTTTACGGGTTTACTCTAATCAGACGCGGGTTGGAAAAAAGAAAAAACAACGGAGGAGGAAAGACCAAATACCTGGACCCACTACCACTGGAACCAAAAAGGAAGAGGGAAAAAGGGCTGAGCTCTTATGGGGGAGACTCAGACCCAAAGTATTTAACCGGTGCGGGAAAAAAAAAGGGGCCAGGATGGCCACCCCCGACAGCGGTTCAAACCACAAAAGGGGGTGTTCGGAGGGGACCCCCCAAACGCCCGGACCCCGGGAGGTGGAGAAAACAAGAACACAAAAACCAGAGTACAATACCAAAAAGGTAGGAATGGGGTGCAGGGGACAAACTTGCTGAGAGGCACCTCTGCCGGAAAAACCCTTGGAGAAAAACAAAACCTTTCCCACAAGAAAAGCCGGTTTTGAAACTGAAAGCCCAATCCCTAAAGGGGGTAGGACCAATTATCAAAAAATTTTTCAGGGACACACGGAAGTCCTTTTTTCTAGCATGGTCCCCCCATTGGAAACCACGTAGTCAACCAAGGAAGTACACCCCCCCCCCCAAAAAGACTGTAAAAACGTTTTGGAAAAAAAAAAAACCAAGGGGCGGAAAACCCTCGAAATCAAGAGACCGCAAGTTTGCCCGCAAAAAAGACCATCAGCCCGTAAAGGGGACACAACCCCGGGGCCTTTTGTCAAGGCCTCAGAAAGGAAAAGAGGTCTGAAGGGGAAAAAAAAGAAAGGGAAACGTTCAAAAGGATTGTGCACGAAAAAGGCACAGGTCAGAACCAACCGAGGGGGGCCGAAAGGGGAAAAGAACGGATAAGGAAAAAGAGAGGCTAATACGGGTTGGAAAAGCTTCCTTTGGGTGAGGGAAAGAAACCTCAATCTCAAAACACAAAGGGAAAAAAGAAAAAGGAAGAAGTAGGGACAAAAAAGCCCAACTGCCACCACCCCCCGAGAACTGAGCCAGAAGTAACCCTACTTTAGGGAAACTTAAAAAATGCGTACACCACCAGGAACCCTTGGAAAAAAAGCCCTCGACAATCACGGGCCCACGGTCACGAAAAGACAAAACAAAGAAAAAGAGGCGAGGGGGGCCAAAAAAGGAGGATTGGAAGAAGGAAATTTGAACTGAAAAGCCGTAACGGAAGGAACTGGTTTTGAGCCAAAAATTTTTTTCCAAGTAGGTGGAAGACCTCGATTGGGGTTGTTTTAAGACCCCCAGGGGGGGGTCACGGGAAGGCGGGGAGGGGGGGGAATTCAAAGGGGACTGCCGACGGGGGTTTCCCAAAAAAAGGCCAAAAAAATAAAAAAAATTACGGCAAACCCAACCCAACCGTAAGGATTCACCAAATATCGGAGGGGGGAAAAAAAAAAAAAAACCCAATCAGTAAAAAAGAACGAACCCTAAAAGGGTCGCCCCGGAGAGGGTCACTCCTCCGAATTACCAACGTTCCCTCAATACAACCAGCCCAAAATTGGGTGTGGGTGTAGGCGTTTTCTCAGCCCTCAAGGGGAAGACCTAGGTTTTCTAAACCAGAAAGTAAGAAAAGAATTTTCAAAAAAAATGTTCCGACTAAAGCGGGTCCGGTCAAGACAATTCCGGGAGAGAGAATTGAAGAGGGGAAGACTGGTCCCTGCAAGAGTGGGGGGAAGAAAAAAACATAAACGAACTGCAGAGTTCCCGCACGAAGGAACGGGGCCTTCCCTTTCGGGGGTAGCTTTCAATTGAGACTAGACAAGGAAAGAATGAGGCACTTGCAAAAACCGACCAAACAGGACTAAACCAAAAGGTGCCCTCGGGTAAACTAGGGGGCCACCTTCCAACCGTCATTACGAACGGTCAATCAGGGAGCAAGCCTTAAGCCTGCCTTCCAAAAGGCACAAATCAAAAAGGGGGCCCTGTGGTTGGGACCTCTGTTAAAGGGGCCCCTTTTACAAAAAAAAACACCAAAACAGCCCAATCCATTCATGGCCATACGTCTGAATCCCCCCTTCTCACAGAAGGGCCCTGTACACCAAAAGGAAATCAAAGCCCCGCGGCCTGGAGCTGGGTTGAAAAGGGGCCAGACTTATGAAAAAAAAAGTTGAAGGGTCTAAAACAAAAAATAAATGCCCCCCACAAAAAGATGCCGTCTCCCAAGGCCTTGTCTAGGTTAACCGTCGTTTTTTTGGGGTTTCCTGTTGAGGGGTTGTGGAAAACAACAACCGCACCAAAAAAAAAGTTAGGATTGTGAGCTGAGGCCATGAAGAACAAAGTTGCCAGAACGGCCCTTTCAAAACCGACGTATGGTTGAAAACAACCGCTAAAAAGGTAGGGAAAAAAGGGAGTCCAATCCAAAAGAAAGGGGGGAAAAACCCCCAGAATACTAAGTTTTTGGGGGGCAAAAAAAAAAATAGTGTGTGGGGAACAAAATCAAACAAGAAACGGGTGGCCCCGACAAAGAAGTTGGGCAAACAATCCTTAATGGAGAGGGAAAACTAAGGAGGGTTAACAATACAGAGTAGGGAACCCCCAAATTCCTTCGGAAAAAAGGGAGGAGGAAAGTACCACATCCAAGCCAACAATGAAGGTAAAATTTAAGGCACGCAACACCTTCAAGAGTTTAAGGGGGAGAAACAAAAAGTAGGGATCACACTCGGTTGGAACCACTCCAAAAAGGGTTGCAGATAAAATCCCCATATTTTAAAGACACCTAAAAGGAACTGGGGAAAGGGGAAAAAAAAAAAAAATAAAACCAACAGTGAAGGACAAAAAAAAGCCTTCGTTCTCCATATGAACAGAAACTAAAGAGTTACCAACAAGGGCTGGGCTCGAAAAAAAAGAAAGGGAAAATCACAAGGAAGGGGGAAAAAAGGTGAAGGGGGGGGTCAAGGGGTCATCGAAACACACCAACACACTGGCTGTTGCCGTTCCAGAGGGCAAAAGGGGCAAAAACTGCCAGGTCCCTCCCTCGGCAAAAAGCTACCTCCCTTAAGGAAAAAAAGAGAACAAGTAGCCACAACAAAAAGAAAAGGACCGCACCAACGAATAGCCCCCACCCCTGGACTGGGAACAGCCCGCTACATCCAAAGGACAAGGGGAACGGGCCCCATTGTGTCAGACCCAACGTTTGCAAACAATCAGGGAAAAAAATGTCCTGGGTGCTTGGGGAACACCGAAAGAAAGTCAGGCGATCTTCCGGGACTAAACACGAGCTGTCCTTTTCCCCAGGGGTGTCAGATGAAAGAAAAAAAGCTACCCCAATCTTTAAGCTACGGGGCTAAAAAAAAACCGGAGTGAAAGCCGGAATGGTGAACCCTTCCCTTTGGAAAATAAGGAAAATAGAGATAGAACAACCAGCACGAAAAAAAGGTTGGGGAAACCGTTGAAAAACTAGAGTGGAAAAACTAACTCTTTGGGAGAAAATACCTGTATCCCCCAGGCCAGAAATGGGCCCCACCATGTTCAAAAAAAAAAAAGGGGGGAAAAGGGCTGTGCAGGGTTAAAAGGGCCCATGAAAAAAGTGAAAAAAACTCCCCGATGTAAAGAGGGAACACAATCAAAAACCCAGGTTCGGGAATTACCCCTTAATTAAAAAGGGGGCAAAAATCCGGAAAACCTACCAAAAAAAACAGATCATTTTTCAAAGTAAAAAAATAAAAATGGAAAAAGAAACCTGGACGAAAAGAAAGGGGGGAAAAAACAGAAGCGGCCGCCCCCAGTCACGCAAAATCCCAAAGTCCCCTGGAAAGAAAACGGAGTAAAAGATAGGGGTTCAAAACAGGGAAAAAAAAAACACATTCTTCGTCTACAAAAAACAGAGGGGGCAGGGTGGTAAAACCAGAAGGGGGGGGGAAAAAAAGACCCCCCTCCCTGTCCCTTACCATCGGCACGATAGCGGGTGTTTTTCCAAAGTCAGAGAAATTTATCAGAAGTCCAAAAACTCCAAAAACTGGGAAAAGTCGGCCCCAACAAAGGAAGAAACGAGGAGGGGGGCCACGCCGTCCCACGGGAAAAAGCAAAAATTCAAAAAAATGAGGGAGCATAAAAAAGGGACCCAGGTGTTGACACGAAAGAAAAAAAGAAAAGCTGCCCGTAACAGGGAGGAGTTTTTCCCCCCCTGCAGCGGCGGGGGGGGGGGGGGGAAGGAAAAAAAAACTCCAGCCCCCCCTGGGCCCGTCTAACCTCCGTTCAATTCCTAAAGGGAAAAGAGAAAACACAGAAAGTTTTGTGGGGGGGAAAAGAACAGGTTTTCCAACTGGGAAAAATCCAAAGATTCAGAACCGGGGTCAAAGCGGATTGGAAAAAACGGGCGGCCCATGGGGGGCCGCCCCAAAAAGAAAGAGCCCAAGAAATCACAAACCGGGGGAAACCAGGTCCAGAGAGGGAGAGACAATAAAAAAACCCATGGAGAGGGGTTCAAGGGTAAAAGAAAAACATGAAGTAGCCAAACCGAAAAAAAGAGAAGGGGAAAAAATCTCCCCACCAACAACCAAAGGAGGGTATAAAAAGGAAGAAAAAAAACATTGGGGTTGGGGGGGGAAAGAGGTGGGGTGGGGCAAGAAAGGTTGAGAGCCTTAAAGTCCGTTGAGATTAACGCAGACCGAAGAATTGGAAGGGGTCTTCCTGGGGAAAAAGGCACTTGTTTATCTGGAAAGGAAAAAAAACAACGAGCATCAAAGGGGCTTGCAAAACCATCCCTGAGGGGCCACTTTTTTGTGTTAAGGAAATAGGCGTTCCTTCTTTGGATAGTCAACCTTTCCAAGTGGGGTCAAAAAGGGGGGGTCAAAAAAGGAAGAAAAAAAAAAAAAAAAAAAAAAAGGCAGAACGGTGAAAAGGCGGCAGGAAAAATCAGTGAAAAAAAACATGAGAGTTGGAAACGAGGCGAAAATCGGAATTAACGTCAAACGGGCCATAACGTCGGCACTGCAAAAGGGTCCCCCCAGGGGGGAAAAGAAGGTGTAGGAGGAGTGTTATGAGTGACTGGGCCGTGGGTGGCCAAAACCGACCGGGTGCCCAAGTTCTCTTGATCGGGGGGTACGTGGGGGAAATAGAACGCTGGTAACAAGAGAAAATGGCCAGGGGGGGGCAGGGGATGGAAGAACGAGGGAAGGTTAAAAAACCAAAAAAACAAAAAGGAGGAGAGGAGTTGCCCCTGACCGTTGGGGAGAAAACCTTGGAGGAAGGGGGAAAGAATACTTCGGAAAGAGGGGGAAGTGGGAAAAACCTTTACGGGGAAACATGTGGAAAGTAAAGGTTAAGAACGAAAAAGAGAACGGCCCCCAAGGGGATCAACCCTCCCTTATTTGGAGACGGTGGGTGTAAAAAGGCACGTGGGAGTCGGGGGGCAAGCACTGGGGGGGTGAAAGTCCCGGAATGCCGAGGAGGGGGAAAAAGGCCCCTAACCTGTTTGCCAAAAAGGGCAACCTTCGAAAAGGGGCAAGTATCTGTAGGCTTTGGGGGGGAGGGGTAATGAAAAACACCACCCAAAAAGGAAAAAAGTCCACCCGTCCCAAAGAAACCGCCAACGAGTACAAGGGAAAACGCAAAATGTGGGGGGGATACAAAAACATGGGACTGGAGAAAATGAAGCTTTTGAGGGGGGAGAGTAAACCACATGTAAATGGGGCATTTCAGAAGGAGGGTAGCATGGGACCCGTTGAACCACCTAGAGGACTCCCTCGGTAATGGAAATCAAAAAAAAGATCCCATAAAAATCAAAAAGGAGGTGAAAGGGGGGGAAACCACGGGCCACCTAGGGATCACTCTGTCCCTGAAGTAAAATGGAAGGATCCATTGGGGCCTTGTGGAAAAAAAAAAAGTGTTGTCCCGCCCGGAACGTTTTAAAGAACAGGCAAGGGGGACATTTTCAAAAAAGGACGGTATAAAAGAGGGGGTTGCACAGAAACTGGAAAAGGGGCCTAGTCTGGGGGGCAAACTGGAGGAAAAGGTTCAAAAAAATCTTTTAGGGAAAACGAAACATGAAGCAGGGGGGGGGTGGGGTACCCCCTTCCTGTAAAAAAAGAAGGGACAACCAGGGACCGAGGAAGGTCACAAATTGTCCTTTTTGAGGACCCGTCAAGAAGGGGGTGGTTTGGATGCAGCAAAAAGAAGGTAAAAACCCTAGGGCACATGGTTTGAAGGAAAGCGGGATGTCCTACAGACAAGGGGGTAAAAGCTTTTGCCGCCGGGAGGCAACCGGGAAAAAAAAAAAAAAGGACGGGCACGGAAAAAAAAGAGGGGTTGGGTTTACCTATTTTTAAAATTACAAAGTGGTTTGTGAGGGGGGGGAAAAAAACTGGGGACAAAACACCAAAAAATTGCGTCCTTAAGAAAACAGGGGCAATGGAAGGCAACGATACACAAAGAAAGTGTAAGAACGGGGGTGGACGCCCAGGGAGGTCAACCCAACCAATAACCCTGAAAAAGACTGGGTTGCCCCTGCAATGGCGGCCCCAATGAAACGAGGTGGGCCATGGTAAAAGCCTGACAAAAGAGATTTAAGAAGGAGACTTCACCACTCAAAAAAACCCTTTACGCTGAGCTCGAAATCAGGCAGGCCGGCAGGAACAGGGCTGGCCACACATTGCCACAGAACAGGGCTTTTTTGGTGATGGGAAATTACAGAACCGGTTGTAAACAACAAGGGACTGGGGTTCCACAAAACATCCGAGGGTTAACGAAAGCAAGGAAAATAAAAAGCCGGTAGCTCCTGTAACCCCCAAAAAGCCCCGCCAACTCTGAAGGCAAAAAGGTAAAGGTGACCAAAAAAACCCGCAAGCCAGCCAAGGTGTGCAAAAGGCCCAAAAAACAGGAAAAAAAACAAAAAGCCATGTATGAGAAAGGGCAGCCTCAAATAACTGGGGGTAATGGTCATATCAAAACGGCTCCCACTAAATTTCAAACAAACAAAAGAACAAAATACAAACAGCCTCCAATACACCAAGGACACCATATGAGAGGAAAAAAAAGGGACACCTATTGGGAAGATAACCCAACACTGAGTCCCAGGAAAAATGTAAAAACGGAGAGAGAACCTGTAACCCCGTATGGAAAATAGGAAAACCTTAGCATTTCAAGAGCAAAAAACCCAAGGTAAAAAATGATGGAAAGTCAGGTCAAATGAAAAAAAAAAATCTTGGGGGAACGCACTCACACGTGGAAAGTCAACAGAAAAAGGCCGGAAAAAAAAGAGGGGAAAAAGGTGGCAACGGACAGCGGAAAAAAAAAAACCCCGTTGGAAGAGAAAAGGGGAAAACGCAGCCAGGAAACAGGGTGGAACTCGAGGCTCAAGACAAATGAGGGGTGGACCCCTTCAGGCAGTTGAAGATCCGGGGCAGCAAAGGAAAAAAGAGGGAATGAGGCAAATGACGTAGGAGGGAAATTGGCCATGCCCAAAGTAAGGCCGTCGGGGGGAAACAAACTGGGGACGACCGAAAGCAGGGGCACCCCCAAAAAAGGGCCACCGGTTTGGTTTGTTGCCCAAAAGCAACAGCCAAAACCCGACCCAGGGAAAACCTGGAGTGGGGGGGGGGGGGGGCGGAAAACCTCAAAAAAAGAAAAAGAGAAGAGAAAAAAACCGACCTTTCCCAACCCGAGAAATGCGACCCAAATTGAAGCAAGAAGGGATGAAAGGCCCGAAACGAAAGGGAAAACCCAGGACGAAACCCCGGTAACAACGGTCCCAAAAAAAGCGGAGCCCCGGTTGGAGGGGAAAAAGATAGAAACCGGGAAGGCCCCGCGAAATAGGCCACGCACCGAATCCCATGGTTCCCCGAAAAGGTGGGCCATGGAATGAAACAAAAAAGAGGTCCACAACGACCTGCAAGAGGAAAACCAAAGGGGTACCCCCCACGTTGAAAAAACCCTCCCTGTCTAGAAGAAGAAAACACATGGGGCCCCCTAAGACAAAACGAAGCTCAGTTCAGGAAGGGGAAAAAGAGGTTTCAAACAGAACGCAACCCTTGGTTACCGACAGGTCACCAAAAACAAAAATAAGAACTGAGTCCTTTAAGTGAACAGGGGAAGTGGCCCCGCCTGAATGTTCCGAATGGGAAGGGTAACCGCAGAAAGACTGGGAATCACGCCGGGCCCCACAACAAAAAACTACAAAAAGGGAGATAAAAGGGGGTTGTCGGGGAGGGGACCATCCTCTACAAGGAAAAAGGGGAGATTATGATGGGAGGAAAAAGAAAGGGGAACCACTACCGCGGCAAACACGTTCCACGGAGAAAAGTAAAAGTCTTTTCCTACCTCCGGGGAAAGCGTCCCACAATTAACCCCCCCGAAAAAAGGGGATTTCCCCCCTGAAATCAGGACCAGGGAACCCTCTGAAAGGCCAAAAGGAAAAAAGAGAGGTAACCCAGGGCGGTAAAGAAGGCCATTGGGGGGGGACTGAAATACGAACCCAAAGAAAGGAAGGCGGGGTTGAAGGCAACCAACCTGGGTCGAAGAAAAGGGGGGGGAAGAGCCGGGTTTCACCTGTACCCCCAGGGGTTTTGTTGTGACTGGAGGGCACTGAAAAAAAACAACACGTGGGGTAAGGGTTTAAAGAGGTTAACAGGAGGCAGGGCCCCATTAAAGTGCAGTGCTGGAAAAAGACAAAAGACTGCGCTTAAAACAAACACCCCGGATGGGAAAAGAAAAAAAAATAACACGAAAAAGGATACGAGGGCCCCCCAAAAACAGGTTTCTAAGGGCGCAGGACGTGTTAAAGGACAGAGGGGAGGAAGACAACATCCTCAGAAAAGCCGACCTAAAAGGGGTGGGTGGAGTGGCAGTCAAGGGGGTTCAGACAAACCCGGGAACAAGGGCAGAGACCTATTTAAACCCCGTCGTAAAGTGTCCCTGGAGAGGCCCGCCGCAATCCAATATATTGTGGACGAGGACCGTCCGCCACAAGTCAGGCCCTTGGGAAAAAAAAACATTAAAAGGGGACAAGGTCGGAGGCGGGCCCAGGCAGGCCGGGTAAGCAAAAAAAGAACGGAAAAAGAAGAACACAAAAGAAGGGGGTCAAACCCAGCCCTAAGTTACACACAGAGGGCCAACGAAAGGCAACGCCCGGGCCGAGAAAAAAAAGAAAAACTGGAATCCGTTTAACTGAGAAACCCACGAATCCCCCTACCGGGGGAAAATAACAAACCATTTGGGGGGATGGGTTTCTCGGGTACGGGCCGGAAAGGGGAAGAGAGCAGCCGGAAGTCCTCACGGGGGGAACTTAAAAACAAGAAAGCCAGTCTGGAATCTCCACTCCCGAAAGACCAAAGAGGAGGGGGGGTGAGCGAGTTAGTAAAATGCGGGAAAGGAGGTTGGGTTAAGGGGAAAAATGACCGTCCCTGCCTAGGATACTCTTCGGAGTTCTCCTGAAAAATGGAGAGGGGTGGGTGTTTTCCTGTGAAATTTGGGTGGGCCTGCATCAGGGGCTGGGCCCTGGAGGTTGGGGGAAAACCAAAAAGGGGTACAACTGTCCTCCAGTGCCAAAGCCAAAAAAAAAAAATGGGGGGACTAAAACTCCGTTGATTCGCCGAAGACCGTTCCACCCAGCAGGGGAATTTTGTGGTGAAACGACTTCCAACGGGGGGTCCCCGCGGATTGGGGGGGAAAAGAAAACAAAAGGCGGACTTTGGAAAAACTAAGGAAACCCTGGTTGGGACCAAACAGCACCTTCCTTGAGGATACGGCGGCAACAAAGACGGGAAAAGAAGGTCCCCCCCCAACCGACGCCCTCCGGTTGGACGTCTTCCAAAAAAATGGAAGCAAACCCGTGAAAGAAGAACCGGTTGAAACCAGCGTGGACGACGGGCGCCAAAAAAAAGGGTAGGGGGGGGAAAAACGACGACTGCAACTTTGGGAGTAGAAAAGAAAAACATAGGGGAAAAATAGAGTCAAAGTAAGAAGGGGTTCCAGTTGCCCCCCACCAGGGGATAAAGGGAGACGCAACAGGTTGTCAGGAACGCCTTCCCCCCCAAGTGACCCGGCCCCGCCCTTTTCACCACAACAATCATAAATACTGTGAAAAAAAAGGACCCCTCGTTCTTCCCAGAGACCACGCCGGGGTTGGTAAAAAAGGGGATGGGGGTGGGACAAGGATGAACACAACCAAACGAACAAGAAGGGCCATGGAAAGGGAAGGAAACCTGGCCCCCCCTCTTCCCTTTTTGGAGACTCCCCGTTAAGGCCATCGGAACCAAAGGTGGCGAACAAAGACAGAAGTCCCCCCAGGACCAATGAAAATTAGCAGACGGCATGGGGTGGACTCTCAAAATAGATCAACGTCCGTAGCCAAAGATGACAGGGCAAAAGGTCAAAGGGCACTTTTTCCAACCCGGGGAGGGCACAAAGGGTGCGTTCACATCAAAAAAGGTTCATCAAAACAGCTCATCCAAGGTGAACGAGGGGGGCCCCACAAAAAAAAACTGTCCGCCGTGTTCACCCAAACGTGGGGAGCTTCCGCACATAAGTAGAGCAAAAACAGGACCTAAATTGGAAAATAGTGAGAGTATCCCTAGGAGGGCAAGAAAAGAAAGGTCAAATCCTAAGGTTTCTGGATGACCCGACAGGCTAGGCAAGAAAACGAAGAAATGTTACCCCCCACTGGGGAACAAGACCAAAAGGGAAGGAAAAAAAAGAAAAGCCCAGGACCCTTCCGTTTTAAGAAAAGTCGAACACCCCCCGGGAGGCCTGAACCCGGGAATGAACACTGGTTCGGCTGTTGGAAAGGGCAACGGTGAATGAAACAGCCCAGCCGAATAACACGGGTAAAATCTCAACATCTTTCACCGCGCTGCAACAAGGGTTCCGTTTCCTTCACCCAGGCTGCGGTGAAAAAGCATAGCCTGGAAAAAAAACATAAAGCAGAGGAAAGGACATCAGGTCCCCACCAGTCACAGGAACCAAAAAAATAAAAATATTTCCTCCCTAACGGGGTGAAGGAGATTTCTGAACCAGGCCCAGACAGAAAAAGTCCCCACGGGAGGGCAAAGAACAAAGAGTCAAACAGGATTGGGGTCCCCCAGGGCAAAAGCACAGGCTGCCAAGTAAACAAGAGGATCCCCCCGGTGTTGGGAAGAACATGGGAACCGTTCCCCCACAAGCCGCCGTGGAGGACACCATCAGTAAAGGAAGAGGACAGGAAAATCATTGTTCCCCATCGGCGAAGGAAGAAGTAACGTCCAAATGCCAAGCCCATCCGGAAAACACTGGCCCCCCGTTTCAAACAACCGCCCAAGGAATCCCATTAACCTGATAATAAAAGGACGGTAACGACAAAAAACAGGGTAAAAAAGGCACCCAACGTTATCAAAATAACCGGTTAAAGGCAAAACCGAAGTGGTAAACCTGGAATCACACCTAGCGAAGGGGAACCCTGTAAACGAAATACGGGTTTAGAGCCGCAGAGCAAGTGTGAAGGGTAGGGAAAAACAATACCTTCCTTTTTCCCCACCACCACACAAAAACCGACCCGGTACGTGGGGGGGGGAAAACGTTTTATTCCGAAAAGTGGGGAAAACAACTGGGGAACTGGGGAGGGTTTTTGGCCTTGGGGCAAACTAAACAATAAGAACACCCGATCCGCACCGCTGTGTCAAACACAGGAAGCATACCTTGGGCGTGAAAGGTCTGAAAAAACCGAAATCGATCACCCTCCGTGACAAACAAGGTTGGAGTGCGACTGGAGCACTAACGAGGTCCAGGGGGCCCCGGAGGTGGCATCCCCTCACTATAGTGAGGAAGGAAGATTTGAAACAAGGGCGCCACCAATCTGGCGTGAAACAAAAG
>Ga0179593_1302632_pt1 | contig 14556 bp, 9 predicted proteins | sample CZODoug2_1_08_16_FD_185931 | JGI IMG/M metagenome (GOLD analysis project Ga0179593, IMG submission 185931) | Vadose zone soil fungal communities from Angelo Coast Range Reserve, California, USA - CZODoug2_1_08_16fungal (PacBio error correction) | ecosystem: Environmental > Terrestrial > Soil >...
CGACAATTTGCTAAGGTGGCAGGCCATTCTTCCCACTAATGGAAGGGGAAGTACTCCTGTCGGGAGACACGAAAATGTGAAGCGTTGTTGGGTTGGGGACTACCATAGAAAAAAGACGTCTAAAAATCCTCGCGTTGGTCTCGTAAATTTTCCGCAATGAACCAGAGGCCCGAGTGAGAACGGAGTTTACACGCAGAAGAACTCGTCTAAAGAGACAGGTTAGACCTACGTAGACTTAGCCGAAAGGCGGCCACGGCACTAACAGGGGCGTCGCTAGACACCAGGGAGGACCCAACTAAGAAGACACTTTCATCCATCCAGGAAGAACGGCAAAAACCTGGTGAGTGTCCCCGGGTGGAAGGAAAAGGGAGCGACGGAAAGCGGCTTCTCGGGGGGGGGGGGGGGGGGGGGTTGGGGTTTGGGGAGGGGTAAACTATTGGAAAAAGGGGCAGCACTGGAAAGAAAGGTGAACTCGTAATCGTCAGATAGCCTGTCTCCTCACGCCAAACTGGGTAACTTCCGAAAACACGGGAGGGGCGTCAAAGGGAGGCGGCTTTTGGGGGGGTTAAGGCGTCCGGAAGGCGCCGAACTTCTCATACAACAAGATAAGAAAACCATTAAAGGGGGGCCCTACGTCAAGGAATGGAGACCACGTTCGAACCCGAAGCAACACTGACTGATTGATCGCCGTAAGTCTCCGCAAGGGGTGCTAGGGCTGTCAGGGTGGAACCTCTACGCGAATAGTCGCAAAACTCTTCAAAAGTGGGGGGCGCGTGCTACAAGAAGGAGAGCATAGGCTTTTTTCGAGGCAAGGGGAGCGGGGCAGCATGGAAGAGTCATGGAGGGGATTCATTTATTCAGGAAGATAAGAGGCCAAAAAAGAAAGGGAGGCAGTGGGTACCTTACGTTCCGGGGGGGACAAGTTGGTTCTTAGAAGGACTGGAGGCTCTCGTAGTTTGATATATGAGTCACGATTCCCGGCTCGGCCCGAGAACCTTTCGCAGAACCGGGGGGGGGGGGGAGAGGGAGGGAGAAGATTCGAAGACTTTCGGTGTGAGGCTTAAACACGCTCCGCATTTCATTTACGTGTGACCAGCAGGACGGGGCGACAAAAGGAGCCCCTTAATCCCAGGTGAAGGGGGAGCGTCGACGCGCCTCGGCAAGCCAGTCAGAAGGGGTTACGGGAAAACGAGCCTCTGCAGCAACGAAGGAAAAAAAGTTAGCATTGGGAATTTTGTCCCAGAAATACAACGGCGGGGGCCGCGGGGAAGGGGGTGATGTTGGAGAGGGAAAGACTTGTCCTTGAACCATTGGGAAAAAAATCGAGCAAATACGAGCGATGATCCGCAGGAGGGGATAATGCCTCGCGCAATTCAGTCCCTCGAAAAGGGTGTTCCCTATAGTCTTTGGAACGGGGAAAGAGGACCCAGATCCCTTCCACAGGCTCTTGGAAAACCAGTCTGAGACCATCTGGGTCTAGCAGTCACCGCACCCAAGAGGATCGGGAATCCTTGACCAGTGTAGAAAAGGCCGTCTCAAAAAGAAAACAAAAATCAGGCGACGCAAAAAAGTGGCAATGGAAGCCTTTGCGAAAAGGGGAACCTTCGTGCAGCCACCAAGATCCTAACAAGGGACCGCCGCTGAAGGGGAGAACAGTACATGCCTCTTTTAGCGGCCATCTATTGGAAGGGGGGACTCAACCGTCCGTTTTCTTCATAATTGGGGGGGGGGACTCTTAAAAGGAGAAGTAAAAGGACACGAAGGAGACGAGTTAGTAAGCGATCGGCCCCAGGTTGCGCACCCGGCTGGAAAGAGTGTGACCGGCAACGACCTCACCGATTGCTACTTGCGTTGGCAGGTGGATCAAGCAGCGCCACCAAAGTGCGGGGGTAAATCCGGTAGCAACGACAGGGAGAGGTGTCTTGGGGGAAAAAATTGGGCAGTATCCTTTGAGCGGGGTAAAAGTGGGCGAAGGTCGCGTTGCATGCGCACGCCTTTTTAAGTGGCACCGTCTGGGAGTGAACTGGACCTACATTGGTGTCTCTGAGCGCCCGGCTTTGCAAAACATCTTCAACCCTAAAATGACTCACTGCTTCCACCGGGGTGAAGCTCATCGACCGCGCAAAAAAAAAAAAAACCCCAACAAAAGACAAAAAACAAGCCAATCCCCACGCCTCACTTCGCGCTTAATGGGAAAGCACCGGAAAAGAAACTCTGGAGAATTTCAGAAGTTCAGGGATGGAAGTTCTGGTTAACACCTGCGCTCCAAAAGTGGGGGGTATTCCATTGACACGAACATTAAAAAAAACTGGAGGAAAGTTCTCATCAACAGAAGGTTCGCTGACTCCCGTCAGTATAGGAGCACGGAAAAAAAAGCAGTTCTCGTGGGAGATCTGGGCGGACCTGGTGGCGAAAAGAGCTCCCTCAAAGGCGAAGACGCCTCATGAGAGTTAGGAACCATGGTAGAGTGCCGCAAGGGTGTTTTTCAAGGGGGAACGCGCTGGGTCCGTAGAGGGTGTCTCACATAGACTCTTCTTTAATCTCCAGCGGGAGGAAGCCTCCTCTTTGAGTGGGCGACGCTGGGGTAAAAAACCATAATTCTTTATCTTAGTACAGCATACCTTCATGGTCAGGAAGGGAATTTAAGAAACGATCGCGATGTCCAGCTAATCTCGGCGGCGACAGAAAGCCGACAGTAAAGGGAGGGAGCTTCAAGAAAAGGATAAAAATCCTGAATGGGGTCGATTGGCTCTAGCCTCAGGCCTCCTCCCCTTAAAGGCTTCAAACGGACACAGATCAGGTTCGGTAGCAAGGCTGAAAAAAAAGTAAGGACAAAAGGGGGGGGGGGCCACAAGAAATTCGGGAGCGGCCATATCCACCCCCGTAGCCTCTCTACAATGACGGTCCAATCTCCCTTGAGCGAGAAGCTAAAAACATTCTATAGGTACACTGTAGCCGTTGAGCCAATACAAGCCACGAAGCAGAGCCGGAAGACGGGGGAGGCGAAAGAATACCCTAATAGGGAAGGTTATCGATCATCAAAAAAAAAAGGGGGGTAGGAAAGAATAAGAATGACCCCGCTTCGGGGGGGAGCGGGAAAACTGCTAGAAAGCTGAGAAGGGGTCCAACTTTCAGGGAGAAACGAAGGAGGTTAAACATTGTAAGACTCGCAGAGGGGACGGAGTGGCCCAGTTCGAGAAGAAGGGAACCCATGTGGATAGAATTGACGACTGGTCAGTTTACCACGATCTTGGCACGGGGACGGGGGACCCTTATTTCTTTGAGGCAGAACGAATTGGGACCCTCGGGGAATCCGTTCCTTAGGGATTACTTGGTATATAAAAAAAAAACACCGGAGGTCATCCTGACTGGATGTTAGAAAAAAGACGGGTCAGGAATTCTCCTTTGTCCAATAAGCGGATTAGCGAGGGGCGATCTGGGCAACTAAGTACCATCAGTATGGTAGATGAAGTCGACGAATTCGAAGTGGGAGAGACGTTACCAGGGCAGCGAAGCCCCGGGTGCAGAGAATTCTAAGACAGAAACAGGCTTGGGGGGGTAGAACCTCTCAATACAGATCGTGAAACACAAGGATGCCCGATACCGGCTGGGCTCGGAGGCCTGAGGGAAGTGTGAAAACAAGATACTATTAATGTACGAAAACGTTGTCCAAGCGTCGTAAAACTGGTCTTCTAAAATCGTTAGGAAAAAAAAATCGAACTCACTGGGGCGAATCGAAAGGCGGGTAGGTCGTCAACAGGAATCAAAGGGGGGGGGGCCAAACTGGTTCGTTTGAACAGGGGCTGAACAAAAAAATCAGATGCTACTTTGTGGACACAATAACCGGGGAGAAAAAAGTCTTACTGGGTCACCATTAGAAATGCGTTTTAAGACCGTTTGGACAATAATCGCATGCTCTTGTCTTGAGAGGTATCAAAAAAAAAAATCACTTGGGATTCACCCTTTAATGTCCGGCTGTTTTGTTTTAGGAAGAAGGAGAGACCCTCAACCCCGCCGGAAGATCCGGGGCAAGAAGACGGTGAACAGACATGGGAGCATAACAGGGGTACTCACCTACGAATCCCCCTATGACTTTAAGAAAGACCAAAGCACTACCCGCGAAGAATCCTTCTCGCAACCGCCAAGGGGCTTGGTCAGGCTTGCAGTCACACCAAAGGGCAAAGTTCACCGAATGGGAGGCTCATTTAATTCAAACTCTGGAAAAAAAGACACCCCTGGGGCAAATTCCGACCGCGCAAAAAACGCGTTCTCATTTGAGAAAGCAAGGGGGAAGCGACCCCAGAACCGTAGGCTCGACAAGAAGTCTGGGAGAAGTTGCAACTAGTGAAAGACCAACGAGGCAAAGGGAAGCTACTGACTTCGCTTAGGAGACAAAACGGGAAGGTTCTTTGTCTTTCTTAAGACGTCACCCTTGGTTAGCCAATGCGTCTGGAAACATTGGGCGGCTGGTTAAGTCTCGAACGGAGCCAACCTGTTCAGAGGAGCAGGTGTCGGTGACATCGAAGTCTATGGCCAAACTCCGGGACCCAAAGACCGAACACTGAATCGGAGAAAAGGAACTCCCTATCAGGTACAGGACAAAAACAAATTGACTATTAAAGGAGAAAAACCTTCTGATTCTTCCAAATGAAAAAAAAAAAGACACGCATTTTCTTCGGGGGGGGAGAGGAGAGTTTAAAATGTGGGGCAGAAAGGGTATCTGTATCTAAGAGTGAAGACGAGTCAAGCACCGCGCAAGTGTGCGGGGGGGGGGGAAAAGATCATCATTAAAAAAGGATTTTTTCCTTCTGGGGACGACTGTGTTGAAGAACAAGTCTACAATCTCATCGCCAGAAGGCTGTCCGACACTTATCGGGGCGGAAAAATCAGGAGTTCAAAGATCAAAGGGGGGTAAATCTCGGGGTTCAAACTTCCTCTACAACTCTGGAACACGTTCCTCAAGAAATGGAGAGATCAGCAAAGGTTCGTGAGAACTGGATCGATAGGCCGGTGGCGGTTTCCCTCATATATGGAAAACTTCAACTACGCGCGGTGACAGGACCGGCGGCCACGACCACACTCCTGGCAGGAATACAACCCTGGGACTGACTTCAGCTGACAAGCTTACCTCCTACTGATTCCCATCCATCGGACATGGGAACTGCTGAGAATTTCCTGAGGAATAGCAACCTCGAGACGCACCGGCGGGCAATAAAAAGAGATCATTTCTAAGAGAGGAGATTGAAAACATCAAGGTGAACATGTTGGAGAATAGGTTATCCCTAACCGAAAGGCGGGCATCACGGCAAAACTGACGCAGATGCTATCATAGCAACATTTACATGGGATCCTAAGTTTTTGATAAAAAACGGTCCGGCGCGTCTCTCTAACCCTCGGGGAAGGTAACACACAAAAAAATCGCTCAGGATCGCTAAAAACGACCGGGTAACATGAACGTGTTGGAGGGGGACTGTCTCTCTTTCTAAAGGCAAGAATGCCTGATCATAATCCCCTACTACATAAGGCGTAGGGAACGCCGGCGTGCAACGACGAAATCCGAGCAAACCACATCTAACGGCCCTGAACGGTCCAAAAAGGTTGAATGCCAGGTTGAAAAACATGCTTAAGGGGGGATGAGAAATTGGGGGCCAGACCTTTATGTAATTCTAGTAGGGGAGAAGATATTTAAACAGTCCCTTGCAGTGCGTGACCCGCTATAGGCGAGAGGTTAAACGTACTTATTTCTCAAACAAGTCCTACAAAAAAGAAAATAACTATGGATCCCTAGGGTGCAAACTCAGCTCTGGACAGATTGGGGGAAGTTTCGTCCCCCAGGGGTGTGGACCGCCCTAGGCCGTATCTCTGTAATAATTTCCCTGGGTAAGAGGAAGAGAACCCAACCCAAAGAAACAAGTGTTGCCTTTAGGGAAAAAAGGGAAGACTGCCGGGAAAGGGACGTCGGTGAAGACCGTCCACTTCGAAAAAAGGAGGGGGGGGTCGCTAATGATCTAGAAACACAACAGGATGGGTAAAAGAATATATTACGAAAGAGACAAAACAGTTTGCAACGTGGGAAGGAACACAGCAACGAAGCATGACCGGACCGCGGGGCTTACACGAAAATGGTGAAAATTGTTTTTTTGGGTGTGCAGATACCATACATCTAGACTGTAGGATAAGGATCCGAGGGTCGCGGTTCCAAAAGTTGTCAGGGGAATCACCAGGCCCCCTGAGGCACATGCGTTTTGAAAAGCTTGGCAGGAAAGAATCGGACTCCTTCATCACGGGTGGAAACTTCTTTAAACTATCGAAGAGAGGAGGCAATCTACCCTGCATGTCTTGAAGGGAGCTAGCATAAGTCGAAGTCATAACGGTTGGCAATCATCAGGAAAGTGGCAAAAGTGAGGACTGTATGGCAACCTGGGAGAGAAAGGGAAAAAATCGGCCCGATTGTTAATCGACTGGAAACCGGTCGGCGTACGAGGGCGCACGACGAGGCCCAGTGAAGGGCATGTCTACTATCATGAAGGATTCTAACTGGGAAACGAAGCTCTCACCTTCCTTTCTTACCATTCGTGAGAGCCAGGAGGAGAAGGTTAGTTGAAAATTCGGGGTCAAGAGGGGAGAAGAAATAACGGCCCATCGGCTAAATGTAAAGGGGCGTCACTCGCAGGAAAAGGACACAGGAGAAATCGCGTTAACGACGAATAGGAAAAAAAAAAGGTACTCAAGAAGTAGACCTTTGGGGAGGTCGAGATCGGAGAAACTCGGTATTCTGCGGGAGACGCCGGCGCGCGGGTGAAGGGGATCCGACCGGGGCACGTGTGATCGCCTTCCCTCGATGGTAGGTGTGGTAAAAGAGCGGCACGGGATCATCTGGTAAGACACAGGGCAGTATGATAAAAGGAAAACAAGGTTGGTAGGGGGAAGGAAGGCTGGCCGGTAACTGGTGCGCGTAAGTGAGGCTCAAGAAGAGTCCCACGAGTCACATCTGCAAACGATCACGTTCGCGACCGAACCGGGGAGCTGGTCGAGCATTCGGGGATTCTATAAAAAGGATCTTTGGAGTGTGAACAAGATCAGCGATCTTAGAAGTGGTGAACACCAACTACAGAAAATTCATGACAGAAATGTCGGATAGTGAGGCGACGACTCGGAAAGGGAAGTTAAAAGCCCAGCCACCCGCGCTACGAAAGTTGATCTGGGGGATCAACATCTGGTTCTCTGGGTTTAATGGGGGGAAATGCGGGGGGCAATTGAAGGCAAGCGAAAGGGAATTGAACATTCTCCTAAGAGGAATCCGCCAGGAGGGAAGACACTAGGGAAGCCACCGGTGGCAAACTGAGCAATAGTTGGTGTTTAAGATAATACGGTAGCTAGTCCAGGAGGAAAGGAAAAGGGCACTCGGTGAACCGAGGATCATAGAGCGAGGTCATACCCAAAAACCAAGAGTCGCATAAGTGGTAGAGAACGTCTCGAAAAAAAAAGAACAAAAGAACACTGGCAACAGCGTCTGGTGAGAAACATGGCGAACTTCCCAGAAAAGTACTGAAAAAGAACTTTCGCCTCAGATGACTTAGGTAGCTCATGCAGTGGTAAACCTGCCATAAGGCACAAAGGAAGCATGTGTCAGGCGCGAAATGGGGGGGGATTCGCTTTCCTCAAAATGAGCAACGACCGGGTATCGTAGCCGACCGGGGACCCCAGGGTGGAGGAAGGCTGGGGTTAAGACAGGGGCCATGCGGCCTCACATTCACAGTTTGGGAGGAAGAAATACAAAAAACCCATGGCGGTTTCCAAGAAGAGATGGGCCGAGTAGAGGAAAATTGGCTTACGATGGTTCCAAGGGTGGAGAGGGCCAGGGTCCGTGAAGAGGGCCTCTTCAGAGTGGGAGCGCCGCTCGCAAGGGGGACCTCTGATTCCCGTAGAAGAAGGATGGTGGAGATGCTCCAAAAGATTCGGGAAACTCGGAAAACCGCCCATTCCGAGAATCCGTGTCCACCGGTAGTGCTCATCAGGAAAGACTGCGCGCGAAAGGGACGAAAAAAGGAAGAATATAAGCTCATAAGGGGTCGACCGTCCACCGCTGCCATATTAACACCGTCCGCAAACGTGTCGAACAGTTGCAACGAAACCAAGGGGTGTGTCCAGTTTTGGTTCCATACACAAAATCATTTCTCTCCGATCGCAGTATATGAAGAAAGAGGATACCTTTAATCCGGGGGCTTAGTTTTACCCCCGTGTTTGGCTACGACTAGACGCTCTGCGAAAAAATCCAGGCAAGTACCAGTCGAAAAAAATGGTCCAAGAAGTGGTGGGGGGTCGGGCTGGTCCGGGGGGGGGGTGTCCGTCCTCATGAGTCTTTCTCGAGCGCACTAAAAAGTTTGGGGGGTAGAGAATGAAAATCCTACGGGGATGGATGCGAGTTCTTCAGATCAATAGCCCCGGGTACTCGTGGATCATCACGGGATGCGACTCTCTTAAGAAAACGGATAAATACTACGTCCCCAGTTTCAATTGAGGAAAATAAAAAGATTAACTCGAGTCAGTCAAAGTGGCGCTGGTACGGCCCTCAAAGACACCCAGCCCCCTACCTACTAACAACAATATCTTGCCTAAGAAATCTTAATCAAATATCCGGGGTCATACATTCACGCACAAGACAAGTCCTGGTACCTCAGCGAGTACAAGCGGGAATGGGCAAAAAAGTTCTATCCTGCAAGTAACTCGGGGATAAACGAAAGGTCAGAAGACCCCGAAAGCAGGGAGCCGCCTTTCGGCTAAAAATTACCCAAAGAGGGGGAAGCATTCATTCTAAAACACGGGGAGGAAAAGGAGAGATACGAAGTACACCTCTGAGGGGGTCCCAGAGGGTAGACACCGAAAGACTTGGTCGTTTCTCTTTAAAAGTAGTGACTAACAACGACGTTACGGGCAGCGAGAAAGGGTGCCGTCGCGAGTGGGAGGGAGGGAATATTACCATGACACGAGGTGGCTAAGGGGGGAAGGCAGAATGGGTTGATGGACAACGAGATGGGCGGAAGGCTCGCTGCTTGGGAGGGAAAAGTGCACGAAAAATATATGGTGGGATCAGGGGGAAACGGGACTGGTAGGGAAGGCAACTTGAGAATCAAAACCCGTCAGGAAAAGAGGGATGGTGAACATCACCTAGTGCCGTAATAAGGTAAAAGGGTCAGCGCTTCAGACGGACAGTGCGAACGAGTTACAACAGGAGGGGAGGCAGGATGCCTCTACGAAAACTTCAAAGAGACGTCAAGCCCTGGAATAATTAAGTAAAAAATCCCGAAGGAGTGCTCTAGGAAGGACGACAACGAAAGACTTAAAGGTTGAGGAAAAAAGAGGACAGAACAGCTGCGGGCCCCCTGACAACAACCCAATGCGAGCTCCGTTTCCATGGTGACTGCGTGTGGGAGGTAGTTGTAGCACTCGAGGGCGCTGGACTAACGGGGACAAGCCCGAAAGAACACGCAACCGAGAATTCTAGGAGCCCGAGGGCTTAAATCTCGTTTCCGGGCTGAAGGAGGGTGGAGCAATGGTAAGCAACCTTTGTTCCCTGATTTTTTGGAAAAGGGCGACCCCAGTCTGTTATTGGGAACCATAAACCGCAATGACAGGGGGGGCGACTCACCAAGCGTAAGGCTAACTGGCCAAAAGCAAAAAATCGCGCGCGGCTGCTGGCGATCACTTACGTTTGGAAGGCAAACTGAAAAAAGGGTTCTTTTATAGTTTTCAAAGACGCAGGGCTGAGAACCAAGGAGGATCACGGAAGCCCGAAGAGGAACAAGGGAGGCGCAGTCAAAGGGCGACGCAAGGAAAGGAAAACACTGACCTATTCCCGGATGGGATCCGAACAATGGCAAACTACCCAGCTTACGGCCAATTCAAGGATTGAAAAAAAAAGCCAAGGGCTGTGGCATGCTGGAAACAAACCGCCAAAAGCGTAATGTGAGGGACGCATGGGGGGCTTGGTCTAATTCCCCGCCGGCGCCAATTGGGCCGATCGAGCTAAGACGCGCGGAAATCTTTTTCAGTTCAGAGGCCTAAACCCCCAAAACCACTACACACTATCCTGAGGAGACAGTCCGAGACGAACCACGAGCATGGTTTTTGGTGGGGGTTACACGGCGAAGGGGGCGAGGCATCAGGGGGAGGCGCAAAGTCTAGAGGTTGGGGGGAAGAAAGAAAGTTCTGCCCTGTTGAAACCGAACCGCGTCGCAACGATTGGCTAGTGGGTAGCGTCGAGCTCAAAAAAACGCCTCAACACCTTTAATTACTTCTCACTACTGTTGGACAAAACGCCGAAGAGATGGGCCTGTGTCCCCAAAGGAAAGGGGGTGGCCGTAAGGGAATCTCTACTTCAACGAACCTAAGCTCACAACATCTTGAGCCACCGTTCAGCGGGCAGTCTTTCCATAAGAAATCGGGTCTCCGAGCGGGGGACGAGGACATGGCAGGGGGGCGTTAGTTCCTATCAGGAAGGTGAGAAAAAAAACTGCCCCCATCGGACCACACAGGTTACGTTACCCAATCCACCGGGAGAAATCTCCATTGTGCGATGGCAGACCAGCTGGTAAGAAACAGTAAGGGAAGCGTGCAACGCAAATCGACAGGAGGCCGCATGGAGGTCAGAGCGGTAAAGCCAAAGTAGAGGTCACACGATCACCAGATCGGCGGAGAAGGTGTATCAGGAATCAATACTAAAAAAGGATCAAAGAAGAAAGATCACAAGCTACGGGTCAGGGGTCGAGAATGGTGGCAAGTGAAGGGAACATAAGGGAGCCTTCAAAGAAAGCGATCGTTAAGAATAAACCCGCCTTCGACGAAACACACAGGGTGAAAAAAAAGTACCTCAGGTCCAACGCACGCCAAATGCATGAAGGCAAGCATCGGCTCACGACCCATAGGGAGGTGCAGGGGCCTGCTGCACGACTTCTGGAGGAACGGGGAGCAACCGGGGAGAAGCGCGCGTAGGCAATCTAAAAAAAGACGTAGGGCCGTCAAGGGTAATTACAGAGCAAGGTGTAGAATGAGCCATAATTGCGGTCTACCAAGAGGGGCTGAAAGAGGGGAAGAAAAACGCGCAGATCTGGAGACTCCCTTGTACGGGGACAGTATTTTTGATGAAAAGGCACACATTCCGCAGGAGCAACCTCAGGGGACGAAATCTAAACTCGCGGACCTGGGAAGAGCACTGGCATAATTTTTCGAGGGGCACTCGTCGCTACCCTGAAAGAAATCCACATCTACAAGACGCGAAAACGTCCAGGCCACGGGGCGGGCCTGGCAAGTTACCCGAAATTTGGGTACCGCGATACAACCAGACAGAAACGCACTTTGTCCTCTCCCGGGGTCATCAACGTGACCTCAAACTGAAGAAAGGAATTGGTGGGGGATGATCTTGCAAAAATGGCATTGACTTTGCGCGTACTGGGAACTCTTCCAGGGAACCTGAAATTTAAGCCTTGAACATACACAACCTATGAAACAGGGACACGCGTGGGAAGAACCCTTGATGCCGTCTGGGGGAAAACTTGTGCAAACGCATCAAGAATGATGGCCTATTGGGGGTCAGTGAGACCAGCCGGTGGGGCCTCGAAAACTGCGACCGTAGAGAGGTAATGTCCGGTTGGTAGCCTGACCTCTTCGAACACCAAAAAAGTCACCAATGGCCGTGGGCGTAACCAAGAAAGGACTTCGCGGCCTCGTCGGGGGGGAACGGGGGGGGAAACGGAAACAAGGAGTTGCGATCTCTCTAAAAAAACAACTTAAAAAGAGAAAGAAATTCTGAACCGAAAACTTTTGGCGAACGGCCTTCGAGGAAAAAAAAAAAAAAAAAAAAAAAAAAAAAAAAAAAAAAAAAAAAAAAAAAAAAAAAAAAAAAAAAAAAAAAAAAAAAAAGAAAAAAAAAAAAAAAAAAAAAAAAAAAAAACACAAGGAGGGGGGAGGGGGGGGGGGGGGGGGGGGGGGAGGGGGGGGAAAGGAACAGAACGCAGGGACCTTCCCTCTTCGACTCAAAAAAAATTGTTGGCTGGTGTATATTGGCACTACGAGGGGAGAAACGGAGATCCCGCCTCTTTGGGTGAACCCGGTGCCTCACAGAAAACAATCGGACACGACTTGGTGCACAGAACGGGCAATCTTAACTCAGGACACTGTTAGACGTCTTGTAAAACATAGGCAAAGAAGGCGGGCACGGCCTAACCTGGGAAATCACAGAAGTCGAAATCGAACTCCGGCAATATCATCTTCCAATCACGCCGTGAAGTTAAAAACCTGGTGGGAAGGGGCAAACGTGAGAGACCGGGTCGTTCTGGGAGACGAAGGGAAACCGGGGAGGCTTGGTTCAAGACCGAAGTGCAAGGGGTTTGCGCGTCTAGAGAAGAAGTCATTACTACCTGGGTCAGACCCTCTCAACTTACGAACCACGGGTCTACCATGAAGATCCCGGGCATGATAGGGTTTTTAAAGGGAAACGGGCCCAATTGAATGAGCCCGACCGGCTCATCAACGATAGGCGCACATGCGGGCGGTAACACAAGCACGGAAGGATGCATGATGACCCTCGGGGAGTGCCGAGATTGATAATCTCCAGTGTCGCAGAAAGGTGCTAACGAGGGCTGTCCCTATCAGTGTCCACTGGATCTTGAGCTGCGGACCTCCGGATACTCTCTTTTGGCCAAACCTTGGACGTTGCAGGAAAGTGCCAACGCGTTGATGCTTTCAGAATTCGGAAGAAAATAAAGTGCAAAGAAGGAGGCCGTGGGTAACCTGAAGAACATGGGGGACGGCAGCGCGGGCAAAATAGAGCGGGTGGGGCCGAAGAATTCCACTCTGAAAAGCCTCTTCCAATCAAGGTCGGCGACCAAACGTGAGTCGAATAGTGAGGAAAAAGGGATATTTAATAGGGGGGGGTGCTGAGTTAACGCATTGACCTGGTAGGGTGACACGAAAGGTGACGCACGACCTTACCGCAGCGGGAAGCTCGCGCGCCGGCGGCCCAGGGGGAAGACCACATCTCCCCTGATCAGCCACGCGGGAAGAAGCCGAAGGGTGATCCATCACCGGGGGGGGGTGTGTGCGCGGTTGGAAATGAGCACTCTTGGAGAATCGGCAAACAATGTCCCTTTCCGTGTACCAGATAGCGACAAGACCGCCCAAGGATCAAAATGAAATTATGTCTGAAGAACCTCTGAAATTTGGAATCTATCGAGTGTAAACGATAGTCGGGGGGGGGGGACGGGTCATGCCACGAGGCAACGGCCACAAAGAAGTGTCCCTTCGGAGCCATACGGGTGAATGTCAAAGCAACAAGATCGACCTCCGGGGTTGTATGGACGTCGGAGAAAAGAAAAAAACCCCTCTGCGACGCCGAGTGGGGCGAGTTGGGCAGGTCGACATTCACCAAAAAAATACTTGGAACAGCAGTTTTAGGGAGGAACACCAGTAGCCGGGAATCGTGCAACAGGAAAATATGGCAAGGCGACCAAGGAGCGGTTGCTTCGCCGACTTGTGGGGGGAGTCAGCGGTCTCTCACCGGACGCCCAAACTAGGGCGTCGCGTAGGTATCCTGTCGAGCAGGCCCACAGGGGTTCTCCCGGAGACCGGAAATGCGGCCTCCCATAGGTTCCCGGGACGGGGGGGGGGGACGAAAAAAAAGCCTGCAACAAAAAAATCCAGTTTTGTAAAGCAATCCTGACGAGGTAGACAGAGATGTCTTTCGGTCGGGGGAACCTTGACGTAGAAGCCGCCTAGGGGGCATTCGGGGAGTGCGTCCGTGGTGCGGGCCGCAGAGCAGTTTAGCAACCTGCAAAGGAGTGAAAAAAAAAAAACTTCTCGGCTTGGTTCGCTCTCGCTACAGGCATTCGTGAAAGAGAAAACAACCGCCGTCCAAGCTGACCGGGCCACAATGAAGTGCAACTACATCCCAGAGATGAGCGGAGGGAATGGGAAGCACCTCGTAACTCCTTTGCGTTTCAAATGTCCAAAAAGCTGCCTTGCTGGTGAAACAGTCGACCCATGGGGTAGTACCTCCCAACAACAAAAAGGAACAAGAGGTTGTAGGAAAGTATATCAAAGGCGGTGCGAGGACAACGAGTCCGGAGAGGAAGAACGATGGCGGTTGTCGCACGGGCTTGCGGCAAAGGTTAAAAGTTCCTCGAAGCGCGGAACGAAAAAAGAGTACGAAAGTCGACCGACGCATCCGCAGCATTGGTGGTTCATGCTTGGTACCGTGGGGGGGGGGGGGTTGGGGGGGGGATATGGCAAAGCCTCTGCCTGTCTGGGGGTCAGCCTCTCAAAGGCAGCCCAGGTAGAGCGTTACCCATTCCCGCTCCAACCAAAAGGTCGCAGATTTCTTCTATTGGATTCCCCGGCTCCACAGAAGGCGTTTAACGACTTGACAAGAGAAGGGGGGAGATGTCCGTCTATCTGTAGAGGACACGCCGTACAGACTTCCGAACCGTACCAGGCGTGATCTAAATAACAGAGGATGAAAAACCTGGACTCAAAGCCGCAAGGCCGCAGCAACCCGTCAAA
>Ga0179593_1340600_pt1 | contig 14555 bp, 10 predicted proteins | sample CZODoug2_1_08_16_FD_185931 | JGI IMG/M metagenome (GOLD analysis project Ga0179593, IMG submission 185931) | Vadose zone soil fungal communities from Angelo Coast Range Reserve, California, USA - CZODoug2_1_08_16fungal (PacBio error correction) | ecosystem: Environmental > Terrestrial > Soil >...
ATAGCGGACGCGTGATCGACCTATGTGTTGATGCAAGACGTCTCCGAGAGGGAGGAGCAGTCAGGGGTGGGATCTTTAACCACTGACTTGAGTGCTCATCGGGCCGCAAAAGCAACGCCTACCTTGCTCAAAGGGCATCGCAAGACCCCGGGCACGACAGGGGTTGACGTTTGCGAGGAATAAAAGCCAGCATCGAACTCCGAAGCGTGCGCTCGAAGGGATCGCGAAAAATGGGAGGACCGCGGTCGCTATAAGGTCGCCCGGGGGGGGGGAGCTCTTCGGACAATAGCTGAGCAATCCGCAAGCGGAAGGCCTAGTCGGGATCTCGCAGGACCAGGTCCCGAGGGGAAGTGGGAAAACATCCAACGCGAGACGAAATGGCAGCTTCGCGGTCTCACCGCGAGATGAGATCCGCCATTCTATGAGGGAAGCGTCGAGGGGAGTCTACAGAAGAAAAAAGGGGGCGAAGAGATTCTGAAAATCATCCGCATTGAGGTGAAGGAAAAAAACTGAAAGATTTTTTACGACCAAATCCTCTGGGAAAGGGAGGAATAAGGTTAAAGGGAAAGAATTGCCTGAGAGCAAGGAGGAAGAGACGTCTGACGCACACCGGGTGAGCTCTAGTCTCTATTTTGACCGAACAGAGTACTGGGGTAACGTAGGAGAGACCCAAGAGAAGAAAAGAGGGAAGATTCAACAGTTCTTCGCCTGGAGAACTCTTGCGAGGCAAAATCGAGCGCCCTCAAGTGGGCGAGAGCGAACCCCCAAAAACACCCCAACCAAAACCACCACCCACACAACCGCCCCCCTCCCCCCACAGAAAGGGCAACCTCCTACCCCCCGAACGACAACCACCCCAACCCCCCCGAAAACCAGCAACACTACCAGGATCCTTTGTGGCTACGACGGAACTGAGGGGAAATTAATATCTCCATAATTTGGGGGAGAGAGGGGAGAAGGGTAAATTCTTTACGAGGGTCAGCAACTACGATTTCGATACCAGATTCCCGTGCGGGACCGGGGGAAGAGGAGGGGCTTAAAAGAGGAGCGATTTGAAAAAACGTTTACCTATCGTGATACAAAAACCGGGGAGGAGATTAACGGGGGGGAAAAGCAGAAGCATACAGGGGGAGTTCGAACCATGGCCACGTGTTCTAATGGGACAAAAAACAGAGGGAGCCTCGTTAAACTGTAAGGGGGAAGTGAAAAACGGGCGTATTCAGGAGGAATAGAGTCGCTCGCGCGCGCACGAACGTAAGAGAAAGGATTTCTCATAGAAAAATAATCTTTCAACCGTGTGTACCTGTGGGAAGTTGATTGGACTGGCTGACCGCTGACCAGAGGATTAGGGAAAGACCAGAGGTTTCTGGGAAAGGACAACACGTTCTGAGAACAAAAAAAGACATCGACCCGGGAAAGGCCTAGTCGTCACGTAGCTAAGAAAGGACTCGTGGTAATCAGGACGAGTACTAAAAGAAAGAGGCGGCGACCGGTCGGCTCCACTCCTACGAGTCAATCAGTGAGGAAGAGAAGGGGAAAAGAAAAAACAATTTCAAACTCATACTACGGGCAAAATGCAGGGGGTGGCGGGGGAGGGGAGGGTCTGGAATGCGGACGAAGGACGTGACGCCGCGTCGGGACAGGAAAAGAAGGCCCGTCAGGGAGAGGCGCGCTGCCCTCTTGGAACTGTTCGGGTGAAGAGAAGGGGAGATAAAGGCCATTCTCTCACACGGGAGTCTCGGAGAAGGGGACCTTATTCTTCGCGCATAATCCTCGCTGATGGGGGTGACCGACTTTGAAGAGAAGGAAAGGCCAAGAGAGATTGCTCCAGTGAGCGTTTCGCCTCTTCATCTAAGGGGGGAAGAAGGCTATCGTCAGCGGTTGTGAATAGACTTTGTTAAAAAAAGGCTGACTCGCACGGCACCTCGCCGCAAGACGAGGGTGCGCGAGGGGCAAAAGCGACAGAAGGAACCGGGATCTGCTCCGGGCGTCTACACCCTCGCGACATCCGAAGGGGGCGGAAAGAAAAACGAGGGAAAGGAAGCGCTGTGCTATCCGTTCCCGTTCAGAAAAGAATCTTCTTCAGTCGGTGAATCAGCGCTGCAAAAAATACGGAGGAAAGGAAAAAGGTGGGAGCAGGTTGCGCGCGCAAAAGTGCCTGTGCGCGCGAGCTCGCCGTAACTTCGGAGCAAACGGGGGACCTGGCGACGATCGGCGAGAGGGCGGGGCCGATTTCCAAAATTCGCACAGCGATGAAAGGAGAGGTGGCGCATCCAATCTGCTGAAGGCCGCACCGGTATGGTGTCGTTTCACAGAAGGTGGGCCTACGTACGTTCAACCGCGTCAGAAGAAGAACGGGATTAGATTGAACGGAGACGGAACCGAAGAACGAAACGAAAGACGAAAAAGAAGAAAAAAAAAGGTCAAAAACACCCCGAAAAGGGGAAACGTGGAGTTCTGTCCGTCAGCATTAAATAAAGATGGTCGTAATGCATCCCTGAAACAGCAGGGGCTCTCAACAACCAAAAAAAAGGAAAGGGAGAAAAGAAGAGATCTCACCTGCTGCGGAAGTACGCATCGAACGGAGAAAAAAAAAATTCCGACACAGGAAAGGAAAAACTGCAGGCAAGGGGGTGGTGCAAGATAGAATCGTTTTCAAAGGTCCCGTTCTTCGTTCTCTAGACTGGGAGGAGGTCGAGGGCAATCCTCATACGTGCCCGTAGGAGGAGCGGCGTGAAACGTCACGGAAGGCCAAAGAGACACAACATAAGAGGGAAGGGGTCCGACACCAGAAGTGGAAGGAAAGACACATCATCCACGCTGGAAACTGCTCGAACGCCGTATCTGGGAAAAGGGGAACCGGCGGGGGGGGGTGGGGGGGGGGGGGGGCCGGGGGGGGGGGGGGGGGGGGGGGGGGGGGGCGGGGGGGTGGAGTGGGGGTTCCGCCAGGTTCCGTAAGTTGTGGACCCTGCTGAGAAAGGAGAAAAGCCAATCGCAGACGGGGAGAAGCGTGTCGCGAAGAACCCTGTCGCTACTAAGAGGCAGCTCCTGCCGAAAGGCGCGCGAGATTGAAGAAACGAAACATCGGTAAAAAAGGGCGGGTGGGCTCGACATCAAGTCCGTCAGCATAGGCGCACGCCGCTAGGGGTCGCGAGGCTTAAAGACTCGAGACGCAAAATCAGCGGAGCTAAAGCGAGACAATTAGTCTGTTGGAATGCACGGAGACTCTCGCTGCTGAGCCACAGGAACGACCGAGGCATACGAATGACGCTAATCCAATAAAAAGACGAACGAGGAGCTCTAGCAGGCGCCCTTGCCTGACGCTTAACTTTCCGATCACTAGGAACACTAGACGAAAAAAAGGACTAAGGGGGGAAAAAACCCGTGGGCCTTAGTTCAAGTAGGGAATTGTTAGATACTGACACTAATAGGGATATCACTACGGACATTACCGGGAGGTCACGCCGCCTAAAAGAGAACGGAGCAGGTCGAATAATCTGGACTCAGATCGGGAGAACGAAAAAAAATCAGCCGCCTCAGATCTCCTGAGTTTTCAGAAACCCGTCTCTAGCTTCTCACAATGGACGAAAGTGGCTTTCGCCAACGCCTGTCGCGACAGAGAAGATACTTAAGGTCGATGATCAGTCAAGGGCCTTTCAACAGACGCAGTGGTACGTTTTCAATGAGCCCGGGATTTGCGAAATAAAGTGACCGTGGTTTTCGATCAGCACCCATGAAAGGCGACATGTTCGCCCGGGGCAACGACGCAAGTCGTGGTACAAACGGGGGGGAAAGGAAGAGGGGGGTATGTTTGGGAATATCAGAGCAGTGCAAAAAGAGCCCGTGCGACGCAGAGCCGTTATATGGAAGCATGGTGGGTAAAAGACGCCGCCGAAAGGGAAGGGAAATCAAAAGGGAAATAAAGAAAACTATTGGAAGGGGAGGAAACCTCAAAGTTGACTGAGCTCTAACCAAAATACGTCTGCCTGCTCTTTTAACCGCCACTAGAAACGAGTGCCCGATCTAACCCGAACCGTTCATGCAAAACGTCATTTCCAGCAAGTGAAGTAGATCGATCGAACCGATCCGGGGACACCGGTAACGGGCCTAAGCTGCGCGAATGTCCGGAAAATTGAAGGCGTCTACGGGGGGCCCGTCGAATTAAGGACAAAAAAAAAGGGAAAAGGTGAGGCAATTTCTCTTCCAGTGCAATAAGATGGCGCTCGATGAGAAAAATAGAGGTTACCGGGGGAAGGATACAAGAAGGCGATGGAGCGATTCCCCTGATGCGACTTGCGGGTCAGAAAGCATACTAAAGACAAGGTACACCCGAGGCTTGGCGGCGGTTCGGCAACTGGCGCGAAGGGGTGGACGGGGGCGGGTCCTTCTGACCGCTCTAGAATATTCCTGTACATATCAGGAATACTCCTCCTCAGGAGGAGGGGTTGTTGTGGAAAACTCCGCGTCCAGGGCGGAAATTGGGAACTACTTTATCGAGGCTCAAAGGCGGCGCCACCTGGTCGGTCGTGAGATTCCGCGATCTAGAAGCTTACGGGGCGCAGGGAGTAGATTCATTAGCTTGGGGAAAAGGGACAGAATTAAAACGCCCCTGTCTCAGCTGCAAAACAGGCGAGGGGCTCTCCTTCCAGAGAAGAGCGTTCCTTCTCGGAAATCGCTAGAAAGGAGAGAGCGCTATCGAGGGGGGAATAGAAGGTACTATCTAAAGATATTCCGGAAACTTGGGTCCGAAGAAAAAGAAAGCGGTAAATTTGCTACTCTACCTCCGCGAGGGATGGGCTTGATGGGGACTCTATCGCAAAAGGAAAAAGGGAGGCAATCGGAGATCAGGTCGCTCACTTTATTAGAAGGGGGGCTTCATTTCGGAGGCATCGGAATACTGAGAGGAATCAACAAAAACCATGGGAGGGCTCGAATGTTAGACGCCTGAAGTTACATAAATCCCAAAGGAGGGCAAAGGCGAAAGCAAAGTATAGAGACACAACAACTGAGGAGGATGAGAGAGAGAAAAGAGATGCTTCTGGCGCGGAGCCGGGCAGTTGTCACAAGTAAGGATACGCTCGAGACAACAGGTTGTGATCCCAGAAGGAGGAGTTGACAAAAATAGGGGGGGCAACTGCCGAGAAGCATAATGACAGAAGAAACCGGGGAGGGACAGACCATTACCGGGGGGCACGTTGCGAGGCGTTCTGTGGAGTCTAGAACTCCTAATAGTCTATCAGGGAGGGGGCCAGAGAGCTCGGGGACATGAAAAAATCTTGAATCCGGGCTAGATAAAACCTGGCGGGCGCTGTCTTAAGGGCTCTAGGAGCTGCGCGTCTCCTCGAGGGTAGCGATGAATATGCAACATTTCCACCAAACGACCTTGGTGGGGTTTGGAGGGACATAGACAGCGCTGATCCCAGGTGTACAGGGGGGTCAGGAGAGAAAAAATCGAGATTCATAAGCCATAGATCGATCGGGTCGGACCTATGGATAGGAAGAAGGAAAAGGGGTCCTCACCCCTCACGGGGGGAAAGTGTGAAGATTAAAGACAGGTTTAATCCCACAAAATAAGCTTGATTTACCTTTGAATTTACCAGGCAAGAGGGAAGGGGAACATTATGCACGGTCGAGGAGAGACAAGATTGCGCCTCGGGGGAGGAATGTGCCGACCCGGAAACCCGCGTCAGAGTGTCCTGCTTGTTGAGAGTGCGACCCGCCGTAGAATCTGGAAGAGGGAAGTTGAGCCTCCAAGAAGAGCGCATGGGACGGAAACCTTCGCGAGAAGAGAGGGATCTCCTTGCCGGGGGCCAGCTACATTAGCCGGGCGGACTCCTTTAAGAAAGTAAAAAGGAGAAGAGGGGGTCAGTATACGCTGAGAGGGGAGAGCATAGAGCAGGAGGTAGCCGTCTTTAAGGAGCAGGGGCGATCTTGAGGATTTGGGAAATCGTCAGGACGTGACGTCTTCAAGTCGGGATCGAGCTTTCAAAAAAGGAAGTTGGAGAAAGAAAGTCGGGAAGGGGGGGCCAGGACACGCCGCGGCGTTAGGGAGTCTGTTCGAAGACGTTTTTACTAATACCATGAAAGACGTGTCAGGAGGAAAAAGGAAGCGCGTCCCAGAGCAGGCGGCGGCGTAAAGCGGCACGACAGAAAGCCGAGTACGACTTAGGCGATAGCGACAAAAATCTCTTGACCTTGTCCAGGTGGCGAACGGAAGTGAGGACCGGCGACACGAGATCGGTGCTGCGGCCAAAAAGGAAAAGGGTGCTGCCCGGGCGAAATCAGAAATTAAACGGAGGATCGGCGAGTCCCGAGTGGGGGGTCTGTCTAATTCTCGACGACAACCTTATGCGCAGGGCCGGAGAGGCACAATAATTAGGCCATCCCGAGGGCGACGCGTACCGGGTCTGAAAACTCAAGACCAGTCACCACCACGACGACTAGGATGCTGCAGCCAAAAGTGGGTTGCTGAGGGGGGGGGAGAGCCGGCGAAGGAAGAAGTCGGCGTATAGCGCCGTCTCGGCGTTAGGTCGGAGGAAGACGCCGGCGTGGGGGAGCTCAGGGAAGAGCGCGCTGTCCAGGCGAAAAAAAGGACTTTGGAAGAAAGGGAAGTCTCAAAGTCACTCGTGAGTGGGAAGGAAATTCCAGTTGCCCTAGGTCTAGGCCCGCGGCGCGGAGGCGCCTCGTGGAGAGGGGAGAACGTGTGAGGATTCGAGGGGAAGCGCGTGGAGGCAGAGGGGAAAAGGGGCTCAGCGGCAAGAAAACCGGAGCGAAAGGACCCTCGGAAAGTCGTGCGCGGAAGGGAAGACAGAGAGCGAACAGTCGCTGCCGCACAGTCGTACTTCAAGTCAAGAGGAAAGAGAAGACGACCAAGATTAGTGGGTACACGGGGAGCTGAAAATCGGGGCCGGCCTCTTAGTTCCCACCCAAACCCCCATATCCAGATAGAAGGGAACGGTGACGAGTCTGAAAAACATGTATTATTCAATCGGCAGAGTAATGACTTCAATAAAAAGTAAAAGGGCGGAGCCATAGAAGAATTTATGGACATCCTCGCGAATAGGAGAGACGGGGAAAGTGCACGGAGAAGGACTGCGAAAGCCTTTCCTTTATCAAAATAGGGAAAAGGTGCGACGAAGAGGACATCAGGGGACAGAATTTCCAAGCGTGGGAGCCATCGATTTCCGCAGTGAGGGGGGAGATAAATACTGAGGGGGGAGGTATCTTGGTCCTCAATTAGAAAAGTTTTTAGGGGAGTGGTCCTATTACTTGAAAGCACGAGGGGGCGCCTAACTGGGCACGGGGAGGAAGGAAAGGGAGAAAGAAAAGACGGGAGAACAAGAAAAAAACGAAGAACGTCAAACTTCGTTCGAATTCACGGCAGCTTAAAGATCTGAAGGACGGTAAAGAGGTTCCGGGTAACGAGGGCTACGTTCAATCCGCCGGCGGTGCTTATCAGCACAAAAAACGGGAGTAGGAAAAGATACACAACCGCTGGACTGGGGCAGACGCCATCGAAAAAATACTCGTGAAGGAGGCGACACGAAAAAAGCCATGACGGGGGGGGTTGTGTGCCCATAGATCGTTAGTAAAGGGGAAAAAGTTTCGAATACGTGTCGGGAAAAGAAGGGTGCAATCCTCATCGTGCAAGGTGATACGGTCGTTTTAAAACGTCCTGGACAAAGAATGGAACACGACAAGATTAAAACGGAAGACGATCAGAAGAAATGTGGATGAAGATCACATAAAAGGAAAGGAACGTGGGCTCACACGCTTGAGCGGAAAAAGAGCCTCTGCCAAATCTTCAGGGAGGGGATAAAGGAGCGTCTCTAAAGGCTAGCAGGGCTCGCGCACTGGGAAAAGAAGGGCGTGAAAAAACTGATATCCCTATCACAATTCTCGAGAAAAGGGAAGAAGGGAAGAAAGCCACGCTCAAGAGGACGAAAGGAATATAGAGGGCGTGGAAAGTCTAAAGGTGGTCGCGGCCAGCACTCGGAAGAGATCTAGGCCCTCGAGACTGATTTCATAGCAGGGGGGGACCCTCTACGGGCAATCCCAAATACTGTCTCTAAGAGATCAGATAAAGGAGTAGGGCAGGTGCCCCTTCTCTTGAGAATGCCTCCAAATATCCCTGTCAGAATCCTGTCTTACGAGTAATAAGGGAAAAAAGAACCCTATTTCACAGACTCACAGCTCCTCTTCAAAAAAAGAGTTAAAGGGACCTGGAAAAAGAACCTCTATATGATTCTGAAAAAAGGACGGAAGAGAGGTTTATCTACTGAAACTGAATCTCTGCGAGAGGGGAGACCACATTCAACGCCTTCCTCCTCAAACTTGGAAAGTCTAGTGAGGAGAAGGATGTCCAAGAGAGGCCGCCTCGAAAGACAGCAAATCAGCCCTCATGGATCTACTTGGGGGGATAGTTTCAAACCGGAGGCGGGGACGCCTTGATGAGGAGGCGGGTCCCTAGACTTAAAGAACATCAATGGGGGGTCGAGCGACTTCCGGATCCAACGGGAGGGCAGTCAGCAATACCGCAGGTGCGTCGATAGGACAGGGCATTGGATCAGAAGGGTCCCGGGGTAGGCCTCAAAAAAAGATAGGAACAGATGGACGACCGGTCTACAAAAAGAGTAGACAACCAAGCGGGTTAAGATAAGTGGGTATTGGACTATATAGACAGCGGGGAAGACATGGAAGACGGATCACGAATAAGCGTCGACTGGGGGGGTAATAAAAGAAGTGATGACGCTCGGACGCAAATGTGGGAAACAACACTTGTCTGCATGTATAGTTAAACCATTCTGCAATCAACGGAAAGACTGGAACGGTGGTCGGCCACGACTAAACGGCTTTCAAGATCGAACTGCCAGAAAAGGGCAGCCAGACGGCACGGGCCATCAAGGAAGGGGATCTAAATCGGAGCGAACCGTATCCGGAAGAAATGGAGAAACTCTGCTCAGATTTCCGCAAGTACCAGACTCGTGCGACGGGAAAACACGAAGAAAAAAAAAAAAAAAAAAAACAAGAAAAAAAAAAAGAGGAATGTAAAGACAAGGAGGAACTAAAGGGAAGTCGCATTTAAAAAAGACAAAGGGTTACGATGGCTCTCTATCTTACAGCATCTTTCCGAAGCTAAGACGTAGTCGGAATCGATCCAACGTATCCTATTGCGGGGGACGAAAGAATTCCCTCACAACCTCGACGTGGAGTGAAAGGTTCTGGTCACCTCCGCATCTCAAAGCAACGGGTGTGCGAGAGTCCTACGGGAATCTACTGCAATATTAAGTGTAAAAGACGAGAGAAAAGCAAATCGCTGAGTTTTTTTTCTCAAACCAAGTCAAGGGCTCATGACAGTTTAGAGTAGACGCGGAGAAAAAAGGGACTCATCGCGAGAAGAAGCGCGAGGAATATCTCATATCGCGTTAAAGAACGGGAAGAAACGTCGCCTCTCTCAAGCATCTGTGGATCCACAGGTCACGCAGAGGAGGGACTTTTCCTGCGAGACACTGGCGCCTTACTCGAGGAGGAAGAGGCTCTCCTAAACGTCTATAGCAAGCGTGCTCTAAACGTGAGGTACGCGGGACCCAGAGGTTTAGCTTATCTCTAACTAGAAACCAGCGAGCGTGCGATGGGATAAAGAAAAAAAACACATGAAACTCAGACTATGTTTCTTGCAACCGCTGTTCGGCTGCTTCGAAAGAAAGAGGCGGCTATCGAGGAAAGTCAACAACAGAGACTAACGAGCCGGGAAACCTGGGGAAAAGTCACCTCGGGCGCGGCTCAAAAGAAAAGGAGAAAACACAACAGATTAGTAGGGAAAATATGGTATGTACTCGGTGAGCGCACCCTAGGGGTAAGGAAAACTCTTATAAAAAGCAAAGCCTTTGTGGGGGTGGGGAAAATCGTTCCACCCGGCGGGGGCTCACAGAGAAGCGCCTGCCGCAAAACTTGTCATCCGACGTAAAAAAAGCCGACCGCATCGCCTAACGAAGTGGAGGGGAGCTCAGCCCCTACGAAGGGAGGATAGTCTCGCGGAAAGAACCGGAACAAGAGGGCCGCGAGGGCGAGGAGACCGCACGTTGAGGAAAGGAAAAAAAAGGAAGCGGAACACGCATAGGCTTGCACTCGCGAAGCACGTGGGAGCACCTACTCTTGAAGGAACTCGAAATTAGGTGGCGAACAAAAGGCCAGGAGCGCCAGGGGAGAAGGCTTTAAACTTTAACCTTAAGTTCAGCCGGAAAAGTTAGCCGAGAGAGCTAGAATCAAAAAAATGTGGGGAGGCCGGATCTGCGTGCAGGGGGAGGGAATAACAAGCCGGAACGCGGTTTATCACACACATCCTCGAGGGTGAGGATAGTACGTATGTTGAGAACAGAATCTTGCCGTAGGTCTCCAACGGGGAATTCCGCGCCGGTAGCGCCAAAAAACCGGGAAAAAAAGTCGCGAGGGCGCAAAAACCGCGTCGCTTTGGGGGACGCGGAGGGGAAAGTGAAGGGCGACAGAAGACGGGATGAGGGGGAGCCGCCCTCAGCGGAGAAGGTAAAAATCGCGAATCAGGAAGAAAGCGTTTGCTCTCAACGGTTCGTCCATCCTCCGGTATATAAGGCGAGAGAAATTAGAGTAATAGAAAGGGTTGGAGGAAACCTGGGAATATTTAACCTGAAAGTTACCTGGATGCATGGGGGGGGATCCAGAGGAGGGAATAACATTCCCTGGGATGCAGGGAGAGCTGCACGCGTCGGGCAAGATAGGCACGCCACGAAGAAGGAAAACCGGGACGAGATAATCTATTTTTTGTTCGAGTGAAGGAGTTAATAAACGGAGGATTTAACCACAAGTGTACTCTCATAAAGGAGGAGTCGAAGAAAAAGGAAGCGCTTCTGAGACGGAAAGAGGATCGCCTATAAAAAAAAAAAAAGAAGGCCTCAGTCAAACGAATGAGAGAGAGAAAAAATAAAAAATCAGTTTAAAGTGTGGGGCCTTCTTCTTTCGCCAGGGCGACATCGGGACGTCGCAAAGAATCTCTTTGCAGAGACCAAAAAGAAAGAAAAAATCGCCAATGACCGGATCGACCCTCCAAAAAGAAAGTGACACCTCCCGTAGTGCTCGGATCCCTACGAACGGAGAATAGAAGGCGCGTTACGAAAAATTAAAATCACGCACCGTCGCAAGAAGTCGACCATCCGTTGGGGACCGCTCGCGCCAGGTGAAAAAAGTCGACACGCGGCGAAGAGGTAGTGCGTTTCGGAGGTGGCTGGGCTTTTAAAGAGGGGCCACGAGAACGAAGGGGCGGCGCAATAAGCCCGAGAAAGGTGGAGTAAATAGGGTCTTAGTGAGGGGGAAATAGGGCGTGGAGTTTTGCAATCAGTAAGATGGGGCGCTGTCAGGGAGACAAAACTGACTGTGCAAAGACGCCGGCCGGAGTTGGGAGAAAAGGATCAATCCATAGGCATCTAAATTGGGCAGGCAAGTTACCCGCGTCGGCGCTTTCTTGCGCGTCAACGGCGTGGAGAAGACGCAGTCAACTGGTTGACGTATTAGAGAGGAAAAGAGGCGTGCCGTGCTTCCTGTGTAGCCTGATAGAAAAAACGAGGCTGGGACAGAAAAGATCAAAGAGTCGTGCGCGAGAAACAGGCTAGGACTCGCAAAAGAAATTCAGTGTCTTCTTGGTGCGTCACAGATAAGGGTACGGGAGGCTGACCGCTAGTATCTGGAGCAGTCCTCGGGGTGCGAAAACTCTCCGCCTGTGAAAGAAAAGAGAACTTAGTAGGGTTCTGAGAGATTCGGCAAGTTAACGGCAGCAGCTTAATGCGTGTCGAATGGGGGGAGGATCATTGATAATCTGGGGAAAAACGTGAGAGAGAGAGCCGAGCCTCTCTAGTTCCGGGAGAAAGAAAAGGGGAAAAACGGCGCTCTCACTCTCCTGCGGTGGCCAGGTTTTCAACGAGGAGAAGCGGATTCCCCAGGGACTTCAGGAAAAATCGGCTGAATTAAGAGGTTAAAGGAAAAACCGGATGGTAGTGTAACAGGCGGGCCTACGTGAAGTGAAAAGGAGACAACGCCGATAAGGCCACGGGTTCTTGAACGAGAAATAAAACGTACGGAACGAAGAAGATTATATCTTTCGGAACCGAGGAGGAGTTTTACGTGAGGTTTCTAGGACTTAACGAGATTAGGAGAGTGCGTACTGCCCTGAAAGGGGAAAAATCAAATCACAAAACACACGGCTTGTAGAATAGAGAGATCCGCAAAGGCTGTGGGCCCAAGAACGAAGCCGAGGTAAACGGCTACACCGGCACGGACAATCTGAAGGGAAGGGGGCCCGAAACGAGATCGGGGAGGAAAGGGGAAGAGTTGAGGATAGCCTTCGGAAAAAACGGTCCAATCCTCAAGACTTTCCCGAACGTCGTTGAAAAAGTTCAACTCCAAAGTAGGACCAAAAACGGCGGTCCGATAAGAAAAAAGGGGGGGGGAGGGAAGGAGCCATCAGACTCTTGGTAACTGAAGGGATCAGAAACGACGGATTAACCGCAGTCCGAGAGCAAAGGGGTCCGTATGGGGAAGAGTAGGCTAGGCAGAATCGCGCGCAGCACGTACCGGAGGGAAGGAAGAGCTAGGGAATCTCTACAAAGAGGATGGACTGATGCTTCAGGAAACCGACACTAATAATAGGAAATCTGGGGATCAGTTTAGATCAGGAGGGAAGGGCGCGAGGCAGACGCCGAGCGATACAGAAGGGAAAGAGGAGGAACGTAAAACCGCAATCTTCGTAGGGGACGATTCGCTCCTAAAGGCAGACCTCGAAAGCTGGGCAAAAAGCCGGGTCTCGCACCAGCAACAGACGCGAGGCGCACCTCCTCTGAAGAGAGGGAAAAAAGTCAAACTACGGACTCCTATTAGTCACGGAAACCCCTCTCAACTCGCTGGGACTCGTTAACGTCCAAATGTCAGCGGGGGGGGTTACCACAATTCGAGGGGAACAAACTATAGATATGATTCAACAGAATACGGACGGATTCGAATTCCTGTTATCCGAGGACAATCGGGAGGGAGCGAACCCGCCATGTGCGGGTCCGTCGAGAGCAACGTATGGATTCAGGGTGTCCTCTTACGCTTCAAAGGCCCTAAAAAGAAAGAACAAGCCAGCAACAACACGCCGAATCGCAAGTGCGTCGTAAGGCGGGGGTGGGAAATATGGGGGGTCAGTTAAGTTCTCCCAAGCTTAAGATATTAATCCTCAAGGTCGGGGCGTAAGAAAGGGAGGCTCTAAAACTGATGATCACGTCCGATGTGGAGAGAACTCGCGTGCGGACGGGAGGAGGGGAAACAGATTTTCGGAACTAAGAGAAGGTGTGTACTGAGGAAGCATGCACCAATCTTCGACGCGGGAAGGAAGGGCGGAAACTCCGTTCTCCACGTACAACAAGGTTGAAATGAAGATGGTATTGGGAGGAAAAGAGGCCTTCTCTTCGAGTGACGGAAGGCGCATACCCCAAAACAAAAAAGGGACTGGGGGGGGCGGGAAAGCAAAGAAGGGGAGAGGGAAGAGGGCGGCGGCCACGGTTTACAGATGGAGGTGTATCTTAACCCTGTGGGTCGACGATAAACGACTAGAGGCCAGAGGGGTACCGGCCACAGACAGGGGCGGAAAACTGCTGAAAGAGAGGAGGGGGAAAAGCGGCATTCCGAAGCACTTTCAAAAACATAAGGTATCTTCTCGAAAGACAAGCACCTAGGAGAATCAAAAAATCAAGGACGGCTTCAGGATATACTTCCCGATCGAAAGGAGGATCAAGGGGAGCCGCAAAAAGGGTCTCGTCCTGAATCTCAGCAAAACTGGCGATCTTATCCAGGGGGGGGGTTTCCTCCATTCAGAGAGGCGGGCGGAGAATGATAGACAGGGAGAGGGAAGGTGGGACCGGACTGACTCCAGAAACCTCCAACAAAAGTAAGAAAGCTGGTCTCGGAAAAGAAATCGAAATCACTGTTTTTTCTCTTCTCTAAAGAGACAATCAGGCGCTCTATCAAGAGGCACAATCAGAAAGAAGAAGGAAAGCCTTTCTTGTGGGGGGGGGGACAACTCAAAAAAGGGAAAAGCGGAAGTTCATGAAACCAAAAAGAAAATGAGACACGAGGCGGCAGAAAGGGCGCCACACTGGGGGGCGTAGAAAGAGGAACAGCAATCGCGCGCATAGTCTGCATCTCGCGTTGAGACCTAACGCTCGCGCAAAAAAAGAGGGTTCAACACCTTCCCCGTACTATTCTTACCGGCGCGAGCACACGCGAGCGCGGGAACGCTGCGCGAGGAAGGAGAAAAAATTAACGATCAGCTTCCGGACGTGTCAAGAGGTCCTTTTGGACGAAGGAAAAAGGATACTCCAAAGGGATATTCAAGAGGATATAGAGCAAACAGGCGCGACGAGAAAAAAAGGAAAAGGGAGAGTGTAGGAAGCGGAGGCTATTCTATGCAAAAAAGAGGTGAAGAAAACACCGATCGCCGTCGCGGAAAAGTGGAACATTACTACCAAGTTAAAACGCTCAAAGGAAAGAGA
>Ga0179593_1511562_pt1 | contig 14555 bp, 14 predicted proteins | sample CZODoug2_1_08_16_FD_185931 | JGI IMG/M metagenome (GOLD analysis project Ga0179593, IMG submission 185931) | Vadose zone soil fungal communities from Angelo Coast Range Reserve, California, USA - CZODoug2_1_08_16fungal (PacBio error correction) | ecosystem: Environmental > Terrestrial > Soil >...
AATAAACGGGATAGGGGGGAACCGCGGACTCGAAAGAACAGCGCGCTGTGTCTCAGTTTCCGGAGGAAAGAGAAGAATACGTATCTGAGGAGGGTCGAGAACCCCAGAAAAAAGACAAAAGTCACGAGAAAGGAAAAAATCCTGGCTAGTACTTGGAGTTCCAGCTATATTCCTCAAAGAAGAGGGAAGGCTAACGATCTCCCTAACCCCCTTCTTCGACGAAAGCTACTCCAGAACTTTGAGACTACGGACAAAACGGATAGTGCAAAATGACTAAAGGACTTAGCAGTGTGAAAAAAAAGGGGAGTATAAAATATTTACCCGAGAAACGAGGTAAGGAGGGGTAAAAGGTGGGCTCGTATCTTCTCCATTAATCCAGGGGAAAGTTTGCAAAAACCTGAGGAAGATAGTAGCTTGCCACTGATCACGACAAAAAAAAGAACCCGCGAGTGGAGGTCCCTATGTATAAGGCACGGAAGACCTTATATACTACGTGGGGAGGGAAGGGTACCTCAGCACAGAAGAGAAAGGCGGGTCAGGGAGTTTCGCTCAATAGAAAGAAACGCAGACTATAAAAAAAAAAAAGGTCCCTTCAGATCTTTGAGCGTCGCGTAGGAAAATGGTCTTAGACGGATACACTCTTGTGGGGGGTGGGACGAAGATACTCTACTCTGGAAATGGACAAAAGGCAAAAGGGACTTCGCTCAAAATTTTCGAGAGTTGGTGTGAAAGAACTTACAAGCTACGATCCATCGGACAGAAGGCGCAATGGGAGTGGTGAAGGAAAGAAACAAGGATACCATGGGGGGAAAAAAAAAAGGCAATATGACAGTGTACGGCTTGACTTACTTCGACGCGTAACAAAAATACCCAGGCTCAACTACGAAAACAGGGCATGGACGGAGACTCAGAAAACGATCTGTCAGCATGTCAGATAGGGGACGTCGTAGAGCAACTCGGGCAAGCGGCCGATCAAGACGGCCCTCGATGCTCGGGTCCACGGGAGCCAAAAAAAAGGAAACTTATGATGGGAAAATTTGTATGTACCTAGTTGCGGGGGGTTGAGTCCCCGGTTGACGGCAAATCAGGAATGAAGTGAGAGTACGGGGGAAACGACTTGTAAAGCGGGTGCGGAGGCTAGTGACAAGAAAGAGGTACGTGAATTCTGGTGAGGGGGTCTCTCCAAAGGAGTAGGAGAGCCGTTGCCCAAGTGCCGACAAAAACTAAATAGAGAGGGGTTGGGCAACTAAGCAGGGAAAGAATTCCAAAATTCCAGGACACAAGACAAGCACCCTATAGGAGTGGAGTGCTAGATGGGGGGGGATGTATGTTTGATTGGAAAAGGATGAAAAGTGTCTGCAGGGGGGGGGGGTTTAGCTCGTGCAAAAAAAGGAGGGAGGAGTGAGGAGTGATGGGAGATAAAGTTTGATTACTAGTGTTTGGGCGTACTGGGAAGAATGCACTAAGCTAGTCAGGACCTACGAGAGGGAAGAGGGGGAGTCTGGGAGCTTGGGGGGTTAACGGGTAGACAGATTAGGTCCACCAGTTGATAGCTTGGGAATTATGGAGAAGGGCCCACGAAGAATGCGGGAGTACTCATAGGATTGTGAAAAGGGGAGAACAAAAAGCAGATTGTAATCCCGAAAGAAAGGCAAAGCAAACGAAGCTTCCTAACAGCTAATGAAACCTTAAATGGGAAAAAACGAGGAAGTGGGCTATACATAGGAGTATTAAATGATGAATGACGGGCGCGAGGTTTGCGAGCAGTAAATAAGGAACCAAAAAGGAAAAGCGAGCAGGGGTTTGGAAGCGACGGCCCTTCGTTTGAGGGTGGCGCGAAGGGAGGGGTGGGGTGAACGAAGGGGGAAGGAAAAAAATGGAAAGCTTCGGCAAAGAAGGAAGAAGAATCAAAAAGTAAGACCTCCATTGGGATTGTAAAAGAAGGGGGGATCATACGGAGGGGTAAAAACGCGAGAGCGAGAGCGATAGGGCGGAGGATAAGGCAGGCTGGAGGGAAGGATTTTACCCGCACTTGGTAGAGGGAGTTCACTACAATGCATTCGAAACCGAAAAAAAGGTAAGCTGTAGCCATAATGCTGCGCCCGTGGCGAAAGACCTAGAGAGAGGCTCAATTTTATCTCTGAAGAGGGATCCCTCCACCAGAAGTGAAAGGATGAGGGGCCGGACGATAGAAGGAAAGAGATCCGATTCGAGGATGGTTGGTTGGAAAAATCAGTGCATCTAAGAGCACAATCTCGTCTTTTGAAAGTTGAAATTGCAAGGTGAGCGATGCCCCGCTTACAAAAACAAGTTCGGAGGGGGCTTTAAAATTTGGAAGGAGACGGGGTGAAGGTAAAGCAAACGGAACGGGTGTTTCCGAAGTTTGTCTGGAGGTACTATGATAAGCCTCGACCGTCCCGGGGGGGGCCCTCTCCAAGAGAATGGAGTAAATCTGCTAGAAATACCAGAATCTAAGGTACATTTCATTCTATCTTTTTTTCGGTCGCGAAAACCGGGGGAAGAAGACTAACCTGATTTCTAGACCGAAGATACCAGAACTGGGTAACTTTTGCCGGAGAAGAGGGGAACCTCGTTGGGAACCTGACAAGTCAGGAAGGAAGCAAAGCACTACTTAAAAAATTCGGAGATAAGGAAAGACGACAATGGGTGTACATTGTCGACTGAGGCGTCCGAGATGCTTATTCCTAACGCGAGGGAAGGGAGGGGGGTCTTGATATAGCAAAGGAATCGAACTGAGTGGCAAGAAAGGGGAGAAAGAGCGGCTAGGGAAGGGAAAGGCTCCTGCGTTAGAGCAGAAGGATGAAAAAATTAAATACGAAGGAGTTAAAGAGGTTCCACGTGTTAGTCGACGAGGTTGCAGGGTGGGCACCTCAACGACAAAAAAGGGGTATCTAGAGCAATGTGTCAAAGGAGATCCTCGTCAAAAGAAAATCAAAAGAGAGAAGTAAGCGAAAGTAGTACTTGGCGGAACAGTCTGCTGAGAGTAGTGGATTATAATCTTGGGGGCTAAAAGAAAATGAACGATACTAATTAGAGAAACGGCGATACACAAGGCGCCAGTTCGTGAGGAAGAAGGGGTCAGGACTCGTTGGCGGAATCCTTCTGCTGGAGCGGAGAATAACATTTTATGTAGGGCAGGGACTAATACTAAGAAAAACGATCAGGGATAGAAGAAGAGGCAAGTCCTGGATAGGCTAGAGGAGGGCGAAAAAATAGGAGATGAAGAACCTTTTCTCACCCAACACCCAGGAGGAAGGTCTCCTATGATGAGGGGGGCAAGGGGGACTAACAGGAAATCTACTTGGGCTGGGCGTGAGTAAGAAGAGAAAGGGAACCTACAGATCCGGTTTACAGTATAAAAGAGAAGAGTTTTTTCTTCTTTGCCACTAAATGACCTCTTCTCCATTTTTGACCGTGGGGGGGGTGGTGTTCAACCTCCTGAGAGGAGAAGATGGGAAATCATCGGGGCGGCGAGTTGAGGTATTCGGTACTTGAGTTGGGGCGAGGGGGGAAAGAAGATCAGGCAAAAGGGACCAGTCTTTTTCAGGAGAATAGAGGGAGGGGAGGGAGGGCCCGGTTAGTTCTTTGAAATCCCAAAATGAAGGAAGGGGAGGGGTCACAAAGAAGAGCTCAAACTGTGCCTGAAGAGACGGAGGGGAGGATGACAACCAGTGTTCTCTTTAGGAGAATGGGGAGCCCATTCTATTATTCGTCGAGGAAAAGGTTGCCGAGGCTGAGTTGGACTACTAATCTATACTCAGATTGCAAGAAAAAGGAAGGGAAGTAGAGTTGTTCACATAGCGAGGGTCAGATGCCAGAAACAAAAACTGAGTCTTAGGAAAGAATTCGGGAAGAAAGGGAGAGAAAGAGAAAATGAACAAATGAAGAACCCGGGGAGAGTGGAAAAGGCGCTTTTCGAAGACTGGTCTTATAAAAGAAACCAGAGGGGGCCAATAATCGACATGAAATCATCAGCAATGGGACAAAGCTCCCCATCGATACTCCAGCAAACATAAAGGAAGACAGACTATCATGCACTGGCAACCTCGAAGGGGAAAAAAAGACCCTTCAGGTAAAAAGGTCTTCTAGGGGAAAAATCCGACAAAGGGACCGACAGCCGAAGAAGCCAGCGCATTCCAAAATTTTTTAAACGAAGTCCTAGAAGAATCCCCGGAAAAAACAAGGAGAAACGAATACGAAGGCTCAGAACACAAAAGGAGTGTGATTATAACTTCCCCGCTGGCAAGCCACAAACCATTGGAAAGAGAATCGGGAAGGTTCTCATGAAAACAAAACCAAGATATGAAGGTTACTGGCCTCTAAGAGGTTCATGTAGGCAACATGCATCTTCGGAGATTCGCCGGGGGAAAAGACGCCTTTATAAATGTCCGGCCTGAAAGGAGAAGCTTTCGGTGGCACTGATTTAGGAAAGGCGTCGATCTCAGCGAAAAGAACACCGATCTTTTCTAGTCAAGGAGTCGTCCTTAATCGCTTACGGGGACAGGGCATACAAAAATTTGGGGGTTAAAACTGGAAGAAATCAAGAAAATGAAGGAATGCAGGGGACAATAGAGTGAAGAATAAACTCGGAGGACCATCGAAATGGCGTCAAGTTTGTAAGCAAGACGAAATGGTAAAAGAGGGTGGAGTTTGGGGGAAAAGGATCAAACAAAAAAATTCTCAAGCCTCTTGTTACCAGTGAAAAGAGGAATTTCTGGAATTCGCGGCGAGAGTACCCTTGGGGCGCTGAGAGAGGGGAAAGTGTGACAAGAAAATCGAAGAGGGACAAGGGGACATCTCAGCGGTCAAAGAAGGGAACGAGTAGACGCTGGAAATGACTGAATTCTGAATCCCTGTCACGTTCTGTCAAGGAGGCAGGGATATACTGGGGTGAAAACACCACCGACGGACGTGGGACGGGAAGGAAGCGAACTACCTACGCTCGAGTTCCGTCGGCATCTCATGAAATAAGAAGTAGCTCTGGAAGAACGGAAGGCCGAGCGGTCTCAAACTGTACTGGGCTATGATATTGGAAGAAATAGAGCGCGGAACGGGATATAGAAGAATTTATAGTTGGTCCCCGACGCTGTAAGCGACCTCTGCGAAGGGTAGATCCGGAGAAAGAGAGAGAATAAAGGGGGGCAGGGGCGGTGTCGCGAAACAAAAATCAAAGAGTCATGCGGGGCTGACCAGGGGAGGAGAAGGTCAAGAAGGTCAGGATCGTGGAGGGGATAAAAAAAAAGGGGACAAGCGTGTCTCATGACTATTATCGAAACGACAACCGCATTCCAACCATTACGGAGGTAAGGGGGGGCTTTCCACATTACCGGGAGTCAAATGGGAACAGAAGCGAAATCTAATTGGGTGGCTGGGGAGGGAAAGCTCACCTGCTAGGGAGAACCGTTGCCAGAAGCCGAGAAGGGCATTCCCACTGAAAAACCCCAGACGGGGAATAGGGGGACAGGAACCTACGAAGTTCACGAGAGTTAGAGATCCGAGCCTGATAGCGCATGGAGGAATCTAGATAATAACGAAAAACTGGAGAACGAAGGGAGAAATCAGCATGGTTCATGCAATAGACGCCATCTCGAGAAAAGGTTTAGAGGAGCTTTTGTCCTAAACTCATCGATCATTAGAAACAGCTCTGGGGCTCGCTCGAGTTTGGTTGAACTCGAAAAGCTAGTCTCCTTCAGGGGACAATATAAAAATGGGGGGGCTTTGCTGACTACTGAGCCCCTAATGCAAGGATTTAAGAATTCTTTATCTTTCGGGTACGGGGCGTGGGAAAAAAGAAGGAAAGCAAACCTAACAGATCTGCGTGACGCCAGCTAGGTTCATCCAGTGGAATATGCCATAGTCGCTCTAAGATGAAGATTGAAGCTCTTCCATGGAGCGCACAGTGTGGAACGGGACATTGGGGGGGGTCTAGTCTTGTCACGTCAACAGGGAGGATCTGACGAGGAATAGATGTGGAGAAGGGGCAATAATGAAGGCCTGGATCAGAGAGAAGGAGGTGACGTCCCAGTCCCCGGCTAACGATCCTTCGGCTGGTGGCAATCAGATACTGTCGGGCAGGATTAAAGCATCTGAATATTAGATTTTGAAATGGCAAGGCGGCGAAGTGGGCATCTCGGGAAAAAAACAAAACCGGGGGGGAGAGGGAAGGGGGATGATCAGAAGTTCCTCTTAATACAAAGAAGACTCCCCGCCGCAAGGGGTCTTGCATAGGAAACAGCGGAGGGGGGGAGCCATTTGCATCTATTGATTTCGAAGAAAGGGAGGTTAAGATACGTACTTATGAAAGGAGTGTCAACTCAAAAGCGAGGTCACAGCTCCTCTGGGAAGAAGCCGGATCGCAAACAGCACGGACGGGGGGACTTTACGCGCCATGCGCGATGAAAGTTGCTCTGCCGGACGATGGGCGAGACTAAATAAAACCGGAAGGAAAGAGCGTTCCGAAGTCCATTAGGGGGGGGGGGGAGAGGACGTTGGGGATACAAGTAGAACGTCCAGCATCACGCAGGCATCGATAGAAAAAACCACCCTTGAGATTGTGCCTGCAGGAGATAAGGGCTGGCAAAAAGCTAAGCGTAGCTCTAACTGGGCGCACCAGGCTGGAACAGCGCAAACCCAACACAAGAGCTTGGTCCTAAAAACACGAGACGCGGGAAGGAGACTTAAGCCATGACCAATGAGGAAATTCGCGTCGGACATAGGGACGGAAGACCGCCGAGAAGAAGGCATCGTAAGTTCTTATACGACCGCAGAACCCGATCGGGAAAGGATTCGTGTGCCGAGAAAAAAGCAAGGAACTCAATAAGGAGGGTATGGGGGATCATGGGGCAGAGCGAGAAGCCTGCATCTGCGCCGGGAAAGGAGCAGGTGAGTGCACCATCCACATGTATAGGAAGTCGCGGCGACATGGGAATTCTAAAGGGGAATGGGGGGACAGCAATTTTTGAAGCAGGGTGAGTTCACGATAAGAGTGCCCATTCACAAGCTAACGTGGTGGTGAGACCCAGGCCATATTCAGTCCTCCAAAGTCAGAAGAAAAGAGGCTGCAGGGGAGCTGGGGGGGGGGATGGGGAACCGGCTACTCAAATTATTGGCTGATTCTAAGACCAGGCTCAGCGCGGAGGTGCTGATGTCGCCTGTTAAGGCATATCCTTATGCCCGGGAAGCAAGAAACGCCGAGCCGATGAGGGAACTAAGTCACTACATGCAGTTGGAAAGTGGCGGCTTACTGGAGTCGGCAGCTGTCACTAACGAGGAGGGGGGTCTTGGCGTATAAGAGCGAAAGGGGAACTCTATCTTCTATAATAATTCTAGGAGTCGGTAGGAGGCAGCACTTAAAAATTCGGGCGTGAAGCGAATTAACTGTGCTACATGAAAGATTCTGCATCAGGGCCACTTTTCGGGAATTCAAAAGAAGTCTTCTTGCCTACCTTGACTAACATCGGGATGCAACACTCAATTTGCGACATACTAACCTTCGAAAGATCATAGAACGCTTCATTAATCTACCGATGACGGGTGCGTAAAAACGCGTCTGTTTGTAAAATCTTTTGTAGAACCATAACACCTAAAAACTCGAGAAAATCTCATGGGGCGGGAGAGAAAGACTATGGAGAGCTTAAGAAGGTGAGCACTCTATTGGTCCTCCTCTCGTAGCGGAACAGGATGGATGCTTCTAATAATAGCCGCCACTATCTGGCTAAGAAGGGAAACGCTCGCGGGCAGCTCGAGTTAGTTCTAGATAGAATAGCTGGAAGAAAACAACTCTCAACAAAGCTGCGGAAGCCTGAATGAGGGGGAAAGTCTCAAAAAACGGATTCTAAGGAGACGGCGAGCTATTGAATAGCGCCGATACAATATGCCTAGGGACAAAGGGGATGCATAGCTGGGTCTTGTAGGAGCAACCTGCAACATTAAAGACAAAACATTTTACTCTGGGACGCCGGGAAGCGGGATAACATCAATCTTGTTGTAGAGGTAGGGAGTAGGGGAACTTGACTGAAAAGATTCTAGGGGGGGGGGGGAAAGAAGGGTCGTCATTACTGCCAAAAAAAGTTCGGTGCAGGCGCGCTATAGTTATTGGAGGGGACCACCGTGGCGGCGGGGCAAGTACGCAGACTCGCTAAAAACTCGAGGCGCCCGTGAACGGTAGACTGAAGCTGTCCCGGATTTTTCGAGAACGCGGGGGATTCGGACCAGGGAAAAGGAGGAGTAAAGGATGATTGTGTGACGCCAGTGGTAGCCACTTCAGAAGCCATCGTCGCTGTTCAATGCCTTGGAGGCAATTTGTGTCACAAATATTGATAGCCATCTCTCAGACAAAACAAAAAACGGAGTATTAAATATATAGGAGGTTAGCCATGACTGGTGGAGGAAAACTTTCACCGTTGGGGACCATCTGTATGAGGGAGTAGCAGGCTAAGCAGCCGAAACGGAAACCAATCAATATCTCAACAATGACGAATCGCTCCGTAGTCGGATACCGTCACCATCCAAGCCAGGTTGCAGGGCACGAAAGGGGCGCTCGTTGCCCCGGGCCTTCATGTTTGGAATGGAAGACACCGGGCCAGCCACTCTCGCGAAAAAAAAGCAACAGGTGTTCAACGAGGCCCGAATAGGCTGTCACACCCATATGCCAGTAAACCGAAGCGTCTGATGAGGGGAAGGAGTAATCCTAGAAAAGAAGTCTGGCGGGAAAGGAGAGTGAGGTAAGGAGTAAAAAGGCGGAGGGGAAGAGAGAGGGGGGACTGATGGTGTCATGGGAGGGGGGGGTGGCGGGGCGGGTGGGCGAGTGTACCTGGGAAAGAGGTAGGCCCGGGGGAGGATTTGGTAGGGATAGAGGAAGGGAGGCAATTAGGGGGAAGAGGTGAGTACTCGTGCGGAGGCAGGGGATGTGGGGCGAGCAACATGGGGAGGAGGGCGCAAGGGAGGGGGGGAGTGGGACAGCGGGGGCGGGGAGAAGGGTCGTTTACAATATTCGGACGTAGTGAGGGAGTGCGGGGTGAGAGGGAGGAGAGGAGAGGGGAGGGGGGAAAACGAGAGGGAAGTAATGGAGGGGGGGGGATCGAGAGACGGAAGAGACTGGAGAGAAGAGGGAAGGGAGGGCATGGAAATGGGCGGGGAGAGGGGTGGAAGGGTTCCGAGAACGGGAAACGAAGTGGGTTGGGGGAGGTATGAGAGGACAAGGGGAGAAGATGAGGAGTCTGGGGGAGGAAAGGAGTGAGGAGGGTAGGAAGGACATGACAGGGATGGGGGAGTAGGGGTGGGGATGATAAGAGAAAACCCGAAAGTGAGGAGCGAGTGGTGAAAGGGTTGGCAGAGGGATGTCTAAGGCGGTACTGTAATGAGTGTGGCCAAGGCGTAGCGTGGTTGGGGAAAGGGGAGGGAAGTGGGGATGGCTGTGGATAGCGTGTGCAGGTGTTGGGGTAGGGGCATGCGGTTGAGGCGCCTAATGGTGGGCTACCTCGGACCGAAAGTGTAGCGCGCAGTCATGCTTACCTTTATAACCTGTGGTAGCAAAAGGAGGAAGGTGTAGCAAGACGGGTGAGTCCGGTCGTACTGGGGGCAGGTACCGGGAGGAGCCAGGGAGGTCCATTAGGAGCGGAGGTAGGGTGGGGGGGCTTGAAATATTAGAACTTGTTCGAGGAGAAAGGTGTATAGAAGACGGTGGTGTAGGGGGTGTTGTGGGGTGGAAACAGAGAAGGACGGGAGTGGAACCAACTAGGCCGCAGAGGGGGGGCCAACCGAGGGGAAGTATGGAGAAGGAGTGGGGGAAGTGGGGGTCTCGGGGACGAGCGGAAGGAAGGGGGATAGATGAGAAAAAGGTTCGGATGGGATTTAGAAGAACGTGAAGAAAAGGGAGAGAGGCGGGGGAGAGCGGGCAAATAGGTGAGTGGGGGGGATGGAAGGGGGGAGAAAGGGACTTGAAAGGATGGGAAAGAGGGGAAGAGAAAGGGGGGGTCAGGGGAAAAAGTGTTCAGTAGAATAAGGGTAGGGGCGATTTGGGGAGGGGAGTGAGCTGGTAGGGCAGGGGGGGAGAAGGGGAATGGGTGGGGGAAGAGTGATGCTGGGGAAGAGTTCGCAAGAAAGAGGCGGGAATGAGGGGGGGAGGAAAAAGGAAGGTGGGGGGTAAGCGAAAGAGATAGGGTAGAGATTGGAAGATGAGAGGTACAGGAGAAGAAAAGGGAAGGGGGAGTACCAAAGAAAAGTGGTCGGAGAATGCAGGAAGGAGCGAGCGGGAAGGAGCAATCAGAGTAGGAGTGAAGAGAGCAAGACAGAGGAGGGAAAAACGTGCGCAGGAGAAAGGGGAACGTGCAGCAGGACGGGCCTTAAAGCAGCAATCTTCAGTGTGCTGACCAAAGGGCGTTTTCTGTGAGCTAGAGAGCATAGAACACTCGAGCAAGTAGCCCACTCTGGACCGAGCCCGGTAGGGGGCAATAGAAGTAAAACGGCATCAGAACCATGAGAGACTATTCCCCTTTGTAAGGGATGCAGAAAAGAAATACGGGCAGAAAGCCAGGGACGGGGATCACCCTGGAGGTATGGGTGGGTAGTCGACCGTTCTGAAGTAACGGATTTGGGCGTGGGAGTTTGCGCGATCCGGCGCCACGACCCTAACTTCCTCATCTTCAACCGGACGTGTAACAATATCCTACTGACGGACAGGGGGAGAAGGGGGGGGGGCAGTGGCGGTGCAGGAACGGAATCAGGACGTGAGTAAGAGCACGAAGGGAACGGGACGCAAGAGATATGTTGTCATGGGGGGACAGTAGGGAGGTGAGGGAAAGTGGGTGGGTAGGAGGCCGTAGCGTTTAGGCAGGTTGTGGGTGGACGAGTAGGATCCTGAATTCGCCTTTCTGGCTTCCGAATAGTCGGAACCACTTGCGAAAAAGCGCATGTTAAGCGAAGGGGCGCAGCCGCCGGCATTGCCCTCTATAACGGCGAAGCTTTCGAATCCCGGTCACCGGAACCACGGGGGATGCGAGACGAACTGCAAAACGTGGCGGTTTCCCACACTGTGGGTGACTTGGGAGCGACCCGACTTCCCCTTCAACTATCGAAGCATCAGAGTCGGGGAGTCCAGAAATGAGGGCGATTTCGGAAGCGCGCGGACTCCTTAGGAAAGAATGCCTGGGCGAGACGCGGCATGCCGTTCTATGCAAAGTGGGATCGATGTGATAGTTGGTAACCCTACCATAGGGCCGCAAGGAAGAGGTATCAGGATCATGAATCTTTTATTCTGGAGTTGGGGACGACCACAGAAAAGCTCAAGCCAGACTGGCCATGCGAGCTTTGGAGTTCCGTCAAAGGGTCCCTAAGCTTAAAGGGGCGGCTAAAAACAGGGCGGGGGATCTTGATCAGGCCATAAGGAGACGACACGGTACACATGACGGGGGGGGGGTAGAATGGAAGTGGGGAGTCAAATGAAGGAAGGGTGGATGGAATCTGTTACTGGTATGTCCTGGAAAACAGGGGGATGAAAAGTGACATATGGGACTGGGATTTAAACCTCGGGGGCCCAGGTGTGAGGTCTAAATCTCGAAAGGGAAATGCGACAGGAGGAGCTCTTCTGGGCCAAAAAAACAGACCAGAGAGGAGGAAGTCCGCATAAAAAGACTAAAGACTCACGATCTGGGAGAAATCAAAAGCCGAGACTAAGACCCGGCACGAGGAAGGGGGGACGGTCGCTCAATCGCAACGGAAAGTCCATTCAAGAACTTCTCATTGCAATTCAGGCAAAAAGACGCGATAGAAATTTTTCCAATCTCGGGGGTGGTCAAATAAACTCGTCAAAATGCTTCTAAGTCATAGAGCGCTCATATCGGTGGGAAACAAAAGTTTCTATCCTTGAAAAAACTCAGGTGTACGTCTCTGTACCAAGGGGTGGGGTGGAGAGAAGGATGAAAATTACGTCGGCGGTACCCCTCCCAAGCGGAAAAAAAAACAAACAAACAGATCATGGGGCGGAGCGCGAAATAAAAAAAAAAAAAAAAAAAAAAAAAAAAAACTCGATTTAAACAGTGGACATTCAGAAGAAACGTGAGGACGAGGAAGGATCTTCCGTCTCGGGGAAATGGAGTCCTTGGGGGCTTGGCAAATGTTTTCAATTGGGGTTCTGTCTTAGAAATCCTGGGAAACCGTCTGAGTCGGAAGGTGGAGGAAAGAGATGAGATAAAGGGGGGGGACAACTGTCTTCGTAGTTTAGAATCCCTCTAAGAGGGGGAACTAAAGAACCTGACTCAAAAGACGTAACACCGACAAAAAGCCTGCCAGCCGTTGCAGTCTAGACGCACCGGATGGGGGAGAAAAGTGAGGTAGGGGGTGATGGCTCTGACGGAGTGATCTCGATCAACAAACACTGTTATATGATATATAAATCAGGGAACAGTTCGAAAGGACGATCCCAATATCACTCCATTCCGACGCATAAATTGAGGAGAACACGGCTTCCTTATGTCCCAGTTGGGCGAAGAGAGCGTTGAAGAAAGCGGTTGGCACAAGGATGACGAATAAAGTCGTCGTAGGGTGCCCTGTCGCACTTCGCCTACCAGCCAGGCAAATGAGAAAGTTTGGAAAAAAAAACGATCCAAAAAGGATGGGGAAACAGCGAGTCGGCCAGGACAGCGAAGTTGCAGGCCTCGTCGTGGGAAAAGCGGGAATATTCAACTCTGGTAAATATTCAGGGAGCTCGGTTTAGAGATGGGGAGTGTTCTTTACTACGGGAGTGGTTAGTAATACGTGACATCTTGAAAGCCTTAGTCAAATCCTTGTGAGAAGACAAAAAATTTTGGGGAACGACATTATCGCGACCGAGGGGACTAAAAAACACAAAACCACGAGACTAATCGAAGTGGGACGCTGCCGCCCGGGCTGGAGAAGGCGCAAAACACCCAAGAGCGGGTCAGATAACATTGTCTCGACGGCAAACAAGACTGACCAGTGAGCTTCGTTGTCCGACGGTCGGCCGGGAAGTGGATTATAGAAGACAACACTCGATAAGAGAGAAAGCCTTGAGCTCGTCGGGAGACTAGCGAAACCGATCGTGAAAGGATGCGTTCGAAGAAATAGAGAAATCTAGCCGCTCTGAGGGGGGGGGGTTGGTTTATCTTTAATCTCAACTCCCGAGCTAGAGGGATGGGTTCGGTGATTGAGATGCTAGCAGCCAAAAGGCTTCTTTAAATGTCGGGGGGGATGGGGTCAGAAGTAAAGACTCTCTTACGAAGTGGGAAAAGCCTGTGGACGGGCGATAAGGACGGCGGGCCACAATCGTTGTTTTATCCTCAGCTCCAGAAAGAGGATCGGGGACTCGTGACGAGAACTCAGATAAGGAACAGTCCATTGGGCAAGATAGATTTTCTTTTAAAAAAGGACGACTCAGGATGTCTATTTCCACCTTACAGAGAAGGAGAAATGATTACCGTGCCGGCTCCGATGATGGGACTAAAGAGACATCTCTATCCGTCAAAGGAGTACTCTACATCAATTTGGGGAGTAGAGGCTTGGCGTAAAGCGATACGAATCAGGAAAGAAGTAATGCAATTGGAGAGAGAAGGGGCCGTAAGATGAGCTCGTCGCGTTGATAGGGACAGGTGGGAAACCGCCCGGAGAAGTACGCTCAAAAAAAAAGTGTGACCGTCCGAAGGGCGTCATCCTTTGGTTTCACAAGAAGAAGGCAGAGCGGCTGATACGCCTGCAAGGAACATCTGCGGTGAGCGCGCCATTGGATGAAAGAAGGAAAACGCCGCGAAAAGATTCATGACGAAGGGGTTGGACCGCTTCTGACGGCCAGTGGAATGGGAAAAACTAACCTATCTCTAGTTCATTGGAAAAACGAAAAAAGTCGATGACGGACGAAGAAACACAAAGAGGTCTTCCGTAAGGCCATTCACGGGAATGAAAAAAGTGATGGATGCCTGTCTTAAGAGAAGAATCCAAGAAACAACGGCGGGCTACGGGGAGGGAGGCTCTATATCCCTTTGCAGACCACGAAGTTCTACAGACACAACAAGAAAACTTAAGGGCGGCTGCAGTGCATCAACTGAGCACTGTCAGCGGCCGAGCAGGAAGAAGATGGATAAAGATGCCATTCCCATTATACATGCAATAGGGAGGTGGGGGCTGATGGTAGGCTCAAAAATCGTATCCATTTCAAATATGACCGCGAGAGGTGTCAACTATCATTCTTCTCTTTCTGAAGAGTCTCAGAATGATGAAAGGGGGCTGTTGGGAAAAAAAAGTCTTAAAGGCGTGTGGCCACGGAGGTTAGTCTCGATGTTAGGGGCTGAAAGGGGAGACGGGGGGCCCCCCAAATTGAACCCAAAATCCTCGGTCTTCAACTGAGGGGAGAACGGAACTGAGAGAAAGGGTTGGCTGCTGCGCGTAGGCTCGGGAGAATGGGGAAAAGCGATTCGCCATGGAGGTCTGAAAATGATGTGCCTCTGCATGACCGACGAAAGTCAGACCAGGAGCAGTGAGACGGGGAAGGGGGGTCATGGGGTGGGCACTCATTATCATATGCT
>Ga0179593_1664226_pt1 | contig 14555 bp, 27 predicted proteins | sample CZODoug2_1_08_16_FD_185931 | JGI IMG/M metagenome (GOLD analysis project Ga0179593, IMG submission 185931) | Vadose zone soil fungal communities from Angelo Coast Range Reserve, California, USA - CZODoug2_1_08_16fungal (PacBio error correction) | ecosystem: Environmental > Terrestrial > Soil >...
AGGGTTTCCTTCTCTTTCAACTAGGGGAGGGGGGGGACCGGCCATTTTCTGCTATCCCTCAAGGAGGGGGGTTTTTGCCGTGAAAAGAAGGAATCGCCTCTAAAGATAGGGAAAGGAACGCTTTAATCTTTCGAAGGAGGCGGGATGTAATCTTCCGCCCGAGAAAGAAAAGGGGGGCGACGGCGAGAAGAGGGGAAAAGGTGGGGTGGGGGGGGGGGTAGGGGGGGGGGGGGGGGGCGGGCTAGAAGACTCCGCTTTTGGCGGGAAGGTGTCTTCCTCGGGGGAGGGGAAAGAAAGAAAAGGCTCCACATACAATTAAAGTAACTGCGCTGAACCAGGGGATAAAAGGGGGATAAACACGTGCCACCAGCAAGTTTTCTGCAGGAACGGCCAAGGTCATGGAGAACCGGGGGGTTCCAGCCAGCAGGGTGCCGGGGAGTGAAAAGAGCGAATGTAAAAAGGAAACAATTCCTTAAAAGTAAAAGGAAAAGAACATTTTCTGGGAAAAGAGAAAATTCCGAAAATATCGACCAAAGGGGAGAAAAAGGAAAAGGTGGAAGTGAGAAAAAGGATCCTTCGTTCCTATACAAGAAAGGCAACAATCCGGATAATCCCGAAAGGACGAAAAGCGAAAACGAAAAAAAAAAAGGCAAGCGCACACTTGAAGGGGGAGGGGGGGGGTCCCCCAATGTGGAAGGGAAAGTTTTAATGGAAAGGAAGAAGGAAAACAAATGTTCATGGTCAGGGGGAAAGAAACGCAGGAGAGCCGCTGACAAACATGTGATGTCAGAAAAAAAAGGCAGCCATTCCGGAAAGAAGAAACGACATTCGAGAGGAGAAAGGGGGGAGGGGATCGAAAACTTTGATATCCGTGAACAACGCCCGATGTCAAAAAGGGGAGAGTTCCACCGGAACCGAATACCAAAGAGATGACAGGAAAAGCAGCGTCTAGCACGCAAAAAAGGTGAGACCTGTCGTTATACGACCCAGAGAGAAAAAAAAAAAAAAAAAGGGGAGATTTCCCGGAAAAGAAGGAAAGCGACAATCACGAGCGATCAGAACGACGAAAAGACCTTGCCTATCACGGGAAGCTGCAATCGCACGGAGGAGAAAAATGTCTCGAATCAATTAAAAGGTGTGAGTGAGCTCTAACAAAAGAGCCGCCGCAAAATATTTGGGCCCCCTCTAAAAAAAACAGAAAAGACACCTGCCAAAGAAGGGTTAGAAGGAAGCTCAACGGAGGGGGAAGGTCAACCTAAGAAAAGAACGACACAAAAACGCTCTTCGGGACTACCGGTCCAAGAAAGAAAGCATTTTCAAACAGAAAGTTCGCCGCGCCAAGCGGGAGGGGGGGGAAGAGTTTTCCTCCTAAAGAAGTTGTATCACCAGGTCACTTCAATGGGCAAAAGGTGCAAGTATTGGGAATCAATCTGAAGAAAAAGACACCCAAGCTTTGAGGGCGGCCAATGAGAAAAAAGCAGAAGAAAGAGGGGGAAAAACCATACGAAACAAGCCATAAACAAAAGGAATCCACCTTGTGATCTTCTGGGGAAACACAAAAAAAGGAAAAGGGGAAACAGGTCGGTGGCTGGGGGGGGAAAGAAAATCCTGGCGTTTGCACATGGGAATTGGTAAGACAGCCGCGGCGACTGGGGGGGGGGGGGGGGAGGTGTTTATTGGCGGCCAACATGCTACGCCGAAAAAAACATTTTGTCATTAAAAGGAAAGGAATCTCTCGTTCTTTTCAAGAGTAGGAAGACGCTCCTCTCGGGGGGGGTACTTTTTCCGCATCTGAGGAATGTCTAGCGTAAAAGGGAAAGAAAGAAACTGATTTGAAAGGAAATGATCCTTCATAAGGGGAAGACGCTGCGCGGCGTACAAAAGGGAATGCCGTTCGTTTCCCAAGCCCACAAAGGGAGGGGGGGGGGGGGGGGGGGGGATCATGCAAAGGGAAAAGGGGGCTCTTTGTCAGTGAAAGATTTCATCAAAGGAGGGGAGGACATTCGAGGGGAGAAAGAGATCCTGCAGAGAGGGAACTTCCTTCCCGCGGGAACCCTCCCAAGGGGGAGGACCGTTAGGGGGGGAGGTTGGGATAAGAAAAAAGGAAAGTTCCATCGCTGACCGGGACAGGAGATTTTTCATCCTGCCCGGGGGAAGGGGAAAACAAATTGCTGCCGATTACCGATCTGCAACGAGAAAAGAGCGCCCATGAGGGAAGGGGCCAGCGTTTCTCGCTTAAAACAAGGAATACAGAAAAAGGGGCCAGCTAAAAGACATGTCTTTGTTGCCGAAGTGGCCTTCTGAAAAGGAGGGGTCGCGGGAAAAAGGGAAAAGGGCCAGGGCCAGCCAAAGGAGAAAAAAAACAGCTAGTCGGAAGAAGAAGGTTTCTCGCAGAAAGGGGTCAATCTGCATTTCCGAAGAGAGAGAAAAAAAAAGAATTATCACAAAAAGGAAAAAGGAAATGAGATTGTGGACGATCAGGGAAAAGCCTAGGATACCTTAATCGGGGGGGGGGGGGCCTCGCAGCTTGTACAAAGAAAGAGGGTCAATGTGGAAGGTCAGAAGTGCACTACTGAAAGAAAATTGAGATGGGGGGGAGCTGGCCACCGGGTGAGGGGGGGGAAGGGACTGTTTTGTAAAGGGCCTAATTCAGAAAAGCGCCGGGGTGCAATTAGATGCCAGTCACGAAAGCAATTTGTTTTGAAAAGAACGCGGGCCGTATGGAAAGTCTGAAAAAGAATGCGCAAGAAGGGAAGGGACTTGATCCCACCCGGGAAAGGGTGGGACCTCCTCAAAAACGGGGAGGGTGTTTTCAAGCGGGGGGGAAAGGGGGGAGAGAGTTGATTCTCCGAAAAGGGGACTGCACCCCTCTTCTAAGGGAAGCGAGACCCTGTACCCGGAGAGCACGTCAATCCCCGAGCAAGGAGAAGGAATTGCTGCGCGAACGGGGGGGGGGGAGAAAGACATGCACATCATTTTTGACAAGAAATGAATAAATTAATGAATGATCAAACTCTGGAGGGGGATTTTGAAAAGAAAAAACCGGGAGAAAAGAAAAAAGTAATTACCTTTGGGGGAGGACAGAGGAGAGGAATCTTTCTGAAGGAAAAAGAAAGCGAGATTCCTCGGAGAGTAAAAGGGGGGGGGTGCACCTCAGCCCGGAAAAAGTAGTGAAACGCCATTCAAAAATAAAGAATTTCTCCCGGGGAGAAAGGCCCTAGGTAGCTAAGAAAGGGATTCTTCCACGGGAAAAAAAAAAATTCATTGAGAAAAAAGGGTCAGTCATCTATCACAGGGTTGTTTTCCTGTGAGGGAGGTGGGTATGCCCTTTGATAGAAGCGTGTGCACCTGGGAGGGGAAAAAAGCTTTGATCTTGAAAGAGGACTCCTTAAAAAATTTGGGGACCATGAAAATGCACCATCAGGGGGGTGTGCAGGAAAACGCGAAGGCAAAAAAGAAGGCTTCGTAACTAATTGAAGGAAAAACAATTGGCTCCTTCGAAAAGGGGGCTGAACCTTCTTAGGAGGGAAAAAAAAAAAAAAGATCGCTGTATCATGAATCTGCTGTTTTGGGGGGAGAAAATCGGCTTCTGTAGATAGGAGGAAGGGGGACGAAATTTTTGGGAAGGGGGACGGGTTATACGACGGGGGGGAGCGGAATGGCAATCTTTTGAAGGAGAAAAGGGGCGCGCATCACGGAGGGAAGGGACCTTCGAAAAAAAGAACGCTCGGTCGCTGGGGAAGATAAGATGGACGTTTCCTTAAAAAGAAAAAATCTGTGCCTGGAAGCAGGGGCAAAGAAAGGATTAGGATGATACGAGAGGAAAGGGGGCAAGACTTTCTTGACAGAGAGGGGGAGAGAGACGGCATTTCTCAAAGGGAACGCTGCTTTGTCATCATCAGACTGAGGAGGGATAGAAAAGAATTCCTTGATGGGAAAAAAAAACTGCTCTCCACGTTTTTGAGAAAAAAAAGAAATGCGGGCTATCTTGAGAAAAAACCGTTTGCGCAGTGATGAAAAAAAAAGGGGGGGGGCCATCACCTTTGGGGAAAGAACACGTATTCGGCTTCTCCGTGAGAAAGAAATGAAAACCATTGGCTTTCTTAGGTCAGGGGGGGCTGGCTGGGAAAAAAGTACCTTCAGTGTGAGAAAGGGGGGGCCCTGTGCTTACGGGAGGTCGTCAGTTCGGAGAGAACTCCGCAGCATCAGCTGGAGGAGAAATAGTCTTTTGCGAAACTGACAAGGAGGGGCGTGGCTGCAGGGGAGATGTTCTCCTTACTGAAAGGGGTGAAAAGAAAATGTTCGCCGCGGGGAAAAAAGGGATTTTTGGTGGGAAAAAGGGAGGAGAAAAATCGAACATCTGCATGCCCAAGTCTTGCTCTGGAAGATTAGGAGAAGCCTCTTTGCAAGGGAAGGAAGGAGACTGTGCACGTGTGGAAAAAGAAAAGGCTGCGTTTATCACCATTGGAAAAAAAGAAGGGAAATGTTTATGTTCTGAAAGAGGGGAAGGGGAAGAAAAGGAATAAAATCCCTGGGGGAGAAAGAAAAGGGAGGGGTCCATTCCCGAGGGGAAGAAAGGAGACTTTCTTCTTTAGAAGAAGAAAAAGGATATGAATTCAGCGTCCCGGCTCTGCTGAAGGAAGAGGCTACGAAGTTTCTTTAGGCAAAAGGAAGTGGAGTTCTTATCGCGCCGAGGAAAAGGGGGGGTTATAGGATCTCAGGGAAAAAAAAAAGCCTCTGAAGGCTGGGAGGACGAAACCGAAGGGGGGAGGGGAAAGATTTGCGGCAGTTTATCTCTCATAAAAAAAACAAGGGGGAGAAGAATAAACTGCCTGCCTTTTGGGGAAAAATAAAACTTCCGTTTTTCCGGAGGGGGGCGGTATCCCTCCCTAGAAAAGAAGGGAAAGTTTTGCCTCGCGATCAGAAGAAAAGAAGAGAAAAATAATGCGAAGGCTCTTTAGCCTTGCGCATCCAGAAGAGGATGGTAATCGAGTCCTCCTCTGTCCTGGAAAGGGAGAAGGAAAAAGGGTATATACTACTTTCTGAGGAACCCGACGAAATTATCTAACTTGAGGAGAAAGCTCAGCGTGGTGCGCAAAAATTGGAAGGGAATGAATTTCCCGCTGAAAAAAAAAGTAAAGAAGATTAACTGTACGAGAAACAAGGGGAGAAGGGAAGAAATGCAGAGAGCTCTTCAGGAAAAAAAGAAATTTCCTAATACCTTCAGGGGTGGAAAAAAAAGGAAAAAAGGAAGTTCATTTTCATTAAAGACGCCGACGAATGGAACAAAATAAAGAAAAAAGGAAAAGTAAAGAAAGACGTCCGAACAGGTGAGGGAATCCGGCGAACATTCCGACAGGAAAGAAAGGGAATCATTTACAGTGCGAAAAGGATACAGTCCGTGCATAACGTCTCCTGAGGGAAGACGCCCTCAAAATGACGAAAGCGAAACGAAAAAAAAAAAATCGAACAATTTAATTTAGGGGGGAAAAACAATTTGCCATGTTGGTGAAGGAGAAGACAATTTTCAGTAAGGGAAGAGAGAAAACGCCGAATACTGGCTCATGAAGGAAAAATGGGGGGCACCCAAAAAGACCAATTCCCAACACTGATGAGGACGAAGTACCTCTTAGAAAAAGGGAAGGTGCTGACGCCACGACAATGGAAAAAATTGCTATGGAAGGGGGATTGTCCTCAAAACAGAAAGCGGACCAAGAAAAAGCAGACTTCGAGACCAAGCCATTTTTCAAGGAAAAACCTGTATGGAAGACCGAGAAAAAAAAAAGCTCCTTGAAAGCAAGCCCTAAGCGGGGGAGGGCACGCTCTAGTATAACTAGGAAGAGCCCAGGTAAAGGGTACGAAGAATCCACAAAAAGAAGGTGCAACCCCCTCGACCTACTAAGGAAAAGGAAACGTTGTTTCTATAAGGGCGCGGCACCAAAGAAAGGAAAGGATTGGAAAGAAACATCCAAAAGGAGCCACCCCGAACCGGGCCCAACAGGAGATCAGAGGAGGTATTAATTCCATCCGCAAGGAAAAGGGGAAAAAAACCGGTACACAAAAACGAAAAAAGGACGTGGAAAGACGAGACCGAACGTTTCCAGAAGGAGGAAAAAAAATGTCCGCCCGCATCTGGGAAGAAAAAACGTAATGGGGACGGAGAGGGGTAAGCACCATTCAAACCAATGGGAAGGGAAGGAGTCAAGGGCAAAGGATTGGGAAAAGCGGCCCGCCGGGGAAGATGAACTCTTGGGAAAGGACAGGGGCCCCGAATCAAAGAAAGATAACAGCAACACTGTACAAAAAAGAAAAAATATTGAATGCCAGAGATCGATGCCTTAACCCTTTCGGAAAAGGGCTTTTTGATGAACCGGGTGGAAGGAGGTGTCGTGTGTCCCCGATGGAGGAGCAGGGATTGGTATAACGCAAAAATGGTGTGTCTTACGGGATTTGAGGAGAAAAACATTCTTAACAGGGGGGGGTTGTGTTGGGGAAGAAAAACACCCAAACCATTTTTGTCCCTTAGGAATCCGCGCGGCTTTTTCACAGGGAGGGAAGAGGATTCTCGCTCCCTCGCATGAAAAAGGAGGGCCTCATAAAGGGCTACGTAAAATTGAGAGGTGACGCTTACCGGGAAGGAGAAAGGGTCCGCCGGGAAAGGAAAGGGCGTGTGGATGCTGTATTGTCCCAAGCAAAAGGGAAGGTCAGAGTCGCCGGGCTCTTGGTGAATTAAGGGACATGCGTGGCGGAGAGGGATGAAAATTCGCCGCACGTGGAGAGGGGAGAGAAGGATAATCACTCGACTTTCCGGACACCGGAGAAACAATTTAACGTCAAGAGGGGGGGATCAAGTAACAACCCATGGATTGAGGGGAAAAAAAAGTGGTCCTTCTGGGGGGAGGGGGAACGAATTTTTCATAGGAAAAAAAAAAAAGAGGTTCCTTGGAAGGAGGGGGGAAAAAACGACGCCCGGCGGAGAACAGGGGGGAAGAGGGCCCAGACGTTTCGGAAAGCAAACCCAGTCCGACGAAGCACCACTTTAGGGGACAATCGAAGGCTTTTGTGGAAGGAGTTGCCTCTACCGGAGGGACGAAAACTTGCCAATGGAAAAAACAAAGCTGCGCGGCCAAACACAAAGGGAAAGGTTTCGCCAAAGGAGTAATCTATTGCCGGAGAGAAAAACACCACAACTTATTATGAAGATGAACATGAGAGGGTAAGGAAGGGCAACTGAAGGATTAAAGAAGAGGGGGGGCCGCGCGCGGGGAAAAAAGAGCAATTTTCCATTGGGAAGAAAAGCGGTCAGACGTCACCTTACTGAAAAGAAAAGGAGAGGGTTTTGTGACGAGGAACCAGGGGGGGATGTTTCGTCGGACTTGGGGGGGGGAGCGCCCTAAGAAGGCACTTCATGGTCGAACAAGTTTAGGGAGAAAAGGAACTTCCACAAATTGGGGGGAAAAAGCTACTCCTGAAGGGGAGGAAGGAAAGAAAAGAAATCACTTAACTTGGAGGAGAAAAGACTGTTGGGAAACAACACTATAATTACGAATTGGTGTTCGAAAGGTTGTTCCCGCGTTCAATGTAATGAAAAAGTGGTAGTCGCTCAGCCAGGACTTCAAAAAAAGGGGGCGCGAATTGCTTCACTCAATAAATAAGAAGAGTCACTTAAATGAAAAAAGGGAAAAAGACGGGAATATTGCTGCGACTAAAGGGGTGACGAAACTACGAGGGGGAAAGAGGGGGGAGGGAAGGCGATTTCGATAAGGGGGAGTAAAAGGCAGGGAAAGCAGTATTTTAGGAATGGGAAAGGCCTCACAGGTCTGAGGGAAAAAAGAAGGGGGGTTATTCCGGGAAATCTTCTTCGTTTAACGAGGAACAAGAAAGAGGAGACAGCTAGGATTACAAAATGGGGGTGGGGGGGGGTGTTTTCCGAGAGAAGTTCATCTAAAAAAAAAGAAAGGACCAAGCAAAATTCAAGACAACATCTCAGGAGAAAATAACTATTCCTAGCCTAAAAGGTGGAAAAACAATCGTCGGCGGCCCAATGGCATCACAAAAAACAGAACGGGGAAAAAATTCTACCATTGGGGGGGAAAAAAGGTGATTGGCACATATTTTTGAAAGGGGGGAAAAGACAACTTGTGAGGGGTATTGCAAGTCTCTGAGAAAGGTGCACTTTGAAGGAGGAATCAATCTTTTCCTCTTATGGAAAAAAGGCCTCCGGAACAATACTGGGCACTGAAAAAGACACCAAAATCATGGTTTCAAAGGGTGAGGTCGGAGGAAACTATTGTCCTGCACATAAAGAAGGTGGAGAGGGGAAATGGGGAAAGTGATGGGGAACATTCAGGGAAGGAGAGGTTCCGTTATCTCTTGGTCATTAAAAGGGGTTGTTTCTTTCGAGAACGAAGGTAGGCTTTACTTAATAAAGGGAGAGAATTTGTCGAAATTGGGAAGGGGGGGCAGGCAGGTATGGGGATCTTGTGGGCCTGAAATCTTTTTCGGGGGGGGGAAAAATCTACGGAGGTGTGAGAAAAGAAGAAGGGTGATCAAGAATTTGTTAAAAAAGTCATGAGCTATCTCTTGAATAACTTAAGTGGATCGTAAATGGGAATGGGAGGTCCTTCTGAGGTTATGACGTGGCATTCTTCTTCTGATAGGAAATGTTCTAAAAGGAGGGGAGTTCCCTTCTGGAGGGGGACGACCAAGGTCCATACAAAAAGGGAGGCTCTCCTCTGATGGGGGGAGATGCTGGTTCTTCTGCAGCCCTACTGGAAGAAAGGGAATTTAAGGGGAGCTTCGCACCTGATATAAGAGGGTTTTCGTCGCAGAATTGGAGAAGGGGGCAGGCTCAGCCCTGTAAGGGAGGAATTGCTTCATGGGATTAGGGGAAAATCACATTTTTTTCAGCGAAGAGAAATGAGGCGTTTGAGAGGAAAGACCATTGGCTGGAATTAGAGGGAAAAGGGAGGGGCACATTGGGGGGTCGCAAAAATTCAATTGTTCGATGCAGATTGAAAGGGACGGTGTCGCTTTTGGAAAGAAAGGGGGGTTCCTCGCGCAGCCTTGGCTTTAAGAGGAAAAGGGGAGTCTTTTCTAAAGTACAAAAGGAGTGGAGGCTAATTTTTGGAAATGGGAAGGTCTTGAGGGGGAAAAAAAAAGGAGGACCGCTTTAATCTGACGGCTGTGGGGGGGGGGGGAAAAGCCAGGTCGCGTGGTACGCCACATGAGTCAGGCCAATCAAGTCCTGGAACTGGAGGGGAAAAAAGATTCGGATTACCGCTGGCCGGGGAAAAATGTGCACGTGTGTAGAGAAATAGGGAGTTTATCAACAGGGGAAAAGTTAATCTTAAGGGGGTTCATAGACTTTGCGAGGGGGAAGCCAAGAAGAAAAGAAATGAAAAACCACGATGGTCCCTTCAAAAAGAAGGGTTAGGGAGGTCTGCGGGGGGTAGAGAAAGGTAAAGCGCGTATGAAATTCATCAAACGTGAAAGAGAAAAGAAAATTACTCCCTCATCATCTGGGCAAGGGGGAGAAAGGCTAAAGAGTAATCTTTCGAAAGGATAGGGGGGTCGTATTCATCTGAGAGGGGCAAAAAAAGAAACAGAAAGTCGGGATAAAATCAAAAATTGGAGCGAACAGGGGGACAGATCCGCAAAGTGGAGGGGAAGAGAGACAACACGGAGGAGTAGTTAAATATATAATGATTCCAAAAAAATCAGGGAAAGAAATCTTTTGAGAGCCACTTTGAGGGGAAAAGAGGCAGAAAAAGGCGGGGATTTTTCCAATAATGAATATAACCCAGACGACGAAAAAAGGAGACGCTAAGAACTAATGACTCTTGAAGACGTAGAAAGAAAGGACATATTCTTCGTGATGAAGGAAAAAAAAAAAGGCACGCTGAATGCAATGATAAAAAGGGGGAAATAGAACACCCTCCGAAAATAGAGGAAAACAGGGCGTCTATGAATGGACAAATCAGGGTTTCGGGCCAGTTATTGTCTTCTGGGAGGTAAATCTAAAAGAATCCACAGAAAATGAAAGAGAAGGAATGCTCTCAAAAAGGAACGCATAATTTTAAAAACACGTGGAAAAGGAAAGGAGGAAAGCTTTCATTGAGAAATAAGGGGGGGGTTCCATCCATCCAAGGATGGAAAGGAGGAAATTTGAGGAAACTCCTACTAATGGAACCTTCCGTCATTCAACTGACACTAAAGAAAAAGAGGAATCAGAACATTCAAGAAAAAAAAGAAAAAAAAACAGGAGCAGGTGGAATTCGGCCCGAAAGGGGAAAGGGGGGGGTTTTTCCCCCCAAAAACAAAAAGAGGCTGCGCGAGCACCAGCCGGAGAGCCGGGAACTACACGCGGAACAAAGAAAGGCAAAGAGCAACTCCAAGGGGGGACAGACACCATTGTGCAACAGACTTTTTATGGCCGAAGGCACGGCAAGGGAGCAGGAGGGGAGAAGCGAACGCAGGGCCGGCATTTTATGCCCCCCCAGGAAAAAAGGAAAAAGGCTCTACCATGGCGCGATAAAAGGCTTGCGCTAAAAAAGTAAAGGGCGAACTAAACGACAAATCCTTCAGGAGTGATTGAGGAGAAGAGAAAACCAAAGAAGAAGGTGACAAAAGGGCGAGCCTCCCTTTTTCCAGGTGAGGGAAAGTAATACGCCCCTGCAAAGGAAACAAAGAAAAGCTCCTGTGAAATCAAAAGAAAGGAGAGAGAAGAAATCCTAAGTGCCAGAAGGGCATTTAGAAGCCAACGGAATCAAATGAGGAGGGACACAAGAGAAAACCAATTGCGTCTCAGGTCATAACCGGGGAGAAAAATTGATCGCGACCAGAGACGGGGCAAGATTGCCAGACCCACAGATACCAAAGCAAAGCAAATGACCCGGCCAAACAGGGGAAAAAAAAACGGCGGTATCGAGTAGTCAAAAAGAGAAAAAGACACAAAAAACGCGAAAAGGAACTACCAGCGATAAGGAAAGAAGAAACTAAACATTTTAAAACAGGGAGGTACGACGCTCCAATCATGTGAAGGAAGACCTGATTGCGAGCCTTTTTAAGAAAAAGGGAAAAAGGGTTGCCCGGGCATTGATAAAGGTTCAACGTCTTCATACGCCCTAGAAAAAAAGGAGGGGTTTCCGCAAAGGTGCAAACCATCATAAGCGACAGTGCCAGAAAAAAAAGGCCAGGAAACCCTATTTAATAAATAAGGGTTTATCTATGATTCACGCCAGACGGGGTGGGAGAAATTTCCTCCTCCTGTTGTACGTGGGAAAAAAAAAAATTTATTCTCTCCATAAGGGGAAAATTGGAAACAAGCCCGAGAAATGTGGTCTGATGGGAGAAAAGCCAAAATGACAAGGGATTCGGAAAAAAAATTTGGTCAAAGGGAAAAAAGAAGGGGAAATCTCTCTTTCTGGAACTAGAAAGAAGGGAAGCTTCCTCGCTACGCAAAAAGGAATTACTTTTACAAGAACCCGTAGGGGACTTGAGAAGAGTAATAAAATAAAAGGGGACCGCTTCCTGATAAAGGAAGAAGGATCGAAATACGCCGTGCGACCATTAAGAGGGGGGCACCAAGAAAAAACATTTTTCGGCGAAGGACAGGGTGCCGGCCGGATCTTTGGAGGGGGGGGGGGGGGGGGGGAAGTACCTTCCGTCCGCAGGAAGTGGGGAAAAAAAAAAGAGAAACGTAGAATCTGTGGGGGTGACTAGGGAAACTCGACTTCGCCAGGAGGCCAGCGGGAAACAACCATCCAACGGAGAAAAGGAAAAGGAGATGGGTGGGAGGACCAGGTATTGCCGCTTTATTAGAAGGCGTTTCTCTGTCCGAAAGGGGGAAAGAAGGGGACCTGCGTAGCTGAAGGTAAAAAAGGGAGGGGGGAAGTTACTTCTAGAGGAAGAAAAAAGCGGCGCCATGAATTAGAAAGGGCGCGCTTACAAAACCAGGGAAGACGAACAGCAACCACGGTGGAAGACCAAAAAAAGGATGGGTGGGACGGGAGTCAGTGGGGGGGTCAAAAGGGCTTTCTCGGGAAACTTAAAAAGAAAGACCAGACGTTGCGTCGGGAAAAGATTCCGGTACTCATGAGGGAAAAAAGAATTGATCGTCAACAGAAATTGGAGAAAAAAAAAAAAATTCTTCTTATGAACTAAGAGATTCAGCAAATTGAACGAAGCATTCCGCGCGCCACACATTCGGATTAGTAATCGGGGGGGGGGGGGGGGCCCTCATAGGGGGAACTGCCCTTTTCAAGTTTTAGAAAGAAAAGGAAACTGACTTCGAAGGAAAAAGGAGATTGTTGGGAAAACGGCCCCGTGGTGTTTCGGGGGGGAAAGAGAGAAACTCTGGGCCTAAAGGGCACTGAAAGTGCGCGGTGCAAGATCGTAATTACCGGAAAAGGTGTTGTCAAAAAAAAGGCCTTGCCTGAGGAAAAAACATGGAATCGAAAGGAAAAGGTCAGAGAAAGTGCAATCCGTGGGAAGTGACCCCACCTCGAAGGACTGTGTTCGAGGGGGAAAAGAGGGAAAAAAGGAATTCGAGTTGATTAGCCGCGAGGGAGAACCAACGCTTCTACTGCGAGAAAATGGGGAGACGTCAAAGCCCGTTCCCGCATGTGAAAAAGATAAAAGGACACACCCGAGCCCGGCTCTCACCGGGGGGAAAGGAAGAGTCACGTCTGGGACAGCTGGAGGAAGAATAAAATGGATTAATGAGAAGGGGGGGAAGAGTTGGAAGGATTTTAAACTGATCCCACAGACCGCGCGGAAAAGGAAGTAATTGTTGGTGGGGAAAACCGGAGCGAGGATTAAACGGTTTGGAGAGGACCTCGCTCCGAGAATGAAAAAAAATGGGGGGGTGTCCGCAGCAAGGGAACATGTTGCTGAAGACAAAGGGAACGACCCAACATTCAGAAGAGGGACGGGCTGGTCTAAAGGCAAGTGAGAGCCTCCCTGGAAAAGAGGCCAACGGGCATCAACCCCTCCCGACCGGTAATCTCAGGAAGATCCCCCGGTTATTGCAGGAAAAGGAGGTGAAGGGTTTGCAAAGTGGTAGTGGGGGGGAGGGGGAGGCTTCTGATTCAGGGGAAGCCCCTAAGTTTGTAGATTTCAAGGAAAGAAAAGACTTTGCCCACCTGGAGATGCAGCAACCAGAATGTTGGGGCAAAAAAAGGGGAGAAACGAGCCGCACCTCCGGATGAGGGGGGCATGCCCATCCATATTGGCGAAGTCAAGGAAAAAGGGACTTTCTGGACAAAGGAGGGGGGTAGTCAGGATCTGAGCCGTGGGGGGGGGAGTGGTCGCCAAGAGAGAGAAAGTACGCCTTTATCTCGGGTGGGGCTAAGGGGGGGGGGGGGAAGGGGTGCATTGATAGGGGGGGATCGGGGGCTTTGGCAATAAGGGGGGAAAAGGGGAAGCGCTGAGAAGTTTATCCACAACTTTAAGGTAACAAAAAGAGGGGGGACGGAAAAGATCTTGAGATTGCAGCTAAAGAAGTGATACGTAACTGTGCAAAATCTTGCAGGGAGTCAGGTTCCTGCTCGAGGAGGAAGAGGAGAGGAATAGAAATCGGACTTTCTGGAAAACCCAGGGGAGGGCAAAGGTGGCTGTTGAAAGGAAGGGGAGGCCTCACTGGCAAAGGTGTCGTGAGAAAAATCTCTTCTGGGGACTTAAACGAAGGGAAATCGCAATCAAGGCAACGGGGGGCGTTGCTTCGACACAATAGAGAAAAAAAGGAGAACTCAGCCGGAGAGTCTAGAAGAAAGGGGGAGCATTGTCTTTCCCGGTGGGACGTCTGGATCAAATGTTTTTCATCGGCCAGGAGCCAAGGGGAAGGCGCGTTCTCCTCTGGAAAAAAAAAGAAAGAGAATGAAAAGTTCATCGGCAAGAAAATTACCTTCAATTGTGAGAGCTCGACCAGTCGGTGATTTCGTACGAGGACGGGGGGGTTCATCGGCTCCGAAGGAGAAAGGGGAATGCAAAAGAAGGATACTTGAAAAAGGACCCTTATCAATGGGAGTGGGAGAAAAGGTGAGCCGGCCTTTATTTCTGGGGAAAGGAGGCACGATTTATGAAGGGGAAGGGGGTGGTTTACAATTTCGTCGGTGAACTAAAAGGACTTACAACTGGGGGCTGGAACCCCCGCCGGGGGAGGAAAAAGGGGGGGGACGGGGCAGGCATAAACTAAAGAAAAAACCTTTGAACTTTATATATGAGGGGGGAGAGGCAGGGAATCTTCCTGTTTAATGTGTAAAAAAGGGTCGAGGGAAAGTAAGAAAGGGGAAAAAAGGGAAAAAAACACGCTGGATGTGGAAATGGAGAGGGAGAAGACGGAGGGACTTTCGTCTGGGTCGGAGCCCGTACGTAAAGAATAGGAGAGAAGCGCTGCTTGCGAAAAAAATAGGATTTATTCAAGAGGAAGGAAAAGTATGGTAAGAGACCTCGTTGAGTAAGGGGAAAGAAAGGAAAAGACCCCTCCTATGAAAGAGAAAAGCTAAAAGGGGTCGTGAAGAAAAAAGAAGAAAATAAATTTTCGGCCGTTTTTA
>Ga0179593_1196686_pt1 | contig 14553 bp, 12 predicted proteins | sample CZODoug2_1_08_16_FD_185931 | JGI IMG/M metagenome (GOLD analysis project Ga0179593, IMG submission 185931) | Vadose zone soil fungal communities from Angelo Coast Range Reserve, California, USA - CZODoug2_1_08_16fungal (PacBio error correction) | ecosystem: Environmental > Terrestrial > Soil >...
CTCCGGTGAAACTCTTAGGGAACGCAAGCTCGGTAAAGGAAAAACTCATGATCCGAAGTCAAGAAGGTAATCAGAAAAGGGGATCCGCTTGGCTCCTCAAAGGAAAACGCAAAAGACCGGGGGCTAAAAGAAGCGAAATCGCAAAAATACTGCACAATGGAAGCTCATGGGATAAGGCAAAAAGGTCCGGCTGGCCGTAATGATCGAGAGAAAACAAACCGAACTCGCTTGTAAACAGCAGTTAATTCCGAGAACTCTGTATTCTGGAAAAAACGGAAAAACGACTGTCGCAGGAATGAGGGAAGAAGCCGCGGAAAGGGAGTGGGGGCGGGCGCAAAAGAACCTTTAACCGCGAAAACGGACAGGAAAAAACATACACCTGGCGATCCCAGACAAAATAAGCGAAGAAAAGATCCCAGGGGGTGGGGGGGGGAGTGGTGTGTGGGGTGGGTGTTGTTTGTAGGGTGTTGGGGGGTGGTTGTTGGGGGTTGTGTTTGGGGGTCTCGATATGAGGGTGGGGTGGAAGGGATAGCGGGAGAAGAAGAGTACCTGAGGAGGGGGGGGGGGGGGGGGGGGGGGGGGGAGGGGGGCAGGGGAGGGCGGGGAAGGGGGGGGAGGGGGAGGGGGCGGGTGGATACCGGAGAATTGTACTCTCGACGATGGAGCGAAAACCGCGGCAATAGGAGCTGGAATTGGCGCGACGGGCACGGACAAAAAGATGCCGCAAAAAGAAAGCGTGAGTCTCCAGAAAACACGAAAAAAAGCTCATCGCTAGAGATCATGGTGCAGAAGAGATTCAGACAAAACCGGAAACCGGAGGGCCAGAAGGCAAAAAAGGCAAGAGAAGGAGAGCGAAGCTGCCCCCTCTGAGGGAAAGGGAAAAAAACAATAGAGTCCGAGAATCGAGCTAAAGGCTGAAGTGTCCTTCAAAAGGAATTCTTACGTGGGCATCGCCAAAGCGGCAGATGGGGGACAATAAAACAAAAGAAGCGTCGCTGTAAAAGAAGAGAAGACCGAAACCGCATTGGGGGTGAGGGGGGTTTCGAAGAGAGCAGGAAAAGGTCCGCAATAAGGAGTACATATTCTGGCCGAGAGAAAAAGGGCGCCACCATAGAGGACGGGCTGGCAAATCTCGCATGGAGAGCTGGGAAGACCTCCACAACTTAAACTTCCAGCTGACGGCAATGGGACAAAGAGCCACGGGAACGATGGAAACTACACTGAAAAAAGAAAAACAAAAGGGAGAAGTCTAACCCGCTGATCTGTGTCAGAGGGTCTAGACTGACCAAACTCACTTTTCCGTAAGGTCCGGAAGTATCTGTTGAAACCGATCCAGAAAGCGGTTTCAAAAAAGCGAAAAACAAGGCATTGGATATGGGAGGACAAGGACAAGGGGGGAAAAGAGCTGCCCAAGGTTGTCTAAATAGAAAAGTTGAAAAAGGGGACTCCTACACTCTTCTTTATGTTCATATGAAAAAAAACACCCTCGAGGAATTAGACCCAAAAAAGGAACGAGGAAAAGGGAGAATAAACCTTTTCAAAGAAGGAAGCGCAAAGCCTGGAAAAGTCCGGCTAGACAAGGACTGCCTATTTACACGCAAAATTGCAGGGAAAGGGGTGAAAACCAAAAAAAGAGGCGATCGCAATCTTCGAAAAGAAATGAAAGGGAGCAGATCACGGCTGAGAAAAAAAGCTCGCAAAAAAGAGACGTAATGGGCAGAGGGGGAAATGTTGGGGAGAATGAAAGGGGAGGTCCGATATATCAAAAAAAAGCCATCAAAGCTCTTATAGCGCGAGAAGAAGAATATCGTCGCTAGTTACGTTAAAGGATCCGCGGATTCCAATTACATAAAAAAAAAAAAACGATCCAAAGGGATGCCTACTACAAAAAAAGAAAAAAGGAAAGGCGACTGGGAAATGCTTGATCTAACGGTGGAACTAAAAAAATAAGGAAATGAAGATGTCGGATGCGGCGAGACGGGGGGCCTCAGCGGGACGTGCTGCAGCTCAAAAAAAAAGAGCGTGATGAGATGGATGTGGGGCCAGCGACGGCGCAATTTTCGCAAAGGACGCGAAAAAGCAGAGCAAGAGTGCTGGAGGCACTCTACTTTTCCGGGTTAAAAACGCAGCTCATCAGAAAAAAAAAGGGAGGAAGAAGGAAAAAAAGAAATACAAAAAAAAAAAAGAAAAGGAGAGTGAAACCCCGTAAAAAGACCTCTGCAACGGAAACCGAATAAGAAAAACGCAACCGTCGTCAAATGGCAAAAACCAAACATCCCGCTCTGGGGGAAAAAGCCGGACAAAAAAGCTGCGGCCGGAGAGCCAAGAAGAATCCGGCAGGGCCTTTCGCTTGGCGGAAAAGCGCACTCCCTACACCTCTGAAAAGAAAAATCAAACAGGTCGCAAATGGGATAGTAGGGAAGGGGGAAACAATCCATGCAAGTCAAGGAGAAGGAAGGGCTGGTCATCCTCGTCACCAGACGCGAGAAAAAAAACAGAGTCAGCGCTGCGGCGACGTCAGCAGGGCGGCCACGTGACGATCGGATCATACAGAAAAAAACGAAAAAAAAAAAAAAAGGAAAGAGAGGAAGATAGGTTTGCGCGCTAGCGAGAAAAAAGAGGATCTTCGAACGCGGAGGTCATCGACTGAGGCAATCGAGAGGAAACGGGGAAAACGGCACAAATATGAAAAATTGTCAGAAAAAAAATAGACGGGAGGCATTCAGGTCTAAAAAAAACCAGAAACCTTGGCCAGCCGTGAGGAGAGGCGTTAACGAGGGGAAAATATAGAAAGTCTCGTCCGCACGGGGGAAGGTCGCTAGTAAGCAGTGGTCGTGGGAAATAGTAATACACAACGCTGGATTCAAGCGACCGGGCAATCTGAGAGAAAAGGGTAGCGAACCCAAATCAAAGGCAGTGGAAGCGCGTGAAGCCACCGATCCCAGGAACCGGTGACTCCTAAACAGCAGAAAAAAAAAGCGGGCACAATCTCCGCGACATGCCTTGATGTCAAAAAGCCGAGAAAGGGAAGGAAAGATCCGTTCAAACCAGGGGGAGCTGCGGTCACGACTAAAAAACGGCGCAACTCGGTACCAGGGTGAAAAGCGGGGAAAGGGGGAAGAGGGACCTTGGGCGATCAGAAAAAAAATGAAGCCGAAGCCAAAAAAGCAGATTTGCGCGAAAAAAAAGAGAGGGAAAAAGCGAGGTTCAGATACTACGGCGAGAGTCAGGGAGGTGGCAAGGGTAGATAGCTGTAACAAAAGCGGGGGAAAGGAGGAGGAACAGAGCAGCATTTGGATCGCCAGAAACGGAAACGAATCAGAGAAGGAAGAAGGCCGAGCCTTTGTAGAAAGCGGAAGGGCAGAATATGGGGGGCGCCCGCTGTCATAGGATCAGAACCGTCACGTCGGATAATCTAAAAAAAAGGATGACGTAGCCACCGATCCGATGCCCTGTGGGAACAATCGGGAGGAGAACAAGGATCAAAAGGGGTAGCGAGTCGCAGGCGGGGAGGGTCGTTGACAATGAGACATAAAAAAAAAAAAAGAGGGGTGGGGGGGGGGAGCCATAGCGAACCAGAATTTGGGGGAAAAGCTCGGCGAAAAAAGTCGATTGCCAGGGCAGCGTCAAGGGGCGGCCATAGAAAGAGAGCAGGAAAAAATGGAAGAAGGGGGTCAGCCTCATTGGGGAGGGGAGGAATCTAAATGGGATAAAATCTTCATGAAGTTGAAGTATGGTCAGAATAGAGCAGGACCGCCAGAAGAGGCAACGTTTTCACGATTGAAGCGCCCACAGAAAGTACGGTGCAGGCTCAATAAGGGAGCGGAAACAGAATACTGCGGCCAAGGGAGAGAGGCGGTGAGCGAAACAAGAGAGCTAAACGCCGGAAGGAAAAGGGTTTGCGGACACCCACTAGACATTGGGCCAAGTCCAACGCCCTTCCTGCCGCTGTCAAAGCGCAGGGGGAAGTGGTAAACCAACGAAGAAAAAACGAGAAAAAGAAGGGAGCCGAATCACGTCTACTAATAGCGGATCATGAAGCGTTGCGTAAAGCTGCATAAGAGGGGGCCAAAAACGGGAGTCTCAACAAAAAACAAAACGGGGAGGGGGGAAAGCTAAGATCACCATCAGGAAGGACCCTAAGCCCTCTTCAGGTCACCTCGTCAGGAGCCGAAGGCGTGAAGGGTAGGAAGAAGAAGATGTATTTTTGGTTGGTTGGTCGTGCGCTTTGGACGCTAAAAAATCCCGGGGGACATCGGCACAGAACGTGCAAAATCATCTCCATTCAGAAGGACTGCCCAATGCAGAGCAGGGTAAGTTTGAAACCTGTACCTTCTGGTCCAGAGGAAAGATTGACTGATCCACACAGGGGGAAAAAAGCCAGATTCTGGGCCGAGCGCGAGGGGACCGGAAAGAAAGGAGCGGCAAGGTGCACTCAATACTTTGAAAAACCGCCGAAAATGGAAGTCGATCGGGCGAAGCGTCCAACACACGCACTGGGGTAAAAAAAAACAACGTAAAAAGGGGAAAGAGAAACCTGAAGACCTGGGGAAATCATCACAGAAAAAAATGAGGAAGAACTGCCATAGTCAAAACAATTGTGGCGCTGACCTTATCATGGGGATCGACGGAGGCGAAGCGAACAGCGAAAAACGCTGGGAGGGGAAGCCGAGCAAGCCAGTTCCGGCGCGCTATGGAAAGAACAACCCAGGGTTCCGAGTGGAACAAGGTTACCACTAAAAGAAGAGAAGCGCTACCTGGATCATTGTAGCGAGATCTTATAGCAGTCCTTGAATAGAAATCGGATGAGAAAGGCATCCGGGACCGCCGATCTATTAACGAAGGTTTATGACGGAAGAGAAAGATCTATGGACAGTCGGGAGAAAAGAATTATCTGACCAAAATCCGCGCCTTAGACAAGCGGACGGAAAAGAAAGAAAACGCCTTAGGACGGGGGGCAGGTGTTGACGAAAACGGTGGGGGGAAAAGTACTCAGGGAAACCACCGCAAAAAAAGGAGGTGAAAAATTAAAGAACCTCCAAAAATGACGGAAAAAAGTGCAGAAAAATAGATGCAATAGAGATGGTGCATGCAGGGGAATCCGAAGCGCGGGACGGCTGTTCGGCGGCAGCAAAAATGCAACTCCGACCAAAGACTCTGCCATCCAAAAAGCCGTCAATGCGAACTGTTAGAGAGGTGGGAGAGCCGTGCCAGCGCGAAAAATCATACGGAGAGGGAAGCTAGATCTGTAAAACACTGTCGTCAATAAAAAAAAATAAAGCAAATGTTTCCGACTGGTCAGGAAGGGAGAGGGGGACAAGGAAAACCATGAAGCGGTGTGGAGGACAACCGAGCAGGGGCGTGGGATTCACGAAGCACTGACGCGAGACCGCCAGTTAAAAAGAAGGGAAACCCTGTCAAAATACCTCCAGCAGGCGGGATGGATCAATGGCCAACCAAAAAGAAGGACTGCTCTCCACTGCAACACTGACGCACGCAGGCTTAGATATGAGACCTAGGAACACCAAAAAAGCCGCAACGGGGAGGACAAAGGTGTCCGTTTGCAGAACGAATTCATTCCGCAGTTAAGAAGAAATTATTCCAAGCGGGGCATATGGAAGGAGAGAACCGCCGGCGACTGGAATTCGTCTATCACACAGCCAATCATCAAAGAAAGAGGAGGAGAGCGCGCCAAACAAAACTAAAACGGGAAACTATAGGGATGGGTTTCGGTCAATGGCTAAATCTTAGTCTAATCTCAGGAGGCCAGCCATCCAGTAGAAATAACGCGCAAAAAGAATAATCGCGAATAAATGACTAAAAGATGGATACAGAGGGAAGGGGGAAGCTACAAAAGTCGCTAGACCTAAAGTTTCTGGCACGTCTTTCCCAAACAAAGAGACGGGAGAAATGTGCCGGTAGGGTTCCTCTGGAGTAAGGTGCATAAAGCGAAAAAAACGAAGCAGAAAGATTCTATCTACAAAAAAGCTGACAGGTCAGGCAGCTCGATGAGCGCCGAAAAAAGTAAATTAGTTGGGGCATACGACGGCAGAGGGGTACTTCGAGCGCCCTCAGCTCAGCAGTAGTGCGTCGCAGGTTAACTCTACGTGCGGGGTGTGTTTGGAGAGGAGGGTTTTTTGAGCTAACTCAAAAACACAGGAGAAAAAAGAAGGGGAAGAAAAAAAGCGCGAAACAAAAAGCAAAGTAGAGTGAAAAAAAAACGCAGCACTCCTGCGCGCTGCGTCCGGGCCGAAAAAAGCGCTCGTCGTCATGGCACCCAACCTATCTCATCCCTCATCTACTCGAGAGCTGCAGCACCGCAGCTGCGGCCTAAAGAAGAAGAAGAAGATCGCGGCATTAAAAAAAACGGAGGAGGGGGAGAAAAACGACCTGCCATAAAAATCTGAAACCGTCCAAAAAGGGTACGCAATCATGTATATCGGAGGGACCAGGTTTTTTAATAGAAAAGGCTCCCTTGGAGTAATATCATCGCCGCGTATAGACGTAAGTGAGAGCGGTCCAAACAAGCGACAATCGGAGAAGGAGTTCGTAAGGCTCTGGAAGCCTCAGGACAAGATTGGCTGGCCGCCTTGGACAGGAGGGGAAGAAAAGGTTCACGCTGAAAACATTCCCGAGCTATTTCCGGATCGGAAGGAGGAGCATAAACTCATGAAGCAGAAAGTCCGAGGGGAATAGAGAAAGGTATTCGCGCCGGAGGAAGTCGAGGGACAAGAAATATTCCCGATGGCATAAGGAAATGCCTTGAAAATCGTCAAGGAGGTAGGTTCTGCACATACACAAAAAAAATTTAGAAGGCTTGGCCCGGCGTTGAACGAAAGGTAGAATCCTGCGAGGCCTCAGGGGGAGGTCTCTCAGGTCGAAAGGGTCGGTTGAAAAAATACATACACGACTAAAAAGATGGAGGGAGAAAAAAGAAGACAAAGGGAGTCACAGTTGCAAGGAAAGAGGGTACTGCCCTTGCTCAGCTCGCGAGAGGACGTGCGCGACGGATCTCCTCAAAAAAAATATCTACCCTGGGGACGCCGTTGCGCCTCAGCAAAGGAATGAGAGGTTGGAAAAATAATCAAAACCATTCCGATGGTTATGTCATAAGAAATCGACAGCAGGACCAAGAAGGGAAGACCGTCTTACTGAAGAAGTGACTGCGGTCAAGCTGCGAAACCGAGCGGTTTGCAATGAAAGAATTGCAGCTGAATTTAAGGTTCTTCGGAAGTCCCGCAAAAGTCGATCCGAACATACCGTCCGCGTTGTGGGAAAAACGTGCTTCACGGCATCAAAAGGGAGAGGGTGGCGGATAAGTCAAACGAAAAGGCGGGCGGGGTAAGGGGAGGATGTACATCAGACTGGTGAAGCTAATTGGAACCATAAACCTGCTAGCTTTTTGCGCTGCCACAGGAAAAAAGAAGAGAAGTGACGCAAAAATTGTAAACAGGCGCGTAATAGAGATAATTGGGCGCCCCGAGGAAAGAAGTGAGTTATCGTAAGCAAAAACATAATTCGTATGAAGCCAGGGCGGAAAAATTTAAGGAGGAAAGATCCGATTCATGCAAAAGCGAAGCAGAGGAAAGCAAATCTCCCCATTATCCGGTAGCGGATGCGGAGGCGGGGGCTCGCCACGTGAGCCTCCACGAAATTGGGAGGGGAAAAAAAAAAGCGAGCCCGGAGTTGGAAAGGAGAGGCGCAATCCAGCGTCAATGGGAAAACGGCGGTCGAAGGGGACGCAATGAAGGGAAGACCCTGCAGCAGTCGAAGGGGGGGCACGGGGATCTTAGGTCAGCCTCTTGTGTATGGGGGAGAGACGACCGGTGTCATGGAGGGCTTCAAACTGTGAGCTGGTTGAAGGGGGGGGGCGTTTACAACGCGGAAAGCAAAAGTCGGTTCGGGCACGTATTGCGCGCCCAGCCGCGACGAGCTTTGCAGCTCCGCAGCTGGAATAGAACCCGATACGCGGCAAGGCGAAAATGGGCAAAAGGGGAGAGGAAAGAGCGCACTCCAATAAAAAAACAGCCGACCGGGGGACAGGAAAGCCACGAGATCTGCATCCGGAAGGCCGCCTTGATCTAACCGGCAGAGGGAGTGCCGAGGTAAACAACGCACAGAGCGACCAAACGCTCAACCAAGAGCAGTTCGAATGGGGATCGACGGAGACGAGGACGGGATGAGGCGCTTTTTGAATTTACCGTAGGGAAAAAGAAAGGAAAGGATAGATAGAGAAAAAAAAAAAAAAAAAGGAGGATGTAGGAAAAAGATCGAACAGGGGGGGAAAAAGAGAAAGGTCCGCCATAACTGAAAAATAAAAGGCACAATTCGTATCCGTTTCAGGGGAGAGCCGAGGCTTCACTGCCGTTGTGAGCGAGTTGGAACCGTACAGGACGGGGTGGGAACAATGGAAAAAGGGAGACAGCGTCAGACCGCAAGAGCCCTATTGTCAAGGACGAGATCGTGGGAGGTCCCGCAACCAGGGACCGGCTGTTCCAAGGATCCTTACCTATAAAAACCGAAGCTCGGGGCAAAGGTTAGGGGGAAAAAAAGAGGCTGGAAAAAAAAAAGAACGGGCAAGAGGATGCAAGGAAAATACGGTCAAACGCGGAATTTCGATCAAAAAAAAAAACCAGTCACCGAACCAGGGAACGAGACACTTCAAGGAGCTACATTACAACCGGTCGATCATCCCACACATGAGGCTACAGCAAAAATCCAGTTTGCAAAAATGCAACATAAAGATGGACAAATCGGAAGGAAGGATCATCGTACTAAAAGAACCTATAAGGGAACTTAAGGGAGAGATATTGAAAGACCCACCACATCTGACCGTCTGACAGTGGGACCCGACGCCAAGAGAGAAGAGCTAACATATCGGTGAAATAGTCGCAAAGGAGGGAGGAAAAAATCAATTACTTATGAGCCAGGGGAGACCAGGAGGATGGATCAGGAAAAGGGTGTCTTCTTCCGCTAGATAAATAGCCCGGAAGAAAGGTCGCAACAAAAAGTATTCTCCCCTAGGCCGGGCGGCTACAAAATTGAGGGGGAGGGCATTCTAAGCCGGTCGTGGAAAGGTGGGAAGATGAAAAACAAAAAAGCAGAGGGATCTTTTTACAAAAGCCTGCCACCGTGAGACGGAGGAAAAGAGAGACCCGACACCGAAAATGTAATCTCTCACTGTAAGTTCCGAGAGCGGTGACCTAGATGCCTCTGGCATGCAAGGGCGCCACCGAGGGAGGAACGGGGGGGGTCAGGGACTATCTCATGGCGCTCGGAAGGAAAGAAAGACAATTCCCGCAGGCAAACCAAAGTAAATTAAAAAAAAAAAACTCAGATTGACGAGAAAAGGGAGCAGAAATAAGTCAGTCAGCCGGATCAGCACCTCGATCTGGGTCTCAGATGGGGATAACTAAAAGGACATCAATTTTTCCTACGGGTAACGGACGGGAGAGTGACCCGAGAACGAGAAGGGGGGAGGGTCTGCGCAACGGCGTAGGGGATGGGTGGATTCACGAGAGGCCACTGACGACAAAGAGACCTGATTCTCTAAATTTGAACATTGAAGACAATTTTCTTCGAAATCAAAGAGAGGAGTTGAATTGATCCTGCCACCCAGAAAAAAGCTTACGGCGCAACTGCAACGGAGGGGGAACGCGCCGGCTTCGGAGGTGAAAAAAAAAATGAAACGCCGAGTAAAACGGAGCATGGGAATCTGTTGCTGAGAGGACATGACCGAAGTTGAAGGCAAGGCATTATGCAAATACGGGCATTTGTGCCCCTCAGACACGGCGAGCGGCTAAAAGAGAGACCAGCAAAGGCCGCGTAAAAGATCATAGGAGTCTCGCACGCAGAAAAACACGGATCCGGAAGTCGAGAGGAATGTTTTGGAACGGGAGAGTTCGAAATCTGAACTAGAAGGGAGAGCACGGAAGAAAAAATCAAAACTCGTGAGCCGAGCGCCGGCAGGTAGACTGGAAAGTCTTCCTCGTGCAGAGGGAACCGCGATGAAAAGGCAAAGACTTCGCGCGATGACTATCCGAATTTCTGCACTTGAAAACAAAAAACAAGAAGAGAAAAGAGGCGACCGGGGACAAAAGGGGGTAAAACGGGGTGATGAGGCTCTTGAGAAACGCGAAGGCATGCCGCGATGGAGAGAGGAGCTAACCGGCGCATTTCGTAGGCAAAGAGTGCAAAACAGCAAGGATGAGATTATGTTGGGGCCAGGAGAAAGGGGAGGAATTTTTTCTTCTCCGAAAAGGACGAAGAAAAAAAAGGAGAAGTCACGCTACGGGCATGGGGGTGTTGCGGGGAGCTGGTTTTGAGTCAATGAAAACAAAACAACAAACGGAGTAGTAGGGAAAAAAAAGAAGAGAGACAAATCCTTCAGGCAACAAACATCAAATTAAGTACCCGTCGCCACTCCTGCTGAAGGAGGAAGGGCGCAGAAGAAAAATGCGCAGTCGAATGGTCCAAAAAATAAAGAAAGAAAGCGCGAGGGGGCAGCGGAGCTGAAAAATGGGGTGGGATTCTTCGTAACCGCATCCCCAGTCGCTGCGGGGGAACGGAGCTCTTAGGCACAGGAGCCATACAACGCGAAAAAAACAGGAAAATCAGGGAGTCTCTGGAAACTTTGTAAAACAAGCCAGTGAGGAATAGTCATAATAGCCTCTAAATGTGCTTCATTGGCATCGGAGGGAGCCAGCGCGCAACTTCATATATTAGAATTCTCCGACTGCGGCGGTCATAAAAGAGGATGCTGGCAGCCGGGATTCTGGAGAAGCTGTAAGGGAAAGGAAAACGAAAAACATTCCCGGAATTTCCGAAGACGGGGCGAACATGCGCATAAATCCGGGACGAGAACCGGAAGGGATTTGCAGAGTAGGCCAAAAGGGGGGTCAGCTGGAGAGAGGTCAAAAGTAGGAAAAGAGCAAATGCGATGCAATGGCAAAGCGGCAGTAAATTCGTCTGCAAAACAATCCGCACGTGGCAACACACGGGGAGAAGGTAGGTGAGAAGAGGAGAAATATCGAAAACGGGACAGGAAGGGGAAGTTACCCGTAGCGAGGGGTCCACGGGTTTGTAGAGTATAAAGACACGACTAAAAGAGGTCGACGAAAGGGCTTCAGCTTAAAATCGGGCTAACAAATGCACAAGCTAGAAGGCAGGAAATCGCAGTGAAGAAGAAACGAGCCCATGACGCCGGGGAGCCGAAACAGCACGCGCTCTCAGGGGAACACATCACTGAACTCGAAAAAAATTAAAAAGGGGATGGAAAGGGGGAGATCGTACAGAAAAAGAGAACAAAGCGGATCTTTCTAAAAACCGGGACGGCGTTGGCGCAGCTTCGGTCACGCGGTCGAAAGAAAAGCGGAAAATTGGCGAGGGACCGTGCCTTTTGCAAATCAAAAATTGGAAACGGGCAGGCCCGCGAAACCCCAGACGAACGAGCCCCGTCAAGAGGGGGGCCGCCCGTGCATCCAGCAAATATCACCGCTGCCATAAGGCACTGACGAAATCAGGGGAAAGGTAGGGGCTGATAGAGGGACACGTATTGTTTGGCTGAAGGAAAACCATAAGCGCGCCTTTGTACTGGGGCCACATGCAAACGACGAATGCTGAGAAGGACAGCCGCGGGGGGTTGGGCCGCGAGCTCGGGGCGAATAATAGTGGACACGAAAGCTTTAAGAGAGAGGAGCGGAAAGAAAAACAGTCGTCGGAGTAATAAATGCCGGTCACAAGTGCCTTCCGAAAGAGAAAAATGATGGGAGCCAAGGCCGGCGGAAGATATCCGGAGCACACATGAGAGGTAGCCTAGGGGAGCTGCATGGGCAGGCGGGTAAACGGAACCCTAAACGTAAGCTTGTGGGCGCAATAGCGCGCAAAGGAAGTGGAACCGGCTTCGGAAAAAGGTCAACATCGTGCAATGAAACCGCGGCTCGGAGGCGCCATCTCCGAAAAAAAAGACAGAGAGCCCACTGGGATTGGCCGGTCAGAGCTCAATGTGTTTGGATAAGACCGGGAGGGAGGCCTTGACGTTTAGAGTGGGGGGGTAGTGGGTAGGTGCGCGGTCAACTAACCATCGAGAGGTCGTTTAAATAGGTGGGCGAGCCCAGCCGCGTGCAAGCAGTTTCAGAAACCCAGCAGGCGAGGAAAACCAATAAATGAGCCATGCCGGCAACCCGCAAGCGGGGAGGGTGGAAGCAGGAATAGCATACCTCAGATAAAGCACCGAACCGGTTGGGACGGAATCCCACAGAGATCTCATGGGACTAAAAAGCGCGCCTTGCTTCCGAGAATCGGTATGCCTAAAAACCTGACGGGAGCAGGAGTCCAATCTCTCCCCACGAGAAGTTCGGAACGAGGATTTATAGGACGATGCGAGCTTATCAATTACGAATTTTGACTAAGAGAGGGGAGAGGTTTCCCAAACGGGAGAATCCCATAAAAAAACAAAAAGGAGGGGAGAAAAAGATATATATATCCTTTGGTGAAACTCTGAGTGGACAGAAAGAATAGGTAAAGTCAAGCATAGATAAGAATTTCGTAGAATCGTTACTCAAGAGAAAAAGGGTCGAGTGGGAGAATATAACTTCGTGGACACTAGGGACATACAAGATTCCTCTCAGCTCAATCTCAGGAAGGCCACACGAAGAAAAGATACGTGTGGGTCAGAGACCGTCCCTGCTGTTACCCAAAACGAGCGCGGGTGCCTGCTAAACACGAAGCTCTCTGGGGGAGCGTATTCTTGTCCGAAAAGCTCTGAATGCAAAACAAAAAAATGGTCAACTAGATGGAGGAGAAAGCGGGGAAAAGGGAACCTAGTGTATCGATCTGGCTTCATCTTCGGGAAACTGGAAGCAGACGACAACGTATAAATCTCCGAAGAATCAGAAAGCCACTAAAAGGAAAAGGACCGGCCGGATACACCAGTTTGGCCGCGACCTGACGCATGGGGAACTCTACGAGCTGCTACTGAAAAAATTACAGGAGAATGGATTGAGCAGAAGGATAGAGCAGCATATGGCCTCACAACAATAGCATGTATGTCTCACAGGGGAAACACTACCGAAAAATCTCTAACGAGATCATTTTGAAGGAAGATCTCCAGAGGAAGCAGGGGCGAAGAATCGGGATGAGGGGGGAGTAATTCAATCCGGGCCGGCAGATCGGGTATCCCGACGAAGTTTTGACTTACTGTCCGATTTTTCCCCCAAGTAGTCGCGGAAAGACGGCGCATATTTCGAAAAAAAAGCGCGCAGGCTACAAAGGCGGTAAAGTGCCTTCGCATGCCTTAGTAGGGGCAGGGGGGGGAAGCGCAAGCGCGCTGAGGGTTGACATTAACCTGAAAAAACACATCTCAGGGACTTACAGCTATCAGAAAAGAACCGGCAACTGACTAAAAAGTGCAGGAGCCGCACAGAGCGGGGGGGAACCTCTCTGCCTGGCGCAAGCTAAATATCGAGGGCAGGTAGGCTCGCAGCGAAGCATTGAATCCCAATAATCCGCGGGCCAGCTGCAAAGCAACTTGCAAGGCTCAAATGCCGATTGCTCGAGCAGGGACGCAGAGAAACGCCTTCACATAGGGGAACTATCATCTTGTCCGGCAAGAAGTCTACGAGGGGACAGAAAAGTTGAAGAAGGGTACGCGAGTAATGTGGGACACCGCACAGAACGTTCTGTTGACGGCGCACACGGCGGAAGGGGGGGGGGGGGAAGATGTATGATTCAAAGAGGCGGCCACTGACGCGCGAGCGGAACCGAAATGTGCTCTAAAGAGAGAAAGGGGGCCCCGGGGTAGGACGACCTAAAAACATCTGATTGGTGTACAGATGTACCCATACCCGAGAGGAAGGAGAAGACCTCCCCTGCGGACCGCAGATTGAGAGAGCATCCTCTTAATAAAAGCCGCAACGCACCCACATGGGGGAAAAAAAAAAAATCTGAATGGAAGAAGAAATGACTGAAAATCATGGGGGGAATCTGAAATGGGTCCATACGGGAATATTGTCCTTTACACTCTTCTAATCGCATGACTTCGTCGATGAAATCAGGCCGAGGGAGCAAGAAAGGATTCTGCGAGCGGCAAACCTAGAAGGTCAAATCGGAGGGGGGTGCGGTCACGGGCGAAGTCGGGAAAAAATAGAAGGAGAACACCAGACCGAGGCGTCATGCTTAAGAAACGGTCGAATATCGCGCCGAATATGCAAGCTGCGCGCTGGGAAGCGAGATAATGAACATCATACAACTAAACAATAATAAAAGGGCTGACTTCTGAAAAAAAGAACGCGATAAGGATGCGAAGGGAGTTATGGGTGGGGGAAAAAAAGTGTGTGGAGAGCCAGGTGCATCCAAGCTCGAATGCCGCGATGGCGGATGGGGAAGAGAAGGCAGCAGAGTCGGTGCTGGCGCAAGACGAGTTCACATAGCGGTATGTAGATTTTGGGCAAATGACACGGAACGCAGGGGTTGAGTTCAGAGAGCCGGAAAAGACAGCAGGATAAACGGAGAACTTGGGAAGAGATTTGGGAGTGTTTTGGGCGCGTTTGTTGG
>Ga0179593_1342084_pt1 | contig 14553 bp, 28 predicted proteins | sample CZODoug2_1_08_16_FD_185931 | JGI IMG/M metagenome (GOLD analysis project Ga0179593, IMG submission 185931) | Vadose zone soil fungal communities from Angelo Coast Range Reserve, California, USA - CZODoug2_1_08_16fungal (PacBio error correction) | ecosystem: Environmental > Terrestrial > Soil >...
TCAACCGTTAAAACAGAACCCGCCACTACCATCAAAAGTACAGCCTATGACGTACAAAGGAAATGGGGGGAGGACAACAAAAACAGATTTAAAAAACCTTAACAACCCATGGAACCGGAGAGGCAAAACAAAAGGCCAGCCGCTCATGGCGACAGGTGCAATCATAAGGGGACAGGAATTTCTTTGCACATGGAGATGGGGGGAACAAGCTTGGGTCCAGGGCGGATAACCTTGGAAAACCCGTTCTGCCATTTCACAATAAAAAAAAATAACGCTGGAAAAAGGCAGAGAAGAAGATCCCAATCCGAAACAGGTATGGGTTGGGGGGGGGGGGCGGGGAGAAAAACAAGCAAAGATTTTAAACTTAGGGACCAATTCTGATTGGAGGAAAGACCTGCCACAAGACCCTAAGCGCGAAGGCCTGGGGGGCCACGATGTCATTCGGAAGACTAAAAGTCCAAGGCCTGGGACCTGGGAAATATGAAAGGGGGGAAGGGGGCCAGAACCGCCATTAAAAAAACGCAACCTGAATAGAAGCTACAAAAGGAGACAAGAGATTGAAGCGGCCATGGGGGGGAGATACACGCAAAAAGAAGCAGGGAAAAAGTTGAAGATTGGGAGCAAGCAAGAAAGAATTTTCTTGGTCGGCCGATGGGAAAATCAAAATTATTCCAGGCGCCAAACCAAGAAGGGACTCATGTGGGGGGAAGAAAACCAAAAAAAAGAATGGGGGGGAAAAGAACACATTGGGAAAAAAAAACAGTCACGGGAAAAAAAACTCGAGATCAAAAAGTAAAAGGGGGCGCAATTGGACAAAATTTAGTTCAAATGTGGGGAGAAAAACCCACAATTGACGGAGACAGAAAGTGGCACGCGATACTCAACTGTGATTAACCAACAGGTGGCGTGGGAGACCATAGCCCTCCGCACCGATACCAAGGAAGTCCAACAAAAAACAATCCCGCGTGGAAGTAAACGGTATGGAGGGAGGGGTCTCAGTTCAACGTGAGCCACAACAAAAAAAAATGTCAGGAAGAAAAACATCCAAGAAAAAAAAAATGAAGGGGTTGGGCAGGAGCCCGTTGACACTCATGCTCGTTCGTTGGGGGGCAAGGACTTTGGCGGCAGTTTTGAGAGTCAAAGAATTTGGGAGAAGGAAAAAAAAAAAAGGAGATGGGGGAGGGATATTGGGGGGGATGGGAGGAACCTATATGGCGACACAGAATACAGAAATAGGGTCGACCAAAAAAAGTATGTCCCGGGGGGGGCCAAGTGAACGCCGAATAGAGGGGGCAACCGGAGCAAAAAAAGAAAAATGGGGGGGGGAATAGTGGACACCTCAGGGCGCCGAGCAAAAAAAAATTGGGGGGGAAGTGTGGTGGCCGAAGGGGGGGAAGGGGGGTGGGGAAACTACCGAAAAAAGCAGCGAAAAAAGCAAAGATGAGATGTGTTAATCACGAGCAAGGGCCTGTAAAAAGGAGTACGTGGGTGTATTGTCGTCCGGAAGCGGGGAGGGGGGGGTAATTTTGTTATGGAAAGCAACAGAGGGTTCCTGCTGCAAGAAAAAAGGGAGGGGGACGGGGAAATCCGGCTGTTGCCAAATGTGAAAGGAAATCCGGCAGGCCATCGGGGACCAAAAAAAGCAGGGAAAGGTGAAGGAAAGTGCTTTGAAAAAAACCCGGGGGTGGAACGCAATCTCTAGTGGGGGCATCGACTTTCACAAATTATGTGGGGTGAAGAAGGCCACGGCAAAGCCCGACAGGGGCCGGGGGGGGTGAACCATGACGAGTAGGGACCACCTATAGGGCCGAATGAGAGTAACCGTGTAGGAAAAACTAGAGCCACCATGAAAGACCAAAAACGAAGAACTAACCCTTGGGAAGAAAGAACAAATGAAAGACCTGGTGGGTATGTACGTCTTCGCCCACAATCCAGGGGGGGCAGGTGGGGGGGGCAAATCCTGTCAGGGGTAAGGGGCTGGTTGGGGAGGGGGAGGGGGAGGGGGGGGGGGGGGTAAAAACCCAGTCAACGGTTTCAGATGCCAAGAAGGGGGGACTGTCAAAAGGGTAGGCCAATATCTCTAAGAGCGGAGTCTTAGGGTGTGGCTTGAGGGGGGAAAAAAGAGGAGGAGATGACGGGATAACATCATTGTACAGAATCGTGGGTTGGACAACGAAAAAACTGGAAGGTCTTGGAACAGGGTTGTAGAGTGGCGGAAACAGGGGTTTGAGGAAGGGGGGGGCCAGTCCCAGTCGAAGAGAGAAAAAACGGAATCGGGAGAAGCGACAGATGGAATGCCGTGGAACTGTACAAAAAAACAACACTAAACGAGAAGACCACAAGAAAAGGCCAGGCCACATACTCGGTGAAAAAACAAACAAAAAAAAAACAAAAAAAAAAAAAACTTGGGATCAAAAGGCAGGCCTTCTGCGTTAACCGGAAAAGGACGGCGATGAAAATCAGCGGGAGAGGCCGGTTATGAACTCGGAGGAAAAGGGGGGATTAACAACAACGGACGACGCGTTTGCCAGGTAAGCCAAGGGAAGGGGAAAAAAGGACAGAGGGACAACACTTGAAGGGACAAAAGGGGCAAGACATAAGAAGAGCAGGCAGGCAAGAGATGGGGGGGAAAGCGTGCGACCTTTCCGACAAGGGGGGCATGGAAAAGTAAACAAAGGGAGGCTTAACGTGAGGAGTTCGAGGTCAAAAACCCCTTAGGACTCTTTCGGCGAACGTAGTCCGGAAAAAAGTGGTGAACGAAGGGAAACACAGGCAAAAAAGCTGGGGAAGCCAGAGAGTGAAGTCGCTTGGTCAGGACCCTTTGGGGGGACAATCATCAGAAAAAAGGTGGGAAAAGGAGAAAGGAAGAAAACATGAATTTATCACAGGTGAAAAAAGAGCAACACAATGGCAGTCAACAAAAGAAGAATCCTGGGGGGGGGAGGGCAGAAAGCGGAGACAGAGCAACGAAAACAGCTGTGCAAACTGGGGGGAGCATGTGGATATCGGGGGGCCAGCATGGGAAAGAAGAGGGAAGGGCCCAAAAACTGGCCGAACGGGCGGGACACTCAGCTGACAGAAAAAAGTAAAAAAAAAAAAAAAGACAAGGGGGGAACTGGGCGGGAACCTATTTGCAAAAGCACAGTAGACGGGAAACAGAACGTATGGGGAGAAAAACCTACGTTGGGGAACGATGTGCGGGGGGGATTGAGGAACAAAACGTGACGGTCGGAAAGGGGACACTTTATCAGACTAAAAAAAAAACACCGGAAGGAAGGGAAAGGAAAAATAAAGTAGAAGATAAAAACCGTGTATCAACGACCGACTGGCGTTGGACGGGAAAAAAACCAAACAAAAGACAAAATCGGGGACAAAGGGCGGGTTTGTGGGCATAAAAACGCCGACTTGAACGATAAGGGGGCGTTCTGGGGAAAAAAAAAACGGCTGGGTTAGGAACGTCCCAAAATTGGGACGAACGTTTTGGGGGCCCGAAAGGAGGAAGGGGTGGGGAGGGACGTAACCGAGGCAGAGGCAAGAGAAATCAAAATAGTCAAAAAAACAGACGATTGCAAGAAAGGCTGGGGGTGTGGGGAAGAAGTCGTAGGAAAAAGGGGAAATGAGGGGCAAAATTATGAACAGAGGGGGGGGACTAAAAGACCCCATAAGGTTGGATAACCGTGATGGAAATCACATCGGGGGAGTCAAAAAAGGGGGAGGAATAACCTGACGGAATAAAGCAGACAAAAATTGCCCGGGGGACAAACTCAAACTTTGAAAAAAGCGCCTAAGTTCTGGCCGAATAAAAAAAAGTCACCGACCAAAAAGCTGTGGGGACTGGAAGAAAGGGCAGAGTCGAAAGCTCCGACTTCGAATTCCATCAAAACTAACAACCCTTAGAATGAAAAAAGAAGGGTGGTCCGGCAAACAGTCCAGCCAATTAATCCAACGAGAATGGGGGGGTTTTGTGTTTTACAAAAGAAAAACACGAAAGTAACTTGCCAGGGAAAGCTCACGGGGAAGGCAGCAGGGGGGGGGCCCGAAAGGAAAACATCACAGAGGGGGGGGGGGGAGGAACCGGGGCACTCACAGGACAGCGGAAAACGAGAATGAACCACGGGTAAAAAAAAGGGTATAAAAGGTGGAATAGGGAACCCCGAGATACGCAAAACCAGAGAAGAAAAGCGAAAAAAAACTCATCCAAAACATGAGAAAAAAGCCGAAAAGAAAAAAAACAAAATTAACGAGAAAAAAAGTGCCAAAGGGGAACGTCACCGAGGAAGAGAAAGGGTGCAAAGAAGTGGCCCGGGGAAGACAGGGGTGGAGGGGGGGGGGAGGGGACGGATGGAAGGGGGGGGGTGGCACCGGGTTAAAGGCAATTTGAAATCCTTAGCACGCACACCGCACACCGAGAGGGGGGGAGACTAGGGACAGGCAGAGGGTGACGCAACTAGGAGAAGAAAAACGCAAAAAGAAACAGATGGCGCAGGGAAAAACGGGGGGGACAGTTGTATAAGGTGGGGGGGGGGGTGCCAAAGGGGATGGAATACGGGAACACTCTTGAAGACGGAGGACGACTGATACTCCGAGAAACTTGGGAAAACGGAGAAAAAACTGAGAGATCGCTGGGACAATGAAAAAAAAATCAGAACCGTGGCGGGAGCTGAAACAAAAGGGAAATCGAAACAAGTACATGGACACCACCCTCGAAACGAACACAGCGAAACAGCGGCCACAAAAAAAATAAAGGGGGACAAAATTTGCCCAATCCCACAGGAAGGACACAAAAGTTGGGGGGAGAGGGTGAGGCCAGGGGGGGTTCCAAAATCACTTTCGTGGTGGTGTGAAAGGTGTGGCGCCAACTGAAACAAAGTAAACAACGTGCGGGACTGAACTGTCCGGCGAGGGGAAATACAGGACCGGAAACCACAAAGGGGCCCCTTGCGGGACTGGGGGAAAAAGACGGCCGAAAGCTCAAAACGCTGGGAATGAAAGGGGAAAAGGCGAGGCCATCTGGGCGGGGAAAAAACGTCTTGTGCAATCAGGAACGTACGAAAAAAAAAACGCACGCGGGACGACGTGTTAGGCAGACTCGGAAAAGAAAGTCCGGGGAATAGTATAAAGTGCAAACGAAATTCACCTTGTCGGAAAAAAGAACAGCCGCCATCGGGGCGGAAAAAAAAACCCAACCACTAAAGGACAGGAAGGCGAAAAGGACCCACCGAACTCGAAGAACCCACAATGCTCTAAACAAAATCATCAGGGGGAGGAGACGCGGTGCAAAAAACTTGGGTGGGTAAAAAAAGCCCCAATTCAGCGAAACGAACCGGTACAACAGTCAAACAAATAACGGGCCCCCACACAAAAACAAAAGCTCAGGCAGGAAACCTGAGGGGGGGTTTTTCCAAAAAGAGGTAAGGAAGGGACTGGTAAGGGTCAAAAAAACGAGGGAGCCTGTGAAAAAAAACCATGGACAGGGGGGGGAAGGGGTGGGTGGTCGTAACAAGATTCGATCGGGCAGATGAGACGGGGGCCACCTCAAAAGAGGTGGGGCCAGCAGAAAAAAAAGTGCCCGACAGACAGAAAAAGAAAAGTGAAAAAGCCCATATGTCTATCAAAATGACCGAAAAAGGAGAGCTTGAACAAAGAAAGAGGGCGGGAAAGAAACGAAAACGGCTCGCAAAAAGGAGGGGAGGGGGTAAACGCGGGGGGGGGTGGGGCGGGGGGGGGGCTACCACTAAAGGGGACAGAAGTCAGACCAACGAGCCCAATAACAAACCTCCAAATACCCGTACGGGAAAGGAGCTGAAGTTTCAGAGTGAAGTGGCTGGGTAAGGAAACGGGCGAAATGGAAGCCCCGTGTCAATAAATGGATCGAAGTCCAACAACCATGTTTGTCCCAGAGCAGCGGAAGGGAGTGTATGAAACGGGAAAGAGAGACAACGGGTAAAATGTTACGGACCAGGACGGAAAACATTGCAGGGTTATCCGACGGAAACCAAAGGACAATGACAGGGAACATTTGGGATCAAAAACCAAGCATCGCTCTGGGTTTTCAAAGACGCTGAGAATTACTGACTTGGGGGCGGGACGGGGGGAGGGGGAAAGACCGAAGAAAACCAGCGGCCGCAAAAACGTTCTTTTTCATGTCAAGGTGGAGCACGGGGTTCAAGCACCAAAAAAAATCATGAAAGGTGTGGAAAAAGTTGACTTGCGGTAATAGAACCTAACGCCTAAAAAAACCGAGAAGAGGGGGACGACAGTGGGTGTCGAAAAAGGGTGGGCTGGACAAAGTGCGGTGGGGGGGGGGGAAGTAAGGACGGCCATAAACCCAAACCATGGAGAAAAAGTACAGGCGTGGATGGAGTCCTTACGAAAGAAAAAGAAGCAAAAACGGGGCCAACTCGCGCCGAAAAAAGCCCTCAGACTTGGGGACATTGGATTGCCAAGCCAATCACTGGCTAAACGATCAGCGTTGGGGGGAGAAAGAAAACTACGGATACCGCGGGCGAAATGGATCGTTATATCAAGATAAAGGCTTCAGGGTCTGGACCGCACTCCATCGCGTTTCAGTGTGTTTCGGGGTCCGCAACAGCTGTTCAGAGTCCACAAAATCCCGGGGCTAAAAAAGACATAATATTGCAATTCAGGGGGACTATCAATGGGGCGAGGGGGAGTAAAAATTTCTCACAACAAGGGTCTGTGCATGCATGTGGACAGCACGCACTCCGGGCTGAAGAAGGGGGAGACGACTGTTTGTGGGTCCTCAACAAATTAGAGAAACACATCGTGTTCTGGGTCTGGGGCCTTGTTGAGGCACCAAAGGAGGACTGTTGGGGGGAAGGGACCAAGGCCTATATCACTTCTCGGGTCAAAAAAAAAACCAAAAAGGGAGGAGGGAGAACAAAAGCGGATATAGGCCGTCCATACCACGAACCCCGCGAAAAGGCAGAGATGAAGGGGGGGAAACTGGGGGGGAAGTTTTTCTCAAACCATCGTGGAGACCGGCCCCCCCACCCTGAGCGAGCAGGACAATGCAAATGCCGCCCATTGCACGTCCAAAGGAAATCCGAAGGGGCAACGGGGGGAACCCGGGAATGAAAAGGGTGGGGGGGAAAGAAAGTCTGGCTTGGGGGAAAAAGCCAAGGAGGGGAGACGGACCAGGCCGGCTGAACAGAAGAAACGCGAAATTCAAGCCAGGATAAAAATCTTGGGAAGAGGGAAAAAAAGCAAGAGTAAAAAAAAGGCGGCTGGGGTAGGGGGGGGTGGTATCCCAAAGGGGAAGGAGAGGGAAAAGGCAAAACCAGGGATTGCAACAAAAAAAAGCCAAAGACAGAACAGATATCAACCCTTGGAAAAATACTTTGAGGGAGGCGAAGAGAAAAAATAAAAAAAAACCAACAGTTGGCACTGCGGACCAAATGTCGGAGGGGGCAAGCCTAAGACACAAAGACCCGGACGTAAAAACTACCCGAAAAAAGGAGAAAGATAGAGAAGGAAGCGTCCGGGAACCACCGCAAAGAAACCGGGGGGAAAAGGTTAGGCTTGGGGAGATTTACAAAAAAGGGCAAAGAAAAGTTTAGGACGGGCCGATGAAGAGCACCTGTGACCGCCAGGTTGGCGCAAAAAAAAGCAAAGGAACCAGCTGTGGAAAAAAAAAAAAAAGCGAGCAATTGGGTGAGAACAGACAAGGTGTCAACTGCGGTACTGGCGCCGGACACAAGGAAAGGGGTTGGGAACTTGAAACCAGGGGACAAAGGGGTTAGAATGAGGGTATCGAGAACCTAAGAACACACATAATTCTGCGAAGGGCACTTTTGGAAAGGCGAGAGACAAATGGGGGTTACAAGGGGATTCAATAAGGAAAAAAAATTTCACACGAACTTTGAGCGACCAATAAACAGCTGGGAATTAAAGGGGCGGCTTTGGAGCAGGGTGTTAAAGAAAGCCCGGAACGTGAAAGACAACACCAACCGCGGGAACCATTCCAATAAGTTGGTGAAAAAAAAAAAACGACCAGGGTTTTGCCCCGAAAGGTGGCTCATGGTCGGTGGGGAAAGCAGAAAAAGAAAAGCTGGGGGGAGGTCATTTAATACATTGTTATCTGAAAGCAGGGTAGGGGGGGGGTAGAGGGGGGAAAGGGGGGTCTTGGGAGACTAGGAAGAAGGGGACAACAAGGGGCATAGAAACGAAAGAGGGACCCAAAGTATTTCCCGGGGGGCAAGGGGAATACGCGAGAGGGAACCAAGGAGCCAGGCATGATGTTGGACACCCAAGAAAAATCGCTAAAAATCCCCGGGGGGAGAATGGGGGTTTTTAAAAGAAAAAAGGTTTCAAGGGAAAAGGAGGGAAGGGCGGAACAAGGAAAGCGCAGCCCAAAAGATTTGTGATAAGGCAAAGTGCGGGGGTGCTCGGATGGGGGGGGACTTGGTTGGTTCATCAATGGACATCTGTAGGGGGGGAGGTGGGGGACGCCGGATGGCTTTAGGGGAAGAGGCATGGCCAGGGGGGGGGATGGGTGGGGGCATCCAGATGAGATAAGCCAGTTGGCGGATCGCGACGAGGTGCCCAGAGGGAGGGGGAGAGCTGGGGGGGAAAAAAAACATGGTTGTGGGGAAGCAAAGAGATGAATGGACCAGGTTACAGAAGTCCACAAGTTGTTTGAAGAGGACAGGGAGATAACGTACGGACAGGGGTCGGTGCATGCAAGATTATTTAAAAACGCTCACAAAAATTGGGGTTCGAAGGTCACACAAAGGGGGGATGGCGAAAGGAGCCAAAACAAGGAAAAAAAAACGAGACGAACCGGGAGACATCCCAATAAAAACCGGGGGGGAGGGAAATTGAACTCGGGGAAAGAAAGGTCAGGGGAGGGGGGGGGCCGACTTCTGACAGCTGTGGGGAGTGAGTGTTAAAAGGACTATCTAAAGGTGGGGAAAGACAGAGGAACCAAGTTGAGGGTACGGATTTGAGGACAGAGGCAGAATATATCTGGACCAGTCAAGGGGGCGTCGGGTAGCAGGTTTCAATCATCAGGAAGAGGGCAAAAGGGGGGTATTGAAAGAAGAGGGTTTTGGAACAAACTTCTCACCAAGAAAAAAACGTTCGGAGGGAAGGTGAGGAAGGGGGGGCTTACGTTGGGTCTTAGGGAAATCAAGTGAAGTCCAAAAAGAGCAAAGATCGGAGGACTAAGGGCACACAAAATGCCAGTTTGGGAACGAACAAACAAAGGAGAACGAACTCACCCGCGAGGGAGAAACCAGGCAAGAAACTAAAGTGGGCCACCATGGGGGGGGGAGACCAGGGTAGGAAAAGCACACTTTGGAGGCAGGTGAAACGGGCTTGAAGAGGGCTTTGTGGCGGGAGGGAGCGGCAGGATGCCGGTTTAGGATAGGGGGGAGTAAAACTCATGAAAAAACGAAAGGGGTAATGGGGGGAAAGTCTGGGGTTTGGGGAAAGCGGGTAATCGGAGGAAAAAAAAACAGGCCAAACAACGTTGACTTCGACACTACTGCAAGGGGAAAGAGCAGGGCAGGGGGGGCAAAGGGGAAGGGGAAAACAGAAAAAAACATGAGGGGACGCCATTGCAAAAGACATGATGACGGAAAGCGAATGGGAGGAACAGTAAGATAATTCTGGAAAAAGACAGGAGACTTCGACGAACGTATCCGGCCAAAGCCTTTTGCTAAGGCAAGAAACAGCATGAGAGAAAACAAAAAAAAAGTGAGAGTTAGGGACATTGTCGGAGCTAAAATGCTATTGAACCAGAGGGTCCAGAAGTGAGGGGGACATCAAAGATCGGGATCAATGGTAAGGGAAGGAAAAACGAATACCTGGGCCGAAAGCTCTCCCACGCCAAAAAAAACCAAGGACCAGGGTCCAGAAGGGGGGGTGAGAAAGTGGAGAGAGGCACGGAAGACTACGGAAGACCGGCGACAATTCCTCACGATCAAGGCACGACACAGGGGAAAAATCAGGGAGAGAACTAACACCTGGAATTTTGAGGGAAAACAAAGGGACAAACGACATTAAGAGAACCCGACGTCGGTGATGGACCGAACTTTGTAAAACAGGGTGGGAGTGTGGGAGTAAGAAACTCCCAAAGGGACGGGACGCGTAAGGAAGAAAAAGGGTGATCGCGACACCAATCAACAACAAAACAAACATTGGGGGAGGGGGGGGAAAGTCTTCAACCAACGCATAATTGGGGAGCTAACGACAGAATCGTTGCCTAAAACCCACCGACACAGCGGGTTAAAAAAAAAAAAAAAAAAACCCGGGTAGGTCTGGTGGGGTCCCCAGCAAAAAAACAGGCGGCAAAATTTAACAGAAGAGGTTTGATTGGGTGCAATTAGGTTGAAGGGGGAAGGGACTGGTAAACGGAAAAAAAAAACAGGAAGGGGTCAGGGTGGGTGGTATAGTTGGCGCAAGCTCAAAAAACAGGGGAAAAAGACAAAGCTGCGGGTGCCAGTTCGACGAAAAGACAAAACGCCCCAGGTGGGAGCGCTGGCCAGAAGGGAGGAGGTGTCGCGTGAGACGGAAAGTAGCGAAGGAGGGCAGACAACAGGAGCGCACAGTGTGTGAAGGCGCGAGATAAAACGATGGGGAAGGTGCGAGGTGCACAGGTGAGGAAGGTGTGTTCAGATGGGTCGACGACCAAGGAACACTGGCAGTGGGGGTGAGCTGGGGGGCCAGAAGAAGAAGGGGGGGGGGGGATAAGTCGGGCATGAAACAGAGTGTGAAATGAGAACGGGTGGATGGGGAAGATCTTACGGGCCTTTCAATTCACAGGGGAATAGGGTACACTGCTGGGGGGAAAGAGGCAAAGGGAGTCCAAGTGTCGAGCTTCACCTGGGGGGGAGGGGTTGATTGGGGGTGGGGTGGTGCCCAGGGAGAGGGAGGGGGATTGACTGGGGACCTGTCGGGATGCACTCGGACCCATCTACTAGAAAGGTCAGCGCGGCTCTCCCGCACGCTCCTCCATTAAAGCCTCTCTCCACCGGCGAAGTTGATCCGCTTCGCTCTCCGCAAAGAGCAAGAGCCAAAAACCGACTCAGTCAGAGTTCACACGAAAGCAAGGTCAAAATAGTTGGACGGGTGACTCAGGGGACGGCACATGCAAGTCCGCCAGGGTGTGGGGGTTGGACCCCCAAAAAAACCGCCTTTTTTGGCTTTGCAGTGAAAGAGGGCGCGGCAATAAACAAAAGTAGGGGGGGAAACGGAAGAAGTTAAAGTGGAGGGCAGCCTGGGGGTGTGCCCGACCCCAGGATTAAGCGGCAAGAAAGAGCTTAAAACTTTTACCGTCGAAGAGGAATCAAACCAAGAAAGAAGAATACACAAACCAATGACGCAGAAAACAAAATTACCTCCTCAGAAATCAAGCAAAAAGAATTACGGCGCCAAACCGTAACGCAGAAAGCAAAACTGAAAAAAAAACCCCAACGAAAAAAAATGTGGCCACGGATCATTGGGGGGGGGAATGGGGGAGAGAACTCTCGGGTGTAGTCTCTTTTCACCTGTGGTTTGTGAACCGTTCAAAGGAAAAGGTAAGGGAATGTGGAATCCAAGACCAGGGGCGGGGGGAGAGGGAAAAAGGGATGGTGACTGCCACGAAGAAACAGGGAAAGCACCAAACGACCAAGAAGGAAACTCTCACCGGACGTGGGGGGGTCAGGTGTGGAAACCAACCGATTCTGAATAACAATGAACAAATCTGCATGCATAATGGGGAAGACGATAGGAGTAGAACCTTCCAAGCCAAAGGCGCAGAAGATATATCGATATGAAGCAATAAAAACTGACAAAAAAAATTACGGAAAAAGAAAAAAAAAAAGGGAGAAGGAAAGGAAGTGCACACAAAACCAGCAGAAACAACCAAACGAAAACTCTCCCCCGGAAGGGGGGCAAACAAACTATAAATGGGAGGTTTTTGGGGCCGGAAGGACAGAAACCAAGAGGGCCATGGGTTTCGGGACAAAAAGTCAACGGACTTTCTGGTTTGGGGGGTTTTTGGACATTTTTCGCCTACAAAACAACGGGGGAAAAAAAAAATATAGAGATAAAAGGGGGGGCCGCGAAAGTCAGGGGGACCCTAAAAAAAAAAAACCCAACCAACCAAACTGGAAAGCATGAAAAAAAAACCTCCCGCTGCGATTCCTCAGTAATTCCAAAACAAAAAGGGGGGTGTGGAGGTGGGGACATCGCCAAGAAGGGAAAAAGATGCTTGTTCCAACCCCAATAAACGTCCCACAATACGGCCGAAAAACAAGCGGATGCACAAGGCACTCAAATGGTTAACTTTTTTCCCAATCCCCAGCCTTCAAGAGCGTCCAGGCCAACGGGAAACGGCATATATACGATCCCTATGCTTGAAGTCGGAAGAAACCCCTCAAAATCCGGCAAGGGAAAGGTCAACAAAATCCCACAATCCCGAAGAGGGCCAGAAAAAACAGAAACAAAAAAATAGAAATACGCCAGACCCTGCGAAAAAACCAAAATAAAAGGCCAAGACTTGGGAGACACCGGGGGGGGTTAAGCTCCCAACCCTCACCGGCAAACCTCGAAAAAAAAACACTCAAAGGGAAAAAAACGCCAAAGAGGCAAGGAACTGTGAGGGGGTAAACAAAAATCTTCCACACCTGAAGGCTCGGGCGCGAGTCGGACCTGGGAAAAGGGTGGAGGGGAAAGGGTTCGTGAAATATTCTGAAAGTAGGACTGGGGTAAAAAACATCAGAGGTTGTTCCGAAAATAAAACTTCCCCTAATAAAGAGAGATAAGAGGGGGCAAGGAAGGAAAAAAAGAGGTATCATCCACAGAAAAGGGACGAAAACAAAGCTCAGACTTTTCACAAGAAAAGAAACCAGGGGGAAAATGGAAAAAAAGAAAGATTAGGAAAAAGTGGGAAGTGGGGAAAAACGGTTTGGGGGGCCGCGCCAAAGTGGGAGGAAGTGGCCACCATCCAGGCAAAAGAACTCACGAGAGGGGATCTGGGGGAGGGTCAGAATGAAAGGAAGGGATACGGCGTGCGTGGAAGCCACGCAATAGTGGAACTGAATCAGGCAGAAAAAAAGTGGAACCACAGAACACTCCGCAGCCTTTCACAGGAGGGGGGGCGAGTAAAGAAGGCAACTCAGGGTGGGCCAAGATGTCCGGAACCCTTGACGACCACACAAATTGAAGGGGAGACTCTTCCGCAAAGTTCACCGAGGAAAAAACAGGGAACCCGTTTCAAGGCCAAAAAAAAAGAGAGGGGTTTGCCACACAAGAGGAAAGTAAAAACATTAAGAAGGCAGTTGGTTGGAGCCGGTAGCACGAGAATAGGGGAATCAGCGTAAGGGTGTAATGCCGGGGTGCATCACACAAAAAAAAAAAACAACGGGAAAGGGGGGTGGGACAAAGGACGTGCTTTGTCGTAAGACACACGGACGCCCAACCAGATCGTTATGACATTTTCAAAACAGGTCGGCGGGGTACATGAAAAAGGGACGGGGGGTCGGGAAGGGGAATAAAGCCGATCGGTGTCCCAATAAGTGGGAGGATGAATGTCAGAGAAAAAGAATCCTGGGGCCAAGTGTGCCTTTCGCGGCAAAACAGACTACACTTTTTTACTTTGTTAAGGTGAGTGCCACGTAAAAAAAAAAACAAAGGGGGCAAAAAGCTAATAGTCGGGGGGGGGGTGAATAAACCACAACTACTAACCGGGGCGAATTTCTTTCCGAAGAAGCAACGTTACATGGAGGGGCTCCGACGAAAAAGTGTGGGAAAAGGTTCTTCATGGGGGCAAAAGGTAAAGCCGGGACCCAGTAATCCGAAAAAAACATGGGATTAAAAGCATAAATGAGTGACAAATCAAGAAAGAAACCATTTGGAAAACCATGACTCAGGCAATTCGGAGGTGCAAAAAATTACGGGGGGGATAGGACAACGGGGGGGTCTTAAGCCAGGTACAAGGGCTCGATCCGGTGCCAAGGCCCGACTGGTTGTGTTTGACTCAACCGGGGGTAGCGAGCCAAGTCTGGCTGCGTCAGGGCAAGTTTGATTATTATGCCGGTTATGCGGCCTCTCTCGAAAAAAGCTCGCAAAAACCCTTGAGAAAGGGGGGGGGAGAGGAGGGAGATAGAGAAGGAAAATCCCTGTTCAGAAACGCAAAAAAGAAAGAGCAAGATGCGGATGAGTTGACTTCCCACAGTCAGTGGAAATTCACCAGGTCGATACGACCTGAAACCCATGCCGCCCGAACCGGAAAAGCACGAAGGGACCAATTTGCGTGTAAGTGTTACGGAGATGGCAAAAAACAATGGCACGTGGGAAGAGAGAAACCAGGTCAGGGAGAAGGGAAAATTCAGAAACCAAAGAAGCGAGGATGCACAGGCAAAATTGATAAGCATATCAACAAGAGGAAAGTAGATTGGGGACTGGGGAAAGAAAAAACCCGCACTGAGATGTCGGGCCTCAGGGGAATCGACAAGCACCCAGACCGGAGAAGACACAGAAAGGGAAAATAATGGAAAACAGGTCTTTTTCTGCGGAATGGAAAACGAACATGATGGCCTGAAC
>Ga0179593_1281713_pt1 | contig 14552 bp, 8 predicted proteins | sample CZODoug2_1_08_16_FD_185931 | JGI IMG/M metagenome (GOLD analysis project Ga0179593, IMG submission 185931) | Vadose zone soil fungal communities from Angelo Coast Range Reserve, California, USA - CZODoug2_1_08_16fungal (PacBio error correction) | ecosystem: Environmental > Terrestrial > Soil >...
AAGGCGCACGTGGGGAGAAAGCTGGAACGCGTTGGGCTGGAGAGAGGAGGCCGAAGGCCGGGGTAAAGGAGGAGAAGGGGCAGCGCAGGGGGAATTATGGCTGGGAGACACTACTAGCAGCGGTTCGCTTACGGAGGGGTTCCGATTGGGAAGTGCCAGGCAAGACCGACGACAAAAAAAGCAGGAGATAGACCAGTCAGGGGGGGGGGCAATTGAAAACAAGAAGCGGTAATGGCTTAAATCGCCGGTTTACAGACTGGAGGACTGAGGGCCTTCCTAAGGGGGGGATGTAACAGAAGGGTGTAAAAACACCTGGCTATGTCGGAACTCTTCCTCCACGGATCCCTGATCGGGAGGGGGGGACTGCTTAGAGGGGGGGATCATAGGAGAAACTAGCGAAATAAGCATTACATCTCCTGTTCCCCAGGGAATTCTGATGTTTTTATATCAAATGTGGACGAGGAAGAGGCCTTCTTCGGTATGGAAGGCGTCCGGGCTAGGTCGGCATAACTTAACCGGGCCTGCGAAAGCGAAAAAAGACTAAACTTTTATTATTGAAAACGGGGAAAAAGCACGGTCCAGGGTGAGAGAAATGGTCCCGAACGATGGAGGCCCGTTCTGCACAAGAATGTCATAAAAGACAGCCGATAACATTAAAAAAAGAGGGGGTATAAGCCTGGAGTGGCCTGAGCTTAAATCCAGTTGAAGGGGGGGGAGAAGCAGCGGAGGAGGGAAAGGGCCGTAAAGATTACTAAGGAAAAAGGGGAGATCAGTCCCAACACAGTAAATCGGAAGGGAAGAAGACCGGCCATCGAGGAAAATCCTAGAAAAAATCTGGCCGCCGAACTCGAAGGGCGGCGATCCTATATCTTTCAACAACTCCCTGGGGTTACCAATCCGTCAGGTCATCGGTGCCGAAATCGGGAAAAAGCGGGGGGAGAGGAAGGGTCCTCGGAAGGAAAATCCAAGTGATTTTAGCGGAGGAGGAGGGGGTAGAAATGCCTCAGCAGCAAGGGGGGGAAAAAGTTGAAAGAAAAGGGACGGGCATAGTAACCGGAGGGTGTATCTTGAGCCCGGCTCCATCTAGGGACATTCTACAGTCGGGAAGTGGTCCTTAAACTTGGTATCTCATCCAAGACTCAGGTACATGGAACAAGTAGAGGAGGAGGGGGGAGGGGGGGGACGATCCGACGATAGTGGAACTCCAGCACCTCTAAAACTCCAGACTCCGAGGGGATGAACCAAACTCTACCGTATGAAATTTAAAAAAAAGTCTGGGATAAGGGGGTGAAAGAACGAGGGTGATCACACCAGGAGCAATAGGCCAGCAGGGTCAGGGAGAAAATCATCAATCTGGGGGCAAGGTCCTTCGCATTTTGGCTGGTCGGAACGAACAGACAAAGCGCAAAAGGGAGGAGGGTGGGGAAAAGGAAAGATATACAAAAAAAGATTAACTCGACTTTCCAATACATATAGATCGCCTCACAGAGCGAGCACGCTGAAAAGGCACTTCCGGACACTAATTCGGCACCGGGGGGTCGTGTTCACTAAGGGGGGCGACAGGCCGGCTGAGCCAATAGGGCCAGCGAGGAATAAGGAGTAGGACGTCATTCAAAGAAAAACCAAAAGGCCATTCTGGTACGCGCTTAGACCCCCCTTTCGATTTCACGTGACAATACAACCCAAAGCCGATCCCCAACCCTCAAAACTCTTCGGCTTGTTCAGTCAAAACTGGAGACTATATCGTCCAGCCACTTCATGGAAACGGCCAATACAATCCGGGAAGACGAAGTTCAAAATCTCGAACCGCCTTGGGCCCCTTTCTCCCTAAGAAAGACGGTGGGAAATTCTGGTACCAGGAACCCCTAGGACCAACAAGAATGGGCATCGCACAAAACTTCCCGCATCGAGAAATCCTCAAAAAATAATGGGTGATAAGAAGGAACCGCCACGGAGAGCACCCCCGGCAACAACCGAACAGTACACCGCCACAAATTCCAAAGAACCAGCCACGTCAACTTGCTAGAAAGGGGGAAAGTCCCAAACCGCCACCTGGAAAAGGTAAGAAGACCGTAAGAGGAGGGAAAGCACGCGCGACCCCTCCACAGTAAAACTGCCGCCGCCGAGTCTTTTCCTTCTTGGGGGGGAGAAAAAATCATGACACGACAATCCCAGCAAGCCGGGCACATAAGCAAAAAAGAGAAAGGCAAAATCACCCCTGACGAAATGCGGCCGACGCAAATGCTGGAAAAAAGGGCACAGCCCGACAAAAGCACGCACCCAAAATAAAATGACCCGAATGAACAAAGAGCCTCCGGCAGAAAAGACTCCACAACCTCCTCGAGGTTCAGCTCCGGGCGACGCGGTCACTCTTCGATCAAAGCCGGTGCGTCTGCACTTCTAGGGAATCTCAGAACGTAAGTACCATTTGACACTCGAGGTGGCTGCAAAACAGCCCTGCAGACATCGCCCACTCGCGTGAAAGAAAATTCAAGCTCAGCCCCCTGAAAGAACACTTGAGCATTGATCACGGCGCCCTCAGAAAAGACAGGTGAGCCGAGCGTCGCACCCGATAACCTCGAAAGAAGCAAAGAGACATCCTCAACCGGACTTATGGGTACAGCGGTCGCACGAGAGACAACGTCTGCTAAAGACCCACAAAAAAAACCTCCCGCATAACAAAAACCGGCCGCCGGAGCATAGGATACAGATCTGCCATCATCCTCTCTTCTCAAAACCAAAAGAAAAAACAAAGATAAAACCCAGCCACCTCCTGAAAAGCTACTCCGAAACAAACCTTCAAAAATTTACAGGAGAAGCCTCCACCCGCCGATCAAAGACGGCCGCCCCCCCGCATTAGGACACGGACAACCAGCACCCACTTTAAAAAGGCTCGAGGCTTCCAGAAGGAAGAGTCCGGTGAAATAAAAAAGCACAAAAATCCTCCACCAAAGAGGAGCAACTTGCGCAAGCGGCACCGCTCATCAACTCATCCACATGAGGCCTTCCATGAGGGGGGCCATGAAACGAAAAAGGACGTGGAAACTCCTGAACTCTCAAAAAACAAACGGCCAGGGAAAATTCGTAGCCTCACTAGAAACTGTCGTGTCGGCCAAACGTTAAGGCCACGCGTCAATGGATCACTTACTCTTGAATATTTAACGGGGCCGGATTGGAAAAAAAAAAAAAAAACAGTAAAAAGATCAACGCTCAAAACCCATTCGACGGCAGCGCTTATTCTGCGATCCGATTCAGAAAGAACGAAAGAAAAAGGTGGGAGATCGCCGGCAAAACTAGGATTATTAAGTCGTACATAGTACAAAAACAAAAAGGGCCGGCAGAGTGAAACGAACTATAAAAGAGAAACCATCCCTCCTCAGGAAGGAACGGAGTGAGGAGGCCAGGCGTCCGGCATCGATCTCAACAACAAAAACAAAGAGGCGATGTGCCGACGCCTGGCCTCCCAGGCCGTAAGGCATATGGAGTCGGGGGCTGGCTCGCCAGACCGTATAGGGTTCAAAAAAAACCGACACTGCCGAAAAATCCGTGACGGGTATACTATACGAAAAAAGGAAGAACTCACGACATCCAACCAAAAGACGCCGTAAGAAAAAAGCGCAGCAAGCGATCGTTAGGAGATCGGAGAAGGGAAGCGCGCTACCTTTCAGATGCCGGGGGTGAGCATGAAGAAAAAACGAACGGTAAGAGGAACACACCGAAAATCGAAAAGAAGGGGGGGGCAGAAAATGACGCGGGTGAACTAAAAAGGGTACAACCAGAAACGTAAAGGGCAGACGACCCGAAGGTGGTGATATTGGCCGGCTCGGGATCGTTAATCAGGAACCACGGCAGTGAGGAAAAATTGAAGCATAAAGAAGAAAAGGACCGGCTTTTTTGAATGGGGAAAACGTGACCATAAGGGCCCCGACGAAGAGGGTGCGAGAGAAGGGTTAATGTGCTGCTGGTAGGATTGACTGAGGACGAGGGGAGCCCCTAGAGCCGTAGCTTTTAAGTTGTTGCGGGAGGTGTGCCGGGAGTAGGACTGGGGCGTTGTGCGGAAGGCGCGGGGAGGGGTCGGGTTTTTCTTACTTGGGTCTCGGTATGAACTGCCAGGTCGTCTTTTAGGGGTAGGGGTGCGTTATTCTGACAGAAGGTTGTCATTTTCAAGAAAGGCAGTGAAAGAAGAGGGATGCTGGAAGGGGCACAGCTTTAGCCTATGGCAATGCCAGAGGACCGACGTGGTTGCGCGGTCTGGGAAAGGATGGACAAGGGGGCGCCTGTTCGAGGACTTGAACAAGCTGGGGACAAAGAGACTTAAGGGGGGTGAGCTGGCGCGAGAAAAGGTGACGGAGAGAGCAATCCAGGGGCATTTTAGTTGTCAGGAGCGGCCGAGGGCCAGAGGGTCGTTCTCTGAGCGGGGCGCGGGAGAGGTACCGTGTAAAAAGGCCGGGGAGGCCCTTGCAACGAGAGGAAAAGGGGCTGCGAGGGCGAAAGACGGTACATGAAAAAACCCGATAGAACGGAGAGAATTCTTCCTAAAGCAAAAGAGGCTCTTAAGGAACGCGGAACTGTCTATAGAGGTCTCTCAAGGCTTTCGGAGGGAAAAGGCGTGCAGCCGACGGGAGAGTTTTGGATATGGAAAACTGATCGAAGTGCTGCTGTTCCAGGGGTGAAGAGGGGCCGGAGAAGGCCCAAGAATTCTTTAAAAGAAAAGCCATGTCTTAAGAAAATGCCGGCCGGGGGGTTGACGGGCTGCGAAGTCGATATTTTCTGTTACCGACGCTGGGCGAGGGAAGGCCCTACCATGTGGGAAGGGGATCATGAAACGCTGGGGAAACAAGATTAGGCACGGTTACGGTGGAAGAAAGGGAAGGTCTGTTCTTTCACTGTAAACTTTCGAGACGAGGAAACCGGAAATGTCGGGACGGGGGAAAGGGTCACCTTCCAAATGGCCACTTCGGTTCTCGGACTGAAAGAGAGGAACGGGGGGCCGGTTGAATGGGAGACTTTGGGAAAAGACTAGTGGATCAAAAGAAGGCTGGCAGGGTCCCGCCAAGCTAGAGTGGCTCTGGATTGGACGGTGGCGTATCTCTAGGTCAGAAGTAATGACTGGTTAAGGGACCGATACCTGACTTTCAATGAAGGGTCGGGGAAGGGGGGGGAAGGACAGGCCAACAGGGGGAAAGAGACGCAAAGGACAAAAAATTGACTTTCTAGGGGGCGTGCGTTGCGAATGAGTGGCTTTAAGGCTATTCGACAGAAGGCGAAAACCAGCGATAACAAAAATCTCATTTTGTAAGTTGTGAGAGTTCTGAACACATTCGACGAGGGACAAGTAGGCAGAGAAAGAATTGAGAGGCGGGGCTACTTTTTCCGTGTGAAGAAATCGAAAAACCGAAGGGAAGCATGGGAGAGATCTATCAATCTGACCAAGGGAGGTCGCTGCAAAACCGGCGGAAAAAGACGACACAGTTGGACGGAATTATGGGGTAAAAGACGGGGAACCGTAAAGGGGGGAAGAAGAGGCTCTTTAGAAGAGCCCGGCTGGTAACGCAGAGGTCCCGAGGGGGGAATCTCATGTGAAGGAACGCAAGGGGGAAAGATCCTTCTGCGGTTTGGGCTCCCCGGCAAAAAGGATCCAATACCAGGGCATAAAAGAAAAAAAGGGACATAGAGAATGGGCTTCTGAAAGAAAAGGGGACAAACTGTTTAAGCGAGAGAATTAAGTATAAGGGATGTAATCAAAAATTCTGCTTGGAAACTGAAGGGCCTAAAGAAGGTCGACAGAAAGGAGAAGATAATCAAGGGTAAAGGATTTGGTTAACTAGCTATTGATAATGGCGGAAACGACGGAAGGGCCTCTTCAACTAGTTCAGGAGAGTAAAACAACACAAAAGAAAAGGAACTAAAAAGATAAAGGGGTTACCGTCAGTCATCGCCGGTTGGGGAATTGACGCAAGAGAAAGGCACCGTCACCGCGGCAAAAGAACCTTCCATGCGAGGGTCGGTGCGGGAGCCGAAATCAAAGGGAATAGGCCCTAAAGGAGAAGAAAGACCACCATCCTTCTTCAGGGATCAGTCCTTTCATCGCAAGGAAAGAGGGAATTGGACACCATCAAGACGGCCGGGAAGGGCCAGAGTCTAAAAGATTCTACATATCTTAGCAAGGACGTCCCGGACTGTACACCAATGGAGGAAGGGAGGACCGCGATAAGGTATCGGGTCCTCTCTAAACTGAGGCTCGGAAAGGAGGACAAGAAAGATTCTATATTTTTCTCTAATATGTAATTTCTCGCCGGAGAAGAAAAGGCCTGGCAGGAGGTATACTCCCCGTCATCGAATCTCTCAAATTGAAGAAGAGATGCTCATGAGAAAAGGAAAAACCTGGGGTAAACCTTTACGAGAAGGGAGGTCTTGATCTCAAAAAGAGGGCTTGCAAAATGGATCGGGTTCATAGGGAGCAGGAATGCAGACTGTAACGAGAATTTGTTAGTTGTAAAGAAAAGATTCGCCGAACTGGCAAGAGACGTATCCTCCGTTGTAAAATCAAACAAAACCACGGGGCGCGTCTTGAAAAGAAGCGGGGAACCTTCTAGACGCGAAGGAGAAGCAAGCGAGGGAAGGCGAGGACGAGACAGAAACCGACACCGACGCTCCCACGCAAATCAGCCTCAGCTTTGACAGGAGAGGGCTGGGGGGACCGAAAGAACAGGAGAAAAAAGAAAGTCACCCTAATACGAGTGAAAGACCTAGGGGTCTTCCCGCTGAGGAAATAGAGGTCGGGGAAAGAGGGAAAAAATAAAGTAAGCCTTCCAACCTAACCAAAACAAATGGCACACGAAGAAGAGGAAAGACCAAAAAGTGGTCAGAGAGTTAGGAAAATCCTCGAAGGAGAGGGCATGATGTGATGGAAGTGCTGGGGCACTTATTTCGACACCAGAGGGAAACATTACAGAGAAGATTCAACTGAACTCTGCATGAGATAATGGAAGAAAATCTCATAAGAAGAGAGGGGGGGAAAGGCGCCTCCGTCTTCCTTTATGGCCGAGCGTCAATGTCGGGGAAAAAGACACAGCCGAAGGGGGACCTCGAAAACTAAAAATTATCTCTAGAAAAAAAACAACAGGATTTATTAAAAAAAGAAAGATAAGGAGGAAAAAAATCGTGACGAAAATCCGCGAGCGGCTTTTCCTGATCGAAAAAGAGGGCCATCAAAAGGGAAGGGAGAGGGGCTCAGAGAGAGGGGGAAATGAAAAGGCAAATTTCGTACACTAAAAGAGTCCTTTTAATCTAGTTTGGGAGTAATTTGGTAAGAGAGGGAGGTCCGGAAAGCTCCAAAATAAAAAAAAAAAAAAAAAAAAAAAAAAAAAAAAAAAAAAAAAAAAAAAAGAAAAAAAAAAAAAAAAAAAAAAAAAAAAAAAAAAAAAAAAAAAAAAAAAAAAAAAAAGAAAAAAAAAGAAAAAAAAAAAAAAAAAAAAAAAAGAAAAAAAAAGAAAAAAAAAAAAAAAAAAAAAAGGAAAGAAAAAAGAAAAAAAAAAAAAAAAAGAAAAAAAAAAAAAAAAAAAAAAAAGAAAGAAAAAAAAAAAAAAAAAAAGAAAAAAAAAAAAAGAAAAGAAAAAAAGAAAAAGAAAAAAAAAAAAAAAAAAAAAAAGAAAAAAAAAAAAAAAAAAAAAAAAGAGAAGGAAAAAGAAAAAAAAAAGAAAAAAAAAAAAAAAAAGTAACACAGAGACCGCAAAAACAGCTCAACTATTAGTGACAGGCCGAGCACGCCAAAAGGGCGGAAACAAATTTACTTTTCGGTCTTAGGTATTCCTGGGAAGGTGAAAAAACACGCCAGACAGGAGAGGGCGAGGGCGAAGGCCAACGGGAAGAGAGGATTTTCATGATTCAGTTTAGGTAACGGCAAGATAAATGACAGGAAAATTGACGGGAGAGGGCGGAATCTAGGGTGCTCAGTTCTAGGGGAGGAATCAAGCTACCTGAGCAGAAGTGCATATCAGGAGTCACCGTTCAGGCACGAAATCCGTGGTTGATGAGTAAACACGAGTCTAAATCGACAGTGAGATGGCTGACAAAAAAGGGGGAAAACCCTTGCGGCCAGGCCGCGCGCAGACGGGGATCAACATAAATCCCTCTGTCTATAACGATGGAAGGATAGAAAAAAGGGGAAAATTTCTCCAAGTCGCGGCGGCAGGTACGAACAGATGAGAAGGCATTTAGTAACGCCGTCCCGCTGGTATAGGAGAAAGCTATCTCGGACGGGTTAATAAAAAAAAATGTTGGAGAGCACCTCCTCAAAACTACCTCTATTTGGACTCCGCTCAGGGGGAGTCGCGGGAGAGAAGCAAGGCTTTAGCGACTCACCTATCCTTAGGGGAAAAGTAGGGGAAGTCAGAGAGCCAGAGGAAAAAGGAATGTTTTATACGCAGGGTAAAAGACGTGATGGGGAGGAGCAGCAGTCAAGGGCTTCGGTCCTTCGGAAAGATTGCAGACTTTTGTTGTCTAGTGTAAAGAAAAGTTAGGGGAACGAAAAAAAGGAACCCGGGTTATTCCAACTTGACTACCAGTCCTTGAGAGGAAGGAGAGGTGAAGGTGAAGGAAAGATTGGTCAGCAAAAGTTCCCCCAACCCAAATTTGTTCAAAGGATGAAAAATGAAAGAAATGTAGTGAGGGGGGGATACGAACTCAGATTTTAAATAGTCTAAAAGGCAAGGAAGAAGGAAATAACTAATCCTGACTCCTTCAGCCTTTCTTGACCTAAGGCTGCAGAGGAGGACATAAGGGACAGAAAGTGGTTAGCATCCCTTACAATACTCGGCGAAGGGAAAAAAAAGGCTGGACGGTCCGCAGGCCGAGCTTTCCATAGTCTGGCCGAGGGAGGGGGGAAGGGAAAAAAAAGAACGAAAAGAGAGAGGTTTGTAAATCCCCTTCTCAAAAAAGCTCGAACCTCAGGAGTGCCAGGAAAGGTGATCTAGAAAAAGAAGGTCGCCGTAAGTCCCAATGGCCTAACGAAGGCTTGTAAAAAAAGAAAAAAAAGGGGAGTGGATATTTCTGATAAAAAGCCCCCACGAATCAATCGAAAGAGAGAAGCATCATGAAGCGGCGCGTACTTATAAGCACAGATTCACTTCTCGAATCCTGCAAACACAAGTACTCCAGAGTTTGGGACAGAAAGAAACCCGAAAAGTAGTTCATCGTAGTCAGGGAGCCAGCCGGGTCTCAAGAGCGACAGTCCTCACCGGCAATAACAGAAACAATCACAAATCAGGGAGAGAAAGGGGAAAGAAGAAGAGAATGGTCAACCTTTATCCTCCCTTCTACATTCACCGCAAGGAACATCGGAAAAGGGAAAACACGTCAGCGACGAAGAAGTCTTAGAAGCTGCTATCGGCCAAAAAAGAAGGCTCTAGCGACAGAAGTCGGAAAAAAGAAAAAGGAGGAAAAAGCCGAACTTCCATCTCAAAAAACCACCGAGGCCACACGGAACGCATGAAGGCCAGCAGAGACGCAAGGAAGAGGCATGGGTAAATACCGCCAGAGGAGAGTTCCGGCAGAAATCTTTTCAATAAGAAAGGGAAAATCAGGAAGAAACGAGTACAAAAAGCCACAAAGAACAAGAAGTGGAATGGAAGGTTGGGAATAGAATCCTAAAACGGGGGTCTATGTCACCCTCAGAAACGAGGGACGGGACAACCTAAAAAACCTGGGTGTACTGACCGGGAAAAAAAAAACGTCACAGACCCAATGAAGGCCCATGCTGCAGTCCGATCCCCTGGAAGTCCAAACCATAAAAAACATTAAAGAAGCAGTAACCGAAAGAAAAAGACGAAAGAGGAAATCTCCAAAAGCCCATCGTCCTGCTTGCTGACAGAACGATAAACGCCGAAAATCGAGGTGAACGGTCGCCTTCTAGACCTGTACACGCTCAAAAGAAAGCAAATCCGTTGAGCGAAGAGAGGCAGATAAAAACGTAAGAGAGGCAGGAGAGCGCGTCTCGTCTATAAGATCCCTGAAGAGGCGGAAAGGGCTCGGCGGAGTAAAAAGTTCCCGACTCCATATACCTACAAGCTGAGCAATCAAGAGACCCAGCATCGACCGAAAGAGTAACCAAACGACCACTGATATCTCCTGCAAGGGCGATCAGCACGCCAAAGCAAAGGACCGGGGAGTGGGATACGAGTGATCAAGTCCTGGGGGAAGAAGGGACCAAGAGAGGCAAAAAAGATAGGCCTTCCTAAGTCCGGACCCGCGCCTGGAAGGACAAGCGCCCGAAAAGAGCGCCAGCATCAGCTTACTCGAGACTCCAGGAAAAAACCTATGACGCGGAAAAGAAAAACAAAGCAAATGCCACCTGTCCTGACCGTCCAAAAAACAAAACAGAGAAAAAACCGCCGATCAGCAAAGCCACCCCCTAAAAAACGGGCCTGGAACCCCAGACAAAACCCCTCAATCGGACAGGAGAACGAGGTTGAGGGCAAAGCTGCAGAGCCGTGACCGATCCTAAAACAAAAATAGGGAGGACGCGGCCCTCGCAAAACGGCGCGACGATACGTATTCTTTCCAACAGTCATAACACCACTCACGTAAAGTAAGTAAGTGAGTAATTCCATGCGGGCCTGGTAATCGACCGAAGGGGCAAGAAGGAGGGCCGAGCCAAGAACCCTTCCAAGATCACACCTAGTCCGCAAGACGGTCGTTGTACGGCCAAACGGAAGGCGCACCGGAGGTCACAGGCCCGCCGGGGAAGCTTTCCGATTTCGCGAAATCTGACGCCACGCGTCTGACCGCTAGAGAGGGACGAAAAAAAAAAATCTGAAAGACAGCGCGTATTCTCTCTCCTGATTTAAAGCGAACGATGAAAGCTCAGCAAAGAGAAACGGCAAAAGGAAGAAAAAGGGGCGATGGAGTATTTCAGTTAATAGAGAGACCCCGGCCGAAAAGATTCAAATCAATGAGCGTTATTGGCATACTACCGCATGGCGACACGCAGATGAAATCAAAGAGGGGCCAAAGGAAGACCTCCAAAAGACCACGAATGAGGAAAATATAGCAGGAAGGATAACTCATAATAGGAAAGAGGAGTTTAGATGATTGATGCTCCATTTCAGGATCTGCAACCAAAAAAGAGATAGACTTGCGGGAAAGAAAGGTTCTTCCGTGTTTATATCACGTGGAAAACGAACGCGCTCTCGGCCTTGACGGAGATCGCCGGAGAGCCTTGTAGATCGGTTCGGGAGACCATAGAGAATTCAGGGTAGGCCGAAGGGCGGGGAGAAGAACGAAAGGCGGGGAGAACGGACCTCTAAATAGGCCCACTACCGGCAAGGTATCTGACGCGGGCCTTCCAAGGTGTGACCCCGGAAACGAATCGTCTCGTGGCAGACAGAATGTTGTTATTTGGGCGGGCTCAGGGGAGGTATCATGGAGTGAAAACGGAGGCTAGACCTGCGCATTGAAGAAAAACAGGTCTCTTGAAGAGGGAAGGGTGTGAGACTGGGGCAGTGGTCCAGAAGAAAAAGCACCCAAAAGCCGGGATCGGAAAAGGTGATGACTCGGCGGGTGGGGTAAACGTGCAGCTGGCACCAGACGCGCGTCCGGGAGCCCTGAAGGGGGGGGAGGGCCCTAGTTTTGCCGAAGTGGGGGTCAAAACTTATCTCGGTGGCGCGGTGGGCGAAAGGGTAACGGACGGTCGGAGTGCTTCGGTGTTCGTGTCGGCACTCTCACACGACGTGGTTGGAAAAGGGCGTTGCGCCGGAAGAGGGAATGGGAGGGAGCGGGGGGGCCTCTGAGGAATATGGTAAACTCAGATTCTGAACCCTTTGAAAGGTGCGTCGGGGGAACGGAAGGGCCGCGCTGGGCGCCGTGTCGCGCAGGGTCCCCTGCTGTAGACCAAAGAACGGCCGGTAGGGTCTCTTCGCTCTAGTTTTCCGGGACCCGCGGGACCGTGGTCATCAGAGGGGGGAGGCGCGCGTCAGAGCTGGCGGATCGTCAAAAGGGCGCTGGAGCTGGAAAAAGGTCTCCGAAGAGTCAACCGGGAGAGACTTTAGAGGGGAGTTCGGGATCACGCAAAGACTTGGGGGGACAGAATGGGGGTTCTTCCACGTTCTTACTTCATAGGGAGAGGGACGGCCAGCATGCTCGGCTGGCGAGGGGAAGACTTTGAAACGTCGAAGGGAGCACCGTCAGGTCTTCTTTGGTTCGCATCAGGTCGCGCTGGGAGAGGCGGCAGATTCTCGGCTAAGGAAGGAAAGTGCCCAGTACCTGAGGTACACTGCTACACGGCTGTGAAAACCTTACAGATGGCCGGGCATGGGCCGGCAGGGGGGTGTGGTGACGGTGCTGACAAGGCGAGAAGGTTAGGGAACGCGCGGTGTAGGCTTCCAAAGGAACAAAGGCAGGGGAAAGGGGGGGAGCTTCCAGGCAAAAGCGGCCAAAGCCGGCGACCGGGTTGCGGGGGGGCGCGTGGCGATGACCGTGCGGGAAGGGTCAGGACTATGCACGGAGCACGGGGCGCGACGGTCAAATCGCTGCCACTGCCAGGAGGAGCAGGAAAATGCAGAAAAGGCGGAGGAATTTCTGGGAGCTGGCCAGGGACTGCGTTGATCAAAAACTGGCGCCGGAAAGCCGACACTGGAGAGGGGAGATGCGCGATGAGGGGTTTATCGCCGATCAGCCGAGGGTAAACGAGTGGGTCAAAGGAGCTGGAGACCGGGTGAAAATGGAGTCGCCGGGGAGTCATCCACCGACATGCAGGGAAAAAGAAAACCGTGCGCAGCACGTATTTGCTGCTAACTTAGCGGTGCGTACTGTAAGAGCTACAAAGGGAGGGGGATCAAACCGGAAGACCCGCGACCGCCGGTGCAGGGGAACGTGCTGACCACCGGGAAGAAACATTAACTGCGCGGCGCTGCGCGCAGGCACGAAAACAAACTAAAAACAGGGTGACTTAGGGAAAAAGATGCTCGTCGCGCGATTCATCGTGCCGCCGCAGGGGAGGCGCTGCTTCGAAAAGAGGAACACAGGCCAAAACCTGGTTGCTACTTCGTGCGGCGCGGGCCGCCCCGAGAGAAGCAGAAAGGACCGGGTTAAAAAAGAACGCGAAGGCCGAGAGAGGCGCTTCAGTGCCTGTCCAAAGGCCGAGATCGCAAAAAAAAGGGGAGGTGGTGGGCAAAAGAAACCTGAGGCACACCTAAGAAAAGGTCCAAGAAGGCTGGCTTGACACGGCGCGCTTGTCATCGCCCGTATGAGTCCCGAGGGGAACACACGCGGCTGACCCGGATCCGAACGAAAAACGAAAGGAAAGAGAGTTAGGACCGGCAGGTGACGCCGAATGCTGTCATGGGCGACGTTTCACTCGTTCACTCGGCCCCAGAGGAGAAGGGGCGGCAAAACCACCGAGGAACGACATCTTCAGGGGAGGACGGACCATGCGCAAATGAGGCTCTTACCAAGAGGCCGTCACCTGATAATCGGGAACCTGTCCTTCGAGGGATGCCGAATCAAAAGGGGGGTTTGCGCCCCTAACCGGGGGAAAGAAAGCGAACACCATCCGCTGCGTGGATCGGCCTGGCCGCGACTAACTGCGAAAGCGAACGCAATTCGTCCTACAATTCAGGTCTCTGGGATCCGGGACGACAAGTCCCGAATTGTTTACACCCGGGAGGGGAACGGAGGAAACCGGCTGATATCTCCAGCAGCACGGTCGCGATATTCTTCCATCTGGTCGTGAAGGGCAGGGCTAAGGCCGGGCTAGGCGGCGAAATCCCAGGGGTGAGACTTCTTCTATCCCGTGGATGCTCATCTGCTACCCTGCCCGATCGCAGAAAAAGACGGAACACCAAACCTGGTCCTGGAGAAGCCAGCGGGCGAAATCGCTAGGCGGACACTGTCTGTCTCTTAAGAATGCCTGCGAATGACCGGGAAGGAGGGCGCACCAGGTAGGGAAGCCCAAAAGAAAGGTCGATTGGGTCCTCAGAAACCAGGGAACTAATTACCGCATGAACAAAGTGGAAGGACCTGCTCGACGCGCGGTCCGCCGTCGCAAAAGGAGGGGCTTCTTCCTGCACGAGCTAAACGGGGAGACGAACCAAAACTCCAGAAATCCGCAGCTGCCCGGGAAAGGGAAAAGGGGTCATGAGAAGAGAGGGGGAATGTTTGCTCCGAACTGAAAATAAGCAGCACCCTAAGAAGAAAGGCGGAAGGGACGTAAAAGCGGGAGTGCCCGTAAGGCCCAGCACCACGGCGTCCGGACCAAAGCAACCGCACATGCAAACAGGAACGAATGCCCGCCCTGGTCTGCGCAGCGGTTAGGGGGAAAACGATCGAACTCGGCGCGGGGCGCTGAAGGGGGGGAGCGTGCTGCGGGTTGGGAAGCCACCAACCGTCGTAACAAATTCCATCGAACGAGCAACGAACCTGCTTGCAAAGCGTCGTGGTCAGACAAAAGAAAGGGCCGCGAAAACGGGGAAAAAACATTCAGCCCTTTCCGAAGAAGAGCGTCACACCGTTATCCCCCAAAAAAGCACCACGGCTTCGCCGGCAACACTTTTCAG
>Ga0179593_1284342_pt1 | contig 14552 bp, 11 predicted proteins | sample CZODoug2_1_08_16_FD_185931 | JGI IMG/M metagenome (GOLD analysis project Ga0179593, IMG submission 185931) | Vadose zone soil fungal communities from Angelo Coast Range Reserve, California, USA - CZODoug2_1_08_16fungal (PacBio error correction) | ecosystem: Environmental > Terrestrial > Soil >...
TGTAATCCGAAGTATGAACTGGGCGAGTAGTGCCGGCTGCAAATTCAGGGTTTAGAAGGGGTGGAGAAGTGCGATCTCCTTGGAAAGAAGAAAGAGAATAAGTTGTGTCTGTGAAGGACTGAATACCGTTTGTAGATGTGGTGCCCTTGACACTGACCCCCGAGGAGATCGTACAATCGAGGCCCCTGAAAAAAGGGTCAACATCTTGCGGGCAGGCAAGGGGGAAGGGCAACGGGTTATTGAAGTCTGCAAGGAGGGAGTAGGCCACAACTTCTTTCCCAGATCTCAGTAGAGGAACGGGGGTCGCAGTAATGGACCTCTTGGGTGTACGTATCACCGTTGGTGGGGAGATTAGGTTTGGGGTTGTTTTGCCGGGTAATTCGAGTATTCGGGAATTCGCTTGGGGACTCTCTACAAGATGAGAAAACAGAAATACAGCAAACTTATTGACAAGGAAGAAGGAAAAAAAAACGTGTCCAGCCTCCACGTGGGCTATGTTAAAATTAATAACCAGAGGACAGAAGGGGAAGTGTAGCGAAAAACAAAACGAGAAGGTAGAAAGGGGTAACCCTTCGACCAACGAATGCAATACGCGTATCAAGGCGGCGGGGGTACGACGTGATTGTCTGTTCGGGGAGAGGTAACAAGGAAACACGCGTATCTGGGAAAAAGACGCGGCTTAAAACTCAAGAGAAAGAGAAAGGTCAAATGGAAAAGAGAAAAGGCGCATACGACCCGGGCCTGATCGAAAACCCGATAAGCAGGCGTAAAGGATAAAGGGAGGGTACCTTTGGGTCGCGCAGGTAGAAGAACCGGTTGGAAAAAAAAAAAGATTAGAGGAGGAAATTAATCACATACGCGGGACTCTTCTGGGGCTGGGGGGACAGGTTTTTTCGGACGGTAAAAGAGCGGCAATGAGGAGGGAAATGGAGACTGACGGTGGAACCTGAACGCATAGAAACGGGGAGTGGAGGAAGGAGCACCATCCAAGGCGAAGGGGGAAAGAAAAACAGTCTACAATCTGCCAACTTCATGAGGAAGGAGGGACGGAAAAAGGCACGCCGAACGAAAAGGAAGGTAAAATTATAAGGATTGTCTCTAGATTATCTTTCCCCGAAGGGCTCTAAAAAGATAGAAAGAGGTCGAGACGCTGCCGGGTAGAGAGGGAGGGCTCCCGATCTTCTCTCGCTCACAAAAAGGAAAAAGTCCGAAGAAACAAGTTCTCCTATCGAAAGCATGAGGGCCAACGTGTACGATCAACCCGGGAGAAGAAGGGTCCAAAAAGAATGCGCAAGACAAACAGCCTGTAAATGTGGAATTAACGTGGAATAAAAGAAAATGGAACTCTGCTGAAATGAGAGAAGCAGGGCGACCCGGAAAGGGGATGCACCGGTTGTGGAAGCTGAGCCCCGAGAAAAAAAGGCTGAAAGTCAAACTTCGTAACGGCCATATGGGGAGAAAAGAGAAGCACTGACTAGACGCTCCCTCAAAGCGAAGAGGAGAGAAGTGGCGACCAGTTCAGCGAGTTTGTATGTGAAAAAATGAAAAAGGGGTCGTGGAAAAAAGAGAAGGCGACCACTCCCAAAAGAAAGGTTTAACAGAAGGAGGGAGGAGTCTTGGTCCAGCCAATATGCCGCGAATGAGAGAGAAGACGTAGACAAGAGAAAAATGCTTGGCACCTTATCCACATAGGAAGCCGGAAAAGGGCGACCGGGAAGACGGGGGCGGCGGCCTGCGCCTAGGCGCAATGAAAAAGTGAACGCATCACCTCGATCGAGCCTAAGGGCGGGATGCGCGTGAAGATTGAAGCCGATCCCATACCTTATGGTCAAGAAGGAGTCGATACGGAAAAGGGTCAAATAAACGGGGGGGAGGGGGGTACCGCGTATTAAACCGACCTGAGCGGGGAAATCGCGTATTCAGGAAGGGAAAGAAGGAACAGGTAAGATTAAGAACCCCCCGGCGTCTTAGAGATTAGCAGTGACAAGCAAGAATGGGGCGCAGAAAAGGGAGAGAAAGAATCCCCAACACAAAAAAGGAAGAGAGAGATTGCTGCAACTAATTTCATTGAGAAAAGGATAAAATATAACTAGAGATCGACGGACGCCCTTTGGGTCTTCATCGTAAGGAGAAAAGTGAGGAAGGGGAGGATGTCTTTACGGGGAGGAAGAGAGGAGAAGCTACAAACTGGCAACTCTCAAAGTTTCGCGGCTGCGAAGACGGTGCGATCCTATCTGTGGGGGGAGGGGTCAGCGGAATCGGCCGAGCTCCAATTCCGACTGGATCGAGGGAACTTAAGGCGCTGAAAAAAAGGGGCATTTAGAAGGGGGAGAGTTGGCCGCCGACTGTACCGAAAGGAGGAAAAAAAAAAAACATGCGGAGATCACCGTGGATCAGACGGGTGAACTTCAGGGCTAAAGAAATGAAGGCTGCGACCGGGTACTCTAAGAAGGGAGGGGAGCGCCATTAAAGAGAAAAAAAGAAAAGAAGACAGTAAAGTGAAACGGAGGAGTTTGCGGTTGGGGGAGAGGGTCAGAAAAGGTTGTGCCTGCCAAGTACGATCCAAAAACGAATCTTGAAGAAAAATTAAGAAGGGGGGAACCCGGGGAGGGACACAACAGCGTACGCTCTATGTAGAGGTTGTGGAACAAACTTGGAAGGCAGCTTCGGTCTGTAGCAGAAGGTCCGGAAGGAGGTTTCAAGGGGGGCCGACAAAGCAGGCGTAAATAAGGGCCTCTCACCAAGGAAACGGGGAAGGCCTAAACGAGAGAGGCGAGACCCGTATCGCGCTCAGCCTTGAAGGGGACCAATTCAAATCCTTCGATTTAAAGGAGGGGAAAAGTTACACAGGCAGCGCCGTCGAGGGGGAAAGACTCTGGTGATGTCGGTCCACAAGGGGGATGATCTTCCCCCGGGAGAGGATCGGGGAGTATATGAGGTTACAAGAGGAATTAACGTGGGGTCAAAAGACTCTCGGGGGAACAGGGAGAAAACCAGAAAGACGTCAACCAGAGGGGGAATCAACTTATAAGAGGGAAAGTCCGATTTGGTCGGGGTAAAAATCTGAACAGAATACAACCGGAGAAGACTGTCCCGGGGGAAAAGGGGATCGAGAGAGGAGGACGTGGTGTAGGGAGAAAAAGTCTGTACATAAGGACGACTGATGGAGGAACTCGTAATTCCCTTACTCCTTTGCAGTTCATTATAGGTCAATTCATAATGGATGGGCACTGTCGAGGCGGTCCCCGGAACCCTTCGTCGGAGAAAACTCTCGGCTGAAAAGAGGGAAGGCGCGCAGGTCGGTGCGGTCTATAGGAGGGAGGCCAAAACCAGAGGGCCCGCGAGGTTTCGGTAAGGCCGGGGGGGTAAATGTCGCGCGGCATGATTTGGGACTAAACCCGTGCGTTACGACAAGGAGGAGGGAAAAGTGGGGGTGGGACAACTAATTTCCTCGTTATAAGGTCCTAACCTTATCGGGGGGTCAAGGGAGGGGACCATGGAGGAAAGGCCTATGAACGGAGAAATTGCACAGAGAAATTGAAGGTCGGTCTATACGTTAAGAGTGCGCTTGAAACGGTGCAGGACTAGCGTGTGAAAGGGTCGAACCCGGACATCAGAAGAAGACTGCTGTAGAGAGCCAAGGATAAGATAGGATTCGCTGGGAGGAGGGGGGGGGGGAAGACACATCGACAAGTATGCACCGAAAACGAAAGGAAAGAAAACAAGGGGGCTTCAGCCTACTACTGGTTAAATGTAAGGAGACAAAGCGCGAGACGGGAGGCGAGGCATTGCCGCTGGGGGTAGTCTCAGTGTTGAGAAACACGTAAAGGCGTGTTTCGCAGGGACTCAAGGACACCCCCCAGGAGATTTCGAAGAGACGAAAGGAAGAGGGAGGCCATTAAAAGAATCAGATAGCGCACTGGCCCGATCAGGGGGGGGGAATAACCAAGGGGGGAGGCTACCCAGCCATTTTAAAAAAAGTGGGGGGGGTGAACCTGTTCGTCTTCACACTCATAAAATCCGGGGAAGGAAAAAAGACACAAGGTCTGCGTCCTCGGGGGACACATAATCCTCGGGTGCAGAAGACAGGAATCAAGTCACACTACAATGCGGACAACAAGTTAGTGCGTCATGGCACCTCCCACCTGCTGGGGGGGAGGAGTAGGGGGACCAGTCAGCACATTCTCGAAGGAAAGAGACACGCTTTGAAGAAAGGAACAGACGCTACAGCAAGGGAGGAAACTCTAACAAAAAAAAGAAAGGGGAGGGAAAGGATATGTCATAATGGCCTGTACCGTAAAGGGATCGCGGGCCCAAGCCAATCTCGATCGGATGCGGCGAGAAGGGAGGGAAGAGGACCTTTAACCGGAAGAAGCGAAGGACAGCGGGCGGTGCAGGAAGACCGTTTTGGAAAGGGGGAGGGGGAGGGCCAGGGACTTAAGCTTTCTCCCACGGAGATGCGGACCCTGAGAGAAGACATCTCTCATCTTTCAAGCGTGGTGTGAGCGGGAAGGAAAGTGATCTGCAAAAAAAGCGGCACTTCGCGGGTTTGCCTACCCTGGACTTAAAGGAGCACCAGGCTCAGGATGCGCGATATAGCATGGGCGCCTACGCCAGGAGGGGGATATCTAAAGAGGAAGGGTGGGAACGCGCGACATTCTTACCCTTGGAAATGCCGGGGGGGAAAAAGAAAGGGACTGAGCCTTCCATGCAGGGCAATCAGAAGCCAGAAAGAGCGATGGGTATAATAGTTAACGCAGATATGCGAGACGGGGAGAAAATGTGGGGAGGGAACAGGGGGCGCTTGTCGATTGTTTCCATTCACGAAAAAGCGAAAATTCAAGACTCATTATCCTCGGCGAGCCGTCGAAATAGAGGATTCTGAATAACTGTCATTGTGTCCGGGCACGGAGCACCCGCGGAGCTTCAGCAGTCACGAACTGACCGTCTCAGGGTAAAGAAAAAGGGGTGCATGTCCGCCCAGCGACCGGCATGAAGAAACTGTCCGCTGAAAAAAAGAGTAAGCGTTCGCAATCAGGGGGACTTGTCCCAAGTTTAGCCCGCGGTCGTCCGCCAGTGAGGAAAAAGTATTCAGAAAGGGGCATAACAGAGGAGGGAGAGACTCGGCGGGAGTGTGTGGGGTCCGAAGAGGAAAGCTTGCAATTAAAGGAAAAAAGAACGCGCCTACCGGAGGTCGATGAACGCAGAAGCGAAGCGATCTTTGGCAATGCGAAGGAAAAAAAATCTTCGCCTGAAGCAGACAGAACAAGGGAGCGTTCTGTGGCGACGTCCGAAAAAGAGCAGCGACGCCGACTCACGCGGTTAAAGGGCGAAAGTGTCTTCGCTTTAGATGAGACTTCCCAGACGGCATTCCAAGGCGAGACGGGCGAGAGGAAGCTGACGAGGGATGAGGGACGAGAAGGAAGGGTTCGCGCTGAATGCGAAAATCTATTCGTGGGGGATGACAAAATAATTCGACTAATGATCAAAATTCCGAATATTCGCCGCAATCCTGGGGAAGAAGAGGACCAGTAGCACCTCGTTTCCTGGGGGGGGGAAAAAATTAGAAAAGGCGAAGCAAATGGAGAATTGGGGGAACAGAGAACTCAGAGGATATTTTACCGAGGAATGCATGCGCGAAACGGTTTGCGATAGGAAGTGGAGCTGCACCGTCGGGGTACGAGGGGTGGAAAAAGGACAAAGGAGGGGGACTCACCCAAAGAGTTCCGTGCGGCATCGGTAAAAATAGAATGCTGCTATCCAGGAGGGTCCCGGGGAACATGTACATAAGCGGGGGAGAACAGTTTTCCATATCGGGAAGGGGGGAAAAGTGAAATGTGGTGATTTTTTTCTGCAGTAGAAAAAAACCAAATCGAACCACTCCGCAACAGGGGAAATCGCTGTGTCAAGACACTTATTTGTGTTCCTCCAATGGAGGGAAAAACTTACGAGAGACTTGCAATCTAGGCAAAGGAAGTAGGGGGGGGAACCAAACATATACCCATCGGTTACTCCAAGGGATGTGCGACACGGAGAACACGGTAAGTCCTGCGATAAATTACCCACGGTTCATCGAACGAACTGACAGAGGGAAGGAGAGCCTACATTGTAGAAAGGGGGAAAGAGACCGGCCCCAACCGGTAGTCGCACGAATCGAGAAAAAAATGGTCGAATACCGGCAACAGGTTTTTGTCCCGCGGGAAGCAAAAGCGGTCATCGTCAAACCTCGATCTCGAAATGCCGTGACACGCAGGAGGGAAAAGAAAGAACTCAAACGAAGGGTGAGACGCTTAGCGCGAGATTGACAAAAAAAAATGAAATCTCACATCTTCTCAACACACACAATGATGAAAGGAGATTGCGGGGAAAGACTGTACCAATCTAGGAGGGGGGGTAGGGCTCAGAGGAAACGACGAAAGGGCGGGATCAAGAGGCTGAGCCGGGTGCGAGGCTAAAGAGGTACTCGATTAAAACAGAGGTGTATCATAGGACACTGGGTCAAAGGGAGTAGAATGGGCACCGGCTCGACATACCTACTGTCTTGGGCCAGAGGGGCGAGGAAAGTCACTTCGAGGCCTAAAGTGGACCTCGGGCATATAGCGTTAATTCTGCGCTAACCGTTCATGTTTTTGGGGAAGAAGGGGAGAAGCCCTGGGAAGCTGTGACGCCATCAATGGGAGGAGATCACCGTGTGGGGGGGGGGCCGGGAACTCGCTAGCCGGAAGACTTCTTGTTCTCCGGGGGCTAGAAGGCTTTGCGCGCCAGTAGGAGGGAATAAACCGCCAGCACTCCGTGAACCAGAGTGACGTTGCAGGGTGCAGGCTGCTCGGGTTTCTACGATAAAAAAAACCATCTTGTACAGCAAATAAATGTCATGGACACAGTGTCAACCACCACCCTTTCGACTATTGAGGGAAAGGGGGGAAAAGCTGATTAGAGGAGGGTGGTCGATTCCCGCTGGCTAAGGCACGCTTGCATTGAAGGGTCTCTCAGGGCAGAAACTGGGCGCCTTAAACCGTGAGGTGGGAAGACCAATCTCTCAAAGGGAGAAAAGGATCTCGAAGTCAAGGGCAGAGGCCAGGCTCTGAAAGGCTTCAGGAAACGGTATTTTTTACTCAAGGAGAGAGTCCCGTCGTCAAGTTGTCGGGGAGATGCGTCCACAAAGGATGATATAAACGATACAGGGAAGGGGAGGAAGATGAAGAAAAAGGGCTTATTCGCGGACATCCGTGGGAAGAAAAGGGGGAATCTGGAGTCATCATCGCGAACAAAAAAAAGGAAGGACGCCCTCTAAGGAGGGGGAAAGATCGCGGAAGATTTAACTGCAGTCGGTGAAAAATAATCAGAGGGGACGTAAGAACAGGGTTACCTTCGTGAGGGAGGCTGTCGCGCGCCGGTTGCTCAAGTCTGAAAGAAGGCGCAGAGGTTTGTTCGACCGTGACTACTGCGCCAAAACGATTTTTCTGGTCTGAGGAGGCAAAGGCGCACGTCTCTGTCGCGAGGAAAGAGACGTGTCAGTCCGCTGGGCGAAAACCCCAGAGGATCATGGGGAAAAAAATACGCTATGGTGTCGGACACCTCGAAAGAGGGGGAGACCAATAGGAAATTCGTACCTGCATTGGTCAATCAACCGAGGGGCTGCCTACCGAGGGAAAACGGTTGTAAAATTCAGAGTTAGAGGGAACTCTATCGGGGGGAAGGAGGGGATTCTTAGGAAGGGAAGCAAGTAACAATTGCCGGAATTGCTCTTGAGGGAGAAAAACTTGAAAGAATAGCTGACCACTAGCTAGGCGGGGTTATCTTGAAGGAAACCCGACACAATGTAAGAATCCTCTCTTACCGCACTCGCAGGGGGGTAAAAGGGAGAGGAGTACGGGGAGAACTGCAAACAACCTCGACAAGAGTGCCCCTGGGGCTGCACAGAAAAGTAAGACACGCGACTCGCCTCACCTCTGTTAATGGAGGGGGAGAACACCATAGGCGTTGCGGCCGGCGAGAGGGCCTGCTTGCATTCAGGGGCAGAAAAAACTTCACTACATTTTCTCGCAGAATGGAGGAAGGGAAAAAAACACCCATTCAGCTCGAAGAAACAGAAAGGGCCGAAGAAACATTCCCGCACTCAGGGAATAGGGAAAACGGCGATCTGCATCAACGAGGGAACCAGCTAGTGTAAGGGGGGGGGAGGCCTTGCGTACTTCGGGCAACAAAAGGAAGCCAAAGAAAGAAGGGAAATTCTTCGCGTTTGGGCCGCGATTGTCAGAAGAATGCCTCGGGGGGTACCAGAACTTACTACCCGACATCGCAACAAAGAAAGAGGGCGTCCTGCACTGAAAGACCGCTGAGCGTATGGACTTTACAGGCTATCAGCACATATACTCCGGGGGAAGGAGGGAGACGGCGGGAGATAACTACGAGCACAGGCTCTCACCGGAATATGCTAGAGATCAACAACAAACCTTGTGGAGGAAAGGGAAAATATAGAATCATTGCCTTAGTAGGCTGACAGGTAGGTGAAAGTAGGCAAGCAAGAGTCAGAAAAAATCGCGAATGAAGATGTTTTGCTTTAAAATCAGGGACCGCGAAAAGGAAGGGAGGGCTGGTCGAATCCCTCCTTTGTTAATTTCCGGGGTACGTTACCGTCCTGATTGGAACCAGATAGATAGGAAAATCGTTTCCGGGGGAAAGAGAAAAAAATGAGCTCATCATTGCGCGAAGAGCGGCAAGAAAGCAAGGGGGTCCACAAAACTTCTCTGGGATCCGTACGTGTTTACCGGCCGGCGCGAGGAAGAAAAGTAGGCTGTCTCAGGGGGGAAAAAAATTACGGAGAGGACGCGAAATGAGCCGGGGGTGTGGTTCCTCAAGACGGAAACAGAAGGGACGTGGATCTTGAACTGAGGCCTTCAAGAGGCAACCTCGTCCGATCCACGCGATGTTAAAAACGGGAGGAAAAGTATTCGACGGGGGGGGTAAACTGTAGGGGGGTAGGCCTAGTGAGACGTGCAAAGGTGTTTCTCGTCAAGACCGAAGGTCAAACTCAGTCCTGTTAGGAGCGTACGATCGAGGTTAGACGGGGTCCGGTAAGCCGTATCAACCCGCGGGAAAAAAGCGGCAAGAGTCAGAGAAAAGGCTTAAGGGGGGGGGCGTCGACCTGAAAGGATATAGGTCATCAAATACATCCTTAACGCGGGAAAAAAAGATAATCGTTCGGGGCTAACGGGAAGTGTCAAATTTTAACCTCCAAGTCATTCCGCACCAGGGGAAATAAAATGCGAAGGACGATTGCATCACATACGGACGCGAAACTAGAGGGAGAGGGTGGAAAAGGCGGGTATCGCTTTCATTCAGCTAAAGGGGGTATACGAGAAAATGGGTAGGAAGACCGCGACAACGGGAACTTCTGAGCAGGCCAAATGCAGGCCGGGGAGCACATGTCTACAAGGCGACAGGATGGAATCTGACCGAAAACGACTGAGCAGAAGCCGAACTCAACGGGAAAATAAAGAGGGGACTTCCGGGGAAGTATATGGTCCCGCTAACTTGGGGCAAAAGGAGATCTAAGAGAACCAGCTTCTGCAAGAACGCAGGCCGGCTGTTCGCCTGATAAGAAAAGAGGGGCTTACTGATGAAAAGGACCAGAATGGGGATCCTTTCCCTAACGCGAAAACAAAAACGGGTGGAGCGAAGAGAGAAAAGGGGGGGAACTTCCTAAGGGGGCGAAATGACCACGAAGATATTTGGGTAACGAACGGAAGGAAAGTGGACCGGACTTTGCAAAAGGACGTTAAGGGGGCGACGAAGAGGAAGGTGAAGAAAAAAAGTCAGGGTGGGGAAGTCTTTATTTACGAGTACTAAAACTGAGCTCTCGGACTGCTTAAGTAAAAGGCTTCATAATATACCAAAACAAAAAAGAAAAACTAAGTCCGAAGCCTGCAGAGGTCAGATGAAGACGAATAGCTACTTTTCGAAAAAGAAAAGATCGAAAATGGGGGGGAGGTAAGATGGGGAGGTTTGGGGAGAGAAAACCGAGCATCGGCAAAAAAAAACTCAACCAACTACCAGTTCCGACTACGATGGCGTCTTGCAAAATATGGCAGAATAAGGTCCCGTACTTAAGAACTCTCTCCATACGGGGGCTTATGAAGTGTACCCTCGGTGACCGACAGGGGTAAACGCCACGAGAAAGGAAAAAAAAGATCGGAAAAAATGAACACTTGCAGCAAAGAAGTGACCTCGATACGATTCCCGACAGGGGGAGGAGAGGGACGAACTAGCAAAAACGTCGATCGCAAAGGCGAGACGTAAAATTGTTCTCCCGTTTAAAAAATTTGGGACAGCAAGGATAACGCGGAAAATCGGGCGTACCTCGATCGTAAAATCCCACGCCGGTGTAAGAGAAAGACCCCCACCGACGTCTGTGGGTAGAGAGGGAGAGTAGGGGAGGCAGAATCAAGGGGGGGGGGGTGGGGAGCACAACAGAGAATCACAAAAAAAAAGAGGAGTAGAAGAGATTGTCAATGCCAAGGAGCAGTCATCTCCGATCAAGTGAGCCTCGATCACCGAAAGGTGGGGGAGGTGTCAAAGGGGAGCAGAGTGGAAACGGCATTTCGATCGGGAGTTACGATGACGAAGGAACGAGAAAACTTTCAAAGGGTAATTAGAAAAAGGTTGACCGTCTCGAAAAGGGTTATCCGCGGTCTGGGTCTTCTCTTCATGTCAATCGAGCGACAAGGGGGAAGAGGGAGTCGTAGAGGAAACGGGCATGTGGGCATCAAGAACATGCCGCGTCCGGAGGAGAAAAAACACCCATGCAAATCCGGGGAAGCAGGAAATCCCGACTGGCACTTAGGATACCGCTTCTAAGAGGGTGGGAGAGGACAGTAATTAGGACTAAGAACGCCTCGCTCGGCAGGGGGAACAGGTCGTTTCCTTAGTGGGTGACGCTGGCACGGGGGGAAGAAGGATCAAAAACCAAGGGAATCACTGATCTTGGACAACAGGGTTCAAAAAAGAGAGAGAGTCGAAACGGAGAAGGCGGCAGGTTATATCAAAAGGTCTGGAAAGGAGGGGGGCATTGGAAACAGCCTCTCAATGACTCCTAAAGGCCCAGCGGAAACACTCCGGTGCATCCTCCAACTCGCAGCAGGAGAGGCACCCGGATCGAAAAAGGAAAGCGGGGAAAGGAGATCCTTCGCGTTACTAGTTTTAAACAGAAAATCTACAAGCAGGGCAGCCAGAATTTTCACCGAAACGAGACTTCAAAAGACGTGCGTCAAAAAGGGGAAAGGATGATAATGGAAAGATCATTCGGGGAGGAGGGACATCCGTGGCAGCCGAAAGGGAGTGGGGTGAAAAAATGGAAGACACAGCAAGAAGAGGGTCCCTCTCACGCTGCAAAACGAAGCGATCGCGAGAACGGGCCAGATAATCTAAGAAAAAAGGGAGGGGTAAGAGCGGGGGGAGGTAAGGAATTGGGGGGGGAAAAGAAGGAAAGGGGGGTGATCAAAGGTAAACGGAGAGGGGGGTTCGTCGGGGGGATTGAGAAAAAGAGTTTTTCAGGACGAGAAAGGCGAGTCGGGCAGATTTGTCGACCGGAGCTTCCCGCGAAAGGGTGCGGAATTAGGGAGTCACGCCTCACATACGGGAGGCGTCATACAACGATCAAGGCGTAGCGTACTATCCCCCTCGCGCCGGTGATGCAGGCAAGAGTCGGACTTCCCACATAGCAAGCTATTTTACGGCGAACCGTGGAGGTGATTCAATTGCGGAGCAATTAAGGAGGTGCTCTCAACCTAGACGCGGTGGAAGAAAACGAGAGGAAAATTTAACATATAAACTCGTTAAGGCCGACGACTTATCAGGGGGGGGATAGGGAAAGGGTAGTCACCGATGTCGACGGGTACATTGGGCACGACTATATGGGATATTTTAAAAAGGTAAGCCGGCGGGAGGGAAAAAAGACTAATCTAAAAGCAGGGGGGAAGCTAAGGAAACCGACCATCAAATCTACTGCGCCTCTCCTCTCTCAGACCTCAGAGGAACGGGCATATTAATTCGCTAAAGGGGGGTTCGACTCAAGACCCATCGACGAGATATCCCCTGGCAAAAGTACCACCTGGCAAACTACTCTGGGTTAATGAAAGGTGATATCCACATCGCGAGGGAGTTAAGGAGAGGGAAAGTTCCGTTGGAAGATCAGGGGTGACATAAACTTAGAAAAGAAAAGGGGCGGCAAATTAGAGGCTCAAAAAACACACATTCTCAAGTATCAGGGGAAGGAGGCTCCTGAGAAAGAGGGGAGAAGGCGAATCTTCAATCAGGGGACTGATGAAAGTCGAAAAAATTGGCCGGGGATACCTAGAAGCTTGAGGAATCGAAAGGGAAAAAAATAAAAAGGTATTCGTCGGACCGCGATGGAAAAAAGAGGACTCTGTTTGAAAAAAAAAGACCAGACATAAGGTAACGGCAGAGCTGACAATGGTATGGCGCCAATGAAAGGTCACAAACCTGTTAATGAGGAGGACCGTTCCGTCGAGACAAGAAAGGATAGGAAATCTCGAAGAAAAATCTGATATATTGCAGCAAAGAAAAAGAAGAGAAGGGTGAGAAGGGAAATCTCAAAAAAAAAACGAGGAGGAGAAATAGATTTGTCATAATGAGGAGCACTGCAAAATTCGTGTCAATATTGGGCCATCAGGAGGATAATCGAAGAAATGTGATTAGCGCCTGTCGTCATCATATGACCGTGAGGGGGGGAAATGGAACAAACAGCGTGGTGGATACTGCTTTCTGGTGACTACGGCTTCCCCAGGCATGGGTAGAAAAGAAGACAGGAGGGAAAAACACAGAAGCCGAAGACCGGGGGTCTACGGAGAATCGCGGAATGGGAGGACTAAAAGGTTTCGAAATTTAAACTAGCTGGACTACACTTGAGGGCCCGGTAGAAAGGCATAAGGAGAGAAGCGAATAAGGGGAGAATAACGGCCCATTCTGAGCTGCGTATCAATGGGGGGGTAAAGAGACTACATTCAGAGAAAGAAGGATGCACACTTGAACCAATCAGATTGACTAGCCGGAAGCCATGAATCTTTGAAGGAGAACAAGAAGTAGCTAGCCGTGAACTGTGACTAAAAACCAGGGCAGAAGGTGGTAGGTTTAGACATTGATCCTCATAAACTCCGAAACGGGTAGATCGGTGATTTCGCTTAATTAAAAGGATATAAAAACCGCGGAGCGGAGTGTTAAGGTCCTCGGAAAGAAAAGAAAGGATAGCAGGAATTCCTCCAAGAGACAGGTACGACTCCTGTCGCGCCACACGATCAGCGTTCGCCATTACGAATTAAGGGAAAAAAAGTCCTCAAGGCAGCAAAGAGGTTATGATCAAAGCATGCCACCGGGCTAGAACATTGCAAAAATAAAGGAGGAGAAAAAATAGGGCGATTGGGCAAGACTAGGAAGGATAATCTGCAAGCTTATGCACGCAAAATTGGCAGTCGAGGAAAAGGACCACAGAAAGTATTGAACGAGGGGGAAGCTATGAAACACAAGGGAGTCGATAAAGGTCGACATCGAGAAATCCGACTCGAAGGAACCGCGCGCGAACACAGAAAGAAAAGGTACAAGGGGGGATACCGGTTGAGAAGGGTAGAGGAGAGGGCCCGAGAGGCCCTCGGAGCGAGGAAAAAAAAGAAAAAGGACCGGGGGGGGGTAAAAAAAAAGAAAAGTATTCTGAGGAAAAAATGCGTGCTGTTCTCGGATTCAAAGATCTGTCTGAAAGGATGAACAGACGAATTCCCAATGAATAAACCTTTCCTCAGCTCATAAAACCCTGGGACAGAGAATAGAAAAGGGTGCGAAGCTTGTCGCGTGAAACGAGTACGAGAAAGAGGGTGGGGGAAAACCCTAAACAGAGAGAATGGACAGGCTGGCACCTAAAAAGACTTGTGCGCCGCCGGTATGGAAGATGAAATTAGTGGGGACGAGGGATCCCCAAAAAAAGAGCCCTAAGGCACATCTGTGGCCCAACGAGGCATAAACTGACTAATAAAGGGCAAGAACTCATGGGAGACATACGCGTGTGGGGACGCCAGTACAGTTGATTTTCAGATTCTTTGGTGGGATCTTTCAAACAAGCAGCTGGGAAAAAACGCCGCAACGAAGAGGTGAAAAAAAGCGGAGAGGGACTTTGTCGAGGAACGCTCAAAAAGTGAGGGAGCGGTCGCTAATGCTGGCATTAACTTATTAACGGAAAAGAAATAGGATCCGTGGGGGGGAAAAACGCTAAAAGGCGCGCCTGACGCCTAAAAAAAAAACAAGGGAAGCTCCGAACTTACCTCGAAGATTCCCAAAGTCAAGTGGCACTAAAAAAAGGAAGATACGCTAGACCAAGACAGCAAGAGGGAACTTTAAAAAAAAACGGAGAAAAGGGGGGGACCAAAAATTGTCCCATGACCCTCGCGAAAGCTTCACATCAGGAAGGGGCCTTTCTCACCAGAAAGACCGCAATGTTGCGTCGGGGGGAGCATTGGCTCAAGATGGCGAAGCATCCCTTCGAC
>Ga0179593_1565570_pt1 | contig 14552 bp, 26 predicted proteins | sample CZODoug2_1_08_16_FD_185931 | JGI IMG/M metagenome (GOLD analysis project Ga0179593, IMG submission 185931) | Vadose zone soil fungal communities from Angelo Coast Range Reserve, California, USA - CZODoug2_1_08_16fungal (PacBio error correction) | ecosystem: Environmental > Terrestrial > Soil >...
CACCTCCGAAAAAGAAAAAAAAAGGGGGAAGGACAATTACCTGTCGTTCCTGGAAAAGGAAGGGGAGAACGGTTCTAAACGAAGACCCTTTGGAATCTCGGGTCCTGGAAAATGGGGACGCTTTCCTGGCCACGAAAGGAAAGGGAAAAGAGGAAAGGGCGCACGTGGCCGCCAGTAGAACCGTAATATCCCGGAAAGGGAAGAGGGTAGGGGATCGAAAAGAGGGGGAGGGGCCCTAGCTGAATACGGGTTTTCTTTCCCCGTGGCGGTAGGGGGGGGAAAAGGAACAAAGAATTCCGCCTCCTTCGAATTAAAAGGGAAGGGGGGAGAAAAGCTCGCCTTTAACTATGGGGACCTCTATCGTCGCGGCCCCAAGAAAAGGAATTAGTCCTCTATTACACGGGAAAAAAAGAGACTCGTCGAAGTCAGCCCCTGGGGGGGAAAGGGGAAGAAAGCAAGGAAGGAACCCTTCTTGTCGTTACCAAGAGGGGAGAAGAAAAAAAGAAGGGAGCGAGGCTGTCCAGATGTCTGTACCTTATCCTTTTTGGACGGTCGAACCAGGGAAGAAGGAAAAAGAGAAAGGGGGGAGGGGGGCTGATTCGCTTGACACTTTCTTGCGGGAAAAAAAAGGGGAAGGGGCCCTCTAAATGTTCGACATGGAACCGGGCAAGGGAAAGAGGCCTCCACCTATTACCTGAAAAAAAAGAAGGAAAGGGCCGAGATTGGCAGAGTCTAAAACTCCCTTTTTTCTTCCGCCGCCGCGGGGGGACGGCTCTTTCTCAGGGCAAAAGAAAAAAAAGAGGAAAAAGACGGGACGCTGCCGATAGCAAAAAGTATCCTGCCCGTCGAGTCGTAGGGGGGGGGGAAAAAAGAGGGCCGCCCCGGTCGTGGGGCCGTGCGCTCGGCAAAAAAGCCTGCCTTTGCCGGGCGGAAAGGGAATCGGCCCCTAAAACTCCGCTTCTTGGGAAAAAGGAGGGAAGGACTGTCCCCCCTCAGGCGCTACTTATCTGACCGTAACGGGGGAGAGGAAGGTGGTGCCCTCTTTCGAAGAAAAAAAAAAAAAGGGCCCTCTATTACTATTGGTCCTCCCGGATCTATCCGGCGTCTGCGAGGGAAAAAGAAAAGGAAAACTCTTCTACCTTGGGGAAAGGGGGGAAAGGAGGGGGGATGGTCTGTGATTTCCACAACCTTAACACCGAGTTCCGTCCGAGGAGGGAAAACTCAGGGCGGCGACGCCTGGGAAAAAAAAAAAGAGGGGAAGGACGCATCATCGGTTGGGAACGGACCCGTTTTACGAGATCTTCTAGCTACCCGGAAGGGAAAAGGGAAAAGAAAGAGGTAGCGATCAACTGACTAGTAAGCAGAGTTTTTTTTTTCCGGCGGCGAACACGGGAAACCATGTGCTTTAATTCTACGGCATCGCGAACATGGGGGGGGGAAAGGGGGGGAAGGGGGGGGAAAAGGGGAGGGGCGTTGACTCCAAGGGTAAAAAAGAAAAGGGGGGGAGAAGCGAAGTACGCCGACTGGTTCCGGGGCAGGGACTGGACTCTGTATAACCCACGGGCGTGGAAAAGGGGAAAAGAAAAGAGAAGGAAAAAGACTGTGGCCGCATGCCCGCGATCCAAAAGAGGAAAAAAAAGGAAAGGGACTCACGCGCCTGCAGGCCTGGGGGTAGAAAACCTCCGCCCCTCCGCCCACCGTTTCCTGGAGGAGAGGGGGGAGACGGCTAACGGCATCGGCAGAGAAAAAGAAAAAAAGGAAAAAAGGAGGGGGTTCCGGCTCGCTTATACCTAGGGGGGCGAACGAAAACAGCTGGTCTTCAGCCAAATAGGGGGATGCAAGAAAGGAGGGGGGGAGAGGAAAAGGGACGCAATCTCCGTCATCTCTCTAAAAAAAAAAAAAAGGGAAGGGGAAAGTGCCGCCATGTTCGGGGCAGAAACAAAGGGACAAGTTGTCACCTTGCACATGGCCATCCCCCTAGGGGGAAAGGGGAAAAGGGAAAAAGAGGAATATCCCTATCCCTGGACCAAAAAAAAAAAGGAAGAAGATTCGCCGATGCCCGTAACCGTATCCTAGAGCCGCCCCTCAAGGGGGGAAAAGAAGGAAGAAGGGTTGGGCTGATCTGCGTGGTTACGCCTCAAAAAAAACAGGGAGGGGACGGACGGCCCCGGGTGTAGAAGAGGGGATCTGCTGCCCTGCCTGCCCAGTCGTTGAAGGGGAAGAAAGAAAAGAAAAGGGGGGAAAGGGGAGTGGTTCTTCCAGCCGGCCCAGAACCGGAACGCCATCGAACCAGTAGTCTTAAAAGGGGAGAAAGAAGGGCCCCCTTGGGAGAGGGGGGGGAAGGAAAGAACTCGCCAGTTACACTTTTTTCCTGACCACGGGGGGAAAGATGAAACTTCAGAAAAAGAAAGGGGGACGCGACAAAGGCCGGGACTCTCTTACGGAAGACGATGAAGATACGTCCCCCCCCGGCCGGGGGGGGAGGGAGAGAACGTCTCCTCCTTTACAAAGAGAAAAAAATGAATTCTCCTGTGCCTAGAAGAGAAAAAAAAAGGAAAAAAAAAAGAGTCGCCGTAAACCAGCCTTTTCCCGCAAAATCACGAAGCATGCCCGTAAAGAAGAGGGGGGGAAAAAAAAAAAGGTCCCCCCTTTGGAAAAAAAGAAAGAAAAAGAGAACCCTTCCCCCCTCGCTCCATCGATGTGAAGAAGTAGCCTATCCCTCCCGAACCAGGGAAAAGAGAGGAAGGAAAGGGATCCGCTTCCTTTGAAAAATATAAGGGAGTAAGGGTAAAATAGCTTTTCCCTCTTTTCTAAGGAAAGAAAAAAAAGCACACTACCGCGGGAAAGATCCTTCCGGAAAAAAAAAAAGAAAGAAAAGGCTTGTCGGCCCTTGAAGAAAATGCCCATCACGCGAGGGGGGGGGGGGAGGGAGGGGGAGGGGTCCCACCGCCAAAAAAAGAGAGAAAAGGGGAGAGAATCCTAAAAACCCCTTGCGCAGAAAAGGGTCTTCCAGCAAAAAAGGAAATCACACATACGACTCTCCTGGCCAGGAATACAAAAAAAAAGTCACCGCCAGGTCCCTTCAAGGATAAAGAAGACTTCTTCGCCCGAGCAGGGCAAGGGGGAGGAGGACCGCGGAAAGAAAAGGGGAGGCCCCCCTCACGGCCTTTGCTAATCCGCCCCCAAATAGGGAAAAATGGCATATCATGACCCACATCCGGAAGGGGAAAGGTTTCCATCGTTTAGAAAAGGGCCAGGCAATCTTCCGGTAAGCCGGGGGGGGAAAAAAGTTCTCTTTCCAAAAAAAGGCCCATTGTCTTCTTGCGCCAGGGGAACGAAAACGACCAGCATTCCAAGAGTCCGAAAAAAGAAAGGAGGGTGTCCACTTTTCGGCCCGGCGGGGGAAAAAAAAAGGATCCGGTCCATAATGGAAGAAAAAAAAAGAGGAAAGGGAAGGTTCGGCGTTGATCGAAAAAAAAGAAGAGGGCCAGCCCCGGTCCGTCGGCGTAGACCCGCGGGGGGGAGGGAAAGGGAGACTTTCGAACCAAAAAAGGGGAAAGAAGCCCATGTCATAGGCGAAAGGAGCCGGTCGTTTTGCCCGAAAAAAAAGAGGGGGGACGAAAGAAGAGGGGATCCACCTAGTGTCCCGGAGAAAGAAAGAAAAAACTCCTGGAAAAAAAAAAAAAAGGGGGAAGGAGCCTGGAGCTGTCGTAGCGTCCGCCGCCCACGGGGGGGGGGGGGGGGAGAGGGGGGGGGCCAGCCCACGGAGGGTGGAAGATAACCGACGGCCGAGAAGAAGAACCAGGGTCCTCAACCATTCGGGAGGGAAAAGGGGGAGACTCCGCTAGACTTCGACTGCTGATCGGGAAGAGGGATGGAAGGGAACCCTTTCATTAAACCCTAGGGGGGGGAAAAGGGATAGACGCTATCTGCAAAAAGCGTAAATTCGACATGTAAAGCGAAAGGAAAAAGGGGGGTGAACGCCCCTTGGCGAAGGGAGGAGCCTCCTCACAAAAAAAACAAAACTGGGAGGAGGAAAGGGGGGAAGAAGAAGGCGTTCACCCTGACGGAAGAAAGGGGAAGGGGTGAGGGAAAGCGCGCATTAGGAGAACGTTCTACGACGCGCAAAGGGGAAAGAGAGGTTTTCCTGCCCTGGGGGAAGGAAAAAGAGGAAACGACCGCCGTCTCCGGGTTAGAACGCCGGAATCGCCATTGGGAAAAAGGGAAAAAAAGGAAGGAGGGGAGACCTGAATTTTAAAAAAAAGGGGGGGGGGGATAGGGGACGTTCCGCAGCTGGAACACGAATCGGATTCCGTGGTCGTTAAAAAAAGAGAAGGAGAAGAGAGACTCGCTGCCAAGGAAAAAGGAAGGGGGACATGCCGCCTTGCCCTGGATGTTGATACCGCTAATCGGACGAGGGGGGAAAGAGGGATCAACCGCAAGAAAAAAGAAAAGGGGACCCCTGTCTGATCACGAGGAGCTCCTTTCGAAGGTCGACGCCACAAAAAGAGGGAATTCGCCACGGAAAAAGAAAGGGAAAGGGGGAGAGAGGGGAGAAATCCTACCGGAAACTTTAACGAGGCCTGGAAAGGGGGGGAAAAGGGATCCGGTGTACGGTTAAAAAAAGGGGGGGAAAACAGATTACCAAAAGGACTTTCCGGGCTTTAAAAGGGGTTCCTTGAAAGGAGAGGGGGAGAAACGACAATTGAGGGGGGACTTTTCCCGCGAAGAGGAAAAAAGAAGTACCCTTCAGAAAAAAAGGAATCGTCTTCCAGAAACCGATTACCTGCCACTACGGAGGGGGAAAAAAAAAAAGGGGGGGGGGAGGAGGGAAAGGGCAAGCTCGAAAAGGACTTGCCCTGGGGAAAGGCCTGCTTGCCGCTAACCCGAAAGAGGGGGGGGAATTCTCTGCCTCTCGAAAGGGAGAGAAAAGGGACGGAAGGAAGGAGGGGAAAAAATAATGCCCTTCTAGTCGTCGGGGGGGGGGGGGGAAGAAAAAAGACCCTCTTTCCCGACCGGTCCCGTCCCAGGAAGGGGGGAAGGCTATCTCAAAATAGGGGGGGAAAGGGGAAAGGAGGAAAGGGTGTTACCCCTACCTATCAACCGCTTCTGCCTGCCAGGCCCGACAAAGAAAAAAAAGGAAAAGAGGAGAAAGGATCTTAACCCTTCCGGGCGGGGGGGGGGGGAAGATGGGGGGGGCGAGCCCGATGAACAAGGCCCCTCTATTACGATATGTCGCCAGGGAAAGGGAGAAGAGGGGACTCCGTCTTTCGCTCGGCTAACATAAAAAAGAAGGGAAAGGGGGATTGGCGGAGTTCCACCGGACTGAGAGTTTTCCTTCATACGCCTTGATCACCCGGGGGGGGAAAAGAAAGAAGGGGGCGACGCTGGGCATCTGGTGGCCGGAAAAAAAAGAAAAGGGAAGAAAAGGATGGAAACGTGTCCTGACAGGAAGCCGTCGGAGCCTACCCCGCCCCGATGAAAGGGAGGAAAGGAAAAGGGAACGAGTACGCGAGTTTCCGGCGGAGAAAAGAAAGAGGGGGGAAAGAGGGCAAACCAATCCGAACTGTGGGCGGAAACCCGTACCTGGGTCGGCTGTGAGGGGCGTTGAAAAGGAAAGGAAAAGGAGGGGGGGGGGAGAAAGGGGGTGTCGCAGCCTAAGTACTCCCTAACGGGGGGAAAGGGGGGGGGGGGAGAACCACGCGTGGAAGTAGAGATGTTGACCATCCGCGCCGCACGACTGGGGAAAGAAAGAGGAAGGATCGTCTCTGCAGCGCCTTGGAGAAGCGGAAAAAGGAAAAAAAAAAAAAGGGGAAGAGGGGGGGGGACGCCACCCACCAGGAAGTCAATAACGTATTCCTGCTACGGCATCGCGAAAAAAGGAAGAGGAAAGGACGGTTTCCAGGCTCGCTAGGAAACAGAAGAAGAAGAAAGGGGGGGGGGGATTCCATGCAATTGACAAAAAGCGGTGCCTGACCGAACATGCGCAACTCCGGGCAGAGAAGAGGAAAAAAAAAAAAGGAAAGAGCTTTCGCATGGAGGGGAAAAAAAAAAAGGGGAAAAACTGTGCCATGGCAAACCCCCCTATTTTTTTTTTTTTTTTTTTGCCCTGAGGAAAAAAAAAAGTAAAAGGAAGGGGAAAGAACGCCGGGGAATTATCCCATAAAAAAAAGGGAAAAGAAGAGAAGAGAGGGCCGTTAGCTACCGATTCCTAGCCCCCCTCGGGGGGGGGGGGGGGAGGAAAAAACGAGCCGGTCATACGGTTGGGCGTAGCGGAGAAAAAAAAAAAAAAAAAGAAAGGAAAAAAAAAAAAAAGCGCCCGAGCCCGGCCGGCGGTTTCCCGAGCGGGGATCGGAGGAAAGGAGTTTGCGGCGGCGATGGTCACACGAGAAAGGAAAGGGGGGAAAAGGACAGTGGGTTTCTCCCATGCGTCCCAAAACCGCCAGCTAACCAGTAGTCGTAAACTCGGCTGGAAAAAAGAAAAAGGGAAAAAAAAGAGGGTACTTTAAGTCAACTAAAAAAAAAAAAAAAACGCGAAAAGAAAGAAAAAGGGAAGGGGGTATGACTTTCAGCACCTTGATCAAGGAAAAGGGAAGGAAAAAAGAAGGCGTAACTCTAACGTGGTAAATCGCTCGATCGGGCCCGAGAAAAAAGAAAATCTTACCTGGACAAACGTTTTCCCAGAAAAGGAGAGTGGCCACCAAGCTGCCCACGTCCCAAACTTGCGTGTCCCCGCCAAATCCAACGGATCAAGGAAAGAAAAAAAAAAAAAAAAAGGAAAAGGACCTCGGTGTACAGGTTCCAAGGGGGGGAAGGAAACCGCCCACATGTCCGGATTGTTTTGGAAAGAAAGAAATCGCCCCGGGAAAAAAAGAAAAGAAGGGCAAGAGGGATGCCGTGCCGACAAAAGAGGTATATCCTTTCCGCGTGCTGAAAAAAAAAGGGAGAAAAAAGACCTCCCTCCCCGTCAAAGAAGGGGGAAAAGCTTTCTAAACCGGCTTTGTCGGCCAGGAAAGAGAAAAAGCCCCTATTCCTGGGAAAGAAGAAAGGGAACACTCTACGTGAAGGAGCCCTGGCCGCCGCGGCGACGGGAAAAGGGGGAGGAAAAAATCTTTTTATCAAAGAAAGAACCAATGACGACTCGCCTGCATGATCCGAGGAAAAAAAGGTGACCCTTTTCCCTTGGTGGGAGAAAGTAAGGCGCCCGATCAATGAACTGAGCCATCGCCCGGGTAGGAAAGTCTTCAAATCAAAAAAAAAAGGAGTTGCCCGATGCTGTCCAAGCTCTAAGAAGAGAACCAAAAGCATCTCGTTCAGGAAAAAGGGGGGAGGGGAAGAGCATCGGCCGGTAGGGGGTCCCTGCCCATTTCAGAAAAGAAAAGAACCCCGGCCATTGGGCAGCGCCAAAAGTTTGTCCCCCGAAAAAAGGAAAGGGGGGAATCGTGGTAACAGAAAGGAAAGGGAAAGGGGGCGAACGTCACCCGGGATCCGCCCAGAGAAAGACACATTAAAGAAAAAGAAGAAAGGGGAAGGAATGGGGGGGGATCTTCCAAGAAAAGGAGGGGGCCCCAGCCTTGGGGGTTCCTTCGTGCTTATAACCGGAAGGAAAGGGGATTTTCTAAGAAAAAAAAGAAGGGACCTTCTCTCATCCAGTTAATAGCGGACCCAAGAAAAGAGAAAAAAAAAGGAAATCCTCCCGATCGACGGGGGGGAAGAAGGAAAAAAAAAGGGGAGGAGTCGGCATGTCACAAGATACCACGAAAGGGCCAGCAGCTTAAAGAGGGAAAGAACGGGGTCCGGGGGCAACCTGTGAACAAACCTATTCGGGAAAAGGGTCCTGGTAAGACAAAGCCGATATGCCTTCTAAAAGACGGCCCGTTGAACAAAAGGGTTTTTCCGTTATCTTTCCGTTCTGAAGAAGGGAGGACACTTCGCTCCGGGGAAGGGCCGGACGTCTGTCGTGGCCTCAGCGGCCAACAAGGGAGAAGAAAAGGAAAAAAAAGAACAGTGGTGCGCGTCAAAGGGGGGAGCGTTCGGAACGCCAAGGGGGAAGGGAAAAAAAAAAAAGAAAAAAAAAAAAACAACATCCGGCCGAGGGTGAGAAATAAAAAAAAGGGAAAAACAAAAAAAAGACAACACCTGAATTCATTTTCCCTCCAGAGGAAACCCTCTCCTGCGTTTCAAAAGAAGAGGAAAGGGGCGAATCTCTCATTCACAGAAAAGAAAAGAAAAAAACTTGGTTAATCTAACTGGGACCTGCCCTGGTTCCCGGCCATAACCTTGGCGCCAGGGAGGGAAAGGGGGGGGGAGGAGACGGAGCGCATTGTGCCCGCCCGGTAGAAGAGAAGAAAAAAAAACCTCGCCGTGGGTCTCTACGGTAGAAAAAAAAAAAAGGGGGAAAGGAGAAGAAGGGGCGTTCCCCGTTGTCGTCCCCAGGAAGGAAAGAAAAAGGGAAAAAGGAGGGAAGGCCAAGTACTGCCGGGTGTACTGGACCAAATTGCCGTTTCTCCCAGGGAAGAAAAAGGAGAAAAAGAGGAGTTAAAAAAAGAAGAGACCCGCCTAGTCCCGCCGAGCCCTTTCCTGACTCATGCCTCGGCGGAAGGGGAGTAAAGGGGGGGCGCCCTGTGGCTACCTTAAGAAAAAAAAAAGGGAAAAAAAGGGACTTGGCGTACCAGATCTAGAGTTAGAAGGGGGGGAAGATCAAGCTCGACCGGACAAGGAAGGAGGGGGGGAGAGGAAAGAAGGGTTGAACGTCCTAACCCGCCAGAAGGGGGAGAAAAAAAAAAAAAAAAAACGAGACTTGGGCGGCTGATGCGGGGGAGACTTTTCTGCGCGTCCGACATGGAAAACGAAAGAAAAGGGGCAGCCGCTAAACCGAGAAAAAAAAGAAAGCGGCTCCACCTAGGGAACTTCACGCAACGTGCTTTTGGATATGGAAAAAAAAAGGAAAGAGCACGAAAAAAAAAAAAGGGGGGGGGGTGGCTGTCCGAGGCCTCTTTCCGCGAAAAAAAAAAAGAAGGGAAGGCCCTTCCTGCTCGAAAGGAGGGAGCACCAAAAACGTTCTTTCTGTGATCGCGCGGATCACGGAAAAAAAGGAAGTAAGGTGGGTAATCTTTCTTCTCGAAAGAATGGGGGAAAGAAAAGAGGTACCTCGGCGCCGGTCGACGTAATCGTTCGCGGTGGAGGGCGCCAGGGGAAAAAAAGGAACTCGCTGCTGGCCGGCCCAAGGGGGGGAAAAAAAAGAAAAAGAAAGGGAGAGACGGAGCTGACCAAAACGGGACGTCTTGGTGCCCGCTGGCCGAGCAGGAAAAGGAGGGGAAGCTTATTACGATTGGTCGCCCCGAGGAGAAATGCCCGAGGCCTCCGGCGGGAAGAAAGGGAAAAGGAAGGGAGCGGGGATGGGCGAGTTTCAAAAAGGGAAAAAAAAAAAAAAAAAGGAAGACGAGACGGCCTGAAGGAATTTGGCGGGACACGCAGGGGAAAAGAAAAAAAAAAAAGAGAGGAGACGCCCGTCGCCATCATCCGGCGGGGGGGGGAAAAGAGAGAAAGGGAACCGATTGCACCGCGCGGGCAGATAGCCGATCCGACGAGTACGCGAGTTCCGGCGGCGAAATCGTGAAGAAGGGGAAGGGAGGGGAGGGGGGAAAAAACCGTACCTTGGGTGCGTTACATGGGGAAAGGGAAGAAAAAAAAGGGAAAAGTGGGGGGGTGGCGCAGCCGAATTACTCAGAATTCAGCTGCGTCGGCTGGACGCGGAGAAAAAAGAAAAAAAGAGAGGGGACGCACGAAACTGGGCCGCATGCCCGAGGAGAAAGGGCCGTCCGCTCGCCCTCGGGGGGAGGCGCTGTAGAAGCGTACCCCCGCCGCCTCCCCCCACCGGGAGAAGAAAAGGAGAAAAAGGAAAATCCTTTCTAAACGGCATCGGCCAGGAAAGAGGGGGGGGAAAAAAAGGCCGGTCCATGCCTCGCTAATAAAGGCTGACGAAACACCGGCTGGCTCTCAAGCCAAATAGGGGATGCCAAGGGAAAAGAAAAGAGGGGAAAAACCCGGCCATCTCTCTCAACAACAACAAAAAAAGAGAAGGAGGGAAGTTGCGCCCATGTCGTCAGCCGGCCAAATAGGGGTTTGTCACCTTGCATGGCATCCCAAAAGGAGGAAAGGGGGGGGTTTCGTCAGCCAGCCTCAGGGGAAAAGGGGAAAAAGGAAAAGAAAAGCAGCAACTCCGGCCGAGAGGGGGATCCAAAAAGGAAGAAGACAGCCCTCTCCTTTGGTGGTGGGGAGGAAAAAAAAGAAAAGGGGGGCGGGGGTACGCTTTTCTCTCCGGCCTGCAGCCGCTGAGCCCCGTACGGGAAGGGAAAAAAAAAAAGGAAGGAACATTCCCGTGCCAGGAAAAAAAGAAAAAAGGGAAGTTCCACGCCGTGGTTCTCCCGACAAGACAGCCCGACCAAGCGAACCAGTAAAAGGGGAAAAAGGAAAAAAAAAAAAAAAAAGGGGGGACCGTCCGCCATACAAAAAGGGAAAAGGAAAAGAAAACGCCCGCCCCCAGGTCAAGTGTGCCGACCACAGTCGCGATTGAAAGGAAAAGGGAAAGGGAAAATCACGAAATGTCCAAAGAAAACGAAAAAAGGGGGGAAGGGAAAAGACATCGTCCCGTTGATCGAAAAAAAACGCTTCGGTGCATAAAAAAAAAAAGAAAAGAGGAAAGGAAACGTTTCCAGCACAGGTGCGCCTGGCGAAGCCAGAAGAAGAAAAAAAAAACAGATTTGCCCAGCTTCCGCACGCACCAAAAGGGGGGGGGGGAAAAAAGGGGAAGACAAAATCAACACGAAAAAATGATTGAGGGGGGAGCCTTCGCTCCTTGAAAAAAAAATCGGGGGGGGGAGAAGAAAATTCTAAAAAGGGGAGGAACCATCTAAGATTTCCCGGGAAATGTGGAAAAAAGAGAAGAAGACTTATTATTCCCTCGCACAAAAAAAAAGAAAAGAGTGCCGTTCGTACCATATCGTAATAGCTGCCCGCGTCTGGGGGGGAGATCCGCCAGGAAGGGAAAAAAAAAAAAAAAAGGTCCGCCTTCCATGAAAAGGAATAGTCAGCTCGAACGGCTTGTCCCGGGGGGGAAAAGAGGGAGGGCCGATGTCCGGTGTCCACCGGCCGAAAAAAAAAGCCGACGGATGAGATCGAGAAGGCGTCCCGCGGCGACGGAAAAAAAGGGGGTGGCCCATCCTTTAGCGAGAAAACCCATCAAACTACTACCTCCGAAAAAAAAAGAGGAGAATAAGACCATTTTAAAAAAAAGGAAAATCCTAACGTCGGCTGCCGATCCAAGGGGAAAATGATCATCTCCGTTTCCAAAAAAAGAGGGGAGAAAGAAACAAAAGAGTGCGAGCCTGCCCATCGAAAAAGAAAAAAAAAAAAAAAAAGGACCCGTTCCAGGTCATCGGGGGAAAGGATGCGGCCTATCATCTGCCGTTTAAAAGGGGGGAAAAAAAGCGCTCCCAGTGGGGGGGGGTGCACACAAAAAAAAAGGGAGGAGGTCCGCCTCATAAGTGGGTGTCCCCGCTACAGCCGCACAAAAGGAAGGGAAAAGGGGGGGGAAAAAAAAAAGCGGCGTCGTTTCGACGTCAAAAGAAAAAAAAAAAAAAGATAGAAAGCTGACAGACCTCGTCCATGCCCGTCGGCCTTGGATCAGAAAAAAAAGAGGAGAGGGTACTCCCCATCCCTGTTTCCCGTTGAGGGGAGAGGGGAGGGGAAAAGGGCGTGAACGACATGACCGATCGCCTGCGCCCTCGCCAGGGGAGAAAAAGGAAGGTAGTTTGCTCCTCGGGAAAAAAAAGAAAAAGGACCTCAAAAACGTTACCCCGCTAGAGAAAAAAACGAAAAAAAAAGAAAAAGGCCTTCCTGTGGGGGGAAGGGAAGAGTGAAGAATCCCTGGAACGCCCAAACATCCCGCGAGGGGAAAAAGGTCCGAGACCGCGGAAGGGAAAAGGAAAAAGAGGTCCCGTTTTCTAACCTGGCCTACTGCGCCTCAGAAAGAAAAAAAGTTTCCATCAGCGGGGAAAAAAGAAAGGAGACCGAGATCCCCCATTAGCGGTCGTAGACCGGATCGAATGCCGCGATTCGAAAAAGGGGGAAAAAAAAGGGGGGGGGGAAACCCTTCTATTTATAAGAAAGAAGAAAGGGGGGAAAAGAAAGAAGAAGATCACCTCCTCACGAGGGTTCACCCTGGACGGCCAAGTACCTGGCGTTCCTGGAAAGGAGGGAAGAAGGTCTACGAGCGCCCACCACCGGAAAGAAAAAGAGGGGAAAGGGTGTTCCCGGCCCATCTTGTGAAAGGATGGCCACGCTGCCGTCGCCTTCCCGCGGGGGAGAAAGAAGGGAAAGGGGGGGAAAAAAAACCTTAAGAATCCCGGAAGGTCACAAAAAAGGAAGGAAAAAGGGAAAAAAGGGGAGCCGAGCGGATCGTGGAGTTAAAAGAGTTGTGGCGTCCGGACGCTACGACAAGCTACAGGAAAAGAGGAGGGGGGGGGATGTACATCCCTCTTCGAAAAGAAGGGAGGGGGGGGAAAGAGGCGCTCCTCTGACTACCCGTCTATTCCGCCCTAGAAAAAGGAAGAAGAGGGAGAATTCCGACAAAAAAAAAAAAAAAACGGGGAAGGTCTCCGCCTACTGTAACCCGTCTTGGCGTAACAAGGGGAAAAAAAAGGGGGGGAGAAAGAAGCCGAAACCGCCCCTGGACTAGGACGGGAAAGGAAAAGGAGCCGGTTGACTTGTCCGAAACCGCCGGCCGAGTGGGACGAAAGGGGGGGGGGAGGGGAGTGATTGCGGGACACTTTCTGGAGGAAAAAAAAAAAAGATGGCCGGGGTGACTGTAAGCGTATGGGCGACCCGCTAAAAAAGGGGGTCCTCTGACTAGGAAAGAAAAAAAAGGAAGGACTGCACGACCGTTGCTGTTTGGAGAGACCAGTGTCCTAATTGGGGAAGAGGAAAGAACCCGTGGTTCCGGAGCATGAGGACTTTCTCCCTACCTTTCTCTGGGAGGGAAAAAAGGAAAGAAGAAGGAAGAAGTCGAAGCTGTCAAAAAAAAATAAAGAGAAGGGAGCGGAATCCTGCCCGGGGGAGTCTTCGTGATCGGTTCGCTCCTCAAAAAAAAAGAAAAGAAAAGGGAGGGAGACCGCTGGCTCTTCTATCAGCAAGGAAAAAAGGAGGAGGGAAGTGGACCCCTACCCTCCAGAAACTCGCCCCCTGCTTGGCCGGCCAGGAAAAAGGAGAAAAAGAGGAAGGGGGAGAGAAGTTAAGCTTACCCTGCGGGGAGAAAAAGATGGGGGAGAGCCCGAGCAAGTCCCCGCTTAAAATTAAAGAAAGAGGGGGAAAAGGGGAAAGGAAGAGGGTAGGGCCCTCCGCCTTTCTTCACTGAAAGGGGGAAAAAAAAGGGGAATGGCTGAATTTCCACCTGGAATTGAAGAGTTCCGGCGAGATGCCCCCTGATCGTGGATTTGCCGGGGAAAAAAAGGGGGAAATGGTTGGCCGATAATCTCGAAAAAAAAAAAAAGAAAGAGGGAAGGAGAAAGGAGGCCGTCGAGCTAACCCGAAAGATGCACCTCCTCGTCCCGATCGTAGCGATCAAAAAAAAAAAAAAAAGGAGAAAAAAGGGATCCAGGTGCTGAAGTCTACGCATCTCGAACAGGGGGAAAAAAAAAAAAAAAAAAGAGGAGGGGGCGTTGACTTCAAATACGAGGCGACGTTAACCCTTGGTGTCGCAGCCGAAGTACGCCTACAACAATGGTGGGAAAAAAAAAAGAGGGGGAAAAAAAAGGGTGGGAACCCGTACGTCGAGGGGAAAAAAAAAGAGGAAAAAAGGAAAGGGGGAAGAGTCCCCAGCCTCGAACAACGCCCGTCCGGCCTCGCGCCTTGCAGGCGCCTGGGAAAAAGGAAAAAAAAAAAAAAAAAAAGGGGAAGGCCTCGGTACGCAGCCACCAGGAGAAGAGGGAAGGAAGGGGGAGAGATGCTGCTCCTTTGACGGGGGGGGGGCTATTCCCCGCGGTCCCCAGGGCTCAGCCTAGAAAGAGGGAAAAAGGGGGGGGGAAAGGCCATGTTTACAACGTCCATGCTTCCGACGAAGGAAAAAAAAAAAAGAAAAAAACAAAGGAGGAGGAAGGAAAGTAGAGATGCCAAGGGAGCATGTCTTCAGCCGCAGGGACGTTGTAAAAAAAAAAAAAAGAGGGGAGGGGGAGACAGCCTGTTCGTCAGCAACGGGAGGAGAAGGGGAAGGGGAAAGGAAAAACATCTCGCCGAATTGCAAGGTAAGCCCCGTAAATCCAGCCGGCACATAAAAAAAGGAAAAGGACGTGGGCGGAGCGTCGGGGGGGGGGGAGGAAAAAAGAAGGAGAGAAAAGAATCCCCGGACCTGCGGTGTGGCGAGGTTATCGCCTGCCCCCTTCCGTGCCCAGTCCGTGAGAAAAGTTCTTACTGACAAAAGAGGGGGGGAACCCAGCGCTCCCAGACTAACGCCCAAAAAAAAAAAGAAGAAGGGGAGGGGACTGCTCCACCCCATT
>Ga0179593_1320690_pt1 | contig 14551 bp, 12 predicted proteins | sample CZODoug2_1_08_16_FD_185931 | JGI IMG/M metagenome (GOLD analysis project Ga0179593, IMG submission 185931) | Vadose zone soil fungal communities from Angelo Coast Range Reserve, California, USA - CZODoug2_1_08_16fungal (PacBio error correction) | ecosystem: Environmental > Terrestrial > Soil >...
GAGATGGTAACTGAGAGCAAAAGATCTAAAAAACAAAAATGTGAGAAGAAGGAAACCCAGTTGGGGAGCGCTCAGAAAACAATTGAGAGGTGAGAAGGACGTTATACGAGTAACGAATCAAAAAAAGAAGTCTTGGGGACCTCCAGGGGACGCATGACGAAGCCGGAAGAGTTGAACAGTCAGAAACGCTGAAAAAGAAAGAAATATCGGAACATTGCAGTTAGGCAAAGAGCACATTGAGCAATAAGAGGAGCACGAGAATGGAGCAACAACCAAGTGCTGGAAGTCGTAGGCTAGACTAAGGCAGCTCAAAATGCGTGGGCACGGGAGCGAGGAGTTCGGGATATTGGGGTAGAATCGAAGGTTAGACGGAAGCAGAAGTGTAAGGGGAGGGGAAAAAAATGAACGCTACTGGAGAACCCGAACTCTACAGGGGTTTGAAAATATGTTCTCGCAACGGTGCAAAGAATCGAATTGTACGAAAAAAAAAACCGAACGCAAGAATCAACAGGGCCAAGGTACACATCCAGTACCTCCCTCAGGGGGCGCTAGAAAACACGGCTTTAAGAAGGGCAGTGTCCAGTGGGGGGAAATGTGGTCTCCCAGCGGCCATGAAATCAGGGCTTACTGCTGGACGTAAAGCAGGGGGAAATGAGAAAAACCCGGGGAAGGAACTTTGCCCTGCCCTGCTAAAATCAGCCTCAGCTCCGGTAATGAGATAGAAAAAAAAAGAACGGGGGGATTTGGGGTTGCTGAAAATTCAAAAAAACAAACAGGGAGCGTTCATCAACTACAAGCATGATGTTGTCTGCGCCCCTCGCGGCTCTACAAAGATAAACGGGACCGCTGGAACCGGCCCGACAGAGAGAAATTCATAATAAAATGTGCTCATCAAAAAAAGCGAGAGCTTGCAAATAGATGTATTGGAACACGGGATAGGAAAAAAAAATGCGAAAAAAAAAAAACGCAACCAAACCACAAACCAAAAGGCGCAGGAGAGTTAGCACTTACGAACACTATTTTAACCTAAAAACACAGCTGCCGAAACAAGAAAAACCTTTCCTTCGACAACACAATTACGAAGACTTGCGCGTTGCTGAGAACAAAAGAAAAACATTTAAATTTCACTTAACGGGGAAAGTTGCTGAACGGTCCATAAAACTTTAGGGGTCAACTCACGAACGAAGACCACAACACGGAGGGCTGGGGACCAGCTTTTCAACATCTCGAGGAGGCAAACGAAAACTTAATAGCCCGTGAGAGGAGCAGTCAAACGTATGGGGGGCAAAATTGGGGAACGCTATACACGCGATAATATAAAATTCAGTGAGGCAATGGGCGTGCAGAAAGCGTACCGTGGGGGAAAGAGCTACAGAGGGTAGATTAGATAAAAAAAAAAAGTGAAGCAAAGCAAAGAGCCCGTAAGGCTCGCAGTTTGGGAACAGGGACATAGGGTGTGCATCGACGACGGAACGCAACAATTCGGCCTTGGCCGGAGCAGAAGAGGAGGAGATCACTCCGCTAGGCAAAGCAAATCCCGTTGGGTGTCGGAAGTCAGGAATCTAAGGTTACCGGTGGGGAAGAAAAGGCACCTACTGGTCCTTTCCCGGCTTGGGGGTGACGCGTGTGGCGAAGCACGAACGGAGTCAGAGTGGAAAAGAAGTCGGCGAATTGCTGCAATGGACCGTTAGTAAAACCGGGCCTTCTGAAGGTTCTAAGCGCGAAAATGGCAACCTGACTATCAGCAAGGTCGCGGCGTCAATGAAAAAGTGTGGGAAAGATTCGCGAATCAGGCAAAACAAAGAGGGGAATTAAGTAATGGGCTTCGGCTCAGGGGCAGGGGGGATTATGGAATCGAGATATCTGTGCTCGCGTTAATTCGAAATTAGAGCGGCATAGAAGCCAAAAACAAGCAAACATGGTCGGATACAATACCTGAATGCTTGTCTAGGGAAAAAAGGGTTGAAGGAAAGGGGAATCGGCTACGTAACAGATCTCATTCATGAGATAGGAGCCCACGAAAATAATTGAGCGGATGTGGGAAAAGTGAAAACGACTGAATTCGCTGACACGAACGTGCCAGAAAAGAAAGGAGACTTGGTCCTGGACCTTGCAAAAGCAAAGGAGTCCTATTACTGCCGCGATGGGAAGGAGGAAAAAAGCAAAGAGAGCGGGTGCGTAGGAAAAAAGTCAACGATTCCTTCAGAAGACACTTCGAGACCGGGGAATAAAAATCCAGGCGATTCCTCAATCAATATATAACGGGGCAAAAATGTCCCAAGGGAGGCACGAACTGGATCGTGACGCGAGGACAAGAAAAAGACGCCAACCAAAAATTTCTAAAGGAGGGGAATGATGGACTATTTATCAAGGGCAATAAATGCAGGCAGGGTTCAGAAGCGACGGGATGTGAGCAACCTCTAAGCAAAAAGAGTCGGAGAAGGCTGAACTGTAGAAGTCAAAGGGAAAAAAAGGAGGGAGTCTGAGGACGCTCGGAAAAATCACGTTGAACTAAAGATTCCTCTAGGGTCACGGAGCCAGCACAAGAGTTATCAGGGGTCCGACGAAGAAGAGGGGGAGGTTTCTGCAAAATAGATCTTCTCTACTCCGAAAAGTCTCCAGAACACAAAAGAGGAGAAAAGAGATGACAGGCGGTATGGATTACGATAAATCCTGACGAGAGGCACAACAATATTCACTCTACGTATGGAGCTGAGAAGGAGCCCTTTTTTCGAGAACCTTAGGGGGATCACAAAATAGCCCTGCAGTACAGAGAAGAGATATTTACGTGAAGACTTGAAATCCGGACGAAGGAAGAAAAAAAAGAGGGTCAATGCCGTCGCGCTTCCGCTTCGAAACGATCATCTTAAAACCTTGACGACACAGGGACATCAACAACACTAGGCTGAAGCCAAGGGAATGGACCGTAGGCTACAAAATACTATCCTCTCCAGAAACTAGGGGGTGAGAGATCCGTCTGAAGAGGGGAGAGAGTGGCCGGGGATGGAAAGGCAAAAGGGTCCTTGTCTGTCCACAAACCGCGGGAAGGAAAACCAAAGACGAGCAAACGCGACGAGAAAGTGTAGGGGGTGCTACGACAAACGTGCAAAAATCAAAGAACAAAAAATACGACGCGTTGGGCCGTTGGGGGATGCCAACCAAAAAGTCCACTGAGTTCTCGGTAGGGCTGGCCGCGATGCAGGCTGGGGTGCAAATTTGGGCGGGCCGCTTAGGCAGCGGGGACTAAAGCTCCAAGCGGAATGAAAGAGAGCTAAAGTGGTGGACCATGGGACTTCAAAATCAAACTCAGGAAGCAATCAGGGACATTGAAAGTCCGACAAAAAGAAGGGGCTTGGCTTTGCGCTTCGCACACCAAGTCTCAAAAAAACCCTCAAAAGAAATGGGGGGGCACCTTCGCGCTTGAAAGAAAAGGCGCGAAAACTCGAGCCTCAAGACCGAATCCGGAAAGGGAACGGGGTACAGGGTAAAGGAACAAAGAGAAGGGGGGGGGAACCTCGGAAGATAAAACGAACAAGCGATGAGGAAGCCCTAGCGAAAAGAAGAACCCTGGCCCAAAAACCAGACAAGCCGCGCAAGCAGGGAAAAAAACCCAGGGGGGAGGAATCCAAGGAGAAGCGTGCTGCGCCACACATCACAAAAAGGGAGAAGAAGCATTAGGGGAATGGGCCATCAAGGAAAAGACCGGAAGCGGGTTGGTACAGCTGCAGCCACACGGGGCTGCATCTGGAGTGGTTGGGCCGGCAATTCAAGAAGGGAAGATCTCTAACGCGGAGCAAAAGGTAGGGCTTAGGCACTGTTGAACTTGAAAGCGTAAGCCCTCAGTGAGTCCAGGCAATGTGAAAGGGGGAAGGATCGTACGTTGTGAACTCACAAGGGAAGAGATCACACACGATAGCTGCATCACAAGAATTGCAGTAGAAAGAACGAATCAGACGTGTGGAAAGGGAAATAAGTGTCGAACCGAAAAGGAGAAGGTGCAGAGAGACCTTGAAAGCAATCGCTAATGCAAGTAGGAAAACCTTGGTCACGATGCAATGGAAAATCTGTGTGAAGTAGGGAGAAGATCAAAAAATGGCGTTTCCTTTACGCGGTTGGTTGACCTGAGGACAGCCGGAGTGAAAAAGTCATGGTGGGCGAACAAATGGGAAAGGGACTGAGGCGCGGGGCCATTATGGTGTGAGGCTGGAAAAGGTTCTAGCGCGCTGCTGGGCGACCTATCGAAGGGGTGTAATAGATAAAAACGGGGGAGCGGCTGACACGCAGTTGCCAGAGACGGCAGACTGAACAGCGGGAGGACATTTTGCCCTCTGAGGCAGTAAAGGAGGATAAAGGGTGTAAGAGCGGAGAAGGGCGTCTATAGCTCGGAGGAGGAAGAAAACGGCAGGTTGGGTGGGAGCGCAACAAAGCCAAAACGGAGCTGGTAATACACGATGCTTTCGAAAAGCTATGGGGGAAAAGGGAAGGCAAGGAAAAACTTAAAAAGCTACAAGTCCCACAAGATTATTAAGCCTTAAGTCGTCAATTGAAGCGGTGCGTGACAGCAAAGTGTAAGCACACTGAAACATTCGCGTACACCGTGAAAAAGAAAATCACAGGGAGGAAAAAATTCGAAGTGGCCAAGTGGGTCCACGAGAAAAACATGGATGGAAGCTCCGCGGGTGCCGATCTAGGGGGGACACCCACGAAAAAAGGTATAGTTGCTATTAACGACGACCTGGAACAGACATACAGCAGCGAGTTCGTCAAATCCCGAGACTAAAAATCACACTATGAAGACAAAAGAGAAATTCGATCGTATGATCAGTTCCCGGAGTGCAAAACACACTCGCATCGCGAGCAAGAAAGCGGAATAGGGACGTTCAGTCAGATTTGGAGAGGAGAGGGTGTCATGAAAAGCGGGATGTACAGCAATGGCAAATGTTTCCGAGCTGTGGACGTGCTGGGAAAAGCGAACGCGGGCCAAGAAAAACAAAGAATATTAGCGTTCGTATGCGTCCAGGAGTCAAGAAAAAGAAAAAAGGAATACGAAAAAAGGCGATTTGGACGCTAAAGATGGCCGGAACGCTCAATGGGCGCGGGGAGAAACGAAGAGGAGTACGAAACAGTCAAGGGGTTCGAGGAATATCTTTCGTTTTCACAATAATCAATTATCGTAATCCAAAAGAATCTAGACAACAACAAAAATAGGGGAAAAAGGAAGGGGTGGAGTTACCCTGCTGGACAGAAACGGAAATCGCTTTGGACTCGGATCGCTGACGGGAACCCTTTTTTCGCGCCGACCAATTACGTCCAAGTCCCTTAGCCAAAAGAGCGTATGTTAACTGTCCACATGGAAAGAGGAAGGAAAAAGAAAAGGGGAAAGAAAAGAACCTTCTCTGTCCGGGAGAAACTCAAATGCAGCTTGGAAACTTGCTGCCGCAAAACGCTCCGCCGACATTGGAAAAAGAAAACATGGAGCCACGATACTTTAAAGAAAAGGTTAGTGATCCGATGCTCGATCCGAAAGAACAGGAGACGGGTTACAAGCCGAAAGAGCGGGTCGTCTGTAAGTTGTGGAGGGGGCGGAACTGGATTGGAAGACGAAAAAGCCCGAGGTCCTGTCGCCCAAAACCGTGAGTGGGCCCATAGAAAGGGTTTCGCCCGAACTCAAACTGTTTTGGTGTCTTGGTGATGAGCAGAGGAGGAATACTCGAAAGCGAAGATCAAGCTGATCGCCATCACCTGCCCGTACAAATCAAAAAGGGGAAGACCGCACTCTCGGTGAACGTCTGTAACCAAATTGCGGCTGGTCAAGTGCAAAATGGGGGCTGAAATCTGAAAGCTCTCGGGCGAATGAACATAAGGGAGGAAGAAGATCGCGCAAAACCGTAGAAACTAAAAGGGCAAGCGAATGCTCGTCGCCCCAGCACAGTATTGAGAACGGCCACATCTTGGGGGTGCTTGCGCGGTAGGACATACGCAAGCCCCTCCAGAGCCGAGTGAGTGACGCGCCCGCTCTTTTCTCGAAAGCTACTGCCATAAAAGAAGAGATCCTGGCCGCAAAAACGGACAATTCTATCGTGATCACAGGAGCCATGGAAAATAGCTACTCGCTTGACATTAGAAGACGATCAGCACGAAAAAAAGAAGGGGGGGATCGGGAGACAAAGTCGAAAGACGAGAGAAAGGATTGTCAAAACAGCCTAATAACAACTAATGGAAACCTAACGCGGACGCAAAGCCAGGGGTAAATTGAATGAAAAAGGGAACGCGAAGAAAGGGAGCGCTGGAACCCCTCAACCGCCAAGAGAAAACAAACGTAGGTGCAGGTATACAAGCAATAAAACTGCTTCTGTGCAGAAAGATGAATCGAAGCGCAAACGGCTTCCTATTGCCAGTACGGTATTTCATGAAGGCAGACGTATAACATTCAATGCGGAGCCGTGGCTGTCGGCGGAGAGGGGGAAGCACTTATTTGTAAAAAAAACCCTGGTCAGAACGCGAAACTTAGGGCCTGAGGAGTTCACAGGAGTTCGTAGTGTGAACTAGCTCACAACAAGGAGGAGGAAGAGAGATCACACTTCTTATCTGTTCACAATTGCATACCAAAAAAAAAAACGAGGTGACGCGACAGGGAACAAAGTGGCATCTACAATCAGAAAGAATAATGTAGGAACCTTGCGCTGACACGAGAGAGATGGGCATGAGCACAACGGGAAAAACTGGCCACAAAAAAAGTGTGGGGCGGGATTGATGACACAGATGGCTCCCATTAAAGTGATGGATTGGGGGCGGGGTGAAGATAATGAACAGTGCTTTGAACCCTGGGAGTCAGGGGTGTCGACGTTAATGGGGCGATTTCGGAGGGGAATCGCACAAAGGATGGGTGGGCGGAAATGAATTGCTCAAATTGACGTAACGGTTTATTCAAGGGCAAGGGAAGGGTTATGGCTGGAAAAAATTCGGAAAGGAAGGGGGATACGCGCTAAAAAGGGGCTGCGTGTAAAAAGCGTCAATGACAAAAAGGGTGCAGCTTGACAGACTGCTAGAAAACTGAGTGCGTGGGAAGGGACGGTCGGTCTGATCAAACGATAAGTTTGTTAACTAAAGAAGAGCGGAGCGCGCACAGGAGCGATGGGAGGGGACTAAAAGCGAGTTAGCGAAGCGCAAAGCAAAAATCAGGCGGACGAGTCCAATGTACAAATGGGTAGGGGCGACGAGGATAGGAGAAGGAAGGCAAAACGGCGCAATATCATTCCGTCCGATAGCAGTAGAAGATCGGAGGAAGGAAATTTCGGGGTGAACCACGTGTCTGGAAAAGACTGACCCGGAAAGGAGGGGACTTGACAGAGGTGAAGTAAGGACGGCTGGGCCAATTCTCTCAGCGCGTATGCGAGGCAAGAGCTTGGCGATGCGAACGAAACACGGGGGGGTTACACGCAGGGAAGTCCAACGAAAGCTGGGACAGGAAGTTCGCCTTGAGAATTAAAAGACCGAAGTCAAGGGCCCAAACAATCCGAAGGGGGGAACAGATACGGAATAGGACACGAGTGGAAACATTGCAAGGGGAGAGAAAAACGCACAATGACGTGTGCGACCAGCGAGGGGCTGAAAGACAAATAGACCGACGGACAACATGGGGAGGGGAATGATTGGGTACGTTACGGAGACGCAAGGGTGAAAGAGTTCGGGGACGGTCCTAAAGGGAAGGACGAAGTACAGAATTACTACGAAGCATACGCGCAAGGGACGCAAAAGAGAAGCCGGCAAAAAATGGGAGAGGAGCAAACGAGAAAGATTAAGGGCGAAGAATAGCAGGGGGGAGGGAACTCTCGCGAAAAAAGTGAGAAAAAAAAAAACGTATCTCTCTCACAAAGGAGAGGAAAAGATTACGAGACCCGAGAGGACAAACAGTAGGCTTACGACAAATGGTCAAAGGCAATCTGACCAATTTTCGCGAAGGAGGGAGGGCATTTAGAGAACAGTATCCTGTGAAAAACGCGATTAGTGGAAGGTTTGACCTCCGGAAGAGAACCGATAAAGTGACATAAGCTTAAGTCGCAATTCCCAGGGAAAACGCCATCACTCGAAAATGACTGGCAGTACGAGCCATTGACGCAATAGCGAAAAATAAAAGAAAATCGCAGCACTGACCATGTGACTGACGAGTGCGGAGGCTCCTCTCCAGCGCTTAATGAAAAGGAAGCAGGCCGTGAGGTATAGGGGTGGGGGCTAGACGGAGGGGAGAGAAAAGGAATAGGGCAAACTGCGGGAAATTGAATCCGGGAAGAAACTCCCCGCTGGTTAAATGGGTGCAACGCAAGAATCGCAAAGCAAAAATAAATTGATCCATCACCTTGGGGAACACGAAAAGTGAAAAAGAAAATACTTAGAGGTCAGTCCATTTCCTCTAATGAAAAAGGCGGGCAGGTCAATTTGAAAAAAGAAAAGCTGCAAGGTTTTTTGGTGGGCAAAAGCGAGCAAGCTAACGGAATGAAGATAGCAGGAGCGAAGAATTTAACCTGCGAAAATCTCGTCTCCAACATCAAGACTAGATCGGGCCCGCCCACCTTGTTGGCTGGGGAGAGGAGTCCCCAAGGAGCTTTCCGACCCAGCCCAATGAGCGAAAAGCCGCGACTGTCATCAATAAAATCTACTAATTAACCCGAAAGGGACCACTTAATAGAAAAAACGGGCACTATCAGGCTAAAAAAGATGGAAACCTCTGTCAATTAAGCTCAAAACGATCAGCCGACAAAGATGCGATCGCTAAAGCGCGCTAGAAAAAAGTGTCAAATAACCACGGGCCCTCACACAGAAGAACAGGACAACAGCCTCTACCTTAACCAATGAACTTTGGCTCAAAAAATCGCGAACCACACGCCGCAACCAAAGACAGGAAGTGAACCTGAGGTGCCATGGGATCTTCAAAAAGCAATTCTGAGGTAAATAGGAGTATCATAAAGAGAAGAAACCAAACGGCACAAAGAAGGACGGCTGGGCATTTCAGCAAAAGAGAGATGTCCGGAAGGCAGACGGGGATTTTAAATTGCAGAAATAGTTGAACCTTGTGAGAGGGCAAAACAGGCGCCGAGCATTCAGGGAGGCGATGCAATTGTGACTAGTCGACAGTTGGAAACGAAAACAACAACATTAGAAAAAAGAACGGGAATTACTGCAAAGGCACGCTAGACATCACTGAGGCGCGAGAGTGTGTACAGGGAGAAAGGGGGAATAATTTTGCGCTACTATCAAGAAGAAAAACCTAACACTTAGGCTGCGGCTGGACAAGAATATGACTGGATAAACAAATGCAGTGGAAAAAAGGAGCCTGGGGATACGGTTGAAACGTCCGAACGTGAAGGATTGAATTTGAAGGTTGTGGAAAAAGGGATAAAATCCGTGCTTCCGTACACTGAAGCGGGCGGAGAAAAAACAAGCAAGCGATCTTAGATTGGGCAAGTTACATTGGGGGAGCAATGATTTAAACGGCTTGCGGCGGGAGGGGGAAACGCGTGGGCCGAGGTGAAAAAAAAATCGAAACTGCCGACCAGGCGAGAGAGGTTTTTTTTTGTTTGGGCGGTTATCTTCCGAGCGAGAGGGGCAAAAAATGAGAAGCGCTACACGGGCTAGACGCGCAAAGGACAATATTACTGAATGCAGATGAGAGTTCGTTGGTATATACGCTGGAAAAAAGGCGCGCCCAAAACTAGCGGCAGGAAATACAGGTGGGGGGTTCGAAGCGCCAAAAGCCCGATGGTCGGAAAGTACCTGATAGGGGAAGGAGGTGAGCCAGGTTTCTTGTCACGCGCAATCATGAAGACATTAAGAACAGGAGGATGATGGCAGGTGGCCGCAAATGTGACACTGAAACCAGTGAACAGAAATCAGGATGGACGATAGGAAAAGTGATGGACCGCGGCCAAGCACGTGCGAGGCTTCGCGTGCAGATTCTCACGCGAGGGCGATGCCAAAGCGGGAGGCGAAAGCGAATTAAAAACGGTGACCAATGGAACAAGAAGGACTGGAGGTTCGATAATCCCGTTATTACAACACACAAGAAAAATGTCGTCGGGACTTACTACCGGAGGACCGAGCGAAGAAGACGTAGGGCTAGATTTCTAAGGCCCGTGGAACAGTAAAAGGGGGGTCTGGCTAGTTGCGTCATGAGAACCGTAAAGGGAAGGCCGGCAAGGCATGTTACAGGGGAAGAGAGGGGGGAAGCGGAAGAGACGGCAACTGTATGTCACAGATGGACGGTAAGGAGCCACTGTCAGTCGAAGGACAAGCTGGAGGGCTGCGTCACGCCGCTACCACTGGGGACCATCCGGCGCCACAATGGCGAGGACCGCTCAGAAAAGGGGGCGAAGTTCATTTTTGTAGCGAGAATAGCTTGGTTGATTAGCGCACTCCAGGCTTTCGGAATCCATCACCGATGGAGGATCTCGAAAAAGACAACGGAGAGAGAGAGATAGGATACTAATGGTGTCAAGACGAAGCAGGAACATGAATAGTAGAACAACTGAGGTGTTTCTCGTTCATCGCAGCGGGCAAGCGCCCTTTTGTCCGACGCTGGCATATTGGTAAGGATAAGTGGAAAGGGAGTACGCAGATTCCATATTCCGACGTTACTGGACGAAAGGGCGGGCAGGACCGTCAAATCTCTACAGCTCCTTAAACGCTTTAACGAGAACAATTACCATCACTTAGGAATACAGGAATTGGACGGGGAACACTGGGCAACGAAAAAATGAGCCAAAGGAAAGGAGAAAAGGAAGGAAAACTGGCCGTCGTTGCTACACAATCCTCTCGACGGTGTTTGGCTCCGACTATCCGAGACGGACTTCAGAGATGAGGTGGGAATAGGATTTATCGACAGAAGAATCCGAGGCTGCCTTGTCAGCGAAAGTTATTGTAAGGGTGAATCAAAGCGCGGGGCTCCCCGAACTCTACGCCTTATCTGGTGAGAGCTAACTATTTCCTGAGGAAGAAATAAGACGAGGGGCGACTCCATCACCCCTCAAACTCCAGAAGTGCTCCAGACTGAACTTGGGATTGCCCCTGTGTATCTGGTTAAGTTGGACAAAAAGAACCGCGCAATGGTCTCGCGGAATGCGCTCCGGCATGGGAGCTAGAAACTTTTGGCCCTTGCCCGGAAGCAAACCTCGTCGAAAAGCAGCAGAAAAACCAATCCGGCCTTTTTAATTGAGCCAAAGTAACCAATGCCATCCGGCACAAATGAGGGGTGGGCCGAACCTTAACGCTCGGAAAACGACGGAACCTCCCTCCTCAGAGCACAAGCCAGGTGAAGTCACCTCTGTGAAAGAGGACTAAAGAGAGAATCTGCACTCAATCATAAAAAGCGGAAAGATCCACGACACAAAGTCGATCAGGGAGGGCCCAATTGGGACACAGAAAGATTAAAAACAAGACGGTCAAAGCTGCCTACACCGCGCAGCCACCCCACGCAATTCCGTAAAAAGGAAACCCAAACCGGATCAGGGGCTCGGTGTCGGCAACCAACTCAGTAGGAACACGTAGGTGCCCCTGTGTCTTCACAGAAGCCAGAGAAAGCGCCATCTGAACGAAGAACCAACCCTGAGGGGCCAGTAGCGTAAGTGATTCATGTAGCCCTCTGTTAAAAAAATAAACGTGGACTTCGGTTCTTCGGATCGGAGGCATGTCTGGGGCGCTGAAAAACACCGGCGCCATAATAGGGGCCAGGGGGTGACTTGCAGTAAGAGAAAAGGTTGTGATCTGCAACAAACAGGGATGAGGGAAGCGTCCAAGGTCGAGGCACAGTGAATAGGACGAAGAGGCAGCGCGGGTAGCGAACCAGGGAATACGTTTGAGGTCTAGAAGCCCACAAAGTACCCTGGCAGAAAAGAAAGAGCTGAATGAACGCGGGGAACTAGAAGACCAATGGGGCGATATGAAAAACATCCGACGGGGGACACCGGGAAAGGCCAATTGTGAAATCACAAGGAAGCCCGAAGACTTTTCTGGGTGGGGGTTCTGGGGAACCACGAGCAAAATCTGAACCAAAGGGTGTCGAAATAATGGGTGGCGAAAAGTCCTAGGCGCACAGTAGGGGGGGAGGAGGCAATCATCGAGAACGCTAAAGAGAAGTGTGAAAGAAAGGTGCCGATCTTCACGCGAATACAAAGAGTTGGGACAGATTCAAACTACAGTAAATGATGCTAAATCGTGGCGAAGATGAGAGGTGGTCATCAAAAGAGCGTAGATTTTATGTTATTGTAGATTCGGGAGAAAGGGATTGCGCGCCAACTCATTCTCGGAGCGAGGGAGGGGAGGAAAGGCATCAAAACGTCAAGCCAAAAAAAAAATTGGGGGAGGGTCAAACTGATGACGCGAGAAGGCTATCATTCAAGCCACAAATAAAAAACGGAGACGCTTCAGTCAAAACTCCGCAAAAAGCCCCTAATGCAATTTGAAGAGTGAGGGTGCCGCAATTTGGAAAAACTGAGCCTGAAATCCCAAAGTGACCCGAGAAAGAAAAAAATCACTAGGGATAAGGGAGTGTAAGGCCAGTGTGGAACCTTGGCAGCAAACACACGTCGGTAGTCTGCGCGTAGAAGTCTGCCCTGGCCCCAATAAAACAGTACGGGTAGAAGGAGAAAACAGCTCGTGAATTCAACAGTGTTGGGGGAAAAAGGGACAGGGTGTTTTTTTTTTTGGGGGTTTTTTTTGGGTGGGGGTTTTGATGTGGGTTTTTTGCGTTCCCGCGTCAAAACGCCATCACAAGAGAAAAAGTAGAAGACTGCGAGGGAGAAGCGCCTGATTAGGGCTCGCGTCTCACTACAGACGGCAGAAAACTTGTTATGAGGCGAGGCGCTAGGGAGGGAAAAATAAGCCGGCATTGTTGCCGGCAGAGTTTTCCTAAGCTGATGAATTGATGAAAACGCGGAAGCGCGACTAAACTGGATGAAACGGGGGAGTAGGCTTCCACTGGGAGGTCGCACGGATTACGATCACGGACAGGGGGGGCGAAGTCGGACTAAAGGGGTCAAGTATCTGTGTGTGTGAACATCTTAAGGTGTCTTAGTCCTCGGATCAGTTCTTCTCTCTCGGTTCTATAGATGTTGCATCTTAGGTCGCTTTTTTGGTGGGGGTTGAGGAGATAGCCTGAAGAGGGAGGTTAGAAAGCGAGGTCGAGAACATTCAGTGTCTGGTGCGAAGAATAATGTTGGGGGGCGGCTGCGCATCTCATGATCTTGGATAGATCATCAGAGTTACTCAGACTCACAACAAATGAGGAAAAAAGGGGAGAAGGAATTAGTTTATTGATTGAAGCGAAAGACAGAAAACAAGAATGGAACAACTTACTTTTGTCTCGCAAGATGAGAGCCTCCGCCCATTGCGCTCATCTTGCGGGGGAACGTCCCAAAGGACAGGTAGAAGAGGAATACAAAACGTATTAGGGTGTCCGGACTGGACCCCTTGCTAGGAACCGGTCTTGACAGAAAAGTGGAGCGCGAGTCCACATAAAATCATCATCTTCGGAAATGGCAGTGCCCATCCGCTTGCCTTGTGACCCAATAGCGGAAACAGGAAACGAATGGGAGAAAAAGGATTGTTGACTGTCGAGTGCACGATCCTAGCCAGCTGAAAGCAGGGAACAACAAAAAAATCTGGGAATGTACTGTATTGGGAGGGGGTGCGGAATAGGGATACGGGCCGGACCGAAACGTGTGACGTTCGGTCAGGCACTCGTTAAGAAAAACCAGGCGGTGAGCACAACAATTACAAAGAGGTTTATGTGCACCTTGGGTCGCAAGCCGGGAAAGAAATCATAAGAAGACACACGACTGGAGGGATGACACCTGGGCCATTCACCGACCGAGCCCGAAAGGAGCATCTTTGGGGTTTGTGGGTTGGTCAAACCGGGGGGTCGGGCCGAGTCATCTGTCAGTGGGGGATTTGCCAAAACAGACACGATTCAAAGGGGAAAAAAAGGGGGCTTAACGACTTGATGAGAATAGAATAACGGTGCCCTTGGAAGCTAAAAGACCCACACAAGACATGGAGATAGAAAAACCAATAACCGGGCGTGTTTCTGCGCCGAGAGACAAGCCACTGTCAGAAAAAAGACGAGAGCGAGCTGCCCGCCGTGTCTGAATCAAAAAAGGCGCACAACGCTCTAGAGGGGAAGCCTCAGAGCCGAAATTCCAGAATGGGCACGGCAATCGTCTAAAGGAAGACACTCGCTTGGCTGGGACGTGGGGGGAACCGGAACGAAGAACACGACAAAACTGCAGATCACTCCATGTATATCAGATAAATAGGGGAAGGAATTCGAAACCCGGGCAACTATCACCGGAAGTCCGCGCAAAAGTCTTCCTTCGCACCGAGACTTTGTCAAAACTCCGAAGTATTGCTCGTGCTGCGAGGACCCGTCCCCAAATAACAGGAGGAAGAAAGTAAGGTGAAAGTTGTAATAATTGGAATCCGGTAACCTGAAGGGGCTCCATCTAAGAAAGAAGCCTCACACACTTAATGGAATAGGGATTAGGATGTCATTGAGCAACAT
>Ga0179593_1417097_pt1 | contig 14551 bp, 12 predicted proteins | sample CZODoug2_1_08_16_FD_185931 | JGI IMG/M metagenome (GOLD analysis project Ga0179593, IMG submission 185931) | Vadose zone soil fungal communities from Angelo Coast Range Reserve, California, USA - CZODoug2_1_08_16fungal (PacBio error correction) | ecosystem: Environmental > Terrestrial > Soil >...
AAAAAAGGTTGTACAGAGGTACACTGGAGATGAACCGTGAAAATGTTCACATTGAAAAAAGGCGGGGTTCCCAGAATACTGTCCAACGGGGACTCTTCTTATATCACTGGGAAATATAGATGCATAATCAAAAATAGAATAAACGTGTAAGGAGCAGTCTAAATTGACAGGGAGTTGGAAAAACAAAAGGAATAACAACAAACCTAAAAAAGTGGGAATAATCATTCCCGCAGAGGAGTCATAATAATCTTCTAAAGGAGACGAAAAAAAAAGAGTCCGTAAATAGGTGTATGAGAGTTTACAGGATAGCTATGACAGAGCGGAAAACTACTCTTCCCAAAAAAAGAGCGATGCTCTAGAAAGAAGAGCTGTCGCATTTTCTTCCGCAAACATAATAAGGAAGAGGGGGCGTAGTGAGTCATTTTGAGCGAACAAAAAGTAGAGGAATAAAAGAGAAAACCTACTAAGAGGGGACTCAGGGAGGGTTGGCTAAAGAAAAAGGGGGGAAAACTTTGCGAGTATAAAGAGGAAAGATGGCTCCCAGAATGGTGGGGGGCATAGGAGAAATAACGATAAAGCCATAAAAAAAGAGAGATGAAAAGGACTCAAGAGATAGAAAGGAAGAGACAGTAAATGTTGATTCGCAGTCTGAGAATAGAGGTTACTAGGCAGTTCGGAAACAATAAAGTCGTCGACGAACGCGAAGAAGAAGATTCAAAAAGGAGATAGGAAGAAGGAATCGGTCGGGGGGGTGGATGGAAAGTAGCAACAGCGGTAGTTATAATGAATACACAGCTAAATAAGACGAGAAAAAATCATCCAGAAGATCAGAAAAATAAGAAAAGGATAATTGATAAAAAATAGAGGAGGCACCGTAAAGAGAAACTGTGGGAAAGTTATAGAGAACTTAAGGATAAGAAGATGGGGAATAGATAGGTACTAGAGGGAAAAGAAGAGGAGTTAAAAAAGAGGGCAAGGAATCGGCTGGAATATAGGGGTGTGAAGAGTGGCAAAATGAGAAAATATAATGGAAGGAAAGGTATGGAGAGAGGGGAATCTCTTGCTGCGGAGACAAGGTACAACTTTCCAATAGGAATAAACCCGGTGTTTCAGGGCTGGAGAGGGTCACAATCCTGCAAAAATAGCGGAGATCTCATCAACAATAGAGGAGGAAAAAAAGAAGAATAGTGGAAAGAGATAGAAAATACTCTCAGAAGAGAAGAGAAACATCTCTAGGGAATGAAAAGGAAGACAAAACGGGGGTGAGAGGAATAGGGAAACACGACACCATGAGGTTAGGAAAAAAGGAAAAGCGTTAGTCGATTTCATATATCCGAAAAGTAAAAGGAGGGTCATTAGGGATAAAGGGGAGGAAGGGAAACGAATCCTAAGCAGTGATCTCTGAAAAGAGGATACCAGATCAAAGAAAGAGGAGAAAAGGGACGGGTTGGGAAGGAATGAGTGGGAATTATGGAGAGATTAGAGTGAAAGACGATACCGGGGGAAATTAATTAGGTGGTGGTACAAATTTGGGAGTAAACACCCAAAATGATAAAAGATAGGACTCCTGGAGAAGGAACCTTGTGAAAGGGGCCGGTGGAATAATTTGAGGGTTTATGTGCCATTAATTTCATTGGGGGAGTTCTCGTTCATTAAGAATGGAGAAAAGGAGGGAAGGTCATCATTGTTGAAAGATAAACATCTCTGGGAGAAGGGGAAACAGAAACCTGGTTGTAAACTAGGAGGGGAGTCAATTTCAATCGTTGTAGGAGGTTATTCAGAAAGTGGATTACTAATGGAAAAGGGGGAAAGACAGTTACAAGAGGTACCGTCAAAGGGGAAAACTGGCGGATACGAAGAAAGATGGGGACCATTGAAAGTTAATCTCTGAGAGGGGTGGCTGGCAACGAACATTTCGTCAAGCAAGTGCGCTAACAGCTTCCAAAGAAAAATATAATTAAATTTCTAGGGTGGAATGTGGACAACCTACAGAGGGGAAAGCCCTAAAGAAGATAAGACACCAGGAAGATGCATAAAGGCCCAATGGGTGTGGGAAAAAAGGGAACGGGCAAAAAGGGAGAAGTGTAGCTGGGGTGGCGGGGGCCAAATACTAAAACCATCCCAACTGCATCAAAAAGAGGGGAAGAAAAGAGAACTCTATCAAAAAAGTATTAATGAAAATGAGATGCGGTGATACGATGTAGAAAGATAGGCAGTGGAGTTGGTTCAGGTTGAGCTTTGCCACCGCAAAAAGAGAAAAAAATGCCTTCTGAAAAAGAAAATAGGACTGGATACAAGATAAGGTTAGGTGGGAGAGAGATGGTAGGCCTACGCGATGAATATTGGGTGGCGATGACGGTGGACACAACCATAGGTTTCAAGATGAAGATAATGGAATGGAATACATCAGGGGGAAAGAAACGGAAAAAGAGACGATGAGAAATTTTACTCTAGGTAAAAGGGACTAGGCAGAAAAAGTGGGAGCCCCGTTACGGCGGGATAATTTAACGTTGGGGGAAAAGTGAGGAGAAGTTTGTGACCAGAGTAGACTCAAAATAAACGAAGTGACAACGCTTCCGAACCTAGGCCTACTGAATAGAGTCAACGGGCTCATGGTTTTACAATAGTAAGGAGGAATCGTCGGGTTGTCTGTGACGCAAGATGAAAAAAGTCCTAAGAAATCAAGAGAAAAAGTCGACACAAAACAAGCACAAAAAGGGGGGAAGGGGTTGGATAAAAAAAAAAAAAGGGGCGGCTCAAAGGGTCCTTAGTGGTATAAGAGTGTTGTGGAAAAAAAGGGATTAAGATTGGCAAGAGTTGTAAAAAAAAATAATCAAAAGGGTTACGAAAAGGGTCTAATAGGGAAAAAGCAAGGAGAAGCAGCCAGGAAGAGACGCATGCTTGATAAATCAGTTTTAGAGATAAGTAGACTAGCCTGAAAATTGCCTGAAGAAATAATGAGAATTTTAGGAGGAATGAAAGTTCTATACAAATTGACCTCTGACGAGAAGGATGAATGGAAATTGTAGGAAGAATCATACCAAACGACACGAGTTGAGGACTTCCAGAGAGAATGTAGACGTGGCATTCGTAGGATATCCAACGCTGATGGTACATACGTATTTAAATACTTTTGATAAATCGGTTCGAAATGGCTAGTGGAACCGAGAAGGGGCCTATATTTAATTAAGACTAAGGTGTGTAGAAGAAGATCTAGAGGAACCACGACGATAGAGCGCAAAGGAGAGGCAAGGGAGTGCGGCTTGTGGTCAAGCTGAACAGTCCCCGATACAGGGATGACTCATATCGGAAAACGGGGAAAAAGAAGAGGGGCCTCAAGAAGAGGAAGTCCAGCAAAAGGAGCTTGTACCGGAGGGCAGAAAGAAAAAACGATGAAAGGTTAGAGGGGAAACAGGGGGGGAGAGAACGATCTTCTGTGTGTGAACGGGCCGTAAGCTTGATCTGGGAGGTAAGTGATTAAGGGAGCTTAGCCGTCATTATACGAGAATAGAGTCAAGGAGAGTCTTCATTAAGCTCCAGACGGAGAAGGGTTTGAGCTTCAGTCCTAGGGGCGGAGGAGGGACCTGTTGTTCTCAAAAAAGGGTAGTGCTGATAAAGTAATCAATGCGATAAATCCAATGTCCTTTATGCGAAGGGGGGGGGGGGGACGGGGATCACAGAGAGGGAGAAACTGGGAAGATGCATTAAGAGGACTACCAAACAAACAAAAAACAAAAAAAGAAAAAGGTATGTCTCAGGACAAAAAAAAAAAGACAACCCCAACGCGAGAAACATTCTGCGGGGGGGGAACAAGTAAAGATGGTGGGGACTGTTAGCAACTATCGAAAGTAAACAGGTGGAGTAGGAAGCAAAACCAAACGAAGAAAGAAGTAAGTGTTTGAGACTCAGTTAAGAGATGGCTCAGATAAGAAAAGCGAGAAGGGATAGAGGGGAGGGAAGACCACTGGGATACAGTAGACTGTTCTAGCTGGGAAAAGGGGCGAGGGGGGGTGATTGGCAGACTGAGAGTACTAGATAGGACAAACTGAGAGCAGGATGAAGTAAAAAAATCAAAATAAGTAGATTAAGGCTTGGTAACGAATGACTTACGTATTGATACTAAGGGAAAAAGGATTTAAGTGCAACATGCGGGGTGTACGATTCCATGGTTACATTTTGTTTAAAGAAGGGAACATGTAGAGTGCGTTATGTGAAGTGTGGTATCATCTGAAGGACAGGAAAGGGACATGTAAGAGAGCTGAGAAGACGGAAGTCTTCAGAAACGAAGAAAACACGAGGGAAGAAAGGGGTTAAATAGGAAATCACATAAGAGGCGCCTAAATATACCACTCAAAAAAAAAAAGGCGTGGAGAAAAGAGTGATTTTTTCGCGGGAGGGGAATTATAAGTTGCGGGAGGATTACCTTTGTTTAAAAGAAGAAACAGGGACGGGAACTATATCCCGAAACTAAAGGGGGACAGAACTCTAAAGCAAAATAGAAAATAAGACGTGATGAGCACGAGACCATGGACAGGATTCACCAAATAACAGGGAATCTAACGGGGAAAGGAAAATAAGCATTATACTGGAGTAGAAAAGAATATCGAGGAGAAAACCACTCTATGATGGGAGAGTTTAAAGACGGGAGAGACGAAAGAGAGGAAAAGAGATCGACGTAAGAACAACAGCGCGATGATAGTCGAGTGCGCACAAGAGAGCGGATTTCTGCAGCAGCTATACGTCTATTTGCGAGGTACATGGGAATCATTCTCGGTCAGGAATAAAAACAGGGAAGAAAAACTATAACCTCCCGCTGGATCGTTGTCTTTTACTGCAAAACAAAGGGTTGATACTGGTGTAGTGGCAACAACAGCTAAGGGCGACAAGAAAGCACAGGGGTAGACAAAGAATCTGCACCTTCAAAGATTCCTCAAGAGCTGAAACTACCTACTTCAATTAGGAGAAAGAAGGAAACGGGCTTCGAATTGAGTCCTGATAATTCGCAAATGGCAAGACAAGTGGGGAAAGCCGTTCGGGTAACGCTGAAGACTAACTCTAGAGCAAAGAAGGTAAACTACTTTACGGTTGAGGACGCAGTGAGATAAGAAAAAGTCTTTGAAGATCCCTGAAAGGGCCACATTAGGAAAACTCTCAGGGACGCCGACAATGGCAGACTATCGTCGGGACGATCCTTTTCAATAGGGGGAAACTATGGGCAGAAATAAGTTGGAGATCGGGGCAACCGGGGCGGCACCGAAAAATGAGGGAAGCAAAGCTCTGCATTAAGTACAGACTCGAAAGTCAGATTTTACCTGCGGAGCAGAAGAGCAGGGGGGGAAAGATCGGGGGGAGTGCAAATGCGACTCAACATTTTCCGGCACGGCTCCGACGGCGTCTTTTGTTTCTAATGGCAGTCGAAAAACGGTTAGGATACACACTGTGCAGTTGTGGACATGGGAGGAGAGTCACCGCCGACCAGAAACACGGGATCTCGCGCTCAGTCAAAAATGTCGAGCGAACCGAGGCCTCACTAGTTATTCATCCAACACGCGCACGGAAGATCTCTCAGCGGGAAGGGAGGGACAAAACGGGAAGGAGGGTGAGGAGGGATGCCTACAGGGAAGTGAGACAGGCCGGCACGAAATTAGGGAAGGTCGTTTCTCGCCGATGGTCATCACAAGACGAGAAAAGGGAAAAAAAGGGGAAGAAAGCATCTATAAGGAGCGCGAACCTGTTAGATCTCCAAATGCTCCATCAAGACGGCCGGCCGGCTGAGGAAAGGATTGGGGGAGGGGGGGGAGAGATTAGAGTCATCAGAAGCCAACTGGGGGATTTATTTGGGGCAAAGGAAGGGAGGGGGGAGGTCAAGCCCGGGGACAAAAAGCACTGCTAGAAAGGGATGGCATAACACCCAAGGGTGGGGGGGAAGCACTTTAAAGGAAAATCGGGGGCGTGGGGATGTGCCTGTGCATGGGGGGGGGATGACGGGCGGGGGACTTTGAGGGCACGGCAAATCAGTGACACCGGCTAGCCGCTGAAGTCTTAGGTGCTTGCGAAGGGCACGATCGCTCTGGAGACTTCATCTTTCAAGGCGTGGCTCTGTGAGTCCGACGCTGTATGCAAGGGGGCTAATGCATGGGGGGGAACACGCCTAGAAGAAGGAAACAAGGGGATACAAAGGGGCTTTGCTACAAGGGGGGGTAAAGTTTTTTCGACCTCAGATGAAAAACAGTGAAATTAGAGACTCTGGATAGTGATTCGGGTAGGAAGTGTGGGGCAATGGAGGGAAAAGCAAGTGCTCTAATGTATCAGAAATCTATTACCTAGAGGGACACACGAAGAGAACAAAGGAGGACTATCAGAAAAGCTAGGGGCTCCTACACCTACGAGCAACTCATCAAGGATGATCTAAGCGGAGGCGGGGGAGTTTTGGGGACAAAGCTCAACTACTAACCACAGCATGGGCGGGAAAATTTTAAAGAGTCGCTAGAAAAAAACACAACGGAGGAGATAAGATTGCGCTTTCAGCAGAGGTAGCGGGCGAGACTGGGCTTGTATGTAGTTGAATGTGGCTGGTGACCACCCGCTGACTGCGCAGATGGAATAAAGAAGATCCTTAAAATCTGCATCATTTGTGAAGGGGGGGGACCCTCGAGGGAGGAGGGAGAAAGAATTGTAGCTTAGGAGGGACACATCCCACTAGAAGTTACTTAATTATCGCACGTGTATCAGGCCTCCAACTGACGGTTGCCCAACTATACTCTACATGATCGCCTCTTACAACGGTAAAAAGTGAAACTAACCGCCAGTGTTTTCTCCCTGGGAGTCTAAACGAGTTAAATTGATTGGTCAACAGGTGCACGGCGCCCTGGAATCGCGTCGGACGCACTCGGCTACCGATGGGCGTCACAGAGACCAGAGAGTTGGTGGAAGAGGGAAAAAGCGTGTTCCAATCGTCAACAGGAAAATGATTGAGACGGACCTCCGCAAAAGGGGGAAGAAAGACGAAACTGGAAAATGCAAAGAACAACGCCACGAGGTATTCAACGGCGGCTCACGGGAGAGAAAGGGGCCTATCTGTCTATTCACGGGAAAAAAAAACAAAGGTGGAGAGTGAATCGGGGGTAAAATACTCCGGGGACTTCTGTCACGATAGAGAGGATAAAGCGCAAAGCCTTCTCAACAAACCGGCCGGATCGGAGATGGGGAAGAGTCCTAGATAGAAGGGGAAGGAAAGCTTATGTTTACGGCCTAAGATACTATGTATCGGGGAAGGATTAACATCGGCGAGACTTTACACCTAGGGCCAGGCCGAGTCTTAAGTGGAATAAGCATGAGACCCCAAACGGAGGGTGAAATGGCCTTCACTGCCCAGGAAATCAAACGAAGATAGGCGGTCTGGGGGAGACTCTCCCGCTTAGCGAGTGAAAGAGCTCGTTGAGGAGAGGAGGAGTCCGAACTGGGTAACGCGGAAGGCCCTGACAAAGGGGGAGGGGCAGACTTTGCTAACCGGGTTACGCAGCGAGGATCGCTCTCAGGACCGTTGCCGGAAAGATATTGAAAGTGATTCTGAAAAATAGATTTGGACCACTCGCTTCCTCAGACGGAGGGAGAGAACTCGGGGTAGGGAGAAGCGATGCAACCACTCGGAGGAAATAGAACGAAACGGATCTGTCAAAGGAGGATGGGGGAACTGTTTGGACCGACTATAGGATGGGCCTGGAGCTTAGGGAATAAGGATTTTCGTTTTCCGAGTGGGGAGGATCTCGGTATCGTACAGGAGAAGGAAGATCACGCGGAGGTACTGGGACGAACGGTCCAACCCTAATAAGGAACTGGTTGAAAAAAAGACGCTAGCGTCAGATTAATAAGTGTGGATCGACACAGAAAATAGAGAGTACGAGGAGCCAGACAACAGGGAAGCTGCGCTAGTCCAACTCAGCGCTTGCGAAGGCATGACAGGGGGGGAAGGAGGCTTGTGGTCCTCGTAGCTCCACACAGTCAGGGGGTCGGGATTTAAGAAGCTGTTGCTGGGAGCAAGAAACACCATTATTCCGGGGAGACATAGAAAAAACGCACAGACCAGCTGCGGAGAGGGTTGCGTCCTAGGTGAGTCCGAGCAAGCGGCTCGAAGGAGAAATACACCCTCAGTCCTATTCAGATACTGCGGCAAGCCACTGCAAAGCGCCTGCTAGCGCAGAATAGGAATCCGCGCTGATGGAAACGTAGAACGGAGGGAAGTGGGCAGGGAAAGCGAGCCGAGAGCAATCAAATCGTCAAGCCGCGGGTGTCAAGCCAAAAAGACTGAAGAAATTCGGGCTCTGGAGAAGACAGGCCGCGGGTATTCCCTTTTGAAAATCTGCCTGGCGACCTACACAAAAAAAAACAAAAAAAAAAAAAGAAAATTTTGTGGCGCGCCCAGTGGCCAGGGAGTGTCACTGATTCCGCGCGGTACAGGTCGCAGGAGAAGGGGAAAATCCCCTATGCTACGCTTGCCGAATGAGCGGGATGAAAACGAGGAACAGAGATAGAACAACAAAGGGGATTTAAAGAGAATGTTCGGGTCGGGACTCGTCGGAATGATCACGTGGAGGGAGGACAGAGCTTAAACCCTGGGGCGTGGAAGCCGAAGAAGCTGCCTGGATGTCCGCGGGTATATCAGAAATTTGAATCCAGTCTGGCTAGCACAAATATAAAAAACGTTAAGGGGGGACCAGGCGTCCAGCATGGGATGGGGCACACACAAAGATACAGGTAGCCGAACCGAAGTTAAGCCAGCATTACTGCGTAATCAAAATCATCGTCCAGGCATAGGACGAACACAGTCTTAATGGGAGAGCGTGTATCAGTGGCTCCGACGCTATCGTCAGGAACCAAACGCGATGCTGAATCGATGCGCGCAAGCAGGATAACTGGATTGGTCTAAACTAAAAGAGGATCGATTGAGAGTCCTTTTCCTCAGCGAGCAAACTGAGGACTAAGGAAAGTCAAAGCAGGATGGGAGAGGAGGGGGGGGGGGAAGAGGACACGCACAAGTGTAATCAAGTAGTTGCTAACGAACCAGCTACGGGTCACCTCACTGGGGGGGAAGCGAGGACGAACAGCCAAGAAACATGCAGATGAAAAGATCGTCTCTTTAACGGCATCTTACTTTTGAGAGGGCATTGCTCTTAAGGTAGAGGAACATGGCCACGGTCAACACTTCGTCTCACAATCCTACGGAAAGCTAACAAAGGAAAATGAATCTAGACTAGGGTGCTCGTCAGGCGCAGAGAATGACTTTGACTCTTACTTAAGGCTCAGAGAAAAGAGGAAAAAGGCGCTCGATGACGCCGCACTGGCGAGATGAAGGCGGCGGAAACACCGTCCCAGAAACCTTGATTCAATCCTGGTGATCGCTACAATAAGCTGCCAAAGGCCTGGTTGTACTCCAATGCGAGGACAAAGAAAAGGGTTACAGGGAGAGTTGAACTCGAGAGGAAAAAAAGCGGGTATGGAGACTTAAGGTCAGCAATAAAAGGCACACTCACTGCCGGGTTCTGCGCGAAATTATGACTAGCGTGCCGGGAGGGGGAAACACTGTAGAAAGACAGAATCAAATGGTCCTTGGTCAGCGGCGGTCGCAGGGAGGAAAAACGAAGGGAAGGCTCTAAACAGGAGTGCGAACTAGGAGTGGGAGAGAAATCAACATCGCCACCTCCCTCACAAGGCATGAAATACAAAAACGAAGGGCTGTTCTTCTTCCGCCGAAAGCGCAAAAAATGAGTGAAGGGGACCGCGATGGTTCATCCCTCCTCCAGAAAGTATAAAGAGTAAAACGCATAAGCTCACGCTCTACCGATATCAGAATCTCAATCAGAGCAGGAAGGATGGTGTGGGAGATGAAAGCGGTCCTAGACGTGCACCAGCCGGTTGAGTGAGAAGGGGGGACAACAATGAAGTGCTTCAACTTTCAAGAGCACTGCTAAGAGCGCTCCTGGGGGGAGAAGTCTTGGAGACTCCGTTTATCAGGGGGAGGGTTGGGAAGGACCATTGAGGGTTGCGTAAAGTAATGAGTGATAAGCTTGAACGGTGCTCATTGGAAACCGCTCTCCTTACGATGCAAAAGTTAATCAGAGGCACCTGCACCTCAGGGACTAAAGAGGGGAGGAAATTTCAATAGGGGTCGCTGTGATGCCTAGCTGGGACCGAAGGGGGGGAAACTTAAAACTAAAGTAGAGACGACCGTAACACTACGGACGGGGGGGGAGAGGGTCAGGGGGAAGGGGGCGGTCGAAAAACAGAACTAAACTCGGGCTTATCTTGGGAACTGTCAGGACGGCAGTTGGTAACCCAGTGCAAGTTTCAATCATCTTAGAAACGAGGGGAGTGGGAATAGCAGAAAGCAAGGAGAGGAAGCAGAAAGGTCACAAGCTCGGGAGTCCCACCGACAAGGATGCAAAAAGATGATGTCTTCAGAAGCCATTTCGTTGGCTTGGAAAAGGGCTAAAGAAACGAACCCGAAAGCAGGGCAACATCGTGAGTCGGAGAGTCAGTCAACAACAACTAGTGAAAAGAGAAGAAAAAAAAACGCTTGTAAAAAGCACCTCGGGGCAGGGAATTTGGCATTTGTATCTTTGCCCGCTCAGATCTCAACTGTGACTTAGAGATCATCAGAACTTGGAGGAAGAAGTGGTTTATAGGGGATTGTGACCTCATCTGCCATAGAGGGTGAGCAAAACGGTGGCCACATACTGGCAGGGAAGTGGGAGAGTGAAAGTTAAAAAAGGTAAAGAAAGAGGCTTCGAAGGATCGGGGAGGGGTAAATCACTCACAACAGAGGTCGCCTTCCGGTCCAACTCGGCTCAAAAAAAACACGGGACTTCCGCAAAAAAGTGGGTTTCTCCCTGTTTTACGGCGTTAAAAGCGGGGAAAAACTGGAGGGTCAAAAGAGAAGTTGGAGATCGGACCGCACAACGACTTGGGAAACGAACTGAACCGCGAAAATCTAAGTGAAGGTGCCTCCACGGGTAAAGATCAACAAAGCTGTCCACTGATGGGACACTTTCAAGGAAGATCCGTATACACGCCACGGCAGGGGAGACCGAAACTCAGACAAAGGAACGAGTCCTTCAACGGCGGCAACCAACCAAGGGGCAAAAAGTCTCTAGGAGGGGAAAAGCAACTGTGAAGCATTGGGAAGAGGGGTTTCACACAATAAGCAAAAAGGGAAGCACTCTAAGGCAAAAAGATCATCGCCGAAATCGCCATCAGGGCTTGGAAGGGGGGAAATACGTAGAGAAAGAATAGACTTGACCCAATGTTACGGGGGGGAAAGTATGTGGAAGACGGAAGAGGAGACGAGAAGCAGAATCCGGGCAGCCAACCCTAAAACGTTGATGCCTTCACCGAGAGAATTTCTATAGACAAGAACTATGTCAACAACATAAAAACTTATTGATCGAGGGCTCGTGGGAGAGCGCAATCTAGTGGGGGGGGGACGGCACGGAAGGATGGGAACAGGAAAAAATGAAAAACGAAGAGGTAGGGAAGAAAAGGGGGGAACAGTTATCGCCAGCCGAGTCAACAAAACTAGAATCAACAGAATGCCAAATGCAGGCTGGGGGGAAAAGGGGCCCACCAAACCGGGGGGGGGTGGGGGCTTTGAAACCCCAGTAAAGGACTCAAGGCTAAAGACAACTTACCGCGGACGGGAAAAGGGCGACAGCTAGTCAACCCGTCATACTCGATGTCAATAGGACGGATGGTCCAAAGGGCCTTTGTAGCGCCACGATCTTCGCCATGGGGGTTACAGAATCAGGAAGGATTGGGTCCAACGATTATGACAAATGAAAAGAGACTTACCACCACTTCACTGCGAAACCGGAGGACAGTCCGGGGCGACCGATACTGCGCTTGTGAGCTGCAATCTCTTGAGTTACAGGAATAAAAAGTTAGTGGAACAGCAGAGAAACGAGCGCCTCATGAAAAGCAGGTAAACTGCGCAACAACGTAGTCGCCTCAGCTCTGAATATCTATTAGGCTGCTTGGTCAATCGTAGGCTCCACAAGTAATTGTGAGCCCAGGAACTGGGGGGGGGCTTTAGCGCGCCGTAGGCAACACGGGGGGAGATGGTATGGACAAAAAAGCCCAAGGAGTGTGTGTGATCAAACTCAATTGGGGAACGAGAATTGAAAGAAAAGGATAAATGACGCAAGAGATCCGGAATAGCTACCGGGGGGGAGAAGAGCCGGACGTCGTCGATCGCAAACTGGGGGGTCTGTGGCCATCTCGAGGAGGAGGTCGAGAGTCCGAGCGCACGAAGCGCATGCGTGAACCGCGGTGAAACGAGAGCTATGACAAGAGAAAGGAAAGAAGGAAAGTCGGTTAATCCTGGTTATAAAGGGGGCTCGAAATGCGATGGAGGATTCGGGGGGTGTCTAGGAAGAGGAAGGGGAGGGCAAAGTGAGTTTCCCAACACCCCACCCCCCCCCCCACACCCCCTCGCTACGGGACGAGAAAAAAGCTGCAGAGTTCCACGCAAACGAAGGGAGAGCAATGTTCCAAGTCAGATCAAAATAGCTACCTCACATCAGAGAAATCAACAAAACAACTGTAGGAGAAGATGTAGGGTCTATGTGATAAAGGGCAACCGTGACTGGGATCATGCTTCAGGAGGGCGGAACCAGACTGTCCTGACTGGAGCGCGAAGCTTAAAGAAACTGGTCCAGAAACTCGAATTGCAAACGTTTAGAGGCCAGGTACACTCAGGTTGCACCAACAAAAAGAAAAATCAAGACGGGGGAGGGGGAGAAGGACCATTCTGACCACGCGGGAAGAGAATCTGGAACGGCGACAAAAGTAAGCGGAGGGGAAAACGCTTTACAAACGCTGACGAACGAAGAAAAGGAAAAAGAACAAAATGCTGCGGAGGGAAGCAGGAAAAAAAGGTTCGCGGGAGGGGGCAGCCTATCGCTGCATCTGGAAAGAGGCGGGTCAGTGTAAATCACAAAACTTGAAAACGAAGAAAACAACGCCGAAGAGGAACTCGTTCGGGGAGAATTGGCAACACCAAGTGGGACTGCTAAGCAAAAACCAAGAGACACACTAAATGTGGTGGAGAGCTAGCACAGCAGCTCAAACGGCATCCCAAGTCGAAAAGCGCTTGATGACCGGGAAAAAAGAGGCGAATCAGGGTTGCTTCGCATGGCGCAGCGACGGTCGCTTTGAAGGCAATACCGGAAAAAACTAAGAGCAGGAGCGATGGAAGCAAAAAAGAGCAGGATCGGGAGCTACGACTAACGGTATAAACGCAGACGCGGCAGGCGAGTCGGGGAGACCGCGCATAGAAGAACATCTATAAGAGGGGGAAATGACGCAAACCAAGGAAACACTGGTGAGAGCAGAATCCCCCGGGGAAACTAGCGGGGAATCCCGTCGCGCACTAAGCGGAACCTGGGCCGTGAAACTCAGCATGAACCTCGGTGAAAATAGGGGGACTGCTGAGTCAATCCACTTAAATCAGTGCGTTAGAATAGAATGCCGAATTCTCTTGCCAACGGGCTGTCTCTAGGAGTAGGTGGAAAAGAGGGGGATACTGTCGGGAAGGGAAGCACGGTCGATATACCACAAAAATTCGGGGGGGTGTCAGTGCGGGGCTAGGACAAAACGTCCAGTCAGAAGAGAGAGAGAAGATCACCAGAAAGAGAGAACAAGGAATACTCATTAAAAGGGAGATAATGCATCATAACAATCTCGCCGACTATCCCATTCAACAAAAAAGGGGGGATTGCTCGAGATTGGGAGGGCATCAAAGCTTGTGCAAAGGGCGAACTAAGCAGCAGAGGGGGGGAACTTACACGAGGCAATGTCTCCGAAAGTACGACCGGCGCAGGGAAGGCACGGGACAACGCACATCATAAGAGAACGAGATCATCGAAACCTGGAGAAAGCAGCGACGGAAGATGGGGAGGGCATTTGGCAATGATCGCATTATAGGGGGGGAGAAAAACGCCAGAGGGCTTTAGGGATCAATTGCTTCAAAGCCCGTGTTGCAAACGAGAAAAGAGCCGCCGGGTGAGAAGCAATTGGGGGAACGTGGCGGGTGGCAGTGAACATTGCAGTGGGCTTGACAAAACTTAGGGGGGGGGAGCGGGTTCAGGAGAAGAAAAAGACGAAGCTGACGGTGAAAAAAAGGAAATTCAAGAGACGGGAAAAAAGAAAGTGTGTGAAAAGGGGGGCGACGCTTTATCAATCCGCGACTGGAATGTTGAAATCAAAAAGGGGACAAGGGATACGCCTCCATGGAGAACCCTGGCGGTTCGGTTGTTGACGACGGAAGAGCGAAATTTCGAGGGGGACTGGAAAAGCTCATTGAGCCAGAGCAAGTTCGCTCAGGACTTCAAAAACGAAAACAAATTGTATGTGGGAAAACAACGGGGAGCAAGGCTCGATCGCACACGAGACCTCAATATAAACCACCGAACGGCAGGTCTCAAGGCAGCTTTGATTTCTCAAATTAGGGGGGGAAACAAAACAAAGACAAGGGAGAACGTTTAACAGCGAAAAGCGC
>Ga0179593_1473304_pt1 | contig 14551 bp, 16 predicted proteins | sample CZODoug2_1_08_16_FD_185931 | JGI IMG/M metagenome (GOLD analysis project Ga0179593, IMG submission 185931) | Vadose zone soil fungal communities from Angelo Coast Range Reserve, California, USA - CZODoug2_1_08_16fungal (PacBio error correction) | ecosystem: Environmental > Terrestrial > Soil >...
TCGCAATCCGCAGGGGCGAAATCTTATGGCTCCTTCTGGGGGAAAAAAGACTAACCCAAGAAGCTTGAGGAAAAGAAAAAAAAACCACCGCTTACTCAAAAGAGGGCCGGGCTCGCATGACAGAACAGCTCCAGCCCCCTTTCAGGATGCGCCCTTGGGGGGTGTGGTGGGGGGGTGTGGGGGGGGGTGGGGGGGGGGGGGGGGGGGGTGGTTGGGGAAAAGACGAGGTCCCCTCTGGCGATCCGGACCAAGAGATGCGAGGCGCCGGCGGAGCCAAAAAAGGAGGGTCGAATCTTCAGAACGTCAGGTAACTAGATCCGGCGCATGGGGGAAGGGGGGGGGGGGGGATAGAACTTTTCCGATAAGCCGTCGGGAGGAAAACCGGACGACCACTTTTGGAAAGGGAGGGAACTTCGAGTCTCACTACTCGTCGGCTAGCTGCAGAGGCCAGAACAAGAACGAAGTATGAACAATCAACTTCTGGGAGAAGTCTAGGCGCAACGTTGAGGAGGAGGGAAGGAGTGCCGTTCGGAAGCCGCCCGTTCCAAGTTCACCGAATCCCGAACTTCAAAACAGGGAAAAAGGAAGGGAATAATGTCCCGCGCCAACTGTTCAAGGGGGGGAACGGAAAGGCAAGGGGGGCGGCGGTCAGCCCACCGTGATCTTATAAAGGAAATGACTGTTTTAAACGGGGTGGTGAGGCAAAAAAAACGCGGGGAAAAAAAAAGGGAGAACAAGTATCTGGAAATTCAGTTACGTTGACTGGAAATCCCGGACACGAGAGTCATGAAACTTGGGGAAAACGACATTTAAGGGGCCAGACCTTTACGTCCTCTGAGAAGAGGGAAGAAGGAGAAAAAAGCCGCTCTAAGAGGAGGGGGGGGGGGGACCCCCGTGAAGGCGATCATCGAAAAAGAGGGGGACCGGAGGGGGGAACGGCAACGCCTTTTACAAGGCGAGAGGGATGCGGCCTTTGTGGAAAAAAGCGATCTTTTTCCCTTGTAGAGGGCCAGGTGGTGACATGAATCCACAACCGGGGGCAAAGAGGGTGAACTACCCAGACTGTCCGCTTCAAAAAGGGGAGGGGAGGCGGCAGGAAAGGCGCGAGGTGATGTAACCACAAAGGGGGAAATTCATCATCCGAAGCGGACCGGGGCCGGAGGGATATGTATGGAGATATGAGCAAAAAGGCATAGGGAAAAGAAGGAAAATCTAATAAAAACCCCTCTCTTGAGCGAGTGGAGAATGAGATTTCCGCGCTTTGCTACAATAGCACCGTGCCGTGAACGAAATATTTCTTGTTTTGGGCCCGAAGAGAAGCCTGAACATCGGTTGGGAATTAAAAAGTCAGAGCGGAAAAAGAGAAGAGATGAAAAACGACCTCGAGGACAACCGGTAGGCATTAAAGGTCCGTGTGCTGTCCTCGGGAGGCCGCCGGTTTCGTCGTGACGCAAGTCATTGGAAAACTATCAGAATTAGGGGGAAAGACCCACCCTCATCGATTTCATGGCCAGGAAGGGGTAAACAGGACCTACTGCAGCGCGCTGGTCACTAACAGAAGAGGAGGAAAGACCCTGTTCTCTCTTAGATCTTCACTTCAATTTTAGAACCGCTTTAGGAAGGGAGGGAGGGGGAGGAAAATACCATACCAACCTCAGGGTCTTAACAACCTGAAATGTGTGTGGGGGGGAAAACTACAAACTATGAAAGGGGGTCTGACCCCGGTGATGTCATGTCAAAACCTATGTTCATCGCACCAATACTTCGAGCAACAATACACTTTAAGAAAGAAAAGGAAGGCCGAACGAGGAACCAAAAAGATTCTCGGGAAGAGGGAAAGGGGTAGGGGAAGATCGCGATGGCGTGTTTGTCTAAGAAGCCGAGTACTGATTGTCCGGTCAAAATATCAAGGGCGTCTTCCAGCATTACGACATAAAGATCAGAAGGCGCTGTCGATGGCGGGCTTCACAGCTTTCTGAGACCTCAAGCAACAGGAAGCACGCTACAGATGGGTTTCCATACCTTCGTAAGAACGGAAGGGGATCTTGGAAAATACAGCTGCAGAGGGGGGGAAGGAATTCTAGGCCTATGATGGGTTCGTTTGAGGCGCCCGCAGGACACCGGAGAATGGACCTCCCTCATTTCTTCCTGATGAAAAGGGGCTGCAAGAAGTTCAGAGGCGCATTTACCACGAAAAAGGGGAGGGAAGAAAGTCAAGAGAGCGCATAGGGGCCAGGAGAGGGCTCCTTCACTGGCCGCAAGGGGAAAGGGTCGCTGTCAGAGCTAATTTTACATCACAGGAGCGCAGGAGGAGAAAGGGATCGAAAGAAATGTGAAAAGGGGAAAAAAAAGGAGGCGAAAGGGGTGTCTATGACCGTCTTGAAAACAGAGGGAGAACTTGCTGGCCGAAAGGAAGTGAGAAAAGCCACCACTAGGGAAGAGGGAAGAAGGGACCGATCGTCCGATCGGGAAAAAAAATCGAGGAAAGCACCGAGGAGGTAAAAAAGGAACGCGCGATGGGCAAAAAAAGAAGAGAGAAAAAAAACCCGGAGAGGAGGAATGCGGGGATGTTTCGACACATGATTGCTACCCGCGAGTTTCTGTCAGCTCGTTTCAATCTCGAGAGGTCATCTATCGCCTGCAGGGGGGGGGGAGGGAGAAAGATGACAAAAGGACAAAGGAAAAACTAGACTTTGGCAAGGAAGGAGGAGTTGATCGTGACAGACTAGCCCTGGCAAACATCACTGGGGTTCTCTAAGCTTTATGCGACTTCTCCTTTTATTTCAGGAGAGGAAGAACCAATCTTCATCTGAAAGGGAAGGAAAGGGGACTCTCCGGCCGCTGATCTCCATCTTGACAGGAGGGGGGGAACCTCGGTGGAAGGAGCTGGAAATGCGCGTCTCAATCGCCCAATTGTTCGCCAATCGGAATCCAAATCTTAAGGGAATATAGAAAGTGGCCTGCTTGGCCGCAAAAATGAGGGAAGAAGGGGTAAACCGTCCGCTGACTCTATTGGGGGAAAAAGGCGCAAAGGGCGTGCGCGCCTTGCGAATGCAGCAACAAAGAGGGACTCGAAGCTTTCAGGATTAAGGGAGGAAAAAGCGCTGGCACAATCTGAATGGGGGAGAGAAGGGGAATAGTTCAGGGCCGAAGCGGGGAGATAGGGACTGGGACCCCTACTAAATATCTACAACACGTCCAGAAAAGGGAAAAGAGTGTCCGCCAACTGAAAAGCCTCGAAAAAAAAAGAAGCTCACTGTAAGTCGAGAGAGGCCGTTTATGACATCAGAAGGTCTAAGTGAGACGATTGGGGGGAGGAAGCACAGTCTAAATAACAAAAGGGGGGGAAAAACCGGTGAGGAAAAAAGCAGGTGGGTCAGCACTAATCGTGGGTCCTGAATGGAGGAAAGAACGAACACCAGTCGTTAAAGAGGATTGGACTAAGGCCTGGGGGGGGTTCTATGAGGGGGACAGAGAACCGGTCCGTTTCTCGATACTTAGTAACCGTCCTGCAAAGATTGAGAAAAAATCTGTTGTCCATGTACATCTGCAAAAAAAGGAGCCGGTTCGGGGGTATTAGAAAGGAGTTGGAAGAGGAAAGGAAAAAAATTCCCTCGAAAAGAAAAAAGGACCGAATTTGAATGGGATGCAGGTTTTTCATAGATTCGTGGGGAAAGGAGGATATGGGATCAAAATGAAGGGAACCCGTTTAATTGACGTGAAAGAGATGAAGAAAAAATTGGTCTATATGTCGCGTTCCATGGGATGGACATTGTGAGGCGTCAGAGGAAAGTTAGCAGGAACTGATCAAAATCACTAAAAGAGAGGCCCTCACTCTCATGACTTTGGCAGGAGGCGGGGGGAGTCGCGGCTGTCTTCCCGAGCAGGAAAAAGGATCCCTCCAACTTGATTTAGGGGTGCTGCCTGTTTTGGTGGTGGTTAACCCTCCGTTCTTCTTTGATATACCAGCTCCGGCTAACTCTGGAAAAGGACAGCGGGAGGGGGGAGGAAAGAAGGGGGAACGGTTTCTCCTGTTCTGGGGTAACACGAGGACGCCTGAAGTGCAAGCTCTCCTCCTCAAAAGGAAAACCACAATCGGAAGGGAGGGGAATCGAAAACGGTCAAAGTTTCGGATCTCGGAGAGGAACCTAGATATGTGTTCGCTCAAAACGCTAAAAACCAGATTTCAAAATAGAAAAAAGGGCTAGGGAATCAAAAAGGAAAATCCAACGCTCAGGAGAAAAGAGGGAGGGTGGTACGACATATCTGCTAGAGGGGGAAAGGACAAACCGCTAAGCTGAATTTCCGAGTCAGAAAGTTAAATGTCCTGATGTCAAGTGAGGGGGTTGCTCACTCAGAAAAAGAATGGGTGAGAGGGAAAGTAAGAGGTCTGAAGAGGGGAAGGGGAGAAAAATTGTCAGGGAGGGGGGACGGGCAAAAAGCTATCTGACGCGTTGAGAATGGCCTCCTGGGTCCTAAAGGGTTATTTTACTTCTGGCAAGAGGGGGAGGGAAAGAAGCAAAAATCCTAGAATTCAGGGAGGAGAAAGGCATTGGAACGCGGTAGAGGCAGAAGTTATAGAAAGGCGGTAGCCTAGTTCTGTGCTAAGTCTGAGGCGTTCAAAACAAAAAGGAAACGGCGCAAGGGAGCTCGAGGCCTGGACTGAAAGTTCTGCGGATCGAACAAGTGAATGTCCAGGGAGGAAAAGGCGAAAAACAGTCGAGCAATCCTGAATCTTCTAATCAATACGTGCGTTCGAAAGTTCGAAAAGAAATGGGCTTCGGGTAAGGGGAAGCAAAGCGCATTGATGTTTGTCAGGGCAGGCTCGGCCACGTCTAGTGCCGAAGCCGGGGGGGAAGTTTCTAAGACACGTTTCTTTGAGAAGGGGAAAAAGCTATCCGTACCCGAGCGGATGGGGGGGAGGGGGGAGGGGGGGGGACCGTGAGATCGAGGGGAGAGTGGGTGGAAGGACGACGCGCAATAACTTGGTCATAAGTTCTTCTATAGAGATACAAGAACCCAAGGTTAAAATATAAGAGAAGGGGAAGAAAACGCTTCTATCCCCCCGGAAAGCCCCCGCAAAAAAAACACTCTCTCTGTCGGACGCGCACCAACTCTACCAGGAACAAGGTACTCCTCGTTTCACGAGCATCTGGGGGGGGGGGGAACTTGAACTCCCATTTCGCCCGAAGCGAGCCCTCGAACGTGGGGAAAGAGACGTTCCTACAAAGCTTGCCTCCTTCGGCATCCACGGGGGAGGAAAAAGTGAACACGATGAAAGAAAAAGGAGGGCTCAGCATTTAAAAATCGAGTCTCTTTCTTAGGGAAGAATGAAAAGTTGTTTAGAAAGAAACCCGTTTTTTTACGGGCACTGAGGGGAGACGCTTGGGGAAAATGCAGGAGCTCGAAGACGAGAAAACCGAACTCGGCGCGTCGGGGCGAAAGATCTCAGATAAGAGTGAAATCTATCTATTAGGGAGCCGAAGGGAAATGTTCGGGGGGCGCCTGAGGGTACCTGCACAAGAGAAAGAAATCTCGTTTCACCGGGGGGGAGGGAGATAGAAACGAACACCGGATTGTCCGCTTACGCAGCTTTTGGGGGAAAAAGGAAGGGGGGAGAAAAAATGGAAACATGAAGAAAAGTGAGCGGGGAAGGGGGGGGAGACAAAAGAGCTATACTAGCACGATCTGAAGGAAGAGGAGAGGTGACGGGGAAAAGCTCGGCCCGAGATTCTGACCCAATGAGGGAAAAAGGGCAGGACTCTGCGCGCCGTCGATGAGGACGAGAGGAGGGAAAACGGTCTCGGGCGGAAAAAAAAAAAGAGGAAGAGAGACTCATCTCTACGGGTCAAAAAAAAGAAGTGAGAAAGCGAAGCTGTCGCGGTGCCGGGATGAATCGTGGGGGCCAGTCGGCTTCGCCCGTGGGAAAAGAAAAAGGAGAGTCCCAGGTCAATACGAGGGGGAAAAACAACTTTGTCCCTCACCAGCTTGGAGGCCGAGAGGAACGCGGGTTATTTACAGCACTCTTACTTCTTAAAACAGGAAGGAAACGAGGAGGGAAGGAAAATTCTGGTGCTGAAGCGTGCAGAGAGAAAAGAGGGGGCGACCCACTGCGCCGACGAGCTGCAATGGGTCGGGTACATCATAAGGGGGGCTATACTCTATTTAAAAGGGGGGTCCGTGAACCGGCGTAGGGAAAAAGGGAGGGGGGTTTGAAAAGCTACAAAGTCTTTTCTGAAAAAGGCGGCGCAACTTGGGTGAGGACAGAGCCTCATGGACAAGACTCAGAGGGTATTACAACGAAAGCCATCAAAAATGCTCAAGGGGTTCTTTAAAAAGCGAGGGAGGGACGCGGGGGTCGTCAGGGAAAAAGCAGACTGTCTGTCCCTACCCCCCGACCGAGAACGATGTGACATGGCCACTCCTTTGGATCTTCAAGGGGACTACGGGGGGCACGACCAGTCGGGAAAGAAAGGAAAGGAGAATGAGTCAGCAAACGGCCAATCGAAAAAAGAAAAGAAAGATGGCAATCTGTTCTTTCTAAATCTGGTCCAATCCGTTAGTTATACAACAGGGCCGTCGGCCAAGGAGGAAGAAAGAAAAAAGGGCTGTTCATCGAAAGCTCCCTGTTCCACCATGCGCAGGACGTCAATACACTTGGTTCTGAGGGTTAGAAAATTCCGGAAATAAAAAGGAGGAGGAAGCTCGCAGGCAGGGGAGGGGGGACATCGCGCATGGCCGTTGGGACTAATTCAGCAGAGTCTGTCCATTCAAAATATCGCGGAGGTCAAGTGGACAAAAAGTATGCGGGGGGGAAGGGCCTTTCGATCTGCCCACAGCGCGGGGACGAAGAAAGAGAGCCAGGCCGCCAACGTCGAGCGTATGTCGCGCGAAAAAAAAGGGTGAAACAGGCCCCTAAGGAGGGGGGACTGAATCGAGGTTGCTTGGGGAGAGAAAGATTCAAAAGATATTAAACTTCCGAGGCCGAGCTTTCGAACTAAGTGAGAGGAGGAAGGGAGGGGAAACTCGAAACATTTCCAGCCGAAAACGATTTGAGAGAGGAGGGGGAGCTCAGCTTGGGCCTCATCATATGGAAAAAAGGGGGGCGAGGGCGAGCGCTAATTTTAAGAATTAAGTAAATCTCTAAAGACGACGAGAGCTGCAGTGAGTAAAGGAAGCGCGCATAGCGAGCTCTAACTGCAAAAGGGAAAGGGGAAAGTGTCTGAAAAAGATCTCCTCCACACCGACACGAGAGGAGATGCAGAGCGTCCAGAATCGGGAAAGAGGAGAAAAAGACAAAGATCAGTGCCATCGTCGAACAAATTCGCGATCAACCTCATCTCTCTCAACCCAAACTAGTTGAGGAAGAGGCGTGATCGCTCTTTGACGGGGAGGGAGAACGTCTTATTGGGAATTAAAACTGGACTATCTGGAAAGAAGAAAGAGCTTCAATTTTGGCGATCTGCATGGCGGTTAGCAGCAATTCATCAGAGCGGTTGCAGGCTCTCTAAGACAAATCGCAAATCTTTCATCTTTTCCCGTGGGTAAGAAAGGAGCAGAAGCTATTCTGAGGGAAAAAGCCTTTATTCAAATTCGTCGCAAACCGCGCCCAGTCGGACCAGAGGGGGGCCTGTTACCAAGGAGAGAAGCTACTCCGCTGTAGCGCCTCCTTTACGTCGGTGGAGAGGGGAGCTGCGTGGATGCCTCGACGCCAGGAAAAAAAGAGGCTAAGCGGAACGCCCTTTGCCGTCGGCTAGAAAATCCCAACGAAAATTCATATTAAGATGTCAAGGAAAAAAGCTTTCTCTGACCGGGACGGGGGGTGCAAAGCGCCGCGGCTCGACTGCATAAGGACGGGGGGGAGACTGGAAATCTTCTGGATCATAAAAAGATGGGGGCACGACGAAGAGAAGGGAAGGGGGAGATCAACATAGGATACCGAAAAAAAAGGTGTTACAAGAAGTAACGCGGAAGATTCGTAACATAATCAAGCCTACTCTGCCCGGGGAGGCAGGGGATGCCTAGCAGAACCACGGTTAGCAGAGAAAAAGAGCGCATCCGCAAGTGGGAGGGAACGGATTCGTACTTATGGGGTGTCATCATCATTGGATCTGTCCTAGGACAAAAGGTCTAGAATCATTCTAGGGGGGAGAAACTGAAGTTGTTCATAAAAGAAGATTGGCAAGCAATATGAATACTAACGCAAAGGGGCTGGGACCATGGGGGTGGGAGGGGGAGGTGGGCGGTACGCTGGCCAGGCCCGAGTAAAGGACGTCTCGACTATTACGGGAGTTCCCACCTTCCGATACAGGAAGAAGGGAGGGGGGTCTCATGAAATCGGAGGGAAGCGTTTCTTGTACCAGTCTGATAGTGGGAAATGATTTCTCATCCTAAACCGGCGCCGTCCATCGGGCTGAAAAGGAAAACGGACCCCTTGTGCATTCAAAGATGGGGGGGGAAAAAGCTTTCATGGGACTAGTGTCTCAGAGGGGCCACCTTTTTAGGGGCAAACTGAACTAATAAACGATCTATTTTCGGAGGGAAACAACAAATAAGGGGGGATGCTAGTTCCAAGAAAAAGGGGCTCATCGTCCTCGGAAAAAATTAAACCTGCTCACGCGCAGGGTGCGCCTCAAGTTGACTTAGCTAGCAAGAGAAAAAGGACCGAGCGAAAAAAAAACTCGAAACCTATCCCGAGAAGAAGGTACTCGGTCAATGCCTTTTTGCCGCCAGATAGGGGACATAAACCCGTAACTCCTCCGACTACAATCCTTTGACGAAAAACGCGGACGCGTTGTGTCGAAGAAAAAAGACTTTCCTTTATCTGTGGGAGGGGAGGTAACACTGCTATCACGGTTCACAGACGCGATCCTGAACAAACGAAGACTTTTAGCTTTAACAAGGCTGTGGCAGGGAGACCCGGAAAAGATTTGGGGACGATGATCTCGTGAGCGATTCACCAGAGAGGGGGGGGCCGCCACCAACTCAACTCAATCGTTTCATACGATTAAGGGAGAAGGGCAGAGGGGAAAGAGAGGAAACATCAATGTCTGTTGGTACGGACCGGCCTTTTCAAGTAAACAGTAATCTAAAGAATTGACAAAGAGAGGGCCAGTACCGGGGGGGCTATTCAAGGGTCCCCTGTTTTTCGCAAAAGGACATCTCCAGCTCATGGGCTTTTCAGGAAGGGGGCTGGAAAGAGGAAAATGATCAGTCGGCTGCTCGGGGCGGGGGGGGGGGGGGGTGGGGGGGGGGCGGGGGGTGCAGGGCGGGGGGGGGGGGGGGGGGGGGGGGGGGGGGGGGGGGGGGGGGGGGGGGGGGGGGGGGGGGGGGGGGTTGCCTTCTGTTCCACTCTGCCTCCTCTGCCGTGGCTATTAGTTACTTTGGGAACGAAAGAGGAGAAGTAAGCAACTAACCGGGCCTCCGATCCGCAGCAACAAAGTGATGACGCGAATTTCTCGGAAAAGGGGAAAAGGAAAGCGGTAAAAATAGTTCGGTTTCTATCTTGGCGAAGAGGGCCGAGAGTCGGCGAGAAAAGGAAAGACAAAAAAGGTCGTCAGTGATCTCTTCGAAGAATAGCCAAAGCAGTCGGCCAATGACTGCCGATCCGGAAGACTAAAGGATTACGAACTTTCGACCTATGCGGAAAGAAATTGGACTTGCGGGCGCAAAAGAAAAAGGATCTTTGTTCGGGCTGCGCAGTTGAGGGACAGCCGATGTGGGGGTGCAATTGAAAAACTGACGGGCGATCTGATTCTCTTCACGGAAAAGGGAAGGGAGCGGACCAGTTAGGGTGGGAAAAAGGGTTGAGATACCTGCTCGTGGGCTCTGGGTGACATGCGACGAAAGAAAATTTCATCACGAGGCTTTCGACATCTAGGATCAAAAAAAAAGGATTCAAATGTCGCACAAAAGTAGGGAGGGAAAAAAGCTTCTTGCGCCAGGTAAAGTGCACCACACAGAGCTTCGTCTAAACCCGGCACCAACTCCCGAAAAAGGAAACTCCCAGCAGGAATCGAGAAAAAAGAAAATACCTCCCCCGCCCTTCCCACATCGAACAGCAGAAAAGGTGGACTAGGCCGCACGCAATATCATGCAAGCCATCCCACTTCGAGAAAGGGGGCAGAGAAAAGAGGCAGAGGAAAAGTATGCTAGAAGGGAAGGGGGGGGAAATTTCTTCCGGTTTTCGAATCAAAAGCCGACCAAATGTGTTTACTTCGGCAACCTTGAGCCGTAAGCGGGCTCGCCTCCGTAAAAAAGAAGACCAAGGAGGGGGGAGTGAAAGGACTGGGCTAATCGGGTGCACGAGAGGGGCCGTCACTTCGTTGACGATCGATTCGGAGGGAAGGGAGGCTCCGCAGATGCCGTTTCCAAGGTACCTTCGAAACCCGGCACTTCTGTCGGCGAAAGGGTAGACAGAAGTGCTTGAAAAGAAAAAAAAAGGGAGTTTCCAACGACAGACGGGGCGGTCAGAAAACATGGCAAGCAGCGTAGAAAATCTGACCAGGATGGAGGGGGTGACTGCAACATAAGAACATGACCTCCGAGTCAGGAAGATGGAAAGTCAAATAGTATATGAAAGAAGACGGGAAAGAAGGGAAGGTACAACTCCATTTATGTTGTGACGGCTGAGAGAGGCCGGGGACTTGAGAAATCCGACGAACGTCTGGCGTTTCGTTTTTGGACAAGATCGAATTTTCAACTAAAAGAGAAGAGGGGCAAAATCTTTTACAAGACGGCAAAAAGGGGGAGAACGCAGGTCGAGGCAGCGAGCGGTTGAAAAGGCGGAGCCGGTGGTACAGACCGAAATCATCCACCCGGGGGAAGGGGCCTGTGACTCGAAATCGAATTCTCGCCTTCTCACAAGCGTCGGAGGCGAGGCCACAGTTTATTGGAACGGAAAGGAAGAAGAGAAGGCAGCACTAAGCGACGCTTCTGGCGGGATTGATCGACGTCGATTCCTATCATACAAGGAGGGGTCCTAGGGCAACCCTGGCAGAGGGAGGGAGAGTGCATTAGAAGGAGCAGGTCGCCGAATGGCATCACAGGGCCGATTAACCAGAATAAGAGCCAAGAGAAGAAATGGCCTTAACACGGTGGTCTTGAAGATCAAGGAGGGAAGAAACGGGGACAAATCGGAGACAAGAGCTCATGAAACGGACACCGAGAAAACCTGGGAAGGCGTCAGGAGGTGAAGGTGGGATGCGGAGGGGAGGAGAAGGGAGGACATGAAACCAGAATGCTATCAGAAGGGGGAGGCCCTAACAGCACTCCGGATCGACAGGGGTCAGTACGCCTGAAAAAAGTGAAACAAAACAGGAGGAAAGGAAGAGGGAGAAGAGCCAGCGTCGGCAGGAAAGAGGCGTCAAATACAGAAACATGAAGAGCGGGATCTTTTTATAGAGAGGGCAACGATAAAACAAAGGAAAGGGGGCCACCGTCTAGAAAAGGGTCTGTTAAGTCTTACCGGAAAAGAAAGGTGTGCTCTGCGACCGCTACGTGAAAAAAGTGAAATTTCATGGAACGAGAAAGTGATCTATCGTTCTTCAGAGGGGCATCGTTTCGACTGAGAAAAGGAGAGGGGGGGGTCGAATGGCTTAAATGCTTGGTCCAACTTTCCCGCTCTAGTCACCATCTGAAAGATGCGAGGCGAAGGTCGTCAAGACCCAGGGGAGGGAAAAGGCGACATCCGAATCAGGAAGGCACCGGAAGGGGCTGGTTGCAGACAAGTGGATCAAAAGAGGAGGGCCATCAAAGTACCGTCATCTATAGGGGGACCTTACTGTTAAATAGACATGTGTTGGTTTCAAGGAAAAAACACCGGCGAGATACACGTAGCTTTCGGGAGGCGAATACTTAGGGAAAGATCTCATGACCAAAGACCTAGGTCCCTCATTCAGGGGTCTGGGGGAAGGGAAGGGGAAAGGGATAGGTCAATTCCTGGGTCGCAACCCATAAAAAAACAGGAGCGTCTGTCAAGCTATTATCAGAAATGAGAGAGCAGTCAAGTTCACCAAGCAGTCTATCTTTACAGAAGGACTGCTTAAAAGGGGAGGGAAAAGATGAATTTTCAAGGCGCCGAAAAAAGCGGAGAAGAAAAAAACGCCCTGTCTTCATCTTGCCATCTCCGCAACCCAGAGGAAAGCATGGTGCCGAATTACCGCCGATCACCTGCATATCGAACAACTTAGTTAATTATTCGGTGATAGAATGAGGGAAAAAATGATGGCTACAAAAAAGTAGTGGGGAAGAGCGGGAAAGGGAGAAAGCTAATGTTAATACACTGCAAATGGCGTCGAAGAAAGTTCATCATCGCTTGCAATTCATCCTCAGTCTTTCGACACTCAAGATGGAGGGGGGGAGAAGGATCGGAGAGTTAGAAAGGGAATCGCCTTTTGATGTCACGCGCGCGAAAACGCTCCCCGTATCACTTTCAACTGCGTAGCGCAGCTCCTGAGACTTTCAAGGGAAAAAAGAGGGACAGAATCCCATGGGGAAGAGGGAAATCAGCTCCGAAAAGGGCCCGCCAGCTCGTCAAAATTTACTTTCACTCGCCGTGTGCAGGGAGGGCGCAAAACGCAAATTCAGAGATCTAAGTCCCCCAGGGGGGGGGGGGGGGGGGGAAAAAAACAGCTTTCTTACTGACTGTCGTATGGGCAAAGAAGGAGGGACGCAAATTGCCGGTCTTCCGAGCAAATCTGAAGGGTAAGGGGGGCCTGGAGTTCTTTATCTGGGGGAAACCGGGATAAGAAGAAAAAAACAGAAATCGACATTGGCCTGGGGCACTCTGCAAGACGCCTCCGCTGTATACGGGAAATCGAAAAAGTCCCTTCTTCTCAGATCCATCTGCGACTTACGACTTAAAGATCCCTCACTCTCGAAGGACTTATACTCCTTCTTTGGACGTCTAAAACGCGGGATTTGGGGAGGGAAAAAAAATAGTCGCGATGAACAGACGGGGGTCGGATCCTGTGTCCGACGGCTTGTGACACTAACTGAGGGGGGCGAAGAGTCGAATGAAAAGCAAGCCTGCTGTAAGAGGAGGGGGGGTAGTTGCGGTTAAGAGGAGGGGGAAAAACGAGCTCCGCCGGTTCTCTGTGACGGGCGGGACCAAACGGAGATGCAAATCGGCTACAGGTGCCATAAGTCTATCCGAAGGCAAGGAAGGGGACAAGAAAAAATCATGAGATTTCGAGGCGAAGGAGCAAAGAAACTAACAAACGAATCCCCTTTGTGAAATCGAGTGGGAATGCCTGATGAGGTGGTCATTCGCTCATGGAGAAGAATACTTGTTGCAAACACGTTTTGGCCGACCGGGACTTCAAGACAACACGAGAAGGGGAATAAAATAGGGCGAGGGACAAAAATCAAGAAAGGAAACTCCCCGTGAGGGGAAGAGGAAGAAAAAAGAAAAATCTAAACTAAGCGCTATAAGAGATAGGTTTTGGCGTCACCGAAGAACAGTGAGGAGGTTGACCTATCATCATAGACCAGATCCAAGAAGGAAGGGGCCTCTGGGATGCAAGTGTGTCAGCAGTAGTATTTTTTTTCTGGGCTCGGCGCCGAGGGAAGGAAGGGGGGGAAAGGCGAGAATAAAAGCTTACAAGGACGTCTTTTGGTGCGCGCAGGAAAAGGTGGAATATCATCTGTTGGGAGGGAAAACCTTCTAAGACCACACACTTCGCTCGAACTAAAACACCGCAGTCATCGAATAGCGGTTGGGGAAGGGAAAGAAAAAAAAAGGGGGAGATGATCCGCGCGCAGAAAAGTCGATCGGGTTTTCTCCAACCACGAAGTGAAAAAGCTGGGGAAAAGCGCTCGGAGGGTTCAATAAGGGCGCGAGCGAAAAGAAGAAGGGGGCACAAAGACATAACTTTTAAGAAATCAGAGGGGAAGAGGGGGTCAGGAAAACCGATAATCTGAATTCCAGAGAACTGAGAGGAGTCATCGGCATTTTTCTCAAAAAAAACAATCATGGTCGATGTCAAACTAACGACGGTGACCGACCAGGAAGAGGGAGAAAGAGAACATTGTTCCGTTCAAGACTATCTGACGGCGGGGAAATGGGGGGTAGCCAACCGTTCCGCTATTAGTTGCCCGTGACGGGGCAATCGCTAAGCGGGGAACTCCCGAAGATACTTCGCATTGTATGCGCAGGAGCGTGATCCCATAAGTGCATACTACTAATAAGTCAGGGTGCTGGTTCGGGAAAGGGAGAGAGATCCAATTCCGAGAACGCTGCGGACGGAAAGGGAAAGTATCTGAAAGCCGGCAGCGAAGACAATAGAGCAAACAAAGAGAAGGCACGGAATCCTTCGCCTTAAGCTGGTTCGAAGTCTCAGACTGGGGGGGGAAAGCCGGCGTCAGCATAAGCGTCACGCAGCGGAAAAAAATGAGAGGGAAGAAGGGGCATGTGATGAATGCATCACGAGGGGACATGATGAATCAGGTGTACATTCCCCGATGGCTAACACTGGTGGGGGTGGTTGCCGGGAGGGGACGGAGGAGGAGGGGGGAATTCGGAGAAAAAAAAAAAAGCAGTTCACCTCGC
>Ga0179593_1624973_pt1 | contig 14551 bp, 21 predicted proteins | sample CZODoug2_1_08_16_FD_185931 | JGI IMG/M metagenome (GOLD analysis project Ga0179593, IMG submission 185931) | Vadose zone soil fungal communities from Angelo Coast Range Reserve, California, USA - CZODoug2_1_08_16fungal (PacBio error correction) | ecosystem: Environmental > Terrestrial > Soil >...
GGGGTGGAGACGCGTAAGGGAACGGGGTGGCATTGAGGAAAAAGGGGAGGGGGGGGTTCCGGTGTCTAAAAGTCGTTGGAGGGGGCAGGAGGGCAGTCAAGGGATTTGGTTGGCGGGGGGTAAGTCGGTTTTTAGGGGGGGGAATTCCTGACGTCACTGTAGGGGGGAGGCGTTGGGGGGGAAGGAGGGGAAAAAATTGCAGAGCAAGGAAAGGGAAAATGCGTCTGAGGTGACTTCGTACGGCGCAGGCTCGAGGGAAGCCAAGAAAGAGGGGGGGCGAGTAGAGGTCACGTGCACCTAGCAAGGGGAGAAAGACAGGGGGTTTCTCTTAGCACAAGATTGGCATGGGCGGGACTGAGTCTTCTAACTCATAGTTGGGATTCTTAAGGAAAGGAAAAAAAAAAATCTTCAACACGCCATAGGGGTCGCCTTGGAGAAATCATAGTTCGGCAGTTGTGTAAGCGGCAAGGCCGACAAAATGAAGAGGGTTTCGGATATTTTCCAGGAACCAAATCCGTTGCTGTGAGAAGCGCGGTCGGGATGGAGGGATTTGGAGCGCTTCTAGGACTAACCGGGGAGCATAGGGGCTCTCAAGTTCCTGGGGAAGGGAAAGGGAGCTAATTTGGGACAGCTTCGACGTAGGACCACGGTCCTGCTGTTCAGGGGGGGCTTGGAAAGAATCATAGAAGTAGGTTGCCCCTTGGATTTGGGGGGGGGAAGGAGGAAGGGGAAAGACTTCCAGGGAGTCTGAAAGGAGAAAATCGGACGGGGGGCCGCGGAGATATAGTTGTTGGGGTGACCAGGCCGCAGAAAATTGAGTTTCTGGAGAGCAGTAAAGGAGCCGAGGACGAAGAAGTTAAAACCTTGCCGTGAAGGAGGAGGGTTTCGTTGCGCAGTCTTGCGGCTACGAACTTAGGAGTCTATGGGAGGGGGAGCTTCTCGAAAAAAGGAGAAAGGTAGAGCTTTTTAGTGGGTATTAAGAAAAAACTTAAAACGACGGGAAGACGATTAGTTTACATAAAGGATACACTACCGTTCGGGAAGGGGGGGGGTTTTTCCTAAGACTTCGGGATATGAACTGAAAGAAAACCCCACCGTTTTGGTTGAGAAAAGGAGCGCAGACGAAAGATTGCCCGGAGGTTAATGGGGGAGAAGGGAGCATCCGCAGAGGATGTGGTGAACAAGTGAGCACGTAGCACGCAAACGGGCCAGAACGTGAGGTGAAAGCCCGGGGGGAACGGAATTCGGCGGGGGGACAAAGGAGGACCCACATGAAAACTCACGAAGCCAAGATGTCGGGGGAAAGAGGGCTGGAGTGACTCATCGAAGTGGGGGTTTGAATTTGAAAGCATCAATAAAAGGAAATAGACAAAAAAAAAAAAAAAAGAAAAGGAAGCATCCAAGGATTGGGGAGGGAAAAAAGCCGAACGATCAAACGGGTCGGTTGTCTTAGGGCGTTGTGTGGAGCCAAAGACAAATTGAGAGGGATTTGAAAAGGAGAGAGCGAACTCCGGGGGTGTTTGACGAAGAAGAGACGGCAAAGGTGTCAAACAAACTGGAAAGAAAACAAATCCGAAGAAAAGAAGGTCCCGAGTAAAGATTGAATTGTAAAAAGAGAAAACCACACTGTTTTTGATACGACTTTCAACTAGGGAATGAATACAATAGGGAAAAGGAATGATGTGCCGACGGGAAAGGTGCGTTGCAGGATTCAGATGAGCAAGACAAGGCGCAAATTGTTCTGGAGAAGAAAATTGGGAAACTGAAGAAGAGAAGCGATTAAAGAAAAAAGGGGGCCGAGAATTCGACCCCATTGAAACAGGAAGGGGGTTTTCAGATTAGTGGACAGAGGGGGGGAGGCTGATCCGAAAAAGGGGAGCAGGGGGGGAAATTGTGGGAAAGTCGAGGTGGCTTCAATTCAAAGAAAGTCCCTCCGGATGGGATTGTGTTTTAGAAAGAGGAAGGGGCGTGGAATCCCAATGGTGTTCTCTCATAATTCACCTGAGCGAGAGGAATCAAGGATCTTTGGCGGAATGGCTCTCCAAAAAAGGGGCTGTATCCCATCGGGTTTGGGGGTTTGCGGGGGGGGTTTGTGGGCCGTAGTGAAGTAAGAGGTATCCATTATGGTGAGTAAAATTTAGGGGGAGCGAACGACAGAAGCAGGGGGAAAAAAAGGGTTTAGGATGTGGGGGAATTTACACAATTTGGGGCAGGTTTGACCGGGGGAGTCTAGTGGAATTTCTAAAGACACATGAGAGACAACTTTTGCAGGAACTTCCTTCTGTTGGACTCTGTCATCTCGGGGGGGCTGAGAGCTTCCTCTGAACTCAGGAGGAAAAGTTGACACAGGGAAACCATGCGGAGATACGTCTTGCCGAGAATATTGGTTTGTGTGGGGGAAGTACAGTAAAACGTGGGTGGAAAAACCCAAGGAGAGGAAAGGTAAAGAGTCAAAACACTGGGAGAGGAGGGAGGAACTTCAAACGAAGGGAAGTTCGAGTGGGGAGGGGTAAACTCCATGCACAAACATATTCTCGAAAAAGACTTCATAAAGAAGAAAGATGTCGACCATGTTCACGAGGGGGGAGAGTTAAAATCGGATCAAAAAAAAGGAGAAGAGAGAAAAATCACGAAAAAGGGAAAAAGAAATAGAGGGGGTTCGGACTGGGGGACTTGCTAAGGAGGTTGGAGAGATCGAAGGATTTGGAGAAAAAAAAGGGAAATAAACCCTCCGAACAATCGTCCAGCATGAAGGGGATGGGGAGGCGCGATTGGCACTAGGTACTACTAAAGAAAGGATCCGCGTGGCTTCACAAAACCGGAAAAAAAACCAAGCAAGGTAAAGCGAAAAGACTCTGGGAGAACCGTGTGCAAACACGAAAAGGAAGAAAAAATCGTTTCCGAGTCGAACCGAAAAAGGGAATGGGAGCAAATTCGGGGAGTGGACCCATAAGGGGAGGGTGAGGGCCATAACTTATCTGCGACGCCTTGCGAAGAAAAGAAAAAACCAGTTGGAGGGCCTCCCCAGATAAAATCCTAAAAAGAAAAAGGGAAAAGCTCATAATGGACAGTCGCGCTCACTGCCATGGGAAGGAATTATAATCGCAGGATCGCTTCTCAACCGGATCGAGGCTAAAGCACCAGACATGGAGAGGAAAGATCCCTTATGGCCCCCTTATTAAAGCCTTCAACTGAGAGTTTGGATACAAAAAAGGGGAAGGGAAAAAAGCTTAACGAATCGCTATAGAAAAAACCAGGGGTCGTCTCTGCCGATTTGCGAAAAAAAACGGAGAGAGTGAAAGGAAACTGTCTTAGCCTCTTTAGAAGGAGGGCCATATGTGTGCACCGTGGGGTTCGTAAAACAATCCAAGAGGGAGGATTCAGTCCACCTTCAGAGGGAGAAGAATAAATTCAAAAAACCGTCTGTTGGAAATCTTTGACTGCTAGGGAAAAGCTCAAGAAAGCCCCCCCCGGGATCGTGCGTCGCTCCGGGGGAAAAAGGCCAAGAAAGGGATGCGAATGCTCTGTGAAAAGTCTTGTCGAGGGCCCGTAATGCGAGGAAAAGAAATTGCAAAGATGAGTAAGAAGAGAGAAAGGAAAAGCAATATCTTGGCTAATCTTGAGGTTTCATTGCACCGTCTTTGCGCGGAAGAAGAAAGTATACAGACGATCTCAGAGGGAGGGGGTTTTCGGGGAAGTCGCTGGAACTGTGGGTCTTTCTAATTTCGGGTAAGGGAACAACAGAGGAACTCCTGCGGAATAAGCTAACCAAAGATTCCTACGGAAAGGGAATCAGGGGGCATCTTTAAGGGGAGTGGGGGGTGAAAAGTCAGAGAGAAAACCCATACTCAGTGTCGTACGGAAGGGACGTCAAGGGGGGGAGGGAAAGAGCCACTAAAAAACCACGTATCCTTTGGAATAAAAAGGAAACCTAACTAACAGCGAAGGAGAAACTAAGGGAATCGGAACCACAGAGACGTAAGACAGCGGAAAAAAACTTCTCTCCTCGGAAAAAAGCTTACGTATTCAGAGAGAGAAGACCATATCCGCTCCGGGGCTTTTCTGGGGACCAAAGCGTCAAAAAAAAAAGCCTTAATAAGGGAGACAGGAAAACTATTTAAGGGAAGCAGCGCCGTGAGACAGGCATAAAAATCAGGCCGGAACAAAGCAGGAAAAGTGCAACCGCACTATCTTCAGGAAGAAGGAAAAAGAAAACAAACCCAGCAGGGAAGAGTGCAGTACTGAGAAGCTGGGGGAAAGGGCGCAGAAAATTGAGGGGTTCTCTCAAAGGAAGAAAAAGGGAAGAACTCGAAACGAAGAATCCTCGAAAGTATAAATGGCCGAGGACAAAGAAAACGGAGGGGAAACCCGAAAGTATCGAAAGGCGAAGGGAAAAAAAAGGAACACAGATAGAAAAGAGGAGGGAGACAGCGCAAAAGAAAGGAAACTGTGGACGTGGGGGCAAGAGCACTGGGAAAAAACTTGCAGGCCCCCCAAGGCGCTAAGAAAAAACCGTCTAAGACACCACCTCCCTGAAAAAACTAAGAGGGGAGGATCACGATCCCATTCCGGAGGGTGACTCGATAATCGAAGACCAAGCCTCGGGGAAAAGAAAGAATACATCGGGTCTAAGGGCTGCACAGATCAGAAGGAAACCTTATACTCAGGAGGGATTCTAGAAGGGGAAAATTTCGCCAACTGGAGCCTTTCCTCGGGAAGAAAAAAAAGAACGCCAGCTACAACGACACATGAGGGGCAAGGAAACGATAAAAAAAATCCACCCGAGAGAGAAAACCGAATTCGGCTACGAAAGAAAAGACCAATCCGCACAACTAAAACAAGCATGCTGGACTCAAGGCAGAGAAAGCCCTCTACCGAGGATGAGAGAGTCTGCGCCATAGCCATAGAGTTCTTCAACACAACAAAGAAGATATAGGTACTACTCTCCCAGAAAAATATTTTTGAAAAGAAGGAAGTATATTGTCTGGGGTCAGGGCAATTTTTTGACAGGGGGGAAAAAGGCTTGGGTGTGGGCGGTATTTGTATTCAGGTAGTATAGAGATTTTTAAAAAAACTTATTGGGGGTCTGCCTCGGGGCTGGAACGGAAAATGAAGATATGGCTTTGACTGATGGAAAGGGGGGAGGAGGGAGGAGCCAGTGCTAGAATTTCCTTCGGTCAAGCATATAAATTCGAGGAAAGGTTGAAAGCAAAGAAACCGATGGAGGAGGAAAAGGAGGACAAAATTCGGCGTGCGTGAGTGTCTTCAAGAATAAAAAAGAAGGGGAGGCGAGCCATTATCCAGGAGGAATAGACTGGTAACGCACCGATGGGGGATAGGGTGGGTTCTGAAGCGGAAAAAAGTCCGGAGCTGGAGACTTCTAGTAGGAAGGAAGTTATCTGAAAAAACATCGAGGGCTCTGCGCACGCAAAAGGGGGGGAGGGGGACTCGATGAGAAGATTTTAAGAGGGAAAGGTTCGCCCACAGTTTCTTTGAACGGCAGGGCGTTCTAAGAATTCAGGGGGATGGGTGTCTGAGGGATGGAATTATGCAGGAGTAGCCGCGTGGAAGGACACCTGGAGATACTGGTGTGACCGCTCCCTCCGTGTCAAAAACTGGAAAAACGTCTGCGGGAGGGGAAGGAAAGTCAAAAAGAATAGTGCGGGTTGCAGGACTTGAATTGAGGTCGTAGCTGCCAGGGTGGCTTGGAAATGACCTGGAGCCCGAGTCTGTGAATCAATGAATCGGGATCACTGAGATGCTTCCTGTCAGAGGTATTGCCTAAATCGGGACGAAAAAATGGAGACATTTATGTCGAAGCCGGAAATACGAAAGACGGGGGTTGCCGAGGAATTGGGGGTCCAGGGGCGTGAGAGGACGCTGAGGGTCAGGATTCGTTCGGGATGAGAGCGTAGGAAAAAGAGAGGGACCAGGAGTGGCGGGCAGCAGGGGTCCTTGCAACAGTCCGGGTCGCTGCTTGTGTCTTGGGTTAACCCACTGTAGAAGGTAAGGGAAAAATACAATGGGAACGACAAATTCGGGGGGGGTCTAACCCGAGGGGGGAAAAAAGATTTTTTAGGCAGATAAAAATTAGTTAATTTAGTGGGGAGAAACTAAGGAATAGGTAATTGGGAAAGAAATTATTCATATGTTCGCGAAATTAATAACTGAGAAAGAACCAACTAGCGCCGTGACCGAAGAAAAGGTCTTGGTATAGAGAGAGGTTAGGCCCTCGAAAAAAAGGGATGAGACATGAATCACGAGACGAAGAAAGCTGTATTAGAAGGGTGGGGTCAATTGGGGGTGAGTACATGAAAAGAGTCATTCAGAGGGGGAAAGTATCTAGGGGCTAGAGTTCTCAAAGTCATCATCAAGGATGATTGGCCAGGAAACCAGGGGGGGGGGACCTCAAGAGAAATCTGATGCTCGTTGTCACCTAAGAATGGGGGACAAGAAATCTTTCGGACTTGTCAGAGGGGAATTTAAAAGGAATTACGAATAGAAATTGGGGAAGAAATCGACTGAAACAACGTCCAAGGGAAAAATGTCGCATTATACACAAAGACTGAATCTAAGATGAGAAGGGGAAAGACGGTATGAAAGACACACGTTGGTGGGGGAGAGAATTGAACGCAGGTGGTCTCTTCAGTGGGGAAAGGGGTTGGAAAGGAAGGAAAGTAAAAAAAGTTATTTTCAGCGTAAAAAAAGAGTCAAGATGCAAAAAGGGCGTGACAAAAGGTTCTTCGAAATGGGTAAAATAAAATTGGGAAGAGAACGATAAAATAGAAGGGGGGGCCGAAAAGAACCGAGAAGGGGTTGCAATTGGATGCAGCGGAGGGGGTTTATTTTGAGGGTGCAAGGGCGGGAAAACGAGGAAATTGTGTCTCACAGGAAGGAGAATCTACTACGTATTAGCACAATCACGAGGGTGGGGCGAAGAGGAGAACAAGGGGCGTTGAGACGGAGACTTGAAAAGGGGGGAGTAAAGCTGATATTCATAGGAGAGGGTGCGGAACAGGGAAAATGGAAGAAATGAAGAGGGGGGGGAGAAGGTTGGCGTGGGGTATTTTGGAAAGCAGGAATTGTTATAGAAGTGTGAAACATCGGCGCAAAAAAAGGGCCCTAGGGGGGTCTTCACAAGGTGCAAAGGGGAAGGGAGAGGGGGTTTTGTCAGACATCACCCATAAAAGAGGAGCCAAGTCGCATCCACGAGCCAAAAAAGGGATTTGAAAGAGGATAAACATCAGGTCAGCTGAAGAAAGAGAAGAACTCGAACTCAAAAGCCAGGCACAAGCGGAAAGGAGGCCCATTCGTCTTCGTAATCAGCTGGAAAAAGAGTTGCATATGGAGATGTATCCAAAAGGAGTGTTCCAAGGAACCTGAATATCGTAAAGTAATAGAAGGAAAAAGAAAAACAACTTATGAGGAGGAAGAGAGTCGACTTTCCAGGGAGAAGGGAAAAACCCAGGCGGAAGACTCCATAAAAAGAGCGCGCGCAAAGAAAGGGGGGAAGGCCGAATGGTCTCAGGGAGCTGTTGAACTGAAAGGGAAGGCGATTGCCAAGGACCTCCTGGAAGTTAAGGGAAATCAAGGAGGAGGGAAAATGTATGCGAATTGGACTCATGGTGATAGATATGCCACTATCAGGAAAAAGAAGGAAAAGGGGTTGTGTCCCCAGGGAAAACCGAGGAACGTTCGGGCGCGAAGGGGAAGAGGTAACGAAACGCACTGTCAAAAGTACGTCAAACGAGAAGAAAAGCCCCCCTTATCCCCCCGCAAGAGGTAAACGCGGGTAGCCGAGAACCAATAAACAGGGGAGAAAGGGAAAATGGGGAAACCGTCTTCGAGAAGAACACAACTGTGGTCGGCGGCACGAAATTCCGGGAAAAAAGAGGATTGGAATACGGGGGTTCCGGAGAACACGGGAGGAGCCCACACTTAAAAGAAACTTTTTAGGGCTCAATCCGGTAAAATCGATCCGAAAAATAAAAAGCGCAAAAGAGAGGCGATGAAATCTCGGAATCGTCTTAGGAGAGGGAATTTTTGGGCACCATTAACAAAAAATGGCCAGAAACGTAGTGGGAAAAGAAGGCACATCCTAAAGGGGGGAAAGCTGGGGGGGGTCAAAGAGGACCCAAGTTAGAGCAATGCAGAGGACACATCTTTCCATTCGCAGCTGGACACCGTGTGCGAACTTGGTAGTGTAAGGGAAAGTCTGCGGGAGAGGATAGCTTGCCAGGGAAAGAGAAATTTACCACCGTGGCAAGATGTTTGCCGTCGCGGTCTTAACCAAGCAAGTCTTGGAATCACCGTCAGACTTTGGCTAAATTGTTGGAGGAGAGGGAACCACAACGGACAAGCAAACACCTCCGTGATCGGGGGCGGGCGAATCCGGTCTGCACCAGGAAAGGGATTACTTGGAAGGACAGCATCGCTAGGGGAAAAGCTATTCACCGGAGGGAGTCTACGCGCGAGAAAAACAGGCGGGAGGAGTAAAAATCGCGAAGCTTGCCAAGAAACTAGCGGGGGAGGAGGAGTTGTTCAAAGGGGGGGCTGGGGGGGGAGAGGGGGGAGGGGGGGGGGGTAGGAGATATACCTATAACAAAAACCGATCCATCCGGGAGGAATTTTTCTGGGGCACCCCGAAATCTTTGAGGGGGGCTTTCTAAGGCGGAACATATGAATATCCAATTGAAAAAGAAAAAAGATATAGGGGAAGGAAACTCCTTCTCAGAGTCTTTAGGGATTTATAAAAAAGGAGGGGGTGTACAAGTACGGGTGATAGTAAAAACAAACTGTGTGAGGAATGGGGAGGGATCTTGGTTCAAACGTACGATGTCTCAAAAAACTTGGATGAAGACCCTAAAAAGCTAACTTATCCGTGGAGAATCTTCCCCTCCCGAAACACATCCTGGTAGAAACACTTCCGAACGCCGAAAGAAAAAGGAGAAAACAGAAAAAAGACGAATTAAAAAATCTCGGAAGAGGAAAAAACAAGAGGGCGTCATTGCAGCGAATCAACAAATCAACTCATGCTTTGAGGGGGAGGAAATAAAAGCAGGATCCGAAAAATCGCACGGCTCAAAAGGGGTCATTTCCCGACTGGTGAGAGGAAAAGAAAAAGAAAAGAGGGGAACAAAAAAGTCAACCGAAAGGAAGAAAGCAGGACTAATTTCACAGATTAAAAAGCCCCTCAGTACGCTTTCCATACCAATAAGGATAAGCTGTGCCAAAAGGGAGACAAAGAAAAGGATTGGATCACGAAAGAAAGGTGTAAGGACTCTAATCTCTAAAGTCAAAAGCAAAATCTCCTAACTTATAAAAAAATGACTGGAAAAGTATTGGGAAGGGAAATAACCATCAGAAAGGAGAGTAGTCTCCTAAAAGAGGACACTTGACGAAAGAGCCAGCTGAACAAAAATCTGAGGGAACTGACTGGGAGCAGATCAAGAGGAACTATCTAAACAAAGGGGAAAATCAATCCTGGAATAAACGTACAAAACGATAAGAAAACTACAATCTAAGAGAAACGACAACTCCTCTGCCAAAGGGTATCTCGAAGGATGGAGAAGGCTAAAGACAACCACAAGAACCCTCGCACTCCTATGGTCAACACATAGAAGACATCGGGGAAGAAAAAAACAAACACCCTATTAGGGGAAGAAGAAGTCCAATTCTGAGGGTCCCCTAAGGAAATATAAAACTGGCTCAATCCGCCGGAACTGACACTCCAAAATCCACCTGGCCTACAGGAATAAGGCCGATACTGTTCCAGAACCTCCACCTCCGGCGCTCCAAAAAGACTAGGGGCAAAGACTAAAGAAAACACTAAGAAAAAAATTCAACTTGCATATCCCATCTTCGTCCGCTCCGTACAACAATCTGAAAAAGGTCGATTCGAGGAACTAAAAACTTATGAAGGGAAGAGTGTCTAAACTTTCGCAGACGAGCCACCGCAGAAAAGGTCAGAGGTGTTTGTACCAGCGTCAGGAGGGTCTGGGAGCGAGACCCCCAAGGTTCAGTCGGGGGGGGGGCGTAGTGGGAAGAGTTCCGTAGAAAAAGATTTTTCAAGGAGAAGGTGGGGGGAAGTTGTGCGGAGGTGTGGAGGGAAAGGATCGGCCTCGTTGGGGGACTTCAAGATTTGTGGGGGGGAGATTTAAAGGGACGGCGGCTTAATTGTAGAGGGGAAAGGATGCAATCCCGGTGGGAAAGGGACTTGAAGGTTTAACTGAAAAGGCTCGGGAGAGGGAGAGGGAAGGGGTCTGCTGTAAATTCGGTCGTGCGAGGGAATTTTTCTTCCAGGAAGAAAGCATGAGCTAGAGAAAAAAGAATCTGGGATCGAGTCGATGGAAAGATATAAGGGGGGGAGGGAACGATTTGTCCGAAGGGTCTCTGGAGAAGTCTTCGATTAGTTCCAGGAGAGGTCAACGTCGGGGAAAAATCGATCGGGACTAGAGGAAAAAAAAAGGTTGTCAGACCGAAGAAGTTGTTCGGATGGAAGGAAATTTTGACATTTCGGGGGAAATACTTTCTTTGTCAGAAGGAGTTCGGGGGGGATGGGGGAAAAAATCAGATAGGAAAAGAAGAGGGGGAGGCGGTAGATCGACAAAAAAGTACGTAATTTTAAGTGGCGCCGTAAAGAATAATTGGTGCACAATTCTACGTATGGAGGGAGGGGCTGGGGAAGTGTGAAACTAGAAAGAAGATAGGGGAGGGGGGAGGGACTTATTTAAAAAAAAAAAAAGAAAAAAAAAAGGGGAAGTCGTCCATACTCCGGAAGGATTTTATGCCGGGCTGACTTGGTGACGGAGGCAGAGGGGGGGGGTGCCGCAAAGAAGGCAAGAAAAGAATGGAGCCGAATTGGGATGTATTCGATTCTGCAATCATCTTGGGGGCCCGAGGGAAAAAGGTCCAGGGTGTAAGGGGGGGGAGAGAAATTGAACTGCATAAGTCTTTCCCGGGGGGGGAGGACAGGCGAGGTAAATTAGGAAACTCTGGACAAAAGGTTTAGTCGGCCGTAGACGAAAAAAAAATGAATTAAATAAAAGAGGGTTTGTGTAATCGTGCGATGAAGAAGGGGGGTACCAAATAAGTTTTGGGGAGAAGAGTTGACCCTATATTTCAAAGGAAGGGGAAGGGGGGGGAGGGATCCGCATGAAGGTTTGAAAAGAAAAAAAGAAGCCCACACACGTTAAGCGAACAGGGCCAAGAAAAAACGAAGAAGGATTAGAGTATAGGCCCGCGAAAAAGAAGGAAAGATCACTATTAGCCAATGCGTATTCCTGCGCGGATGGTTACGTCATCGCCTGTGGTGCAATCGCGCGCTGCGAGGGCATGAGGGAAAAAAAATAGCGGAGGGAAAAAGACTCAAGAACAAAAAAAAGTCAAGATTGTCGGGAAGACCAATTTAGCTCATCCAACAAAAGAGGGGGGGATGCGGAGTCACAAGAAAGATCGGGGAGAATCCAAAGAAGGGGAATTTAAAGGTATCAGGAGTTACGAAATCCTTCCGCGGGAGGGGTTTTCCGACCGGAACTGAAAGAGGGGGGGAGAAATCATCGGAAAAAAGAAAAAAAAAAGAAAAGACAGGAGGAAGGAAAAAAAAAATATTCCAATAGGAAATTAAAAAGCGAAAGGGAAAACCCGGTGGTTTTAGGACTAATGGAGAGGGGGTTTAAAAAAAAACAGGGAGTGATCAAAAGAAGCAGAAAGTATGGGCAAGACGGGGGGGGAAAAAAGAGTTGCACCGGAAGAAGCAGCAAGGCTTGCCTTTCGCTTCGAACTGGGGGCCAAAACAATGTGAAGAAATAAGTGGTATCTGGAAAGAGAACCACGCGAAAGTTTTCCATTGGTGGCTCCAGGACCTTTTTTATTTGAAGGGTTAAAAGATGGAAGAAGTGATCAAAAGTGAAGGAGGGGGAGAAGGCCAGGGAAAACTGAATCAAACGGGAATAAAATCACTAAAGATGGGATGGTGTTGGGTAAAGCGAAGGTCGGGGGGAAAGGAACAAGTTGGTGCATTCTCTAATAAGAAAACGTTTTGAGCTAGTAGGAAATGGCAGGGTGGTTTCTTACCGGGCGCAAAAGATTGGATCTTTCCCTGGAGGGCGGTTTTGGAGGTCGGAAGAAGCCGGGATTGACGTAAACTCTGTATCCGATTTTTGGTAGTAAAGGTATTGGACCAATGCAGGCCAAAGAAGCCCGAGGTGGGGAAGGCGTGCCAACAAGGGGGTACATGGTCAAAGGGGGGCCTTTTCACGGCGGAGATAGTTTCATAGGTTTTATAGGGGGCAACCAAGACTTAGCAAGTAAAAGGATATTCAAGGATTTAAATGTCAATCTTTGAAGACACAGGTCGGTCAGAATGAGAAAGGCTGTCGGGCACTCAAAAATTTCAAAGAGGGCGGGAAATCTGGCCGCGGGGAACGGTTTGGTGCATATGGAGTTTACAAAGCGAATCGAAAAGGGGGGGGGGAAAGTCCGCGAGAAAAAAACACAACAGGGAAGGAAATAGGAAAGATCTGAGGGACGATACTTGGGTGTACGAGGAAAAGGGGGGGCCACCCTTTCGATTGTATGGGGTGAGGTAAACGAAAAGGAAAAAAGACTGTAAATGTTCTCCAGGGTTCAAGCGTGAACTGGCCAGAGGAGGTCGAGTTTCCTACTCAAGTCGACTGACCGACCTGATGAAAAGGGGAAGGATGGAAACTTGGGAAAAGGGAGGACATGGGGGGAAAACCTAAAAAATCTACGGAGTGCAAATTTTTAATGAACCAGGTGGAAGCCAAAAGGACAGTCAGTAAAAGGGGTAAAGAGGGCACTTAAAACGTTATACTACCAGACTGGCAGTATACCGACTTAAGAGGGCGGCAACCACAGAAACCCACAATCAAGGTGCTCCAAATCTTTGGAAAAGTTCCTCACAAATGAATGACGCTTTAAAAGGGGGAAAGTGCCTCCGTCTTGAAGACCCTCAACAACGTGTTCATGCTTCACGCCACTATTAGCGTGTAAAAAACAACAAGTGAAAGGGAGACGGATTAGGGGAAAGAGCAGCCGGGCGAATCCCACATTTGGTTCCACTGAGGGGGGAAAAAGGGGTACAGGGGAGCCGAAAAAGGGGCAACTCTGGAGAGACGAAAAATAAAAAACAACCTTTCATCGCAAAACCTGTAAAAAGGGAGGAGAACGTCTTGAGGCAGGTAGGGAGATCGCGAAGTCCCCGTGTTCAGGAGCTAAATTTTATGGGAAAAAAAAGTTCGAAGAAAAAGGAAAGAAACGTGCTTCTCATCGAGAAGTAGGTAAAAGGACGAAGAAAACGATTTTTGAAGGAGGGGGGGGATCAAGAAGAAAAAATTTTTAGGGGCATCGTCAACCACAGCTGGCCTTAGATAGAAACCACCGGGCGTCAAACATCCAAAAGGAGTTGGACTAGGTCACGGGTCGCCTGTCCTGAAAGAGGAGCTTCCGATGGTCCTGCGAATGTGACCCGTGAAACCATAGGGGAAAACAAAATCCAGAGGAGGAAAATTCGCGGAACTCTTAAGGTGAAAAAGTGGGATCAAAGAGTGTTGGCCATCTGCGCGGTGGAAAAAAAATCCGAAAAAAAGTGCGTAGGCAGAACCTTGTCGGCACAGTTCCACTCAATGGGAAGAACGTGGAGCTCTTGATTTGCCACATCGGGCTCTTGGGCCTCAGGAAAAGAAAACTGCGGAAGCGCGAAAAAGGGGGAAAAACCGTCGAGGGTACGAAACGTCTAAGCAGGAAAAAAAAACCTATCTGGTGAAAAATCAGTTTGGAGGATCCTCAGTCTTTGAGGAAAGAAAAGCACCGGAAGAACTCAAAAAGAGGGACTTCTGTTTTGGGATCACACCTCAGTCGAAATCCCCTTTGGAGGTCCTAATCTTCGGAGGGAGGAAACATAAGGAAAGAGAGAAAACTATAAAGAATCTTGACAGGGGAGAGGGCAAGAAATCTCTAAGTTTAAGAAAATATAAAAAAGGGAGTGGGGGGGGGGAAATCAGGCGGAAATCGAAAAGTAGGACAAACATACCGAGGGGAGGGGATCCTTGTAGGGAGGAAAATCGTAGCCGGAAGTTTCTTCATCGACACAATAAAATCTACATTGAAGGATCGGAACCGAGAAGGAAAAATCCTTAAAATGCTCCAGGCTAAAAAAAGGATCATTACCCCCCGCAAGAAAGATAATGAATCTGAAAGGCAACCGAGCAACAAGTACAAAGAATTTTAGGGGACGACCTGCTGAAGGCAAAAACTCTCGCGCGACTTATCGCAAGGACCCACCAATGGTCGATTTCATTGAACTTCAGCGCCAGTGCGATAAAAGAAAGCCATGGCCACCGCAAAACTCAAATCAAGGACCCGCAAAAGAGGTAGGGGGGAAAAAAGTTTCACAAAAGCTTCAACAAAGACAAGAAAAGGAGAGGTCTTCCTACGTAAAAGGCCAAATTAGCGGAGAAAAGGTCCTTGGGAGTGACCGCTGACTCAAGAAGTTTACGGTCCTCGAAAAAAGGCACCACTCCAATAAAGA
>Ga0179593_1383924_pt1 | contig 14550 bp, 10 predicted proteins | sample CZODoug2_1_08_16_FD_185931 | JGI IMG/M metagenome (GOLD analysis project Ga0179593, IMG submission 185931) | Vadose zone soil fungal communities from Angelo Coast Range Reserve, California, USA - CZODoug2_1_08_16fungal (PacBio error correction) | ecosystem: Environmental > Terrestrial > Soil >...
TCTCAAAACACTTTTGAAATGCCTGACATCCTTCCAGAGAGGGGAAAATCGGGACGAGAAGGCAGATAAAAAAAACGCGTTCGCACTGTCCATTGACCAGCTCTTCTTGCTCAAGGAACTGAAGAACATCACCCCGCCGCGCTTTCGGCGCCACCCTCTGATGATAAGACTGGCTGACAGAACAGGGTAGGGTCATTGACCCAAAAGCCACAGTTACCAAGGAAGGACGAATTTACGTTTTACCACCCAGAAGAAGGAGGAGACAGGAAACAGCCTAAACTAGCTCCTCTCATAACCTTTTGTGGACAGCCCCAGACGGAAGGGCCAGTAAAAAGGGGTCTAATTGAGGGAAGGGAAAGTAGGGGATGGCCACCAGACAAGGATAGGACTACCCCTTGGAGGAACAGCGCAGGTCGGGAAGTAACGTCGCAACGCGGTTCAAACCAGGACGCGTGAGAAATCGGAGGGGCAAGGCGTCTTACGCTTTACATCCAAACAGCCAGCCGAACTGGGCGGCTGAACTGAGATCTCCTTTTTCCATGAACTCATGAGAGGGAGCAAGCTGAGCAGACCTAAGAAACAAGTGAAAGGGCATTATGGAAAAGATCACGTAACAAGCACCTACGACGGCCTTGCTAAAAAGGCGGTCAAGGATGATGTTTACAACCCGGTGGCGGGACTGCCACCCTTATGATCAAAGAGAAGGGGACAAAAGACTACCGCTCACCTCTATACCGAAAGAAGGAAATACTGCCCGTCCTTCACAGGGAGGGGAGAACGTATTATCAAAAAAGTCTTCATAAGATTGGGGGCAGAGTCTGTCATACTAGGAAGAGGGAGACGCACGCAACGGAAAAGGAAGGGAGTAAATATGCAAGCGGCAACCGCAACCACCGTCACTTGCTCAACCACACAATTCCTCTTAAACCGGGAGTAGGGCTCAACATGAAAAGAGGAACCTAAGTCGGGAACTCTCACCAGCGTCGTCAGGGGGGAACAAAACAAACAAAACCAGAAAAGGGCCAAAAAGGACACCCCGCAAACATCAAAGAGATGCAGGCCAAAGGTTGAGCAAGCGAAGAGTCTCCTCAACCACTGGAATTCTCGTTGGGGAAGACGTCAACGGTCATTTTGGAAGAAAAGAATACGAAAAGCAAACACAAATACGAAGCCGTTTACCTGGGACCGACGACTTCTTTTCATGCCCGGAAACAGACAGCAAAAAAGGGGGCCAGTACCGGGAAAAAGGACAGTAAAATGTGGCATGCAGCACGGCGGACACAACAATAGGAAAAACTCCTGTCGTTTCGGGCAGGACTAAGCACGTGGGCGACCGGACAGGAGGGGGGAGGTGTAAAGGAATAAAACTCCGACAAAAGGCCCCATTTAAACAAAATTAGAGTGCTAAACACCCGAAAGGATTGGTGAGGGGCCATAATGTACTGGAGAAAAACAGCCGAGGAAAAAAATTAGGAGAGGAAAAAAAACTCCTGTTAGGATAAGATAATAGTGACTTGTTCTTGCTAATGGGAAAGGGGGACTGTGACTAAGAAAAACACTCAACAAAAAGGGAGAGACGCTTCAAAAAGGGGGGACCAAGGGGGGGTGCCGTGCGCTCACCTTTTTAAAGCAAACGATATCCCCGTGAAAATGAAGCCAAAGAAGGATCATCCCAAAAAACGCGTGGGAAAGAAAAGGTGTCCGGGGTGTTCGGCGAGTACCAAAGGGGGAGTCCTGAGGAAATGTAACCACGAACCTATCCTGGTTGATGAAGAGGGTATGCCCATATGAAACCGAAAAGGGCTGTACATCTTGCGGGCGACCACCGGTGGCTTTCTAGGTTGGGAGGGGCAATGCATCAGAGTTCTCCGAAAAGGAACCACCAAAAAGGGGCTATAGCATGGGGGGAAACTAAGAGTGTGGACCGCCTTCAACAGAAAAAAGCCTGAAATTTCCAACACAAGATCAGGAGTTTCTTATACAGGGGGAAGGAAAAACCGTCGAACTGGGATAACGGAAAAAATCTCATCGAGGTGAAGAGAAACTCTCAAGCCATAAAGGGGGTTCGGAAAAAACATCCTGCTGGGGGAAAAAACGGGGTTAAAGATGAAAAAAGAAAGAACTCAACTGAAGAGGACGTCTGAGATAGAAACAAACACAAGAAGGAAGGAAGGAAAATAGTATGACCGAGACTCTAACGGAAAAATCCCTTAGATGTGCAAACTTCCATCTTTGTGCATTCGGTCTTCTGGCTACCTTCTGGCGGGGGGTATGGGGGGCTAGACGGAGACGACCTCAATAAAAAACTTCTCAATCGATGACAAGGTGCCTATGGAAGGAAACCAGGATCACGAAAGGGGACTACTGGGGCAGATTTGCGGGTGGGGGAAGTGATGTACACCACTCTGGCCGTCTTGGGGGTACCCGTGGAAATATAGCAAGGGTACTGTTCGGAGCCGCGATGGTACGTTCCTACAAGCATAGGCAGCCACGCAGGGCCCGAACTCTCCATATGGTAAAAGTGGCTTTTGAGGGGGAGGGTTTACCAAGAAGGAAAAAGGGCGAAATTTTAGAGGCTTTTAATGGCACACGGGGTCCTGTATTTTGAAAGAGCAAAAGTGCCCAGGGAAAAAGGGTGGAATGAAATAGAGTATTCTTGTCAAAACGTGAGGGCGAGAAGGTCTTTTCTGATCAAGGCTTACAACCGGGCTTCTCATCGGGGGGTCAGTGGAAGAGGAGAGCAAGTGAAAAAAAATTTGTTTACGGAAAAAAAAAGACCGCTTTCTTCGCCAGTAGAACGCAAGGAACTCCCGACGCTTGTTTTCCTCCCGTTTTTAAAAGGAAAGGGGTGTGACACGAAGCCGGCCGGAAATAAAAGGGGGAGGGTTAAAAGTGGATGTCTTAAGGTGGGACTGGGGGGTGCCTTCGTTCCAGTCTTACACAGGGGAAACGACGAAGGGCGACACAGGGTTCCTTCCTAAAACCGGCGGGGGGGGGGGGAGGATTGTTAAAGATAGGAAGTTCAGTGCGTGTGGCAAGGGAAAAAGGGGGGGAAAACAGGTTGGCCCTGGTGAGTTTGCGGGAACCGGAAGACAGTGAGCGTTCCACATGTACGGGAGGAGGGGGAGGGGTGGAAGGTGGAGGGAACTTATCTGAGGGAAAAGGGGTGGGAACAAAAAAGTTACTTTTCGGGAAGCAGAAACTCAATCCCTTCGCACCGGGCCAAAGAACTTCTGTTGCCGGGTAGGAGGGGGGGGACATCGGGGGGGGGGTTGGGAAAAGATACGAGCTGGGTTCAAAAAGGGAGGCGGGCGCAGGGGAAGTGGGAAGCCGCGGTGGCCAGTGTACTGGGCGATACCTCGTTTTTTCGGTCAGGCTTGCAGCATCGGCGAAGGACCTTCGGGGTTAATAAGGGAAGTGGTCCTCGCTGGATCGTGCACGACGCTGAAAACGGAAATGGATCTTTGGCAGAGGTTTGAAAGGCGGGAGTTAACAGGGAAAAAAGGGACGGTGCTCCACCTTGATTTCTACGCTTAGCGGCGACTTTTTTCAAGGAGAGGGGGGGATCGGGGGACATCAACAATGGTGAGCAGGAGAAACCAGTGAAAGACAGCACATTTAACCCCGCAAAGACGCGAGGGAGAGGGTCCCTAGAGGAGTAGCGACATACAGTTCAATTCACTTCGAGTAACGCCCGTCACGCGAGATCAGAAAATAGCAATTCCAAATGTCCACGGGCGAGAAAAACGTACCTCCATTCCAAGGAGGGAAAAAGTGTCCTGGGACTGTCATGCCAGGGTCACCGGGAGCATAAAACTAAGGGGAATCAGCGAAAACGAGGGTGGACGAATGTCGACCGTGATGGGTGAACAACCTGGTACGAAGTATCGGTGTCTTTCTTTTCAGCTCATCTTCTTCATCTCCCAACAAACGGGACTGGCCTTCACCAGTAAGGGGCCTAGAAGACAAAACCGGAGATGCGAGGCGAGAGGGGTTCAGGAGGAGTACCTGCGCGCCGAGTGCTTTGTCACCCTACCAATCAACGGGGAAGGCCTGGGTCCGGGGGGGAACGGGGGCAGGAGCGGATCTAAGGATAGCCAAGGGGGACGATCAGAAAAGGCCAAGAAAGCAACTAGGCAGAAACTCATCTATTTTTGGCGGAGGGGTCATCATACCCTGGGAGGAAAATTCAAGTCGGGGGCACGAGATAGGTGAAAAAAAGTTCTCTTCCCTGGTGGACAAAAAGGGCTCTTGGGTGGGGGGGTAAAAATTTACCGTTGCTGTGGACCACGAGAGACAGGGGGGGTGGCGCTCAACAACACAACTGAGTCGGGGACAATATAGTTTAAAAAAGAGTTCGCAGGGCAGAATTCAGGAGAAAGGGCAACCAGCAGGGGGAGCTATCCGATCACAAGAGGGGGCGCAAGGGACATTGCGTCAGGTCTGTATCGAAAACATAAGAAAAGACTCGAGGGGCGGCCCCCCATATGGCTGAGAGAGAAGAGCTGTATCTGAGCAGTATTGAAGAAGTAAGCCGAGTCCAGCGGGCAAAACAGGTGAACAAAACAGGGCATCCTGAAAACGGGGGGGTAATTTGCCCCAAGACGCGGCAAGAAAAACAGAACGCAAGTACTTTACTAAACGCACAAAGCCTGGGGGGTAAGGAGGAAAGGAAAAGACAAAAAATCCCATCGTTGTGGACCGAAGGGAGAAATCCACTATACGGAGAATCCAGGGACTTACACCCAGCGCTTCACGAGGAACGTTCGCCAAAATCTGGGGAAAAGGGGAAGTAACTCGAAAGTCGAGAGGTGGAAACTTCGTACCGTTCATTCAAACAGGGAAGAGGGGGGCCTCGTATCCTGGGGGTCCTGTGTTAACATGGAAGAAAAAAAGGTCAGTATAAGCTCTCTTAGTCAAAAAAAATCGAACATTGAAAACGGGCGTGCGACCATTCGGAGGGAAAAGAGCCCTCCCCTGCGCTGCGGTGGGACCACAAGGATATGGTTTAAAACGAGGTGGGGAGACCGGAAAAAAGCAAACGCAATTCACGCATAAACTCTCCTGGGGGACAAAAATCGAGGCCTCAAAGGCTGACCTCCAGAATGAGAAGTCAGGCCTGAACAAAAAAAAATCAAGTATCTGCCAACTTCAAAACATATACAGGGGGAAGGGGTGATCTTCTTGCCAAACAGCAAAAAAACTCATCACTTACAAGATTGAAAACTGTTAGAGGCGCAGGCCTGCCGAGCAACAAGGAAAAAAACTAATTCCTTATTCAACATGAAAAGATTCAATCTTATTCCTAACGAGGAAAGTCAGCCCCAGCTCGGAAGGTTAAAAAAACAAAAAATACAGAACAGAAAAGCCCCGGCACCGAAGCAGCAGGGAGGAAAAAAGGATGAGGGCTGAGCGCGGGCCTCAAGGAAGCAGGCAGCTATCGTAAAAAACGTGGACAAAAGCTATCCAGAAAAACCCCCTCCGATTCCGTCAAGGGACCGCCGCCAGTGGATGTAACCTTGACCACAGCAGGGAAGCACAGGTTTCACATGAACAGGAAAAGATCCATTACCGGAAAAGAAGAAAGGAAAGCAACATCCAAAACTTAGGGGGGGCCTACACGTTTTCTAAAAAAAATTCAGGAAGGCGGTGTGTAAACTATCCCCACTGCAAAAGAACAGCAAAAACAGAGTAATATAGACCAGACAATGGTGACCTTCCCGGATTGAAGAGGAAACCCACTCCACCCAACAGCTCTTCCGGACCAACTCGTATTCTAAGAGAAAGAGTGGGGGACGTAGAGACCGCACTTTTACAATGGGAAAAAGAAATATAAGAAATATAAAAGCTGTACCGGAACCTGGCGCCGGAGGGTCCACCATTTTGTACTCAAATGATCATCCCCGGGACAGGAAGAAGGGAGAAAGGAAGATACCAAATCAACCGGGGCGGGCGAAGGGGAAAAGCCTAATCCTTCGGAAATAGTCCACAGGGGGAGAAAAAATCCATGGTGCATTCTTGGGACAAAAAAAGGAACCTCCAAGTGTATGGGAACACCCCTTTCAGGCCGGGTGGTCTAGAAGAGTCCGTACAGGTCTCCAGGACCAGGGAACCCCCCCCCCCCTGTCTGGTCTACATGTGGACAGGGGAGCCTTAGGGTTTACCGCTCCTTCAAACACCCTGCCGCTATGCCCCATTTCTATCGAGTTGGGGCTGCTGGAGTAGGCAACATTTCTCTGATCCTAAACATGGGACTTCTAAAGTCAGGAATCCAACCCACAATCGCCAAGAGGGAAAACCCAAAAAAAAAATGCCAAAATAAGCCGCGAAGAATGGTCACCCCTATGCAGGACTTACCAAAGGATTAGTAAACCGTCGGTCGACTCTCTCGAAACAACAACAAAAAGGAGTATGATATAGTATATCATAGGAAAAATGCTGGGGAAGTCAGGTCACTCTTGGTGCCAAGTCCATAGTTTTTGCCTTCTCCGTAGAAAGATGGCTCTTTGCGGGTTGGGGTCTCTAAATCGATAAAACAAAAAAGTCAACTCAGAAGAGAACCGGTGCAGGGGTAAAGGAAACCAAACTAAAATCAAAAAAAAGGGACGGACTGGTTTACACGATGGACGGGTAGGCTTTACACAAAGGCTTGAACGGCTTCAATTTCCCCTCTTAAATGGGGGGAAATGGAAAAAATCAAGGGAGAATGCCAGAACAAGAGATCCCCTACCTCGGAAAGGACCTACCTTGGCGGGGGTTCTCAGTTGGGCCAACAACTTTACCTAAACTCAGTTGGAGCGAACTGACGATTGGAAAGGAAGGGGGGAGGGTGGTATCGACACCGGCCAGGTTAGAACGGCTCGTGATCTGCCAGTCGAGGTATCATTAATTGGAGGATCCGGCGACCACATGGGGAGTGAGACCTCACACGGTCGAAGGGGAGTCGAAGGACAGAGGTGACTGATTAAAAGGGCTTTGCCGGAGGCCCGCTTGCTGCTTATCCCTAACGGAGTGGTTCGAAAACGAGGTGGGAATATGCGGTTGGTGGAAAGGCAAAGGCCAGGTCACGAGGCGGGGGGGGAGGATACCTAACGGTGTTAAATGGTGGACATTTGCACTGAGTCAGGAACCCCTACTAGGCCAAATGAAAAGGCGAGGCCAGAACAACGGGGGTAAAGCTTTGATGGATAATTTGACGGTAAGGGGGGCATGTTGAGGTACTGGCCACATTGGGGTTATTAGGTGGTACTTGAATAGTTCCAGCCAGATGAGGAGGTCCACAAGGCCGAGAGGAGGGTGGCTTGGACTGCCTCTAGTCGTGGCGTGAGGGGGGATATAGCGACTTAATGAGTCTTTATCTTCCGGCCTCACCTTCTCACTTGTTTCAAGAAGGAGAGGGTCTGTGGCAGGGGGAGGGGAGGTGGTATGGGCTTTTTGTTTTTTACGGGCACCTAAAGAGGCTGTGAAGCAGGGGGAAAAGGAACTACTAGTTTCAGGAGAACGAAACTGTTGAAAACGTATGTCTCATGAAGGAATGGGGCGGTGCCAACGCGGAAAGAATCTCGGACCTTCCGGTGTGGGGAATCCTTTTAACTGATCGCAGGATCTCTTGAACAGCGAAATGACACAATGGATCATTGGGGAAGAAGGGGGAGAAGTCTCTCACTTCGTTGACGGGGGAAAAGCCGGAGGGAGGGTCGGTTTTCAGGGGTGTTGAAGTAGCGGGAAGATGGGAACAGGGTGCAAAAGGACTCCAAACTAGGTCAATCAGAAGTGGTTGGGAACGAAGAAAGGGCGCCGCTTTTCCAGAGAGACCTTGTCTAAGAAAAAAAAAGGCATTTTAACGGGCGCAAGGAAGTGCCAGAATCAGGAACGGTAAGAAAGGGACACCTTGAGCGGCCAGCCGCCCTTCATTGCCGTTTTTCCGGTACACTGGAAAAAGGGACGGGGCACACTGCTCATGAAGGAAGGTCAGAGCGAAACAACGGCTTCACCAGTGCACTGAAAGAGCTGGGTTGCAGACGGGACTGTCCCGGAAATACCCGTGGAGGTGCTGGACCAGCAAACTCATGGAGGAAATCAAACCTAGGGGGGAAGACCTGCTCTGCATGGGAAGCTTCAACCCCCGTCTAGATCGCGGCGAGACAAGGAGGACCTTACTGCGATCCTCCTTGGTTGGCACAAAACAGTAGTACGGATGAAGAAGTTACTGGTGTGCGACTTGTGCCGGCGGAGTCTAGAGCTACATCACGGCGACTAAGAAAAATATAGATAGCATGCTTGGTACACCACCCAATCGTCTGCGTTGGTAGTGGTTCTTGTCATCAATGAAAAAAGCAGTTCTGAAGCATGAACCTCAAGAGCGGTAGTAGGCTGATCCAGCTGTTTTCCATCAGTTAGCTTGGGGGACCTTCTATGAACGAAAAATACTCCTAGTAATAAAAACAAACGAGGGAGTAAAGGGGGAAAAGGTATCTCCCCACCAATTTTAAAAAGAAGGCCTTCACCCCTTCACATTAACATGCCACCATTAACAATAAGGGATCCAATAGCTTTTTCCTTTCTGGAAAGACGCGTTGAAAGGGTCGAGCGTAACCTGAAACAATCAAAGAAAGGGCGGGGGAGAAATAAAAAATCTGTCGAAGCGGACCGGGATAAGCGGGAGGCAGCCGACATCTTCCACACCAAAAGGTACCATGAGAAAATGACTGGGAATGGGCCCATCCTCGGGACCTCCTAGAAACAAAGGAACCACCCACGCTGCTCACAGAAGGTGTGTTTGGACGCTTCCGGCAAAGGGACAGAGCTTTTTGGAGTTGAGAGTTATAATGGCCACGAAAGGCAAAAGGATCGGGGAATACTTACGGGGGGCAGAGCGGGTCCGCCGACACTGGGAAGTCCCCACAGTCTGTTTCGGAATTCAATGAAGATAGAACGAGGGGAAGGCGCGGGAAAAAGGAAGCCACGAAAAGTTAAAGAATAAATGGGAGGCGGACCGAGGAGCCTGGCCATTATAACGGAAAGTCTATGAGAGCGCAGCTTGAATAAGGGAAAACAGACATTTCACTGTCTTATTAGACCTACGTCTAGCGGCAATCTATGCTTCCTATCGATTTTGAAAAAACTATGGGAACAAGGGGTGGGGGCTCCGCCAATGGGAAAAGGAAAGATGCCACAAGAACCTCTCACCTAGTCGACATCCCGTCCAAAAGTCACCGGGCAGGCTGATCGTATTTCTCCCGTCGGGGGAAAAGAGACATGAATGGCATGCTTGAAACAGCCTCAGGGCTAAACGGAACAAGAGTCAACCGGGTAAGCTATCTGGGCCGGGCGGGAAAGCCAACCGAATTCGCATAACGGAGAAACAGAGGGGGAACAAAGAAAAGAGTAAAATCAGGACCGCACCAAAAAATGAACTGGACGTAGGTGCAACACAACCCCAAAACCAAAGGAAAAACCCCAGTCAAACCTTCCCATCCTAGAGGAATACAAGGTGAGATTGAAATAAAGGGGGGGAAGCTATCCTTAATGGGGAACTGCGATCAGTCACACGTGACAAACAACAAAATCGATTCCACAAACAACCAGAAAGAGGGCGGGAAAAAGACCAGGAACACGAACCGCCTGCTGCGTTCCGGAAAAGAAAAGGCCAACCGTTACATTACCTTCACAAAAGGAACAGATTAATTCGCATCAGACGCAGCCATCCCAGCCTTACCAGGCGTGGCTCGCGAAACTGGGGGGGGAGGAAAATTCTTGGGTCGGGGGGAATAAGGAAACTGACACTGCACCCAGGGTACAAAAAGTACAATTATCGGGGACCAAGAACACGTACCTTTCACGGAATTAAGAGAAAAAACAAAACCAGAATCTCCCAACCTGGAGAAGCGAGAAAAAGACTTTAGGGAGAAGACGACTTGCGTTGAGGGGGGCGAAGACCGCAAATGGGAAGCAACAAACACGACAGTAGGAAACGTAAGAAGGTAACTCGTTTGCCGGTCGCAAGGAAAAACTTGGTGAAATAAATGTCTCCCTTTACAAAAATTCTACGGCAAATCAAGAGAGGGATCCGGGGAGGGGGGGGAGGGCTAGTAATAAAACCGACAGGAAAAAGGCTGAAAAAAGAGGGCTCCGAGAAACGAAACCTTGAATTTGCATAGGTTAACCTAAACCTCAGTTGAAACGAAGAAGATGTGATGCTGTGTGGTCAGGATATGTTCTAAAAGGTGAACATCTTCTGCCAAAAAGTAAAAACCCTTAAGGAGATGTCCAGTTTAGGAAGCTTGGTACAAGAGGCACACCCAGCCTGACACAAGGGAGACATTGAAGCTCGTGGTGGAGGCGAGGGGGAGGGGCACCTTCCTCAGATTTAAAGATAAAAACGCTCGTGTACCACCCTCAAAAGGGGGGCCAAAAAGCAGGGAAAAGAAGCGAGGAAAAAAAAGATGGAACATATACCACATGGAACGTAAAATGCCCGGCGAGACTAGATAAAAAGGAATATTTGAAAAAGATAGGGTATAGAGATCTCCAAGGACTCCTCCCTTTCGGGAAAAAAGAAAACACATATTTGTGAAGCGCTTTCGCAAAACTGAGGGCGCCATGGGGAGGGGGGGGGTCTCGAGGGGCTCCTAAGTAACGTCGAAATTAAGGAACCTTTCCGAAATCCCGCCGTCGCGACTCCCTGGGAAAAACCGAACTGGCAGGGTGGAAGGGGAGGGTACAAAGAGGGAAGGAGTCCTGGCCTACCGACCAGTGTGGCTTAGCCTCGCTTTAGGATGCCGACAATCGAAGAAAAGAAAACCGAAGAAAAAAGAGCCAGAAGGGTCAAGACCGGCGTTGCTTTTGTCCACGAAGGGAACAGATTGTTTCATTGAGGAAGCGTCCGGCAGGGAGGGGTGTAACTTATCCACCTCAAAGGGGAATCAAGCCAGGGATCAGGGAAGGGCGGATCAGTGAAAAAGGGGCTGAGACTTATTAACAAAAGTGGTTCGCCGCCGGGGGTCGGAAAATCTGATCTCCGGTGTGGACAGCTTATGTGAAAGGATTAAAAAAAGAGAGGGGGAAAAAAAACCTGGGATACACGCAAGGTCAGAGGGGAAAAGAGAAAGACCGTGGCGGCCTCGAAGGTTGGGGAAAAAGGCGTGGGTGCTGGACGGACGTGGACCGTCACGCAGTCTTTTGAGAGCACTGCGGAGTTTGGAAGGGGAACGTGAAACCGAGTCTGAACAAAAGAAAAAACTACGTCAAAACAACGTGGTCTGCAAAACTAACCCGGGTAACGGCTTTCTGGTGAGGGACCGTGACCTGCACTAAAGTCAAGGGCAAGTGGGGAAGAGCTAAAATTGCCTGGGAGGGGGGGGGGAACGGTAAGGGCAATGAAACGGTTACGGAAGGAGTCTGTCGTTTTCTGTTGCTGGCGCGGAGGGGGGAGGGGGAATTTTCGGGGGAAAGCTTACCTTAAGTGATGGATCGGGGGCCCGCGAGATTCCGAAACCGGGTGTAAAGGACGGTGGGGGGGGGGGAGAGTTAAGGGAGGGTGGGAAGTGCGGGGCCACCTCCGATCTTGGGCGAGTCTAATGCTACGCTGTTAATTTTAGGACGACGTGGACGTAGTGACGTTGAGAGAGAGAACGGGTGATTGGCAAAGAGGCAGGAACGAGGGATCCGCATAAGGGGGGACACGCCTTATTACAGCGCGTTTGTGGGGAAAATACGGTAAACCACGGGAATATATGGGCAGACCGGGGTCACGAGCAGCCCTGACTGAAAAGGGTTCTCAGGACCTTCGGGATTGTGCTACTGTTTATACGCGCTCTGGAAACGGGGTGAGGGGTTAGAAGGGGGGGCTGCAGGCCACCCACCCGGGGGGGGGGGGGGACTCATCAGGGAACTCCTATCGGAAAACGAAGGTCTGGTTGTAAAGATACGCAGGGCTCCTCCACTGTTCTCGTCAGGGTTGAGCACGCAGCAGATACCATGGCCAATCAAAGGTTGACACAACGCGGAACCAACCGAAGAAAATGGACTAATTTGACAGTCAAAGGGAAAAACCTCTCGTTAAAGAAAACTGTACGTCGAAGGCAGAACAAAGATGGCGCCGTGACGGGAAAGGCAGAGACCTTTACGAGAAGTCCTTAAGGGGGACGGGGGGCCATCCTGGATGAGATCAGAACACACCCTCTTGGAAAGGGAACGCCTTGGAAGCGGAAAAAAGAAGCGGGATCCGAAAATCATTCTTGGGGGGGACGAGACGCCTCCCTGTTCCCCTCACCTTCACGACGGCGGTGAGTTTTTAACTTTTTTGGCAAGGAGTGGGTAAAGGCTTTACATGACTAGGGGGCAGCCAAGGCGAGCGGCGCCCGGACTCGCTCAAAAAAGGGTGGCAAACGCAAAGACCAAGGGAAAAGGCGTTCGTGTGGGATGGCTGGGGACTATCAAACGCCGGGGGAGGGGGAATTGACATCTCCGAAACAGGGGGGGCGAAGTAGAGGAAACTTTTGGGTCCACCGTCAGTGAGGGGAGTTACTCTATCTGGAAAGATCTCTCAAAACACAAAAGGAGAAGGTTAAGAGATTTAAGAACCCATCGTCATACTCCTTCAAAGTCCTGCCGGAGGGAGGGTCCCAGGCCTCTACTGTCACGTCCATAGAACGAGGAGGAAGTCCTGGCCTGACTTCTTATTTCAAACCTATCCAATCAAAAAGCCGAGGCGGTGCTGAAATCAAAAACCACGTATGAAGCTATCCTGTTTGAGAGAGTAAAGGATGGACTAGCGTCAAGAAGAAGGCCATGTCCAAAGAGAGTACCAAAGACTCACGAAGGTGGTTGAAGCAAAACCTCGCGCGAAATGAAGCTCTTACAGTAGAAAAGGATCATATCCTTGGTTTGCAGCTTCCTGGAAGATAGGGCCCAGTCATTTTTGGGCCGCCGATGAGCTTTACAGAACCAAAACAGGAACTCTTCCCTGCTGGAAACTGAGGTAGACGGGGAAAAGGCAAACTCTGGGTCGACGGGATCATGACGGCTGTAGAGCGTCTGTTCACGGTCAGCTTGCCTGACCTTCACGAAGAGAAACAAAAATTGGACGGAGGACTCTAACTGGTCCAGAACCAATTTGCGTATTATCTGGATCAGCAGTATATCCTAACAAGAGGACGGTTCACTTAGTTTCAGGAAAGGAGAAGCTGGCCATCGCCCTCGCTGCCGGGCTCGGGAGGGGGCACACCTGACTTGGATTTGTGGAAACCCTATTTGGAAATCCTCAACCGGATTAAAATAAAAGCTCCATTCCAACAGAAAAGCTCCGTATCAGAAAGTCACATCCTGGCACGGTAGAAAGTCACCGGAAGGGCGCGTAGAGAATGAAAAGCAACCACACTCTCCATATACCTTTACTGTTCAGAGGACTTGACGAAAGAAGCGGGTCAAAAACCGTCCATATCTGAGGTCGAGAAGGCTTCCAGAGGGGCAACCAAAACAGTACGATAAAATTAAACGAGTACAACTGGAGTCAAAGGCACCTCTGGGAAAGGGAACGTCGTGACGCTTAAAAACTTACTTCTTAGGTGGCCAAACCAAAAAAAAAGCTACCAAGAAAGCCAAAAAGGCAAAAAAGAAATCAAATGGCCACCACGTTAATAAAAGCGACGGGAAGGAGAAACTCCCGGCGGCTATCTGACCACTTGAAAGGAGAATAAGGGGAAAAACAAACAAGAAGCCGAGGGGAACACCTCCAAATGCAGTCAAGGACCCCGAAACCGTTTGGACGATACCATTACCCGGCCAGACGGCGCGAAAGGAACCAAAGAACCTGTACCATCATCCAGACGAAAATGGCGAAAAGGTACGGGTCAGGGGTGTCCTAAGCCCGACAGGGGAAAAACAGGGCCCAAAGGAAAAGGTACTAGGACAACAAGACCTGAGTACAGGAACGGAGAACAAACGCCTCGACCACAACTATGGGAGCGGAAAAAACCAAGAAAAAAAAAGCTCGCACAGTCTGGACAGGGGGGAGGACCGAAAGGGGGGAACGAAACAGAAAGAGGACAATTCGATCCGGTAAAGTTTCCTGAGAGAACAATTTTTTAGGCCAATGATCAAAGGAAAAGGAAAGACTCGAGCAGTCATCATCCGCGGCGGGAGAACGTGAATTGAGGATATTACAAAAGAAGGACCTCTCCACGTCCACCCGAGGGAAACCTATAAGATTTCAGGCGGTTAAAAAGAAGAAAAGCCAGTCTTGGCCCGTGGAGGAGGACTCTGTTTTTGGGTCTTCTATGTGGGGGAAATTGAACCTTGAGCTGCTTAACATTGAAACCTGGAGATAATGGGAAGTGATCAGGGGAAGAGGTTTGTACCGCAAGTCAACCCGGAAAGAGAAAAATTGTCCTTCGAGAGGTTCGGAGACTGAAAAGAAAACAGGTCGGTTATTGGATCCAACGCGTCGACTGTAAAAAACCCACAATCTCCAAAAGGGGTGATCCTCGAGTAACCAAAAAGGGACCGATGGGCACGAAGAAGGACGTAGAATTCCTGGGAGGAGAAAAA
>Ga0179593_1432639_pt1 | contig 14550 bp, 30 predicted proteins | sample CZODoug2_1_08_16_FD_185931 | JGI IMG/M metagenome (GOLD analysis project Ga0179593, IMG submission 185931) | Vadose zone soil fungal communities from Angelo Coast Range Reserve, California, USA - CZODoug2_1_08_16fungal (PacBio error correction) | ecosystem: Environmental > Terrestrial > Soil >...
CCTCGTACGGAATAGAAAAGTATCCGGGGCCTATGCAGAAAAGAAAATGGCAACAAGTTGCCCATGGGGGCTAAAAGGGCCAACGCTCCCTTTCACTGTTAAGGCTAAGTCCGAAGAAGAAATGGAAGGGAGAACCAAAGGATAGTAAAATTCCTTCAATGGGTAGAGCGGGTCATAAGAGAACAAAACAGCGGTACAGTGGTGGTTAGGCGGAGGGGGATGGGTACGAGGACAAGAATTACATATGACGCTGATTTCGCGACAAAACGCGTCATAGTGCTCGAGCAATTGTAAATGGAAAAAACAGCGAAGTAAATCCTTAAGAAAACAATAATAGTGGTAAAACCCAAATGTGCAACGTCAAATCCCAGTGAACATAAATCGAAAGCGTCATGGTAGGTAGGGGCGGAAAAACCCAAGAGAAAAAAGAACCTCAATAAGGATCCCAGGAAAACAACAAATTCCCCTGGGGCCAGACTGGGGGACCACTACACAAGGAGAGGGGACTAACACGCATCTATAGCACGGGCGGAGGGACAAGGATGTGAACCATTCAAGCGGAGAGCTAAATACCGCCGTCTGAAGCGAGTGCTCAATAATAGGCATCGATTGAACAACAGGAGCGGGGGGGGGCCAACTTCCGCACTAGAAAAGCACAACGCAGAGGCTCAAATGACCAATCTGCGGGGAGAAACATCGGCCTGTGGTTAAGGGGAAACAAGTCAAAGAGCAACCAGCGAACAAAAAGGGGAGAAAACGTGAAAAGGGAATAGCCCGGAACGTTGCCGGGGGGACTTGGTTTGATGTTTGGTTTGTGGGTGGGTTTTTTTTGTGGTGGTGGGAAAAAAAACACGCGAGGGCGGACGGTAAAGACTGGCGCCCACTCTCCACAGGTAAAAAAAGAAGGCCAACCCATCGGCCCCAGAAGAAAAGAAAAGAAAAGAACCCGTCACTTCAGGGAGGACAAAAGGTGTGGCCGGAAAGGACAGCAAGAGGCTGCTCGGGACAAGGCCAGGGTGGGAAGGGAGGGAAAAGAGGGGGAAACAGGGGATTGACAACAAAGCCGTCCAAATCAATCGTCAAAGGGGGGCGAGAGAAGGGGAGAGAACAACTAGGGAAAAGAATTCACTGGTTTCAAGGAGGGGAGAAAAGAAAAAGCCGGGGGTCTACATAGTGTAAAAACCGAGCGGAGGCGCGTACTTACAAAAAGATCGATACCAAAAGGGCCTCATCACAGGACAAGCATCGGGCAAAAAAAAAAAAAAAAAATATGAGGCTTAAAGGTACAATCTTCTATGCCAGGTCGCGGATGAACTTCAGGGAACAAATAGGGGAACGATAAAACACCACTTTAGAGGGATGGGGTCGAAGATAGTTCAGGGGGGAAGTGGATAAAGACGGGCCACATTGAACGTCTGAACCAAAAAAACTAGGTCGGAAAAGGTTTCCAATTTCTGGCGAAGAGGGGGAAAGGATGGGACATTCTCAAAAAAAAATGTCCCCACGGGGGGGGGGGGGTGGAAAGTCGGGAAAGTAAAGAGAAACGCCAAAAGACATTAAAGAAAAGAAAAGTGCTGGGAAAAAGAATCGACATGAAAACCAGGTCTTAAACGAAAGTAGTCACACTTGAAGAAGAAACAACAAAAGGGGGAAAATATGAACGCAGGCTAATAGGACGATGGCAGAAAGGGGGCGAAGATGAATTGGAAGCTCGAGGGAAAAAATCAAGGGGAAGTACTTGAAAGAACTAAGGGCAGGCAGGATAAAAGCCTAGAAAGAACACAGCTAAAAGTGTGGGAAGGTCAAGGAGAAAAGCGCGGGCAAATGAGAAAAAAGAATCTCAGGGGAAGCTCAAACCGAGACACCGAAGGGCCTGAATGAAACGAGCGACAAACCTGGGGGCGGGGGACGGGAATAACGAGGCAGAGTAGGGACCGGCAGGTAAGTGTTTAACAGTGAATCATGTTCCAAACAAAGGTTGGGTCAACGGTTAGGGAAGCAAAAAAAAGATAAAAAACTAAATCCGGGAAAACTATACTCCCGCTGGAACGGAGGTTGAACCAGAAGAATGCAAAAAGGGAGCCAAAGTTTTCAAAAAAGAACGCTTCTGTCCATGAAGTTAAGGTAGAAAAAAAAACAGCAGTAGGGTTGGAGGGCGTACAAAAAAGAACATTAGTTCGCAGAAGGCCCGTTAAGTCTGGGAAGGAAAGGGGAATGAAAGGTAACCAGGGGGCAGAAGGGGTGTAAGAAGGGCGTAGCATGGTGGGAAGGGACGAGAGGGATGGGGGGGAGGTAAGAAAATACAAAGCTTTAAACCAGGAGGACTGGGGTACACTGTATTCACGAAAAAAGGCACGATTAAATTATAAGGAAAATAAAGGGGAGGGGGAACCTGGATGAAAATCGGATGGAAATAGTCAATGGCGAATTATTTAATAAGAAGGGAGGAGGGTCGATATAGGCGTACGAGAGGTTGGCAAGAAAGGAAAGTCATGAACTGGGGGTGAGAAAAAAATAGGGTCGGGGAGGGGGAGGTAATCCGAGCTGAGCTTTGTCGTTGTCAAGGAATGGGGAAAAAAAAAGATAATTAAGGCATTCCATAGTGGGAAAGGCCCAGACAATCCATCAATAATGACAATGGAGCGTTGAAACCAGAACCCCGGGGGATTTTCAGAAAGCACACACGTAAAAATCAATAACTCAAGGAAATAGGAGCATTCCGGGATGACAAAAGGGTGTAACGCGGGGGGGTTATCTAGGAAGGCTTAAAGCGGGTCAAAAAGGGGTTGAACACCGACGTCTGATTGGAGTCAAAAAAAGACGGCATACCATTTGTGGGGGAATCAAGGTCGGTAGCCGGCAATGAGGGGTGGAAAAAAAAGAGTGCAGAAATATAAAGATAAACACAATGGTAACAAGATGTGGGGAAAATGGAGTACATCTTAGCGTAAGGTAACGCTCTTCGAGGGAGGGGGGGGTGGAAAAAAATGGGGCACTAATCACAAATTGCATTCACCGCGGGGACTCAAAAAAACATGGCCCAAGTGGGGAAAAAGTCAGGGTATAAAAATTTGAAGTGAGACGAAAAAACGTAGAAGGGTAGAAAGGGGGAACCCCTGCTCAAACCAGGTCCGTTGGTTGATTACAAAAAGTGAACAGAAAAAAAAGACACAAGAGGGGGAAGGAGACAAGTTAAACGGTAGTTCAAAGAGGAAGCGAGAGAAGGAACGGCATAAAAAGGGGGGGTGACAGTAAGCAGGGGGGGGGGTTATAAGTACCAAAATACCAAGGCTTGAGAAAAATGGGGATAGAGTCGGAGACGCCAAAAGAGAGCAGGCACAACGAAGATAGAAGAGGAACTGGAAAAAAAGATAGAGAGGGGGGGGGAGCAAGCGATGAGGTAAAAAAAAGCACGACTACTCGAACTCGAAATAAAGAAAAGGGGGGGGTTGAAAATGAAGGAGCTGGGTCCAGAAATCACCCGGGACTTGGCACGAGCAAGGAGGAACATTAAACAAAAGTGGCCCCACGCGAAAGAATGTAAAGAGAAAGAATGCGTCTTGGGTGGAACGATCATAAGGGGTCGACTCACCAAAAGGGGGGAAAAAACAAAACAAACACAACAAAACATCCCAAAAGGACAAAAGCAAAAACGCCCACTAACCCGAAGACTGAATCAGAAACTAAGTAAAGAACTGCACATGCGAAAAACCGAAACACTCGGTAGGAGGGCCTGGAAGGTTAAAGGCTGTAGAAAGGCCAGTCTGAGGAAAAAAAGCAATGCTTAAGAAAAAAACAGGGGAAAAAAGAAAGGGAGAAAAAAAGGAGGAAAAAAAAGCAGGGGGAGAGAAAAGAATCTCGCATATTGGTGTATCACAAGAAAATGTTCACGAGCAAAGAAGGAAGAATCACCGTGCAAAACTTTAACTGGGTCCCGCCGGGACGTCCATAAAAGGGAAAGGGGGTTATCCTGTTGACTAATTCTTAAAAGCGGGAAGCAAAAAGAAAAGGTAGAATAAAACGGAACAGGGGTGTAAACTCAAATCGAGCAACAGGAACAAAAAACTTCCCGGGGTCTGGGGAAAAGTTAAAATCAAGCGCAGCAAGAGGGTAGAAGGCCATTTTGGGAAAGAACGAAACGGCGCAAAAAACCCAAAAAGGGCTTCACGAGAGAAAGGCATAAGCATTTAAGTCGGGGAGAAAGACATAAGAGGTGAACGCGGGGCGTCAGCACAAGCACCCAAGAAACTTAAAAGGAGTTAAACTAATTGGGGGGACGTGAAAGGGCGGGAGGATCGGGGGCTGGGGAAAGTCGCAGGGCAAGGGCAAACGGAAGGCCAACTGACTTAACAGGGAAAAGAGAAGAAAAAAAACGCCACCAAAGGAGATATCAGGGAGTGGTATTAACGTCAAACCTTGGCAACTGATAGAAAGAAAAAAAAGAGGACCAAATGGCTCTTTCATTTAAGGGGGGACAGAGGGGGAAAGAAGTGCACAAAGTGTTCAGGGGGAAACCTGCAACGTATACAAGAAGAGCGCATGACGAGACGCACGAAATGATGAGGAAAGACAGTCCCGTAAAAAAAAAGTTCTTTGGGGGCAGAAAAAAAGTCTAAGAGCCGGGGACAACCATGACGCAAAAATAGAAATCACGCCAACGCGCACGACCTCAACCATCGGATCATGATGGGGCTTTTTACGAGGAACACCGGCCTAAAAGGAGGATGGGGGAAACAAGGGGATAAGACAAGCCTCATAAAATCAGCCAACCACGAGAGAAGGAGGGGAGAGAGATAGGGGGTAACGGGGGTGCTTAGGAAGAAGAAAGGTACGCTAGGGAGAAGAACGGAGATGAAAAAGAAGGCAAGTCGAGGCAAGTCGCTGGGTTTGCTGGTCGAGGCTGAAAGAGAGGTGGGAGGGAGGGGAAAAAATCTTCTGTGTAAGGAGAGAATGTTATAGATGGCGCAGTTTCGGCAGGGGAAAAGCTGGACAATAAAAAAAGGGGGACAAAAGCATAATTGAGAAAAATTCATTAAGCGGAGTGAAACTGCGGGTTGCATGGAAAAAACAGGACAAAAGGGGGGCGGTTGAGGAGAACATGAGAAAGAGCAACTTACAGGGATGAAAAAGGGACGGGCGAAACGAACTTGGCCGGGACGAATACCACGGGAGGAGAAAAAGAAGTCAAGCTCAAGAAAGGTTTGCAAAAGCGGACCAAAAGGGAGAGTAGGGAAAGGGAAAAATAGAAGAAAACTGGGGGTGGTTGGGCAAAGGGAATCTAATGGAATAATGTCCAAGAAAAGAGAAGTAATCAGACAAAACTCTGTGAAGGGGAAGACGCTGTTAAAACTTCGGAAGAACATCGTCAAGAAAAAAGAAAATCAGAGACGATAAGGGAGAAAGGCTAGCCGTAAGGTCTGACTAGAGAAAGAAGTAGGGAGGGGAGGTTGCGGGGGAAAGTCTGCAATTAGTAATGGATGCCATCGGTGGAGTAAAGATAGAAAGAATAGACAAAAAAATAGGGAAGGGGAAATAGAATAGAAATTTTTTCCTAGGGGTACAGCGAGATAGAAAAAACTAGTAAATGTTCTCCGGGAAGGGAGAATAAAGGGGAGAAAGAATATGTACACATTGAAAAAGGGGGGGGGACACGGCGACACTTGAAAGAAGTCCGGGGAGGGAGAGGATTGATTTCAACTGAAAGAGGTCGAAATTGCGATACGATTGATGATTTACGCAAGTACAAAGAAACTGGGAAAGATGTGGGAGTCTTGGGAACGGGAGTGGAGGAGGGTTATTAAAGAAGCGTGAGTGGAAAAGGTTAAGAGAGGCCCGGTGTTTTGTGGAATGGGAAAGGGGAAAGCGAGAGAGGCGGTACACCAACCCAAGAAGCACACCAGCACGGAGAGAGGGTGGGGCAACCTTCTTGTGCTGGAAATTTTCGGACGGGAAACCGGGGGGAATTTAAACAGATGCCCAAGAAGGGAGAGGCAAAAAAAAAATTTTCTGGAAGAGTGGTCTTGAAAGAGATGGAAACGGGAAAGGCGGAGCGGGGGAAATAAAAAGAAAGAATGCTGGGGGGGTAATGTAGAAAATTAGCATAGAAAGGAAAAAAGACACAGAGGGCGGAAAGAGTCATGAGAGGACAGAGAAGAAGGGGGGAGGGGGGGCGGGAAACTCCTTAGCAGCGACAGGAAAAAGAAGGAACTAGTCTCCCAAATCAGTTCAGAGGGTAAGGCACGTTGGGGATGCGCACCTTCACAATGAAAAGTAACTGTTACCCTGAAGGGAGGGGGGAAAAGAAAGAACGGTCTACTTAAAGAAAATGTTAAAGTAAAAATACCGAAAGGGAATGCGCAGAAGCGCAACGGGGGCTAGAAAGGGAGGGGGGAAGGTAGAAAAGGGAGGTCATAAAAAGAGGGAAAGAAAATCAAATAGCAAAACGGTTTTACCATTCAAAGGGGAAGGGGTCCGAAAAAGGGCCGAGAGAGAATAAAAAAAAACTCCTGAAATTTCCGTCTAAATATCCAAGGAGAAGAAGGAAAGAGGGGAAAGAAACCTACGGGGGATAAAAAACTAAAAGGAAAAAAAGTGATTTGTAATCATGAATTTGTGGGCTAGAAAGTTATTAAGAGGACGATAACTACCATGGAAACAAGGAACAAGATACAAGAATGAATGGGCCACTGGTCCTAAGAAGATCAGGCACTAAGGAAGCATTTGAGAAAAGAAAGGGCCGAGTATGGCAACAGGAAGAAATATTCGAAAGACTGCGAAAATGGATGGTCAGGCGTGGGCCAAAAAGGTAGGGGGGAAGTGGTTCGAAAGGTGGAAGAGCGAAGGGCTTGGGGGAGGGGGGGGCGGAGAACAAGAAAAAACAGGGGTTGCTACGGAGGGCATCAACAAAATTGAAGGGTACAGTACCCTAATAATGCGCAAAGAAATCCCCGCCAGGGAACTCTCTGGCAGGAAAGAGGAATAGGCAAGACGTCACCAAGCAATAAACTAAAAGAATAGGGTCAGTTAAAAAGACAGTAAGTAATCCTTGGAAAGGCGTACAAAACAGACAGGGAAAGAGGAATGGGGGAGGTAAAAGCAATTAAAACCAAAATGACAAGACGATAACCAGTACGTAAGGGGACGAAAAAACGAAGTGAAAACGTTTGCTTACTGCGTGTAATGTACTGTACAAAAGGAAAAGATAAGATGTAAAGAAAAGCCATGAACTGGGGGGAAGGAAGGACGGAAAAAAAAAATCTAAAACTGGCGTTCCAAAATAAAATGTGGGGACTCGCAAATAAACGAACTCGTGGAGATGGGGGGAGGCTACTGGGACTGGACACTACAAAAAGGTAAACAAGGATGGCGACCGTAGAGAAGAAAAACAAAGGCTTGGAAAAGAGTAGGGCGAAAAAACGCAAAAGGGGATATTGCACACTTGGCGGAACATAGTTTCTAGACGTCAAACAGGGCAAAAAAAAAACGGAGAGGAAGGAGGGTAAGGGGAGATGGACACAGGTGAATGAAGAGAAGGGGGGGTAAGTTCCTGAAAAACACTTGTGAGGGGAAAAAGAGGAAAAAGGGAAGGGGGACAGAAGTCAACAGCTTCAGAGGGGGGGGAAAAAAGGCCCAAAAAGCCAAGAAAGGGGGAAAAAATGCTCGTAAAAATAACGGATTAATTCATGGGAGGTGGAGGGTGACGTGGACCCACTTAATTCTTGGTAACAAGGGGGGGAATGTGTAAGGCGGACGCCGGGAGAATGGGGATGTTCCTGGGTACTGAACCAAGCGAAATTCGTCGGAAGGGGAACAGGGTCGAACGCTGTTTGTCTTAAGAAGCAGAAAGGCAAGACTCACAGAGTGGACCGGACAGTCGCATAACCAGGGGTGCGAAGCGATGAAAGGGAGGGAGGAAAGAAATCCTACTAAACCAATGAGCAGTCGGCAAAAAGAAAAAAGTGGAAGGGGTTGGGGGTTTTTGGCAGCACCTGTGAAAAAAAAAAGGAAAAAAACGAGAGATCAGTAGGGTGATCGAAAAAATCAACAGCATGTGCAAAAAAGTCTTCCCCCAGTTGAGGGATTATGAGACTCAGCATCACTGCAAAGTGGGGAAAAAGGATAGGAGGGGGGTATAAAGATGGATGGGCTTAAAACCAGACAAGATGTGAGAAAATGAAAGGCGAATTGACCAAGGGAAAGGTGGGATAATGGAATGTTAAGAGCAGGGAAAAAAAACAATACTAAAACCTTCCAGTAGGGAAAGAAGACAGAGGGGCGAGGGGAGGAAAGGGAAAAAAATAGCAAGAAGGAAAGAATGGTAACATAAAATGCTGGGGGGTAATAGTTTGAAAAGGAATACTCTTTTAGAAGAGGAAAAGATGTGGCATATAAAAGGTACGACAGAGGTAGGGACCATTGGAGGGGATAGGGAAAGGGAAAAAAGGAAAAGGGGGTGGGGATAAAGAAGGAAAATGTGGGGGAGGGAAAGTCAAGTCTGACCCTAGGTGACAACTTAGGGGATCGGGAGGGAAAAAAAGTTATGGTCGCGGGGAGAAAAAAGGGCCGCCTTGTGAGAGACTGGAAAAGTATAGGATTTTAGGAACAATTAACAAGCGGGAAGAATAAATCTCCCAAACGCAGCGACGGGCGAACAAATGAATTATGCGAAACTAGGGGTGAAAAGGAAAGGTAAAAAGAAAAAGGGGGTGGGGGGAGAGCTAATAAGAGATTCAGTTCTCGAAAAAGGGGTGAGGGATTGGAAAAATGAAGAATTTCTGCAAAATGAGGAGGAGGGGGGCGAGGGGGGGGAGGGAACGAAATGATTGAAAAGTCTTGGGCGTCATCAAGGGACAGCCAACTTAGGCATGGGAAAGAAAGGGAGAGAGGTCCGGTGGGAAGGTCCTTTGAAAAGCAAGAGAAGCAAAGGAATTGGGGGGGGTTCTGGGAAATCTAAACTGGCCAGGGAAGGACGCTGTTGTCAAACAAGAAGAATAAACGGAACCTCTGTCTTAAAAGGACAAAAGAGCCGAGCAAGGGATAAATCGTTGATGAGAATTTCTAAAGAAATTGAGATGGATCTAGTAAAGGGGACAAGAGATAACGTCCTTATAACTAGCAACCGATAAGAACGGAAAGATACAAAACAAACTGGACGAATTTTTAGGGGAGAAGGGGGGGAAAAGGAGGAACAATGGGGAGAGGGATCTTAAGACGTTAAATCGGGGGAGAGAAACCAGAAAAGGGGAAAAATGTGAAGATGTGACATGGGAAAAGATAAGGGGAAAAGGAAAGCAAGGGTGGTTTGGGGGAATTGGGCACCAGGATCGAAGGGTGAAAAAACGAAAATTGTTCTTATGGTGTTTGTTTTTAGTAAGAGACTTCAACTGGAAAAGCATATGGGTTGAAGAAATGAAAAAGTAAAGAAAAAAGACTTTAACGTAGGAGGAGAAAAGAACGGTGCGGCTAATCATGAAAAAGCGTAATTTGCTGCAGAAGAGGACGATCATCATAGGAACCTATCGGAGGGGCCGAAAGCAACAGGGGAACGAAAATGTAGACGAGGAGGAAAAGAACAGGAAGCGACCAGTGGCATGCACTCCTTGTTGCGGGGGTGGCGGAGGGAAGGGAGGAAAAAAAATCAAGTCTGAGCATAGCGAGGGTGAGGAGATACCAAAAAAAACTGACAAGTTTGGGAAAATTGGTATTACGTCAGCAGCAGTTCTAGACGTTGGAAGAGAATATTAGAAAAAGAATCTCATAAAAAAAAAGGACAACAAAGAATTATTTGGGTAAAATAGGAAGTGGGGGGTTCTATGAAAATGGGGCCGATAGGGGGAATCGGGAAGATTTCATACCAAGTCAATTCTCAAAAAGAAAAGGGAAGGGGGGTGGGGAAGACGGGGTGATAAGCTGGGGGGGGCCGGGGCCAAAAATGGAAGGGGATAATCGAAGAGGGAAAGTGGGGATGAAAGAAAAGACAGGAAGAAAGTGAACAGAGTGTCATCCAAAGTGGTAGAAAGGGGACGGGCTTCTGAGGAGAAGCAAGAGGATGAAAGAGGAAGGGTAAAAAAAAAGGAAAGGGGAGAACCGGAAAAAATAAGGATCGCGGAAGGGCGTCTTTTAGCGAGTACTATCAAGAAACAAAAGAAAGGAGATAATGAAGGACAAGTTGGGGGAGGGCTTGGACGCTGGGGAACCTGGTGACCCAAGCGTTCGTAAAAAAGAAAAGAACACAAGGAAGAGGTCGCAAAAGGCGAATAAATCTCAGAACTTTCATGGGAGGGGGGTTGCCAAGCAAAAAGAGAAAGAGCAACAAACTAAGATTTCCAGGGGGGGGTGATGCCGGGGAGAAGAGTTTTACACAGACAAACATAGGAGAAGTGAACCGAAATAATAAAGAGCGGGGAAACACAGAAAACACGAAAAGGGGTGAAAATAAATTTACCTTCCAGTTGTGAACAAAGCTTGGAAAAAAGGAGAAACCGAAAACAGGAAGGCGAAAAGAGCCACGGGGGGACGCTTAAATATAAGAAAAGAGGACAAGAAAATCTGAAAAGGGGGGGGGAAAACTGGGGTGATGTGGTGGGCCAAGAGGATGCCAGGAACGCAAAAGAAACAAACATCTTTATCAAATGGAGGGGATACAGGCGGGAAGTGGCCAGAATGTACCGTCAACTCCTTTTGGTAATGCAAACACTCAGGAAGGGAAGACGAAAAAAGAGAACCCCAAAAGATGCCATTCTGGAATTTAGATTGTAACTGAAAAAAGCAAGACCGGGAAAGTTATCAGCTCTGGCGAAAAAGCGAACCGCAGGGGGGTAAAGAACCGGGGGGACGGGTCAAACAAAGAAAAATTCATCGAAAGGGAAAACAGCACCATTCGTGCGAACCACGAAGGGGAAAGTAGGCCGCTAGAAATAAACAAAAAATCTGGGATACCGAAGGAGGCGATGCCGAAAAGGAGAAAAGGACTTGAAAAAAAAAGAGGGACACCTCGTTCCAGCAAGAGAGAGAACCACCAAAAGGAGAACAAGAAAGAGACAAAAGATTCAAAGTCGGGGTATCATAACTGGAGGGGGAAGAGGACAGGTCGAAAAGAAGGAAAAAGACAACGTAAAGGCCGGAGTAGACAAGAATAACCAAAAAACATGGAAATGGGGAGGTAAATGTTGGTCCGCGAGGAATACAAGTCACCATAATGCCTGGGGCCCAGACAGGGGGGGGAAGAAAGAAGTCCAGGAGATGAGGCTTCATCAAGGGGCAGGGCGTGGTAAGGCCAGGGGGGGGCCTAAAACCGGGGGTAAAAAGGATTAAAAAGAGGTCTCTCCTGGAAGAGCTCTTAATCTATAATCAAGCGAAGGGAACAGGGGAGAACAAAAAAATTTGGAGAACAAAGATTGACGATAAAAAAAAGGGTGGCGATGGGGGAAAGTCTCTAGGGTTTCGGGGGGGGGGGCTCTAAAGAAGGGGAATAAACATGACTGAAGGACATTACCGGGGAGGAATCAGGAAAGAGAGGGGGAAAAGACAAAAAAGGAAGGAGATTCTCGGTGGGGTCAAACTGACGAATAACGCGCGGAGAAGGCAGTTCTGGAGGATAGGATCGAAATAAGAAAAAAAACTAGAAAGGGAAACAAGGGGCTCAGAAAAGGGGCGAATTCCGAATTGGTGGCCGGACAAGGGGGATCAATAAAAAAAAACAAGAGATCGAGCGACTCTAGTTGGGTGGGGAAGGTACTCCATTTCCCTCCATCATTTGGGGAGGTCGGGAGTAACCCGAAGGGAGGGCAAGGGAAAACCTAAACCCTGGAGGGGATCGGAACAGTTGGGAGGGGGAAAAGTGAGACTCTCAACAGGGTTCCAGTATAAAAAAGTAAAAACTGCGTTCCGTGGTGCAGTAAGAGCAAAGGAAGTGGAGTGCAGAAGCTAAACATTTCAGACCACGCCAGAGAACTTGGGGGAGGGAAGAAAAGGGTCAAGTAGGCAAGTCATCTGAAAAGGGAGTAAGGGCTTACATACTGAGGAGGAAAAGACCAGGAGGGTGTGAAAGGAGAGAGGAGAACTGGGGTGACACAAAAAATCTTTGTAAGGGTTTAGGGGGGAAAGAGGTCCAGGAGCACCAAAAAGAGAATGAAAAGAGACTGCAAGGAGGCAGGGAGTCTATTCGCGTAAGAGATTAAAAAGGAAATCGATGCAAAATGTGCTGGGGAAAGATGGGGAGTATCGTAAAATCCAATTCGGGCTTTAAGGGATGGGGTACCAAAAAAAAGGAAAAGTGCAGAGGTCTATAACTATGTGGAAAAATGTAGAAAAAGGAAAAGGGTGCAGGAGGGGGAGAGCCGATGAAGCTTAAATTTCCGTGAAAAGCGCGTCGGGGGGAGGGGGAAAAAAGGGGTATCCTTTGGGGGATAAGAGGGGAGGAGGAGAGAAGGAGAAGAATAAATGGACCCGGTACGCAATGGCGGTAAAGAGAGAAGGAAAAAGGGGGAAAAAAAAAAAAAAAGGAGAATGTTCACCAAAGAAAACCCGAACTATTTGGGGAGCTCAAAGAACCTCAAAGAGGCAGTCGAAAGCGGGTTGGAACGTCGGTCGAACATGTAGTGTGAACTGGAGGACAAGGAAGAGAAAAAGCCAAGCCAAAGGATGATTGAGTAGAGAACTCGGAGAGGTGGGCATCAGTCGTTGATTGCCGGAAACCAGATAAAGAGGGCAAAATCAAGCTGCGAGGAGAAAGGGATACAGGGCAACAAAATAGAACGGGAACCTAGTGGAGTAGAAGGGTAAGGGGCAGCTGTCGTAACAAACGAGAGGAAAACAAGAACTTCACTAAAAACGTGTCCAGGAAAAGAGGGAGGGAGAACCCTGCAGCTGATATTCAAGGGGCTATACTTGTAGTACGTATCGCTTGGTAAAGGAAAAGAGAAGGATGCAAAGGCAGGGGAGGCCCCCCCCCCAGACGGCCTTCGTTGGAAATTACTGACAAAGTTACAAGGGCGTGTCAGCGAAGGGATGCAGAGTCTCAATAATTAAAAAATCGTTATCAAACAGAGAAAAAAAATAAGACAAGAAGGGACAAGAATAGAGGAGGATAAGATGGAAGAGATCATCAGAACTGCTTAATGGGACGAAGAGGCAAATCTAGGGATCAAGAGGAGAAGAGAAGGTAAACCCAACGAAAACAAATCAGATAAAAAAAAAGAACTCACGAAGGAGGGGGCGCGATGAAGAAAAAACCACTCGAAAAAAACAGGTAACGGAAGAGAAATAAAAGAAAACTGAAAGACCATGTGTAGAGGGAGGGGGTTAGGGGTCTGTCCCAGCAAAGAAGCTTTTCAAACAGATGAATCAATAAAATGTTAACGAACGGACGAAGTGCCAAGAGAGATATGAATGAAGGGAGAGAAGAACGGGGGGCAGGGGAGGGGGTACACATTTCAAACTCAAGGGATACAAAGGAAAGAAAAGCCAGAGGACTGGAACAAAAAGCGACCCCGAGAAACAACCACTGAAGGAAAGGAAGAAAATAAAGAGGGGAAACAAGAGGGCGAAAACTCCAAGTATGCACGGATAGGGGGAACAATTGTAAAAAAGGAAGGAAGGAGTCATTCATTATACCTGCCTGATAAAAAGAGACCAGTAGCGTAAAAAGCAAAAAAATAGAAGGATCACCGGGGCATTTCTCCTGAGCAATCAAAAGGGTCAAACAGGGAACTAGGGGTGTCCCAGAAGTAGGGACACCCAGCGCAGGGGGGCGGAGGTTAGTTTCGGGGACATACTTGAGTACAAAGAGGAAACGGGGCGGAGTCCACCGAGGTAGTAAGGGAAGGAATCTCGAACAAACGTCACGATCGCAAGAAACTGGAAGGTATAAAAAGCAAAGAGGGGAAATAACGCTATCACTAGAAAGCAAAGCCGCATTGGAGGAAAAAGAAAGGCGAAGGGGGAGCCGGCTTAGATAATTCAGAGAAAGGGGGAACTTAACGGCGAACAGGCCAGAATGGGACAAGGTAAGAGGCAGGAAAACGATCTTTCGGATAGGTCGGGACAGAAACGGAAGGAGGCGGAGAAGAGGGCAAACGGGAGGACACATGTAAAGGGGGGGTCGCTAAAGAACAATGCAGAAACCACTCGAAAAAAGCACAAAAAAATGAAAGGAGAAGTTTTGTCCGAGCCCAAAGAAGGGACTAGAGGATCGGGTGAAGACGACGGAAAAGAGATTCTCAGAAAGGCAAGGGGAGAGGGTCCTGGGGAGTCTGGGTCCAAAAAAATGGGAATTGATGACTTCAAGAGAAATGCAAAAAGGAAAAAAAGGATTTACGTGAACCTGCAACAAGGGGTCGAAGGAGGAAAAGGCACAAAGAACATTACGGCGGGGGACAAAAGGGCTGTTGAAAAGGGCCAGCCGGATTCGATTGTCAGCCGTACGCGCCACAACACAGGATGAGCCACAAAAAAAAGATGGTGGCGGGGGAACACCACAAGCACAACGGTCTGCGTGAGGGGGGGAATTTGAGCGAGAACGTCTCAAGAAGAGGTTTGCGGAAGCCACAC
>Ga0179593_1466643_pt1 | contig 14550 bp, 25 predicted proteins | sample CZODoug2_1_08_16_FD_185931 | JGI IMG/M metagenome (GOLD analysis project Ga0179593, IMG submission 185931) | Vadose zone soil fungal communities from Angelo Coast Range Reserve, California, USA - CZODoug2_1_08_16fungal (PacBio error correction) | ecosystem: Environmental > Terrestrial > Soil >...
ACGAAGAGGAGGGAAGAAGCGTCCAAATCAGGGGAAAACAACAAAGCGGGGGGCGAAGGACAAGCGCAAGCAAACAAACAACGCAGAACTCAGAAGAAACAAGAAAACAAAATCGGTTGTAAATAACAACCGATTTTAACGAAAGAAAGGGGTGGGGATCTAGGCAACCTCTGAAAAAAACAGCAAAAAAGGGGGGGGGCCGGCCTGTGGGGAGGGACCGATCAGCCACCGGAACGAAAAGAACGCCCGTATTCCTAGCATCAAAGCCAACCGGACGAAGGAAAACAAAGGGCTGTGGCAGGTGAAAACAAAAAAACCCGCCTGGCATGTGTGCAGGGTGGGAAGGTAAAAGTGCGAATCAATAAACTGGATTCCTAGTGGGACGAGAACTTGTTAACGCCCAAAAAACTTTGTGGACTCGGCCAGTGCGCCAGAGGAATACGGCGCAGCCGAGAGCCGTTCAAAAACCAGCACGCACATTGGAGGCGTAAGACAGCGGGAAAAACGGAAAGTAAAAAGGAAAAGTACTGGGGGGGGAAGGTCGGGCCGTCGAAAAAAAAAGAGGTATCTGGCACGGCCACAGGGCCCAAGGAAAAAAATGTGAGAGAGCGAAAAAAAATGTAAAAGGGGCGGGTGAGACAGAAAAAAAAAAACGGGGGGACTTGTTCAAACCAAAATCCACGATAGCCGGAGGGGAGTGGCACAGGGGGGGGCAACCAGCGAGGGAAAGAAAGGGAGTGGCCAAAGGGACACACCGAGAGACGGGTGTCAAAAAACAGGGGAAGGGTCCCTTCAAACACTTAGGGGGGAAGCCGAGATCCGCCGTCAGAGGGGGTGTCAAAAAAAAAAAAACCAATGCCTGGACGAGTGAAGTGTGGGTAACACCATTGTGGGGGAAAAAAACGGCTAAGGTCCCTCAACTACAAAGCAAACAACAAACGAAGTAAAGAACAGAAGGGAACGCATCACACCGGAAGTCTCCCGCCGGAAACCGGGCCATTGAAAGCTAAAGGACCCATAGGCCGGGGGGAAACTCGGAGTTGGGGGGGGGTGGCACCGTTTAAACGGGAGGGGGTAGGGGGGGGGCAAGGGTAATGGGTCTTCCAACAAAGCGTTCTGACGTAAAACAGCCGAAAAGGCAGACAGGGAAAAAGTCTTGTTGGCGACCGGGGAAAAAACAAAAAAGGGAAAAGTGGTGTAGCTGAGGACCGTTGTACTGGTATAAAGTGGGTCCAAACGTCCCAATCTGCAAAGCAAGACGAATACTAGTACCAAGCCCACTAAGGATGGAAAAGGGACCTAAGGGCCCCCCAACGCAGGGCGAACCCGCAGGCCTCCGTGCTCTGTGCCGAACCCTAGGTAGGAGAGGCAATGCAAAAAAGGGAAAAACAAACTTCTTATTAGAAGGCTGTCACCCACTCTGAAAAGAACGAAAGAGAAAACAGGGTCAACGCACAAAACAAAAAAAGAGTGGGAGGGCCGCCAGGGGTGAGATTGGGCCGAAAAAAAAAACTCGGCCGTGGACGATTGGGCAGACGCGATTGGGGGGCCGCACAAAAAAGGGTGAACTGCATCTTGACAAATGGCTGCCCGCAAGTCTGAAAGGGTGTTGCGCGGCGGAGCAGGGAACAGGAAGAAAACCCGAAAGGGAGGAAGGAAAAAAAAGGTGTGAAGATCTTGGCGATCCCCCAAAACTTGTTCAATTAAACCGTGCACTCGGAGAGGTGCAGGAAGCGCGTGTTTAAAAAAAAGCTAGAGGGGGTCAAAAGTAGGAGAGGAAGAATAATCAGGAGAAAAAAGGTGGGGGCGGGGGGAAAAAGAAAGAATGGCAACTACCCGGCCGATAACAGGTGTCGCGACCGGACGGAACCCACGATTAAAAAAATGGTGACACGGCCAGGTTGAGGAAAAAAGGGACAGGGGATTCGAACTCGGGTTGTTTAAACACGCCGATCAAATAGAGGGACGGCGCGGAAGGGAAAAAAGAGAAAAAAACGTGGTAAGAAACCAGGAAAAGACGGAGAACGCCCAGGGGAAAAAAAGACCCACGGCGAAAACACGCCTGCGGGAATAAGGGGCACCAGCGGCGCACACTGGCGAAAAAGAAACCTTGGCGGCATGTACGTCAAAGAAAAAGGTGAGCCAGCGCTTGACCCAAGTACCGAAGACGCAAGAAGGAGGTAAAGGAAGAAAAAAAGCCAAAGCAAGTCCCCTAGGAGAAACGTATCAACCCGAATTATCGAGGGGAAGGGGGGGGGGGACACCGTGAGCAGTCCTTAAACAAGTAAGTGAAATTGGAACGACGGGAAGGAGAGGGGACAGGGGCTGGGGGAATCATGAAAGAACCCAAGGGGGGGCGCAAAACGGCTGTTTAACAGGGGAAAAAGGAAAGAGAGAAATCGCCTCAAAAAAGCACGAAGCAACGAGACCAAGTCCGAGGAAAGACCGAGCGAAGGACTCTCCTAAGAATACGCAACCCGCAAATCCGGGTTAGAGAACGGGGAAAAAAGGGAAGCACTGCAACCGGTAACATTTTGCAAGAAGGAAAGGGCGCAGGGTAGTAAAGGAACAGGAAAAGGCAAGCCCATGGTCAAGAACGATCAAGCACCGAAACGACACCAGTGGGAGGGGGGGTTTGTTTCAAGGGCTATTTAAAAACGAAGGCGAAAAAAAAAACTGACAGAGAAGCAAAAAAAGAGTCAAGAAACTTCGCATTCAGAAGGAGGGCGCACCGGCCAGGGGGGAGACGGCAGGGAGGGGGCGGGCGATCACGTCCAGCCCACTGGGACTGGAAGGAGGGGACCGAAGAAAACGAGAAAGAGCAAAACGAACCTGAAACGGGGTTCAACAGCCCGACATGCCAGGCCCCGGAAAGAGAAAGGGGAAAAAAGAAAAGGGTAGAAGAGTAAAAAAAAAAAAGAAAGTGAGTCTTTGGGGGAAATGCAGTAAAAGAACAAAGCATCTCCTAAGCAACAAAAAAACAAGGAAGAGTGAAGAGATGCCTTACTTGAAGGGGGAAATGATTTGCAAAAGCAAAACTGGACCGGGGGTGGAAGAAAAAAAGTCGATTCCTTGAGGAGGGCATGCGGAAAGGGGTTTAATAAAAGATGAGGGGAAAAAAAAGGGGGACCGGGAACTTATAGTTGGATCGGAAAAATCAAAGAACTTCCACGAGGAAAATGGAAGAGCGCCAGAACTGACAAGCAAACGGACGGACCAAGACCGAAAAAAGGAAAGGGGGAAGGTTGCAGACAAGGAATTGGTTGTTTCATAAAAAGAGGGGGGCAACTGGTTGGTCTAACAGAACAACCGGAAAAAAACAAGACGGACGCCGGAAAAGGTCGCAAAACCAAAACATTTCATCAGTCGCAGGACTACTCGCAAAAATGCGCAAATGAAGAGGGGGAACGCTGGACATATCATCGCAGACCCAAATTTTTCGACCGGAACCGAGGAAAACGTTTACTAAAATCCCAGGAGCGTACGCGGGAGGGGGAAGCAACATAATCCTCTACGGGAGTCGGGATGCAAATTGGAAAATGAGAGAATGAGGGACTCTGTTGAAAGGGGGAAAGAAACGCGCCATCGCAGGGGGGCGGGGGGACCAGCAGATACTTGGATAAAAACAAAGGGTGAGTCACTGGGACCTTCGTTAAACAACAATAAAAGAAAGACATTTGAACAAGGACCGGGATCAGTTTCGAAGCTGGGGCCCCAGAAGCCGGCGACTTGGGTCCAATAGAAACAAAAAACAGTGAAATAAGGGACGTCCGAAAAAAAGTTGTTGATTGTGGGTGAAACTCTTAGGCACACATGCTCTCCTCTTGAGAGTCTTACGGGTTCCAACGGAAAAAGCACTGAGGAAAAAGGGAGGACGAACCAAAGCCACGAGGGGGAGGGGATGGAAGCAGTTGTCGGACGACCTGGGTTGAAATGCAAAGACAAAGAAAAACCACAAATCCAAAAAAAAAAACACGAGGAAGAGCGACGAAGGGAAAACGTGGAACGTACGACTGAAATCAGGACGATGTAAAAAAAAAAAAGTTCTTCACGAAGGGGAACGAAGGCCGCCAGCACAAAGAGGTAGAAAGAAAAAGAGTTGTACGTGACGCGACAAACAAACAATGAAGCCAAGCGCTCAAAAAGCCGCACAAAAAAGGGCGGCGCCGGCAAGGGCCACAGTACAGGTTCCGATGTCAGGCCGCACACTTCTTTGGGAACGAGCATGAACATTCGCTCCGGGTGTAGCGGCAGAAACGTGAAAACCAAAAACACTGGGGGAGAGAAACGCGCGCAAGGAAAGGGCAAAGAAGCAGACGGTTTGTAGGAACCCTAGCGGGAGGTCCAAAAAGGGAACAAAAAATTGGGAAAGAAAAAAAGCGGAGTGGGCAAAAGAGTCAGGTCCATCGGTCAAAAAAACAAAAAAAAAAGAGCAGCAGCCGAAACAGCTAAAATCAGGGAACAGAGAGGGAAATCGACCAATGGGGGGACGGCGAGAAAAATACGCTAATAGACACTTCCGTTAAACCGGGAAGTCCGACAAAACGACAAACATGGCACGGCAACAGATAAACGCGTATACGCAGGCAATCGTGGAACCGCCCCTTTGGCAGGGTAAGCGACTCCAAGAGAAAGAAGGTGGACTCGAAAGGGATTTGCAAAAAAGAACCAACGGGAAAAAAATGGGGACAGCAAGGACGGGAGAAGGTGTTCTCCGGAAAAAACAGGTCCGGCGGTGGACACCGGAAGACCAGGGGGTTACAATTACACAGTATTGGAAACGGGGCCTTCAGATTGGGAGGCAAAGGCTTCTTCCACAAAAAGAAATGACTCAACGTCATCGTGTCATGGCCGCGAACAGAGGGGACAAGAAGTCCAAATCGGCTGGGGTGGTCAAAAAAACAACGAACTGGCGACGAGGACAAAAACCTCACAGGGGCAAAAAGAACAGCCTAAACCCGAGGTCTAACAGGCGGGAAGGAAGAGGGTGACAAACATGGAAACTCGAAAACAGGGCGAGATCAAACGTGAGCCGAAGCATATCAAACATGAGAGAACTAAGGGGGGGGGGGGGGTTAAGAGGCGTCTAGGCCTGACCAGAAAATGAACAAACAGGGGGAAAAGACCACTCAAAAAGGAATCCAAAAGAACAATCGTACGGCAAAAAGGAGAAAAAAGGCTGGACAACATTCGACGGGTTTATAAGAACCTACAACAAAGCAGCATCAGAAACCAAGTCGACGAAAAAACGTTAAAGGAAAGACAAGACACCTGTTTCAAACAAAAAGAAGGAACAGAAAAAGAATAAAGCCGGAAAAAGGAGGGGAAGCTAAGAATGGTGAAAAGGCAAAGCCCGTTCTAAAATAAAGGAAAAACAAACATCCACTACACTGGCGACTAAAAAAAACGGGGAAAGTTGGCACCGACCTGAAAAACTCAAAGGCCAAATCAAGCAAGAAAGGGCGCACGAAAAAGAAGTTTACGACGCCAAGGGCGGGACAAGAAGAATCGGATTCAACTGAAGAAAAAAGAATTCTCGGCGAACTTACTAGGGGGAAAACCAAAAAAAAAGCGAAAAGAAATGAGAGGACACCCAGTGAAAATGAGGTCCGGGAAGGACAGGGACCTGTCAAAAAAAAAATTGAGCGCTTGGCCGGAAAAAAAAAAAAAAAAGAAGGAACTGCAACCGGGGTTCGACAAGGTTGTGAACACGAGGACTGCCAGAAAAAGGAGTCCTGGTAGAAAGAACGCGCAGGGGAAGGCCAAGAGGACGTCCGAACGCGACTAAAAAATAAACTGGGCGGTCGATTCAAACGTATTCCGGAAACAACGGGTAGGGGGGAAGAAAGGAACGTGGACAGCGGGTATGAGTGGGACGCGGAGGGCGGGTACGGCTGGCGGAGGGGGGGTCCCTACTCCAAAACCAAAAGAAAGCGAGCTGGGAGCCCGAAGAAGAAAATAACCACGAGGTAAAAAAGAACGGATTCGAAATTAGACAACAACAAGGAGGAAAAGAATAAAAAAGGAAAGACAGATCTTTAAAAAACGGCGGCACTCAAAAGGCCGAAAAGCGACGCCCCAACTGGGGCGAAGACCACTGAAAGCCAACCGCCGACAAAAACGGAAAGATCCCCCGCTGGGAAAAGGAAATTAGGGGGTGGTCAGACACCGATTTCAGAATACTTTTACAAAAAGCAGTGAGGGTGCAGGGGCCGCGCGAAGTCAAACGCCGGCGGGTGTCAGAAGAGCCCCGGACGCTAAACAGGAACGAAAGGGGAGAAAGACCAGCCGCGGCGTACGACGGAACATCAGCAGGCTACGAAAAAAAAAAAGACAAAGAGGAGTCCAAAGAAACAATTTGGGTGAAAGGTGAAACATGTCCTGCACGAGAGTCGGCCGTTGACTCCTTGGGGCAAAAGAAGGGGGGAACGCGAACGAATTTGGGTCTTCCCTCGCCAAAGTAGGTAGTTCAAAAAAGAGAGGAGATAGGACGGGGGCAGTCAAAGGGGAAAAAAGACCTCGGGGGCGCCAGGAAAAGTGGGCTTCACGAACGCCTATCGTAGATGGGCGGCAGCTTTCGCAGGGAAGGTCAACTCCACCCCTTTCACCAGGAAGAAGCAAAAAAATGATTCAGAGTTCGCAAACAGAGAAACGCACGCACGGGAGGGGTTACATCGAACCAGAAAGGAGTCGAGGAGAAAGACGTGAAGCCAGGGAAGTGAAGGTGTCAGTCACCCGCCTTATTCGAAAGACCTTAAAGTCTTCGCCGGGGGGAAGGTCCCCTTGACCCAAAAAAAAACAGGGGTTCACGAAAAAAGAAACTCACAAGAAGGGATGGGAAGAAGTGAAATGCACAGCTGGGTAGGGGAAGTGAACACTGTGTGAAAACCGAGGCGGAAAAGGAACCTGAAAACCGCCGCGAACAAACTAAGCCTCAGTCAATAAGAAGGAGACTGCAGGCTCGGGCAAAAAAGACGAGACGCGAAAGGGTGAAAGCTCAATGGAAAATAGTCGCCGTTAGAAGGAAGCGGGGGAGGGAAATTTAACGAAAGGGGGGGAAATGTATGTCGTGCCCACCCAAAAGCAGAGAGGAACCAAAGACTGCAGGATGTCACGACGGTGCGCCCCGGACCCGATGAAGAGGGTCAAGGGCGGGGTCAAGGTAGAAGTGACGGGAAAAAACAAATCCGCATCAAAAAAACCGCCTACTTAGAAAAAGGGAAAATCCACATGGGTTCAAAGAGGCCAAGGAAGGGAACGACGAAAAGAAAAACGCAAGGGCAAAAACTCTTTGCAGACAAAGTAGGGGCTCGCATGACAAAATCAGGGAGAACCTTCTTTAGTCAGGGGGCGTAAAACAAAAAATCGAGGGCGCACGATCGCCAACGGCGAAAAACAACGTCGAATAAAAAATGCCAGCCCCTGGGTATGCTAGGGGGGGTCGGCTGCGCGAGAAAAACGAAAAATCTTGAAATTTCTAAATTGAACAGCGGTTTGGAGACAAAGAAGGGAAAAAGGAAGCTTGAGGATGCCGGTCACGAAAGAGGCGCAGAAGAGCTGGCCGCGACGGAAAAGGGAAGAAAAAATGGGGGTTTGTCTAAATCATTGGGGGCTATAACCCCCCGTGTAGAGGGGAAAAGAAACAGTGGGAAAAACTTCTAGGATGAAAAAGAGACGCGTGTCGACAAGAGACGGGCAACAGGTCGGCGCAAATCCAAAAAACATGATCAGAAAGAGGGCTAGCCAACGAAGGGGACGTAAACGGGAAGCCCGGGAAGAGGCGAAAGTCAGTGTGACGGGCAAACGTTTTACCGGAAAAAGACTTGGGGGAAATGCGGGAATCTCGTGGGTGCGCGCTGAAAAATGAACATACGCAAAAAGGAGGAGAATGAAAGCGAGACGGGGGGGTACTCACCACCCAAAGACTGCGAAAGCGGAAGCAGGACCAGGGAAAGCAGGCGAGCGAGGGAGAGGGAAAGAAGGCAACCACGGCGAAAAGTAGCCAACAGAAAAAAAAAAAAAATGAAAAGGGCAGAAGGACATGAGAACCAGCGGATTTTGGACCGGAAGGACACGAAAAAGGGGCCAAGGTCTGTAACTAGAAAGGGACAAACATCAAACCAAGGGAACGAAAAAAAAGAAACGGGAAAAAGTGGAGAAAAAAAAACGCGTGTTCTCTAACGAAGCCAAGGAAAAAGGGAAAGGGCAACCGGGAGAGGAATGTAAAATCCAACAGCCGTGGGGGAAAGAAAGGGCAGTGGCTTGCCGCCAAAGAGGGCGACAGAAAAAAGAATAGACAATACCGGAGGAAAATCGTCGGGAAGAAAACGCATCAAAAAAATTAACTTCCGCGCCAATCGATAAGAAAAGTCGAGGATGGCGGCACGGGGGCAAGGAAAGAAAGGCCGGAAAAGGAAGACCGGGCACAAGTGTCCGATATAAAACACGTGGCGACAACGAGAAACAACAGGACCGCACGCGGGAAGACAATTTAGAAGACGCGCGTAGTAGGCCTGGCCGGAAAGCAAACCAAAAAAAGGGGAGGGGGGTGACGAAGTACGGGGAAAAAAGCGCCGTTTGACTTGTTGGGTGGGTCAGGGGGGAAGTAAAGTTGGCAACGAGTCAAAAAAAAAAAAAAAAAAAAAAGGAAAGAAAGAGCTCACACCTTCAATGAATCAGAAGAGCGGGGGCAAAAAAAAAAAAGAAAAAAAAGGGCCTCAAAGCGCTGGATGTCCGCGATCCCAGAGCCACTGCCCCAGCGTGAGGAGAAGGGAACTAGAAAAGATGAAAGCGACAAAAAATTGGGAAGTGGAAAACTGGAGAAAAAAAAGGACGCGACAACCAAGGAAAAAAAAGAAAAACCTGGGGGAAAAAACAAACCCGTAGAAGAGTGGTTGATGCAAAGGGCACCCGAAGACCAAGTCATCGAAGGAGAAAAACAAAAAAGGAAGGGGGGAAAAGGAGTATCAGAGGGGTCTTCGGGGTTGAAGCTTTACAAAAGAATACGGCAGTGGGGAAGGAAAAAACAACGTTCCCGGCTCAAGGCAAAAAAAAAAAAAGAAAAAAGAAGAAGGGGGAGGGGCGCCTTTGGGAGAAAGCAGGAGGAAAAAAGACACTAGCAGGGGGAGAGCCACAAGGAGGGGAGAGGACGAAATCCCTTCGGCAAACTGCAGTGGCCATGAAAAGCCCCGCCGCCCATCAAAGGAAGTCCAACCCTACTCTCAAAGCCGACGATGCCCTGAATTGAGTGGAAAGAAAGGGATGGCAAACGGTATGGTGGGGGGTCCATCTGGTTTTCCAACTTTTTCACGAAAAAAAGAAAGAAAAAAAACAGGAAAAAGGTCCTCGGCCTGAATCAGGGGGCCAAAAAGAACACCAGAAAAGGGGGACGCGGGGAGCACAGTGGAATATGAAAAACGTTCGCAGCATGGCGGGAGGGGGGGGAGGAGCAAGAAAAAAAAAAAAAGACTTTACCGCCCCAAGCGGTCGAAACCCGGGTGGCCCAGGAAAGGAAAACGAAGGGGAAAAAAGGGCGAATGCAGGGGGGACCAGGAACCTGCGCGGAACTGGACCGACGACGATGGAAGGAACGAACTGGCGCGGGGAGACGGAGGAAGGGCGCCGAGAAACTAAAGGAAGTCGCGAACGACGCAAGACGCCCTGGTCTGACGCAAAAGAACTGGGTCAAAAGGAAAACAAAGAAATGGGGGGGCGGAAAAAAGAATCCCTGGCCAGTCGTTTAACCAAAAAAGGAAAAAGGAAGGGTGAAGAAGAGGAAGGCCAAAACAGAACGTCTACTAACGAGGAAAAAAAGAAACGAAGGCAAGACGAAAACCAGAAGGGGGAAGTAACGCCTGGTGGGGGGGGGTGACGTGGATCGAAACAAAGCCTTGCTATCCTCTTGAGAGACGGAACCAAGGGGGCAAACAGCAATGCCGGCGTCCCAAGGCGGGACACAGAGGGAGTTGATGAGAGTGAGACGCGGGGGAGAAAAAATAACCAAAAGGCGTAAACAAAAATAAACCGCAGAAGGGGAGGAGGTGAATCTTGGAAAGCAAACCCACGCCAAGAAAGCAAAACCCTTGGGAGGGACAACGAGAGGTCTCGACTGGGTTAGTGGACAAGGAGAAGACGAGAGGAGGAACGGCGAGGCAACAATATTACTAGGACAACGTCTGTTGGTACGAAACGAGCCAACGCGCCACTCAAAACAAAAGATCGTAAGGGGCGCGAAAGCATGGGCGACAGCCCCAGCAAAAGGGGAGGGAATTCCATCTTCCGCACCGCTGGTGCGAGCATTAATCTTCTAAAAAACACTGTTTAACCCGAGGTCGTGAAAGCTAGCGATCATGGAAGTTCGAGGCGTCAAGGGTGAGCGTGAGCAAGATAAAGTTTATCTCCCATTCGAACCATTAATCGGACCAGGGGGGGAGGCAGGGTGGGTCATGAAAAAAAAAGCTTCGGACGGAGAAAAGAACCAGCAAACGGGATCAAACCCGGCAGCCGAAATCAAGAAAAAAAAGATGCAGTAGAAACTGGAAAAAAAGCAATACTCTTTTCCGCCTTTCAAGAATGGTACTCACAGGAGCGTTCAAGAAAAAGAACCAACCTTTAGAAATCAAGACTGAAGAGGGAAAATGGCCCGCCGTTCATCTTTAAAAGCACCTTGGAGGTGCTCTACGAGGACCAACTATAATAATGGTGCACGAAAAGACGGAGGAATGTGACAAAAGACTCCTAAAGAAATTAATAGGGGTTAGGACAAAAAAAAGTCAAGTTAGGTCCAAAAATGGTTAAACAAACACCGAGCCTAAACGCTTAAAACCGGGAAGGGGGCAAAGTGAAAAACAGGGAGGACCAGGGAGGGAAAGGAGAGAAAGTCAACGGGCTTAAGAATCAGAGGGGGGGCGTCGAAGTGATACAAAGGAAACGAAAGGAAGAAGACTTCCATCCGGTCTGGACAGAGAAACCCCTCTCAAGAAGGACCAATTCAAAACGGATGGTGAAAAAGAAGGACGCTGGGGGACCGCAAATTTAAAAATACAAAGGGCCTCAAAGGGAACGGAAAACGGAAGAAAAACCCGTGGTTCAGAACGCGAAGATGGGCCAATTAGCCACGTGGTACAAAAAGGTGGCAAATCGCGAGAATACCAACCAGAAAGGGGACCGGGAAGAAAAAAAAGATAGGAAGGTCTTGATCGACATGAGAAACCAGAGGGGAAGGGGGGCGTCGGAGACGCCCTCGGCAGGAACAGACCGGGTGTCAAAGGGAAAAAAAAGGACAAAAAAAAAAAAAAAAAAACCAACAAGACCTTCATTCACGAGAAACACTTCGATCTTCTAGATCGTCGGTTGACAAACCAATAGAAAGGGGGGCAGAGAATTAACACCCCCAGGATAAAGGACCAAGTACGGGGGAAATAGAAAAAAAGGGGACTGCAAGATTCATCACCCCTGGCAAAAAGGCAAAAAAGATGGGGAAAAAATAACAGAACTCCAGGAAAAGAATGCGACTGCAATCGTCTTCTGAATGTGAACAGAAACAATCCCGACTGTCCGTGCAAATCACATCCAAGAAAAAAAAACAAAAGAACGAACGCCAGAACCTGGGCTCAAAGCATCGCTCAAGTGACTGGGACCAAGGTAGAACCCAAAGAAAAAAGCGAAGAACCCCGACAGTCAAGAAGTAACACAGAAGGACTCAAGAGGAGAAGGGAAACCCTCCAGTTCTTGCCCGGCCCGTAAAAGAGGAGGGAAGGATGCCGTCAGGGGAAGAACTTTAAAAAGACTTGGGGCCAGCAAGGAAGAAACAAGACGGGAAAAAAAAAAGAGAAAAAGAGGAAAAGTGTATTCAAAAAAAAAGTCACAGTAAAAATGAACATAAAAAAAAACAGGAGAAAAGAGGAGAGGTCATTCACTAGCAGACTGCTTTCGCCCCGCGTTACCAAGATGAAGGGGGGCTGACGAAATAAGGGTGGGGAGGCCACTGGTAATCTACAGCACTGGGAGCGTCCACGATGGTGACAATCAGGAAGACAGGAAAGACGAGTAAAAAAAATAAAGATCACGTATTAGGGAAATCGGGATACCAAAGAGTCCCAGGTTTCAGAAGAGGGGGTGGAAGAGAGGTCTTCGTCGGGCAAATGGGATACGCCCGGACGGAAGGTAGATCAGGGAGTGGGGAGAAAGCCAGATCACCCGAGAGACAACAGAAGGGGTCAACTATCAAACAAACAGAAAAAGGAAAGAAGAGGGGAAAGGAGAGATAAAAATCTAGAGTGAGGCGTCAGCGCTCCAAACCCGGAGAGACAGACCCCGGAGGGGGTGGCAGAAAGAACAAACGCAAAAAAACCGCAAAAAAAAAGCCGCGCAGAATCCCCGCTGGAAACGGAAAGCGGGGGGCAGACAAAAGGTGCCCGAATAAACGTTGATCAAGGGAAAAAAAAAGGGAAGGTCTTTCGCCTATATTCGCGAGTGGAAGATAAGCAAGGGGCACGGGGCCCATCTCAAAAAATGACGAAAAATGAATCACCAATCCGCTCGGCACGCGGAGAACATCGGAAGACTCGTAAGAACAAGCGCAGGAAAAAGGGGTTGGGTTTGGTTTTTTACATTGAAACGGCAACGGAAAGCAAGAGGCAGGGAAGCGGGGGGGGGAAGAGACTGTGTCTGTCTACGCAAGGGGGTCTTCCTGAAGTGCCCCAAGGGGAAGAGTGGACGTACCGAAAAAAAAAGAATACTCTTCATACGAGCGATTAGAAGGAACGAAAAAAACTTGGGCCCGGCACGTAGCAAAAACTCGAAGCGTGAAACAATTCCTGGGGGGGGCGGGATCGGAGAGATTTTTCCGGGCGGGGAAAACAGGGGGAACCCAAGGAAAAAGAGAGGCGAAAGGTAAAAAAAGTGGTTGCCGGGTGACGCAGAAATCGCCACACAAGACGGGGGCTTGTTCACATCCTCGAATGATCGTCGTCAGGATGACTGAGAGGGGAAAGCATGACCAGGTGAAATGAAGGTGGGAAAGAAAAAAACAGAGAGTCGCCTGACTTTTACGCAGGCGGCACAGGGGAAAAGGCCCACAAACGGACGAGTTGAAAACAGCAGCCTCCTGGGAAAGCGGAAAGGTGGGTGGTCTTCAGGGGAAGACTTTATGGTAGGTTAACGGTGAAACACGGGTGGAATGAAACAGGGTCCGGAAAGACCGAAGACCCAGAGTCGCAGAAACGCCCAGAAAAATACTCAAAAAAAATGCTCGGACCGCCGGACCAGTTGGGGAAAACGCTAAAAAATGACCGCGTTCGAAGTAGCCCGAGGCGTTGTAAGGAACATGTACGGGAACTTGAGGGGGGAAAGGGAGGGGGAGACCGAGCAACGCACGGGAGGTCTGGGGACAACCAAAGAAGGGCCTTCATTGGCCTCGGACGGGAGCACAGAGAAAAGAAAGGAAGTTGGGACAACTACAGTTCAAGGCTTGGTAGAAGTACGCGACACAGAGGGGCAGAGACCAAAAGAGAAAAAGAGTTAGAGCCAGAAAGAAGGGGAAGAATGTGGGGGTCCAAAAGAAAAAAGAAGGAAAACCTTTAGGAAAAGAGGGCGAACAGCCGGAAGACACTGACTCTTTGGCCGAAAAATTAAGGAGATCAATGCCAGACTTACGAGAAAAGGAAGTTGTGCGGGCGTCGGGAAAAAAAAAAAAGTCAGAATTGTCGAAACGATCGCCACAGGCGCAGACGAGGGAAAGGAGTGGGGATGCCCCAGGTGAGCTTGGTCGACAAAGAGAGACGACACATCTGAAATGCTCACTGGCAGCAAAACGAATTCTAAGGACGAGGGTTGATCGTGTCAGCAGGACGGCGGGGACTGGCAGACCCCAAAGGCAAAATCGTAATCTGAAAGAACGCGACAGCGAAAGAAAAGGTGGCCGAAGCAGGGCGGATACCAAAAAGGTTAAGAAGGTCTTCACTCGAAACCTTGACGCAATATAGAAGGTGGGCAATGAGCACCAGCGTAACGACAATCCGGCACATGGACTCCCAACAAGAGCGAAAGCTCGAAAAGAGGGGGCGAAATGAAGACCAAGGCGATGGGGGAAATCTCAAGAGAACGAGGAGCCAGAGAGAACGGTCATGGGGGGCCCTGGAATTTTCTTACCAGCCTGTGGCGACCTCGGGGGGGACGAAAAAACGAGAGGAAAGGACCGGCACAAGTGAAAAAGCGAGGAACGATTCGTGTACACAAAACGCGGCTGAAATGAGCGCTGCAAAGCCAAGAAATAGGAGAGGATGTAAGAGGGGAGCAGCACAGCGGGCGCCAAACACAGGTGAGAAGAAACACCCTCCGTCAGTTCTCGAAACCTTAGAGAACTGTGGCAAACAGGGAAAAAGTAGCAGAAAAGAACGCATCCAAAAAAACGTACAAAAAAAAAGAAAAAAGGAGCAGATGCAAACGAGGAAAAGAAAAGGCGGGGCAGCATCGCCATTAACCCCGATGGGAAGGTGGAAACCGGGGGATCACAACTTAAAAAAACCGCGTGAATGAACGAAGGTCAAG
>Ga0179593_1523086_pt1 | contig 14550 bp, 16 predicted proteins | sample CZODoug2_1_08_16_FD_185931 | JGI IMG/M metagenome (GOLD analysis project Ga0179593, IMG submission 185931) | Vadose zone soil fungal communities from Angelo Coast Range Reserve, California, USA - CZODoug2_1_08_16fungal (PacBio error correction) | ecosystem: Environmental > Terrestrial > Soil >...
GGCGGGCGCATTTTCGGGTCGGGTGTGGTTGGTGCTTAAGGACAAGCGTATCGGCGCGCGGGGAACATGTATTGCTCGGGTAGGTGGGGGAGTTAGCCTGGCCGTCGAGATGGAGAAGGAGGTGAGCGAGGGCGATGCATGTGTAAAGGCTATCGGACTGAAGGGGACTTCCTCGCGATCGCTTTGGCCGCGTCTTACTCGATGGCGATGGCCGGCCCGCGTCAAACGCGGCGTGAACCGCGTTACGAACGGACTATCGACAGCGTATGTATTTCGGCTCGTGTGAATCGATCAGGCCGTGCGCATCAGCCATCACGCGCGGCCCGTGGCAATCCCTGATCAAACCAGTTTGGCGGGCACTTCCCAGCCTGAACGTGTAGCCCCATTCGTCCCATTCGCGCGGCACATTCCGTTCCAAGTCCGACGTTCGGCAGCGAATTCGGCAGGATAATTTGCAGGTAGCATACGGCCATTCTCTTCCGCATGATCGCCGCCGGCATCGTATCCAACCCCCGCGCGCCGTTTCCGGCGTCATGCAGATGAGAACTGGCGCACTCATGTCAGGCACCGAATGGACCGTCGTGTCGAGTCGCCCAAAGATTTTGCGCCCATTCAGCCCGCCTCGCGCTCGCCCCCAGTAGACCGGGGATGAACTTCGCCGCGCGACGAGCTGCAATACCAGCCATAGCGATCCGAACTACTTGCAGGCGAGGCCGATCGATTGCGTTAATCAACAGCACCGTGGAATTCACGCCGGCCGCTACTTCAAGCTCGTCAGCCGCGCATCGAATGGACACCGATCGCGCGCCATTTGTTTGGCGCAGGATGTCCGCCTCGTGTTCTTTGGCACTCAGGGCTCGTTCGAAGCTGAAGTCCCGCGACAGGCTGATCGTCTGTGGAGCGAGCAATCCTTGTCGGGCCCGCGCACCGGAAACGTGACGGTGTAGTGAGCTCGTATTCGGTCGGGGAATGTTCTTCGCCGACACGCGAGTCGTGCGTTGCTCGACCAGATCCTTCGTGACCTCGACGTTTCCCGTAGCGGCGGCGGCGCGCTCAGCTGCGGCGTGGCCGGCCGAAAAAAAAACAACTCTTGACTGGGTGTTCGAATTCTTCTCGCAGAAGTCGTGTATGGGTCCCCCCCCCCCTTTTCAGCGACAGATCGTGGCGGCGCCATGACAGGTCATAGATCACTGCCGGCCAGTCGAAACCCGCACGCGCAGAGCGACATGCTCCAAGCAGAATCAAATTTTCGTTCCCTGTCACGGCGCATTACACCACGATGTTCACGACTTGCCGGGCACGATAATGCACCTTGCGCAGCGCCGAGGCGCCGTGAATTTCTTTTACATTGGGGGTCGGCGATCGCCGTCGCCCGCAACCGCGGCGTCGTCGCGTCCACGGCGACGAAATTGCGCGCGCAACTTGCCGTTCATCATTGTACGACCATTTGCAACACCGTGGATGATTTGGCAATGCCTCGGCGTCAACTTGAGCCATGACTCCTCAATCAATCAACGCGGTGGCTGTGACCCGAGTCCCGCCACACGCCTGCGTCACGTGCTAATAATGGCGACACGTCAGCACGGCAATCTCCAACGCCTCCTTGACGACGCTTCGATCCTGCGGCTCGTCTGCGGGAACTTGGGCCCAACAGAGTTCAAGAGCTCCATGACGGGCGGCAATGGCCGTATTGAACGTGTCGCGCGGCCTATGTCGTCCCGTCAACTTTCGCCAATTCTGATGAAATGCCGTGCGAATGGCCGCTGCTTCCCCTGTCAAGGGGGTCCCGCCTTGTCGATCTGCGGGCCGCCGGCCCCGCATACGTGGTCATACCGCTTTTCCACAGTCTTTGATGAAACGGAACGCGCCTGCACCCTTCATCCGACCATTCCAGCGTTTGTTCCGGCGCTCCGCGAACATCAATGAAAAGCGCGCCGTATCGTCGCCGAATTCGTCGTCCACCACCATTTGCGGATCGACGCCATTCTTTTTGACTTGGACCGGGTCACAAGTCCGCCCGACTCCCACTATCTTTGCCATGCGGCGCGCAACACCGCTACGAGGCTGTTCGCGTCGCGCTGCCGTGGTCACGCGGACACTCCGCGGGATTGAAGTACTCCACCCGCCTCATTGCTTTGCGGAGAACATCTGGTCAACACCATGCCCTTCGTGAACAACCGGCGCGAACGGCCCTTGAACGGCACCGCGCCCAGCTCGTCATGACCGCGTTCCAGAAGCGCGCATACAAGCAGGTGCAGAATGGCGTGTTCGGATACCCGCCGATATACTGGTCCACGGCAAGCCAATTTGGACGCGATAATCCAGCAATGGCCTGGTCATTGGGTCGGCGCACGCAAGACGCAGAATAACCAAGACTAATCCCGAACGTGTCCATGGTGTCGGTTTTCCGCGCCGCGCGTCGGCACGCGCATTTCGGACATGGACGTTCAAGAACGCGGCAATCTTTCCAACAGCGGATGCCGCTGCCGCGGGCACCAGGTTCGGTCGGCATTTGTGGGTGGAAGACGCAGAATGAAATCAAGCGCCTACGCGTGGGTTTCTTCCGAGCAGTTCGGCTCTTGATAATTGGACATGAATGCGTCTAACTGGCCACAGCGAGTTCTGAGTCCTGGATTGTTGCAGACTCCCGCTTCTGAGTGAAGGAATACACACCTTTAATCCATTGCCGGTATCCCCGCGATTATGTCGGGGCGGTTCTGCCAACGTGTCCCAGCTTTCCCGGAACCTACCACAGTACCTCTGACGAGTCTTCTAATCTCAATCCGGCACGATGGCATTGCGGACACTCCACAACGTCCATACTGGGACCGTAGTGCCTAAAGGCATCTTCGAGTAGTCTGTCATATTCCTCCTTCAAGCGATGTCGACTGATTTTCAGCCAATGATGCGGGGCCGTCACACAAACGGCCCAGATTTTTTCATGAACAGTAGCGAACATGAAGCCGGCTTAGCGGCACAGAGAATGTCTCCAACGCCTTCTGCAAGACAACCAGCCTGCAATGTGGCTGCCCGAAGATGCTCGACGCGGTAGCGATCTTTTCATCTTTAAGCGAGACCGAACTGAAAGAGCACAAAGCGTGCGGTTCAGCAAAATCTGTCAAGAAAGAGCAGAGGGGAGGAACGGCTTCCAGTTTTGTGTACAACAGCAAGGATTGAGCCGACCAGCCGCCAAGCCCCTTGCGTTTACTAGTAAGCGGGAATCAAGCACCCACACTTTTTTAAGAAAGCCCGGCTACACCTGTTGCTCCGAGAGGCGGAAACCCCGAACATCCCAGCTAAACCGTTTCTCTACCGAATGGAATTATACGACCTTGCGTAGCTACGAAGCAAGGGCTCCCCGACAACTCATCAGAAATCTCCCCGGAGCCAGTTGTGGGGAACTGCTCAACCGCGCTGATTGTACGCTTGTACGACGCGTTCTATTGCCACGCCACGATACATCGCCTTCGACAAGAGTTCCTGCAAATTCCGTCTCCGCCTGTCAATCTTGACGCGTACTACTTGGGCAGGAAAGTTTGCCAAAACGCCTTTCGCTCATTGCCACGAAGTCTGGCGATACTTCTTTTCCACAGTGGAATCCTTCAACGCTGCCGCCTACTTATACACAAAGCAGGCCAATCGACGGCTCGCGTCGCAATCAGAGATCACAGACTTAATGCTGATGGCATCACGTCGAGCGTTCAAATAGCCTTCGCGCGTTTGTGGCTTGTTAACCCAATCGTGACTCTGCCGATATAGCATCCTTATGTGTCGGAAAACGCGCCCCCGTCGAAGGACAACATCGAAGCGGTGCGAGGATATTTTTGATATGCCCACCCAGGATTTCGAGACGCGCCCTTTCTCGTTGTTCCCCGAGTCTCGCCATCCCGGTCGGGCGACGGCAGTGTGTATGTCGCTGGAAGTTCCGATGCGCAGACTAAGTTGCCGCCGTCAATCGAGATTCATCGATGGCCACACCGTGGCTGGCCGAAGAGCGGACGTACTTCTTTTTGATGACTGCATTGAAGTCTCCTGCACCAACGAATACAAATTCAAAATCGGGAACAAGCCGCGATCTGTAGTCAGCTGAAGGAAAGAGGTGGGCTCGTCGTTATCCTCGGAACGCCTTACAGCGGAAGAATATGTACTTACAACTTATTGGCGCAGCCAGAGAACGCGATGAAACATTCGCTATCGTGTTGACGCCTGCCTCACAGTGAGGCCCACGCACTCCACAGTTGACTGTCGGCAATTGGTTTGCCGACATTAAGAGTCGGATTCGCGGAATTTTTTATTCCCGGGGACTTCCCGTGGAAGGAGTTGCGCGTTTGACAGGCGCAACATCCACCATTCTCATGACCCGAAACTTGTGGCATCTTCCACTCGCGGAGGACGACGAGCTACTTGTCAGTTCGACATTGAGAACTCCGATCAAGAACCCGTCCTGTCGGGTTCTTCGGGCAATCCTATCGTTGCTCAAACGTTCTTTTCTTATCTTCTTTCTTTAGATCGCGCTTTCAGTATTCTCGCTATGCGGACAGAAGTGATTTTGGTCGTATGAAAAGTACAACCGTAAGGGGAGGCCGAGGACTTGGTCCTTCGATGTGCGCGCCGACGACCGCTGGCGAGAGCGAGTTTGGTCAAGGGGGGGCGGTCGGAAATTATTGAGACGCATGATGTACCCTGTTTCGTCGCATAGCAGGAACCGTGGATGGGAAACCTAGCTCAATCCATCAAGAGGGTTGTCCTCCGTACAGGCATCCCTGTTCCTTACTTCCGCGGGAAAGTAATCCAGCCCACCGCCGTTGAAGGCCCGTCTGCGAACGCGTTATAGTTGCCACTTTCAACTGGCGTTTGTGGTTTTACTCCGCTCCTTGGAACTATTACTGTTTTTGGTGTTTAAAATTCGATGGCGTGACAAAGAGCAACAGTTTCACGTAAGGGACGACTCAATCGATGGAAATCTCTGTGATGTTTCAGAAGTAGGCCCCTAAAGACCAAGATAAATCCTGTGAGGATTTTATTGCGCCTGATCGATGCGAGACCCTCCCCGTTCCGCCCCGCGGGTATGCGTGCGTCCGCTGTGATACTTTCGAGCACATCGTCGATTGAGCCTGGAGGAATGATCCTCAACTTGAACACCACGTCCGGCCCCTGCCTTCGTAGTGTGGAACCGCTATTCCGAATTGCGACTCCATAAATCCGACTCGTCCGCGACTCGTACACGGCAAAGTATCTCTCGGAACGTATCGTCTCAAGACTCGGCTAAGCGGGGGCTATCAGGAGCGGGCTGTCGGGCCGTAGGTAACAGGCGCCTTGAACGATGGAGTCCTGCGGTGGTTCGGTTTGCCATTGGCCCCCTCGCTTCAATCGCCCGCGTTGTTTGCTACGGCGCTGTGGGTTAACCCTGGGCCCTAGTCGTCAGCAAGTCGTTGATAGTTGGGCTGCTGCGCCTGCCCCGACTCGAACGGGGGACCTACGATTACGATCATCTCGCCGAATTGGCTGTTTTCAGAGGAAAGCCAAGATTTTTTGCCCCCAACCCGGCCAGATAATCGCCCTTGAAACCCTTTAATTTGGCTAACAGGCGCTCCTCGATTGTGGCTCTTCCTTCCTGCGGGGCCTCTTCTCTTTGGCCTGGGACGCGGTAAGCGATAGCAAGACGCAATCCTCTACTACTAGCGCCCCAGGGATGCCGCAAACCTTCCATCCCTCACAAGGAGGGAGTGGCTCTCGTGACTGCCGAGACGAAATTGTCCGCGCCGGACGACGGGTTGATCGTGGCGGGGAAATGGCCAATCTGGTCAGACCAGGACTTGTCGGGCAGCCTCTTGGTCCCATCGGATACTTGCCGCATGCCTGCGTACCTTGGTGAACCTCGTCCAAGCCTCGCACTCGCCATCTCCTCGCTGTCCTGGGGCCGGGCCACATCCACAATCTAATAACATGGCTACTGGCCCCCTCTGCGGCGCGAGCATCCGACTTCAACAATTGCCAGGATTAGCCCGGGAATCTGGGCCTCCGCCTCCCCGGTCATCGGCGCGGCGTATGCCACGGCGTGAGGCCGGCAAGACCGCCTATCTGGAACATGCGCATGTTCCCTCGACGTTACGGATTCCTCGATGAGACCCTGGTTCACGTTCTCGTTCAGCCGATTACGGACGATTCGGGCCAGTCGGCGGGTATTTCATCATCCACTGAGCTGACCTCCAGTTGCTGTCCCAGCGGCGGACCAATACGTTGAGGGATCTGGTGCTGCCGCCGCGGGCAAGTGCAGAACCGCCCAGTAACATTCGAAAGGCGTCGGGCGCACCCTGTGTCCTCTCGAATCCAATCTTGATCCTGCCCGGTTCGCGCTGTTTTACACGTGGTCGACGAGGCCGGTCGCACTGCGCAGCTGTTGCCCAGGCAGGCCTGCCGGCCGGCACTCGATGACCCCACCCTGGTGGATCTGAATGCTTCCGACTTGTCGCCGGGCCGATCATGACCTGCTGCGGCGGGCCTGGCGCAGCAGTTGAACGACGTGGCATCGGGGTCTGGTCGGCATGACGGTCTGGCGTACCCAGTTTCCCATCAGGGCGTTTCGTCCTGCCCATCACTTTTCCGGGCGGGAGCATCCGGTGGGCGGGATGGTGGCATGTGTTCAGCTCGCGGCTGCGGACGGCGATTCCGTAACCGCAGTTTCCTGGAGCTCGTCGCCGCTAGGTCAAGCGCGGCGCTGGCCATGCCGCTCCATGAAGACGAGCGGCGCAAGTCGGAAGCGCTGGCTGAAAATCGATCGGGCCAAGACCGCCTTCTTTTCCAACATCAGCCACGAGTTCATTGACTCCGCTCACGCGGGCTGCTCGGGCCGCTGAGTCGCTTCTCGCCAACAGCCAGCTGGACACCGTACCCAGGAAGCCGCTCGCGCAGATGCCCCGCAACGCGCTGCGCCGTTGCGGCTGGTAAACGGTTGCCGACTTCTTCCCGCGTGTAGTCCCGGGCGCACTCGCGCGATTCGTGCCCGACTAATCTCGCAACCGCACTCTAGACCGTCCGGATCTGGCGAGCTCTTCCGCTCGGCGTGGAGAAGGCAGGGCTTTCCTTCGAGGTAACTTGCCCGCCGCTTCCGGTGCCGATCTAACGTCGACCGCGACATGTGGGAAAAAATCGTCCAGAATCTGCTCTCGAACGCGCCAAGTTTACGGTTCGAGGGTGGAGTAGTCTTTTCGGCTTGACCCGTCCGGCGGTGCGCGCCTTACTGTGAAAGACACGGGCATCGGCATTCCCCGGAGCGAACTACCCCAAGGTGTTCAGAGGTTTCACCGCGTGAGGGCGCGCACTCGCGCTCAGCACGAGGAACCGTCAGCGGCCTTTGCCTTCGTCGCTCGCGACGTGGAGCTGTCCCCGTGCAGCCCGCGACGAACTCCGTGAACGAGCGCAAGCCGATGCGCGGCCGGTTTTCCCTCGTGCGAGCGCGAGTGCGCGCCCTCCACTGCAGTGAAAACGCTGAACCTTGGGTAGTCTCGCTCCGGGGAATGCCATGCCCATGTCTTTCACCGTAAGGCGCGCAACCGCCCGGGACGGGCTCAACCGCCAAGCCCCACCTCGAACGTAAACTTGAGCGCGTTCGAAAGCGCAGATTCATGACGATTTTTTTCCCAACATGTCGCGTCGACGTAATCGGCACCGGAACGGCGGGCAAGTTAACCTCGAAGGAAAGCCCTGCCTTCTCCACCGCCGAGCGAAGATGCTCGCCAGATCGACGGTATAAGCGTGCGAGATTAGTCCGGCCGAATGCGCCGAGTTCCGCCCGGCCTCCACTCGGAAGAAGTCGAGCAACGCGTTACCAGCCGCAACAGGCGCAGCGCGTTGCGGTGCATCTGCGGCGAGCGGCTCCCTGGGTCCCCGGTGTCCAGCTGGCGTCTGGCGAGAAGCGACTCCAGCGCCCGAGCAGGCCGTGAGTCGGAGTCCTGACTCGTGGCTTATGTTGGAAAGAAGGCGGCTTGGCCCGATGCGATTTCCGCCAGCGGCTTCCGACTTGCGCCGCTCGTCTTCATGGGCTCGGGCATTGCCGCGCCGCCGAAAGCCTGAAACCGATGCGGCGACGAGCTCCGGAAACTGCGGTACGGATCGTCCGTCCGCAGCCGCGAGCTGAAAAAACCCCCCCCCCCTCCACCATCACGCCCCACCGATGCGCCCGCCCCGGCAAGTGTGGCAGCGAACGCCCTGCTGGGCAACTCCGGTACGGCCCGAACCGTCACCGACCAGACCCGATGCCACGTTCTTTCACCTGCTGCGCCATGCCGCCGCGCAGCAGGTCACTGATCTGCCACGGCCGCAAGTCCGAGCATTCAATCCACCAGGGTGGGGCTTCATCGGATGCCGGCCGGCAGGCCGCTGCCTGGGCCACCATCTTCCGCAGTGGCGCCCGGCGTCGTCGACCACGTAAAACACGCGAACGGCAGATCCAGATGGATTCGGAGAACAGGTGCGGCCGACGCTTCGAATGCTTCCTGGGTCGTTCTGCACTGCCCGCGGCGGCCGCAGATCCCCAACGTCCTTGGTCCGCCGCTGGGACACGCACTGGGAGGTCAGCTCAGTGACTGGATGAAATAACCGCGCCGACCGGCCCCGACTCGTCCGTAATCGGGCTGAACGAGAACGTGACACAGGTCTCCTCGAGGAATCCGTAACGGTCGAGGCACATGCTCATGTTTTCCATATAGGCGGCTGCCGGCCCATGGGCTCCGTTGCATACGCCGCGCCGATGACCGGAAGGCGAGCCCAGCATTCCCGGTAATCCTGGCTCCATTGAAGTCGGATGTCGCTCCGCAGAGTGCCAGTTAGCCATCGTATAGATTTGATTGGCCCGGCCCCAGGACAGCGAGATGGGAGTTCGAGGCTTGGACGGGTCACCACGGTACGCAGGCTTCTGCGGCCGAAGTATCGGGACCAAGCGCGTGCCCTACCAGTCCCCTTGTCTTACCGAGCTTGGCCATTTCCCCGCCACCGATCACCAGTCGGTCCGGCGTCCCGGGGGGGACAATTCGTCTCGCAGGCTACGAGAGCACTCCCTCCTTGTGGGTGAAGAGTTTGCGGCATCCCTGGGGCGCTCAGCTAGTAGAGGATGCGCCTTTGTATCGCTTTACCCGCATCCAGGCCAAAGAGGCCCCGCAGAAGATGCCCCAACCCTCGCGCGCCTGTTTACGACCAAATACAGGTTTTTCCGAGGCGTTATCTGGCCCTGTTGGTGGGGCAAAATCTTGCTTCTCCTCTGAAAACAGCATCGGCGAGCTGATTCGTAATCATAGGTCCCCCTTCTAGTGGGGCAGCACACCAACTATCAACGACTTGCTGACGACTAGGGGCCGGGTCAACCCACAGCGCCAGGCAACAACTCGGGCGATTGGGCAGCGAGGCAATGGCAACTCGAACCACCGCAGACTCCATCGTTCAGGCGCCGTTACTACGGCCCGACAGCCGCTCCCTGATACCCCCGGCTTCGCCGCGTCTGCAGATAGTTCCAGACGCTACTTGCAGTTACAGTCGCGGACGGAGCCTCGGGATTTTTATGGAGTCGCAATTCGAATGGCGGTTCCACACTACGAAGGCATTGGCGGACTGTTTCAAGTTTGAGGATCAAACTTCCTCCAGGCTCACATTCGACGATTGTGCCGCAAGTATCTACATCGATCGCACGCTACTCGCGGGCGGACCGGGGCGTCCTCCGCCTCCGAATCACTGGTCACTAAAATCCTCTACAGGAATTTCATCTTGGTATTTAGGGCCTACTTCTTGAACATCACAGAGAATTTCCATCGATTTGAGTCGTCCTCGTGAACTGTTGCTCTTTGTCACGCCATCGAATTTTGGAACTCACCAAAAACGTACTCGGTTCCAAGGCCGGAGTAAACCACCAACGACCAGTTGAAAGTGCACTCTAACGCTTTCGCCCACGGGCCTTCAAACGTCGTGGCTGGATTACTTTCCAGCGGAAGTAGGGCACAGGGATGCCTTTACGAACACCCTCTTTGTGGATTGATACTACGTGTTTCCCATCCACGGTCCTGCTCTTGCGACGAACATGTTACATCATCTTCTCATCATTTCGACCGCGCCTTGACCAACTCGCTTCTCGCGCCACGGTCGGCGCGCCACATCCGCAATGACAATCCTGGCCTCCCCTCACAGGTTGACTTTTCCTCCGACCAAACAACTCTGTCCGCATACGAGAAAAATTTACTGAAAGCGCGATCACAGAAAGACGTTTGAGCAACGATAGGCTTGCCGAAGAACCCGACGACGGTTCTTGACGGAGTTTCATCAATGTCGACTGACACGTAGCTCGTCGTCCTTCCGCGATGGGATATTCCAAGTTCTTGGCTCATGAAGAATTGGTGGATTGTTGCTCATGTCAACGCGCAACTCCTTCCACGGGTCCCTCGGGGAATAAAAATTCCGCGATACCGACTCCTCTAATGGCGGCAACAATGCTGACAGTCACTTGTGGAGTTCGGGGACTTCACTGTGAGCAGGGTCAACAGATAACGAATGTATCCCTCGCCGTTCTTCTGGCTGCGCTCATAATTTCGTATACATATCTCTTGCCTGTAAGGCGTTCCGAGACTAACGACGTACCACCTCCTTTCCTCAGCTTGACTAACATATCGCGCTGTTCACCGACTTTTGAATTTTATACTTCGTTGGTGATGAGAACTTTCCGAATGCATCATCAAACAGAATTACGTCCGCTCTCCGGCCAGCCACGGTGCTTTCCATCGATGACTCTCGATGACTGCGGCAACTTGATCTGCGCATCGGAACTTCCAGCGACATCACACTGCCGTCGCCGACCGGGATGGAGAACTCGGGGAACAACGATAAAGCGCGTCTCGATCCTGGCGTGCATTCAAAATATCCGCGCACGCTTCGATGTTGTCCTCGACAGGGGCGCGTTTCCGACACAATAGGATTGCGAATATCGGCAGAGCCGATTGCGCTTACAGCCACAAACGCGCGAAGGATGATTTGACGCTCTACGTGATGCCACATCAGCATTAATCTTGATCTCTGAGGCGACCGAGCCAGTCGAGTGGCCTGCTTTCTGTTATATTCGGCGCAGCGTTGAGGGATTTCCACTGTGGACAGAAGTCTCCGTCCATACTTCTGCAATGAGCGAGTCGTTTTTTGAAAACTTCCTTGCCAAGTAGTACGCGTCGATGTGAAGCGGAGACGATTTGCAGGCACCTTCGAAGCGATGTCCTCGTGCGTGTCAAGCGAAGCGTCGTACAAGTCGTACAACTCAGCGCGGTTGAGCAAGTTCCCGCACAACTTGGTCTCCGGGGAGATTTCTGGAGAGTTGTCGGGGAACCTTTGCTTCGTAGCTCGCAAGGTCGGTATATTCCATGCGCGTAGTATAAACGGTTACTGGGATGTCGTGGGTTTTTCCGGCCTCTCGTAGCAACAGTTGTAGACGTGCTTAAAACGGGCGGGTGCTTGATTCCTCGCTCCCTATAACGCAAGGGCTTGGGGCGTGGTCGGCTCATCCTTGCTGTTTGTACACAAAACTGGAAGCCTTCCTCCCCTCTGCTCTTTTCCTTGACAGATTTTGATTAACCGCACGCTTTGGTTGCCTCTTTCAGTTCGGTCTCGCTTAAAGATGAAAGATCGATACCGCGTCCGCGCATCTCGGTGCAGCCACATTTCAGCGGTTCTTGCAGAGCGTTTGAGACACTTCTTTCCTGTGCCCTAGGGCTTCACTTGTTCCGCTACTGTTCATGAAGAATCCTGGCCGGTTGTTCACTGCCCCGCCATCATTGGAATGAAAATCAGTCGAACTTCGCTCTTTGAGAGGAATATGACCGACTACTCGAAGATGCCGTTAGGCCACTAGTCCACAGTAATGAGTTGTGTTGAGTGGTCCGCACGCCATCTTGCCGGATTGAGATTAGAAGACTACGTCCAGAGGTACGGTGCTAGCGTTCCGGGGAACTGGACACGTTTGCAAGAACCGCGTACACCTAATTCGCCGGGGATCCCGGCATTGCATAAAGGTTTTGGTTATCCTTCACCGAAGCGGGAGTCTGCAAACAATCCAAGGACTCAGAACTCGCTGTGGGGCCGAGTTCGACGCATGCCCAATTACAATAGCCGAACTGCTCGACGAAGAAAACCCACGCGAATAGGTGCTTGATTTCCCTTCTGCGTCTTCCACCCCACAAAATGGCCGACCGACCTGGTGCCCGACGGCAGCGGCAACCGCTGTTGAAAGATGCCGCGTTCTGAACGTCAAATGTCCGAAATGCGGTGCCGACGCGCGGCGCTAAACCGCCCATGGACACTTCGTGGATTCGTCTTGGTATTTTCTGACGCTTTGCGGGCGCCGACATGACAGGCCATGCTGGAGATCGCGTCCAATATTGGCTGCCCGTGGACCAGTACTATCGGCGGTATCGAACACGCCATTCTTCACTTCTGGATCTCGCTTCTGGACGCGTTTCATGAACGAGATGGTCGCGGTGCCGTTTCAAGGAGGCCGTTCGCGCGGTTGTTCACGCAGGGCATGGTTTTGAACCAGATGTTCTACCGCAAAAGCAATGCCGGGCGTGTGATTACTTCAATCCTCGATGTACGGTGACCACGACACGCGGACTCAGAACCGCTCGCGGTTTGCGCGCCGAGCAAAGAGTTGAGTCCGCGGACTTTGACCAGTCCAAGTCAAAAAAGAATTGCGTCGATCCGCAAATTTTGGTGACGATTCGGCGCCGAAACGCGCTCCGTTTCATGATGTTCGCGGCGCCGCCGAACAAACGCTGGAATGGTCGATGAAGGCGGGCAGGGCGCGTTCCGTTTCATCAAACGCATGTGGAAAGCCGTGTATGACCACGCTCGCGGGGGCCGGGGCGCGCTCGACCGGCGGCCTTGACGGGACGCATCGGTCCATTCCAGGCATTCTAATCAGACATTGGCGAAAAGTGACGGACGACCTAGGCCGCCGCCGCACTTTCATACGCCATTTGTCCGCCGTCATGGAGCTCTTGAACGCGCTGGCCAATTTCCCGCAGCTCGAGCCGGCAGGATCGAAGGCGTCGTCCAGGAGGTTGGAATTGCCGTGCTGCGCTGTCCGCCCATTTATTCCGCACGTGACGCCATGCGCTGTGCGGGACTTGGTCACCTGCACCGCGTTGATTGAGAGTCCATGGCGCAAGTCGAAGCCGAAGCATTGCAATCATCCACGGTGCAATGGTCTACAATTGAACTGCAATTGCCGCCATATTCCGTCGCCTTGGACGCCACGACCGCGGTGCGGGCGACGGCGCTCGCCCGACCGCAATGTAAGAAATTCCCGGCGCCTCGGCGCTGCGCAAGGTGATTTCGTGGCCCGGCAAAGCCGTGTATCCCCCCCACATCGTGGTGTATGCCCGTGGCCAGCCGCAAATATGTGATTCTGCCTTGGCGCATTTGGCGCTCTGCTCGGGCGGGTTTCGCACGGGCCGGCAGTGATCCGCTTGCCCGCCTGTCATGCCGGCCCTATCTGTCGCTAAAGACCCATACACGACTTCTCGCGCGAATTCTAACACCACTCAAGAGTTCCGGCGCCACGCCGCAGCTTGCGCTCGCCGCGCACTGCAACCGTCGAGGTCACAGAAGGGATCTGGTCCGAGCAACGCACGCTCGCGTGCGGCGAAGACCATCCCGACCGAATACGAGCTCACTACACCGTCACGTTCACGTGCGCCGGCCCCGACAGGAGTTTCTCGCTCCACAGACGATCAGCCGGTCGCTGGACTTAGCTTCGACTAAGCCCTTCAGCTCCGCCAATAACGAGGCGGACATAACCTGCGCCAACAAATGGGCGCGCGATCTGGGTCCAGTGCGAGCGCCTGCTGACGAGCTTGAGTAGCGCCGGCGTGAATTCCACGGTGCTGTTGATTACTCCATCGTCGGCTCGCCCTGCAGCCGCCTGGATCGCTATGGCTGTCATTGCAGCTCGTCGCGCCCGGCGAAGTCATCCCCGCTCGTACTCTGTGGCGAGCGCGAGGCGGCCTGATGGGAGGCCAAAATCTTTTGCGCGACCGCACGCCGGTCCTTCGGTGCTTGCAATGAGGGCGCCCTTTCATCCGCATGACGCCGGAACGGCGCCGCGGGTTGGATACCGAATGCCGGCGGCGTCAGCGGAAGAAATGCCCGTCTGCTACCTGCAATCAGCCTGGCCGAATCGCTGCCGAACGTCGGCTTCGAACGAATTGCCGCGACATGGACGAAATTGGGCTACCCTTTCAGGCTGGAAGTGCCGCAAAATGGTTTGGATCAGGATGCCACGGACGCGCGTTACTGGCTTGTGCGCCACGGCCTGCTCGATTCACAGAGCCCCGACCTACCTACGCTTGTCGATAGTCCGTTCGTAACGCGGTTCACGCCGCGTTTGCCGCGGCCGGCATCGCCTGCGTAAGACGCGGCCAAAGCGATTCGCGAGTAAGTCCCTTCATTCCGTCGCTTCCTGGCGAATGAGCCGTGCCTGAGCAAGTCCCGGCGCTCAGCATGTCCACACCGCGCAAATGGCGCCCC
>Ga0179593_1464957_pt1 | contig 14549 bp, 26 predicted proteins | sample CZODoug2_1_08_16_FD_185931 | JGI IMG/M metagenome (GOLD analysis project Ga0179593, IMG submission 185931) | Vadose zone soil fungal communities from Angelo Coast Range Reserve, California, USA - CZODoug2_1_08_16fungal (PacBio error correction) | ecosystem: Environmental > Terrestrial > Soil >...
TGGGGAGTAATTTGGTGGCGCCGCATGTTCAAAAAATCGGATCATCAGCTAACAGAAACACTACAAATGATTGGGAAGGAATGAAGACCCGAGAAACGAACCAAAAAAAAACTGACCACCCGCACAAACACCATGCAAGCAAGAATGGGCCTGAATTAAAATCAAAAAACCCGCCAAAAAAAGGGGGGAAGGCAACTTTCAGCAATCGTGACAAAGGTCCAACCGGATTCCGGGCCCACCGACGCAAAAAACCGAAGGACCCCAAATAAGAAGGATTTAATCCAAACTTACAAGGAGGTGAACAGGGGGGGAAAAAAGAAAACCCCCCAAAAAAAGGGCCCAAGAGGGTCGCCGAATGGCAGGGGGGGGGCCCAGCACGACTACAATCGTGCCAGGCACGGAAAAAAAAAACGTAAAAAAGAAACATCAAGGGGTGGTTGGTAAAAAGAGGAATTGGAACAAAAACGACAAGGAACATGCCCAATCACGATGGGTTCCTATCCAAGGTGAGCGAAGATGGGGAAAAGGTTACTGTCCATGGGGGGGGGGCGGGCATGCGGGGTTGAGGAAAGGTGCAGTCTATTGTAAAAAGAGTCTTCAATTGGAGCATAGCCCATTAGAGTAAAGGGGAATTCGCGGAAGTCTTGGGAGAAGGGGACAATGAGAAGGAGGAGTCACTTCAGAGTCAAACCATTTACAAGGACGTCCTAAAAAGGTCAGAAATTGTTCAAAAAGGGGTCAGGAGGGTGTTCGGGACTGAAACGCCGAAGGAAGGACGATGGTGGGAAAAGTTTCTTGTCTGAGGAAAGGCATTACACATAGAAAAACTACGGTGAATAAGCTTCGCCGCCATGGTTCCATGATTGTGGGAAAAGAGAGGGGGCGAAACTACGAAAAAAGGAATCCGGTCTGGCGAGAGCGGGGGAAAAGCCGGAACGAAGCCTGAAAAGTTGGGCACCGGAGGGGGCTGCGTTGTAAGCTCAACTCTGCGAGGGAAGGGTCACCAGAAAAGAGAAAAACATTGAGGGAAGGCGCATGGGTAGCCGGTGAGACTAAACTGATGGGCACACGCCGTAAAGAACCCCAAAACCTGCGTCAAATGACACCAAAGGGGGTCGACTTATAGATTGAAATGGGGGTGTTTTTGTAAAGGGAAAAAGGCCATATTGTAACCAAAGAGGTGGAACATGGAAAAAAGAAGAGGGGGAGCGGGAGCCACCCATGAGACAGAGGGGGGGTTGAATATCCACAGTGAACAGCGGAGGGAAAAAAAAAAGAAAAGGAGATGTCTCTCCCCTCCCAATTATGGTGGACAAAACGGGGAAAAAAAATTAATCTGTAAAGGGGAGAAAACGGTTAAGCCCGGGGGGGGTCAACACCCCGTTGGAGCGACCGAGCCCCAAAAAAACGCGCGGGAATTACGATCATGCCGAGAGTCAAACCTCCCCACCGAAAAAATGGTTGGGAAAACGGAATTATGACGAGAGAAGGTTGTGGGGTATCGGGGAAAAGGGGCCTGTTTAATGAAGCCAGCATGAAAGGCCGGCACGTAATCGCGAAAGGAGGGGGGAACAATATACGTGGCTTTTCAGGGGACCACTTCACTTGGGGGGAACCGCCAGGAAAGGAAGGGAAAGAACTGGAAATCACCGGGAAAAAAAGCTGTCCGCTTGTGAAGAGGCTCAACAGCGAGGGGTAAAACGGGGGGAAAAAGTGAGCTTTCACCCCGACTTCTTGAGGAAGGTCACACATGGGGTAGGGGGCGTTACCTTACCCAATGGAAAGAAGGGGTCCGCATTGAGAGGGACGTCCATTCAACGAAGACTGCAGAGATCCAATGGGGGGGTTCGTGGTTCTGCGATGAATGCAGGTCAACCCGTAGTCAACAATCGTGAAGGAGAAGAAAAAAAGTATATGGGAGGGAAAAAAGAGAAAAAAATACAGACTACGAACTTGTCAACCAGAGCCCGCACGACGCAACAAAAGAAAGGCCGCACCTGTCTAGGGAAAGGGACGCTCCGCACACTGAAAGAGCTGGCCCAATGGACACCAAGGTATTTGGGGGGGGGAAAAAAAAACCAATGATTTTGTGCAAAGGGTGGACGGCCCTCAGAAGATGGGCCCAAAAAAGCTCAAGGAAGAAAAAAGAAACTCCGCTGGGACTGAAAAAAGCCGCTAGGCCAAAGGGGGGGGGAAAGAGGGGCGGCGGTGATCAAGGCAGGAAAAAAGGAGTAATGGCTGCCGGCCGTGCTCGGACAATGAAACAGGGTGGGGAAGTGCCCGAAAGCACCCGACTGTAGTATTGTCGCTTTTCCTAGGTGAGAGGCGTGGACAGTTTCTGTGCAGGGAGAAAAAAGGACAAGGCCTGCCGTCGAATCATTAAAAACAAAAGGGAGAGTCGATTTCCCGGCAAAAGTTTTTCGACAATCAAGGAAAAGGGGGGGAAGAAAGGCATGGACGTAAATTCAAAGAAGGAACGCAGCGGGAGGGGGGAGGGGGCCGGGTTGTGGGGGGACCAGACCCCGGCGGAGTAAAGGGAAATTCAAAGGGAAGGAAGGATGGTTCTCTAGGGGTGTCACACATAATGTAAGGAAAAAAAAGGGAAAACAAGCGTCAGGGGGAAAAAAGGGGGGCGCTGTTCACTGTTGACGGAAAGAATCATAAAAACAGGAAAATTGAGGTCGCCGGGGACGGATTAGCTCAAAAAAACCTAACCTACTCAACTTTTTTGGGGTGTAAAAAAAATAAATGCCCTGACAGAAAAAAAGAAACCACCAAAAGGGGGCCTAGAATCCTAAAAATTCTGGAGGGAAAAAGGGTGACTCTTGGAAGGTCGTTGGTAAGGAGGCGCAACCAGTTAGAACCATCGTTAATGCCAGAGGTTGGAAAGAGGGAGAAAATCTGGCACCGGAGAGCCTGGATACAAAGAAAATAAGACCAAATTCGCACTCAGTTAACAAGAAAGTGAACGGGGAAAAGGGTAAGGGTTAGGGGGGAAAGGAGCAAACTCTGGCAGAAATCCGGAGATGTCGGATCACATTGTCAAAAAAATGAAGGGGGGGGGAAAAAAAAAGGTAGCTATCAGGGAAGGGAAAACTATGAAGAAGGATGGGGGTTGAAAGTCCAAGACTAAGAAAAGGAAAAAAACCACCAGCAGAACGGCCGGCGAGCGCAACAACCTCCTTCCCTTAACCACAGGGGGTGCCCCCATGGTCCGCCAACGGGTAAGGGGGGTAGCATCCGGGTGAAATCAATTTGAAGAAACTATACCGGGGAAAATGGTTTTTTGAAAGGGAAGGAAAACCAAGTCCTCTAACGGGCGACTTCTAGGACATAGCTCCGCAGTTGGCCCGCGAAACAAAAAGCACAATTGGCGGAAGATGGGGGAAGGGAAATCCTCAACGCATGGGCGAGCAGTAGGACGGCCTTTGCAACAGGGGGACATCTCACGGAGTCACAGAAAAGGCCGTGTTGTTGTGCAAAGGGTGGAAAAAAGGAATGGTCCGCCAGGGGAAATTCGAGGGCCAAAACCTTGATGGGTATAAACCCAAAAAAGAACCGAATGGTTGGAAAGGGGGGGAAGCAACAAATAGGAGACTAGGCGTGCCTGGGCAAATCATTTGCCCTCCGGAGAAAAGCAAACCATAGGGGGGGTGGTGTTTTTGGGGTGAAAATGGTGGCAGGGGGGAACTAATGTATTGATTATAAGGACATAGAATGTTTTCTTTTGCGGGGTGGGAAAGAACTGATCGGGGAGGGGGGGGAAAAACTCTGGGAAGGGGGGCGAACTTTACCGAGGTGACCCGTTGAATTTTAATGTGAAGCCAAGAGATGGGGGGAAAAAGAGCGATGGGGCTTGGGGAATGTGGGGGAGGGGGGGAAGTAGTCAGGGGGCAAGCCGCTGGATTTGAAATGGGGAAATTGGGAGGGGGAGGGTGGCGCCTGGATGATTACCGGATGGCTGGAACACGGCGAAAGGTCAAACTTTTGGGTAGGAAGTCAGAAGCCCATCAAAACAAAAGAGTTATAAGGGGGACAGAGAGATAATTTTGCAAGTAACACACACTGACTAATCCCCAAAGTTGAACGCCCCCGGGGGGAAAAGGAAAATCGGAAAAATCATCAGAGGACCGAAAAAAAACAAGGAAGCCAATTGGCCAACCAGGCTTCAGAAAAAAAACTGAAATACCACTGCCACCAACTGCCCGCAACATACGAGGAACAATAGGCTAAAGGGAAGAACAAAAATACTGGCCACCAAAAGGGGGGGTAAAAACCCTTTTGCAAATCGTCAGCAACGTCAACAAAAGAAGGGGGGGGAAGCAAAAACCGCAAAGAGCGCCGCCAAACTTGAAGATTTATAACAAAAAAGGATGGGGACTGGAAAAAAAAAAGGAAAAAAAAACCCCAAAAAGCCACCCATCTTCAGGGCGGGGGGAAGAAATGAAAAAAAGGCATGTGGGGAAAAGCACGACTAAAAGGAATTTTGAATGAAGAAACGGGGTAGCAACGCCGGAGCCTTAAAAATCAATCAAGTGTGGTATGAGGATAAGAAACATAACTTAAAAAGGAAAAACGAGAAAGTCCTAATCCGTGAAAGGGGGGGGGGAATCATTGCCACCGGGGTTTGGCGGCGGGGCATCTGGGGGGGGGTGCAGGGGAACGCCAATGGGCTGGAAAATCGCGCAACGAGGGGGGGCATCAATCGGAAGGGGTCGTGGGGGGGAAATTTTTCCGAAAACGGTCTTTCATGTCAAACAAAGCTGGGGGGGGGGGGGGTAAGCCGTTAGGTCTTCAAGGAGGTGGAAAAAGGGACGTATCCTCCTAACATTTTCGAAAAAGGAATAACCGTGGTAAAAAGATAAAGTGGGTAGCTGGGAGGGCCGGAAGGCATCACTGATGGGGAAAAATGGTTCCAGGGGAGCCCTGAAAAAAAGAAAACTACGGGGGCCGGCCGGCTGAAAAAAGCAAAAAGGTCAATGTGGGTTGGAACCAAGACTAAAAAAAAAAAAAGGGAGTTGACCTGCGAAAGCCAGAACGCGAAAAAAGACCGGGTAGTTGGGGAAGTTGACGAGGAGGGGGGAGCGTGTTTTATCTTGACAAAAGAAAATGCGGAAGGTGCCAGATTTAAAACCAGAAAATAAACAATGGGGGGAAAAGGCAGCAGAGGGTAGCGGGGGGAAAAGAAGTCGGGTGACACCAGGGAGAGGAATTCGTGACGCTCAACTGGGCAAAAAAATGCTTTCGGAGAAAGGGGGGGGGAAGGGTTCATGAAAAAAAAAAAAGGGAGGCACGGTTCAGAGAAACTCTCAACGGGGGGGGGGGGGGGAATCGGTCTAGGAAAAGGGAAGGGAAAAGTGGCAGACGCAAATTGCTCTATATTGGAAATGGGAAGAATACAGGAAGGGGGAAATGCCTCGGAAGGAAACTGTTGGAGTTTTGTCTCGAAACTAAAAACACCACGGACCTTATGGGGGCTCAAAAAAAAAAAGAGAGGAAACAATATCCCGGGACAGGAACGGAAAGGGAAGGGGTTAAATTCACTTCTGGTGGACTACTGGGAAAACGAAAAACAAAAAAAGAAAACGGGAGTGGGGGGGAAGACGATCAGATGCCTGGAGATAGGTGGCACCAGATGGTTGGGGAAAAAAAATCAAACATGAGAGAAAGGGGAAATCGCTGGTGAATAACGTAAGAAGGGGCCTGCGGACGCCAAACAAAGAAATTCGCCTAAAATGAGAAAAAAAAAACATAAAAGAGTAGATCGTCGTGGTCGGCTCCTCGCGGGGACAAAATGCCTGGGGGGTAACGGGGAGCTATACGAGAGTTATATACGGGAAAAAAAACAAGTCGTCCTTTAATCAGCACAGAAAAGCAGGATTATTTGGGGGCAGGTAGAAGTACTGGTGGGGGGGGAAGGGGGGGGGGGTTGGGGCTGGGGGGACGGGGTGGGGTGGGATGGGGGGGGGGTGGGGGGGGTGTGTAGGGGGGGGGGGGTTGAAAAAATGTGGCGCAACCAGGAAAAAAAGTCTGTAAGTGGTGCAGGAGGGGGTGGTCTGAGGGGGGGGGGGGGGGGGGGGGGGGCGGGGGGGGGAGGGGGAGGGGGGGGGAATGGTGTCTTAGTCTGAACCTGTAGGGGGGCAAAAAAAAAAAAACGCAAAAGTTGTCAAAAAGTGTCGCCCACGTTGCCAAAAACAAGAGGCGAAAAAAAGGGGACCAGGGTGGTCACCTGCGGGAAGGGGGGGCGCTGGAAAAAGGATAGTAGAGAGCGCCTAGAAACAAAAAAAAAAACCACGGGAGGGTAAACATATAGATCTCATCGGGACAGACGCAGGACCCATAAAGAACACAAAGAAATGACAAAAGAAGGCGCAAGTCAAGGTGTGTGGGAATTTATGGGGGGGGAACACTTCCTCTTTCAGGCACAACAGGGCGAATTCTGCCAAAAGGGTCCAAGCCGCCCTAAAGGGTTTGAAACCAAATGTTGGGAAAGCCGTTCGGAAGTGACCCGAAAAACGAATGGGCAAAAGCTAAAGGAGGGAAAAAGAAAAAAGAAAGGCTTCTCATAGGAAAGGGGGACACCTGGGGCAATTCAAGCAGTCTTCAAAAAAAAATCTTTGAGGGGGGGCAGATATGCATTAATAAATCCAAGGGGCCGTGACACAAAAAATAAAACTGTATATTTTCGCTGAAAAAAATTTTGAGGGCGGGGACCAGGTGCAAATAAAAAACACGCCAGACACGGGCCGGGAAGATTGGGAAACAAAAAGGAGCAGGGGGGGGGGATGCACGGAAAACCGACGGGTTTTTATACACAAAGGGCAGAAAGAATGCAGCTTCTGACAATAGGATCGTATCACAAGATTGAAAAAGAGGCCTGGGGAGAGGACAGGAACGGGTTGTTGACAGAAAAAGAACAGGAAACGGGGAAATGGAAACCTAAAGAGGAGTGGGTACAAAAAAAAAGTGGGTGGTTGCCAACAAATCAAGTGGGTACGAGGGGGGAAAAAAGAGAAAGGCTCGGGGGGTAAAGGCGAGGAAAGACACTGGGGTGCGTCCAGAAGGTTCACTGAAACGACGCAATTCGCTGCGTCCTCAGGGAAAGCTAGGGGGGCAAGCCGAAAAGGGGGGAAAAGGGAAACCGAACCGGAAAAGAAGTTGGGACCCGAGGGAAAAAGGAGGTCAGACGAAAAATGTGAAAGCAGGGATTGGTAAGGAAGACCAGAATGTAGGGACAGGAAAAAAACGAGACCATCTGAAAAAAAGCTGGGGAAAAGAATGTTTTGAGAAAAATGGTGAGGAAAGTCTGGGAAAAAAAAAAGCGGCGCAGAATGAAGCCAACGCAAAAAAACTCCGCCAATATCGCGTTAAAAGAAAAGGGACAGGCTTTGAAAGAAAATGGAGCGAATAGCCAAGTCACGGATATCGGAAAGGAGCAAGAAAACCAGGGAAAAAAAACAAAGATTGGGGGGGGGAAAAAAAAAACCGAGTGACCGCCCAGGAAAACGGGGGGGGTTTAAAAAAACTCCCGATGTTGTTTCAAAAAGAAAAAAAACAAGAAAAATGGGCCCCAAAAAAATTTAAATACGGGCGGGGGAAGAGGTAAAGTGGAAGCAAAACAAAGAAAAATGAAGGTCCCCGGTGCGCCAACCATGGGTAGCAAGGAAAAGGGAACTATCAATCAAAAGGGGGAAAAAAAAAGAAAAATTGAAAATAGACCTTCTAAATCATTGGGGGGGAGAGGAAAGACCGTCTCGAAAACTCCAAGTCTCCGGTCGACGAAAATCGAGAAGCCATGCGGGACAATAGGAAAACACACCCAAAAAAGGGGGGCTTCCTCGGAAGTGGGTAACAATCAACAAACGCACGCCAACTGGCAAAAACAAAACTTCAGGGGAGAAATACTTCTTGGAACGTTCTTGGGGTGGGGGGGATGGTTTTCACTATGAATCAGAATCTAGGGCAGGGGAAATAACCAACCACAAAATGTGGGATGGATCAAAACAAGGGGAAGTATCCAGGGGGGGGGAACATTAGGAAAAAGGAAAAGGGGGACTTCCTAGGTCGTGAACATTGGGCAATTTGAAGAAAAAAAAATGAGGGGGCGCAAACCCAGAATGGGGTTGGGGGCTTGGGGGGGGGGTGAAATTTTGCAAAAGGGGGGAAACGGGAAAAATTGGAAAAAGAGGGGAGGTATTTGGCGCCTGGTTCTTTGCGTAAAAACAAAAATGAATCAAGGTTGAAAAGTGGGGGTTTGCGGGAAGGCGCCCAGAGGGAAACAGGGGGGTGCCAAACCACTGGTGGTGAAAGTTTTAAAAGCGGAGAACCGATCTGGGAAAAAAATCAGGGGGCTGGTGAGGTGTGGGGAGGAAGAGGGGTCTCGAACTGAAGTGTGGAATCATTTGGTGGTGTGCACGGTAAAGTTGGGGAAAAAGTAAAAGGATTAGAGGTGGTCTTCAGGGAGGCAAAAAAGCCAAGGAATCCGGACATCCAGAAAAAGACTCTGATCCTAATAAAAAAAAACAAAAAAACGGAGGAGGAAAAAAAAAAGAGAGATGTTGCTGAAATTTCTTAGGTGGGCGCAACAATGTTGAAAATGGCATCAAGAAAAAAAGGGACTCACACTTTGACAAAAAAAAGAGGGGTGAACCATTTGCAATTCCCAGCGAGAAACAAAACTCAGAAAAAAAAAAGAACAACGGCACCAGCACCATCGTTTGCACAATCGGGGCGGAGATAGGATGGAACTATTTAATGGGGAACTTAATCCAAATAATTGGAAATCGTCCACCCGACCCGGCACAACCCGAACGGAAAGAAAAGGTACGGAGGATTATAAAGTAAACTTAAGTAAGTGTCTGACAAGGAAAAAAGAAACCCAAAACTCCACACCAAAGAGGAGGGGAACGCCCCAGCGGGTAATGTCCCAGGGAACAAAAGACTATTCAAAGGCAAAACATGTTAAAAAAACAATCAACTAAAGGAATAGACATCAGGTGTTGGTAATCCGAAATACTGGAGACATCAGGACAGCAAAAAAAGCCCGGACCCTGGGGGAAAGGATAATTGGAAAAGGCTGCACAGTGTTGCGGAAGGCAGGCCGGTGGTAAAGTTCAAAAAGGGGAAAATCGCGGCATAGGATGGGGCGCAAAAAGATCCAAAAGTGCAGTGGAAAAAGGTGCCGCAAAAAGGTTTGCATAAGTGTCAAAGGGGCTAAAGTCAGGGTATCGAGGAAAGGGGGATGTTGACACAAGGCTTGAGACAACAGACAGTGCGACAAAAGGTCAGAAAAAACAGGGCAGAAAGGGAGGGAATGGACGCCGACGTGGAAGGCCTGAGGGGTTGAATTTTTGACGCTGAAAATGCCGGTACAACGACGGATAAAACTCGGGCCCAAAGTGGTCGACGCCATTGAAAAAGGGGGGGGGAAGGGCAGGCGAAGAAAAGGAGATCAACCGGCATGGGTCAGTCAAGCCAAGACGAACCCCATCGGCTTGTGTCCGTGAGAGGGCGTAGGTGGTGGAAGAAGACACAATCAAAAAAAAAAAAAAGGAAAAAAAAGGTGGGGGGGCCAGAGGGGACCAAAAAAAAAAAAAGATCAACGGTCAAAAAAATTCAGGGGGTAGGACGGTGGAACCGCCTCCTTAAATTGACCCACGAAAGTATAACGGGCACGGCACCTGTTCCGAAAAATTGGGTGGTATGGAGGGGGTGTTCAGGGAGGCATATTCAAAAAGTAGGGAAAAGACGGCCTGAAAAGTATGAGACGTAATCCGCCTGGAAAAACCAAAGAGTGTGGAAAGGCTTCACAAAAACTTGTCCCCGGAAAAAAGAACCGGGGAGGGAACGAAAACCTCTACAAAATGGGGGGAAAAAATCGCGACCCCACTCACCCATCGGAGCATTTCCGGGTTGACATCGCCGGTAGTGGGAAAAAAGGAAGGCAAGACCCAGGCCCAAGAAAGGGAATCCGTGGGGTTAGACGATCGGATGCCAGGGAAAATAACGCTGGGGGGGGGAAAAAAACAAGGGTCGCAGAAAAAGATCAAAGCATGGGGGGGGTGTTGAAAAATAAGGCCCTTGGAGGGCGGGAAAATGAAATGTCCGGCAAGTTATTCGCAAGAGGGGACAGAGCCGGTGGCCTTCGGCAAAGGGGACTTGTGATTCAGAAAAGGGGAAAATAGCCCGCCAGGATTACATTTTGGGGGGGTCAAACTCCCGCAGGGCGAATAGCCCGCACAGGGCCCACATTTAGTTTGGGGGGGGGGAGGGGTGCCCAGGGAGTCAAAAAACCAGATGGGAAATTCGAACGGAAAAAGGGGGCACAAATTTCGAAAAAAAAAAAAAAAGGCAATTTCCAGCGTCCGGGCCGGAAAAAAACCATCCTACGGCCCCATTATTTGGGTAAAAATGGGCTGTGTTGACGGCCGATGGTCCTGAATCGTAGTCAATCAGAAGAGAAAACTAGATGGGAGGGGGACGAAGGAATACGAACTTTTTTGCATCGGTCCGAACACGACAAACCCCAAAACCCCAGGGACAAAGAAACCCGCGTATTGAACGCGGGAAACGCAAACATGGACGAAGGACTGGCAAGAAAAACCGCCCCTTTTGTGACCCCATAATAGCAAGGGTCCGAATTAAAACCATGGGCAAAAGAGAAAATACCGAAAAAATGAAAACTTCCGCGGAGGCTTAAGCAAAGGGAGCCGGAGAAAGTAGCAAGAAAGAATGGAGGGGCTATGGCGACTAAGGCCCTGAAAAAGAAAACAAAGAGGGGGTCAAAAGGGGTCGCTTCGTGGAGAAAAAAAGGGGAATTACTGCAGGGACCCTTGTGCTAGTGGGACCGCGGAGACTCTGATGCCTCATTATCCTCATGCTGAGCACGGCTGGGCGCCCGGATCCTGAAAAAGGGACCTCCAGCTACTACAAATCTCCCAGGGGGGGACGGGGGGGTGTGGTAAAAACCAAGGGCGGGGGGGGGGGGGGGTGGAGCGGAGGGTGGGGGGTTTTGGGGGGGGGGGGGGGGGGGGGGGTTTCAGGGTGGGGGGCCGCAGGAGAGAGAAAGATCCACAGGGCAAACGCAGCGGGCTTGGCGTCCGGGAAAAAAAAAAATTGGAAACCAACTAAACCGGCGAGGAAAGGGGAAGTAATGACCAGCGAGGGGGTACCGGGGGTTACAAAAAAAATAGAAAGGTGGGGACTCTGGGCCTAGGAAAATAAGGACGAGGGTTTTTGACAAGTCTCTGCACTGGGGGGTGACGCCTGTTTACAACGGAACCAGGTTCTGGCTGGCGTTCGCTAAGCTAAAGGGAAACATCTCTCAAGCCCCGAATTCAGTGTGGATATGAAGAAAAAAAAATCTTAAAACCCACAAAAAAAAAAGGTAAACTGTATCCCGAAAATAGGAAGTCGAAAGGTTAAGCAGGGAATTGAAGGAGGGCGTGTGCAAACGAAGGGACGGCCACCGGCTGGAACTTAAAAACGTCGGAGGGGATCTTTGGAAAAAAAGACTGGGCACCCGCGAAAGGGCAGCAATCCGCCAATCGATATTAACAAAAATTGACGGAAAACTGGTTGGGGGAAAAAGGTCGGAATTGCCTCCAGAGGCCATAAAAAGGGAAAAGAGCCGTCTTCGCGCCATGGAAAAAACCAAAAGAAAGGGGGAAATCGGGGGATCCGAAAAACAATGGCAAACGATTGTGGTTGGGGTTAAAGGACCTACTACTAAAAGGGAAAAAACTCACAAGAAAAAAACGACCTCGTGGGGCAAAAAAAAACACCGTTCCGCCGCACGCCACTGAGAATTCCAACAACGAAACCCCTGGGTGGAAAAAAACGTTCCGGAGAGCAACCGGGTAGAAGTGAAAAAAATCAGGGAAAAAAAAGAATAAGCGTGGGGGGAAAATTATGTAAACAAATCCCAACGGACGACTCGCTGTGAATGAACACTGCAAAAGGAAGAAAATCGGAAAAAAGAGAACACCATTGGAGTTCCCCGACGAAACTAGTCAACTACTTCTTTGGAAGGAAAGCCTCAAACATGTCCTGACCTTCAAATGATAACATCGAACAATGGAATTAAATATTGCGTGTTTCCATTTCCTTATTGTCTAAATTTCGGGGTACCAAAAATTGATGTAGAAATTCCGGGGTCGGCGTTGTGGGTACAGGAACTACTTGGAAAAGTCTGAATGGACTTTTCTGTCCAAAAGACTGCCCCAAAGAAGCGGCGGAAACCCAACCAGATGGTGGGGGCCTGGGGGTGTGAAATTTGCAAATTTTCACAGAACTAATGTTCAAAGAGCATGTGTGGTCAAGAGGTCTTCCTTTTTGAAGGGGGCGGGGCAAAAAAGTTCGGTTTCGCTTGGGAAAGGGGGGGCTGAAAGGGGCGGATACTTACAACTGCGTGACCAAGGAGGGGGTTTTGGGGACAGAAAAAAAGCATTACGACCGAGGAAAAAGGTGGGGCGGGGGGCATTGGGAGGAGTGAGACAGATGGGTTGTAGGGGGGAATTGTTGTTGCAATGGGGGGGACGTTCGGTATGATGTCCGTATGGATAAACATGAAGCCAAGGGAACACCAAAAAAGCCTTATTCCAGAAGACATCAAAAAATGAAACAACCAAAAGAGGAGGGGGTCCCCTTCTATGTTGGCTGATAAAGTCGGGTCAGGTTGGCGAAAGAAGGTGGAAAGCAAAAGGCGTAATCATCAACGAAAAAAAAAGTACCGGAAACAAAGGGCAAATAAAATTCAAGGAAAACAACACTACCACTGCACACGCTTCACCCACCACCTCACTGGTATCAAAAGGGGAAGAAGGAAAATCAAAAGAAGGCAAGACCAACGGGGTAGGTACGAAGTTTTCAGGAAAAAGCGGCGGAAAAACCTGGACTGAAAAAAACTACGAATAGCAGGAACCACAAAAGACCCAGGGGAAGAAAACAATTCATGAGGATTGAAAAAATGGGAAATGAACCAAAAGCCACCCTCAGCACCGGAACCCGAAGCGGAAGGCCCAATTGTCCCAGCACAGACAAATAATGCAAGAAGGAAAAAATGGAAAAAGCCGGAGCCTAGAAGAAAGGGGGGGGGGATCTAAAGTATCAAAGGAAAGGAAACAAAACCACCGCCAGATGCCGTCCAAAGGGTGGGGGGAGCTTGGGTCTGAAAAAAAAGGACGAACCATGTTGGGAGGGGACAAATCTTGGGAGTCGATGACAAACGCAATGTAAATGATCGCGGACGACTGCGAGCAGAGAACCAGTAAGGAGGAAGGTCGCTAAAAGGGATTCATAAGGTTCAACAGGAGGGAGCCGGATGAGCACAAGCTCACGGCGGGCACTCCGAGACACGTTGCTGACCAGGTGGGCAACACCGTTTACAGAAGGCGGTGGTAGGGTAAAGAAAAGCCGCGTTCAAAAGGGGGGGCGATGCGTTCTTAAAGGGCCTTAACCAACAAGCAACGAAATACGTGGGGAACTGAAAAAAATCCGGGAAACAAGAAAAAAAAGGTGGAAAAATGTTTGGAACATTGGCCGAAAAAAACGACGAATTTCGGAGACCCAGGCCGAAAAAAAAAAGAAGGGTCCAAAGGGTGCTGTTCAAACGATAAGAATTTGGAGTGAGGTGTAGCTTGACAATAACAACTGCCAGGGGGGTTCAGCAAAGATCACATGGGAAAATAGAAGGGAAGGGGGCCCTCCCCCCTTCGTTGACAAAAGCCGTGAACAAGGGACTCGGGGACGAAAAAGGGTGGAGGATAGAGGGGGAAAGGGGGGGTGTGGTTCCAGTCACAAAATCAACGATTGACGATCGTTTCCTGAGAAAAAAAAAAGAAGGACGACGGCCAAAGCGTGAAATAGTTAAGGAGTCACATTGGACAAAGAAGGGGGAACCACAAAAAAAAAAAAAAAAAAAAAAGGAGAAAAAAGTGGGACGAAAGACGGACCAAATGGGAAAACAAGCACCCACCCTGGGAAAAGCCACCGTTTGAAAAGCGGACGTGGGGGGATTGGGAAAAGAAAAAAAACGTGTCTTACGAAAAAGGAGACACAGGAAAGCGGGAACAGTGAAAGCAGGCTATAAAGGCGAGATGATTGCCTGGGGTGAAAACAGTCCAGCAAGGGGAAATCGAGGAAGGGGCGGTTGTGATGAAAGGTGGGAAACTTGAGGGCCCGAAATACCGTAAGGAAAAAATTCGAGATCAAAAAAAAAAGAAAGAAAACGTGTGTTGAGGGGGAAGGCCTGGGGATTCGAGGACAATCAAAAAGGACTAATTTTTGTGGAAAAATACATTACCTTCTCAAGCTGGTACCGGAAAAAGGAGAGGGGGCTTCAAAAAAAAAAGGGGGGGGGACGGGTGTGACGTTATTGAGCCTGTTGAAAGTCTGGTTCTTATTCGAACGGCAAAAATCAGGTGGTTAAGGGGGCGGCCAGGACACCCAGGCCCAAAAAATTGCCAGTGGCGCAAAAAAACCATCGCTCCCTTATCCAGGGGAGGGGGAAAAGGGGACAGGGTCTGTTGGCAGGGGAAGGGAAAGTCCCA